>TARA_R110001599_G_scaffold55753_57_pt1 | contig 20731 bp, 23 predicted proteins | sample TARA_R110001599 | Tara Oceans TARA_R110001599 (sample SAMEA4398360) | marine metagenome | biome: Polar Biome; feature: [MES] marine water layer (ENVO:01000295) within the mesopelagic zone...; material: water (ENVO:00002006), including particulate matter (ENVO:01000060) such...
GGCGGCAATGTCAGAGCTGGCCGAGGGCTGCTTCAGGAAATCCCGGCAGAGCGCCCGCAGGCGTGGCGCGGCGGGCATCGGGACGGTGAGCGGGATAACCGGAAGCGCCGGGATTTCGTGCAGCAGCAGATCCGTCAGCAGGCCTCCGCGACTGGTGCTCCGCAAGGGGGCCGGGCTGCCGGCGACGGCTTCCAGAAGCGTGCGCACCAGATCGCTGATCGCCAGCACGGCGCAGTGGTCCGGCATGCCGGGGGCGGCGTCTTCGGTCAGGTAGAGACTGCGCATCCGGACCTCGCCCAGCATCCGCACCTCATGTTCCTGTCCCGCCGGGATCCAGAGGCCGCAATCGGGTGGCATCATCCAGGCGCCGTCCGTTCCCTGCACCAGAACAACCCCGGTCAGGCCATAGAGCAGCTGGGCGCGGGCATGCCTGTGTGCCGGAATGATCTCGTCGGGCGCATAGGTTTCCGCCAGGGCAAAGACATCTTCCCCGTCTCCGAACGGTCCGGCAAAGCCAGCCTGCGTTTGGCCCATACTCATAAATTTATGTCCCATACCCGGTAGCGGGTCAGTCAAAAAGGGCGATATCTGGGGTCTGTGTCAACCCGGGGAGCAGCGGCATGTCATCAATTCTGTCTTCAGCAGCGCAAGGCCGGGCGCGGGATCTGCCGATCCTGGTTGGGACCAGCAGCGCCCATTTTCTGAACGATCTGGCGCAATCCCTGCTGATCGCGAGTTATCCGTTGCTGCGCGGGGATTTCTCGCTCGATTTCACGCAACTGGGCTTCCTGACACTGGCCAATCAGGTGACGGCTTCGGTTCTGCAGCCGGTCATCGGCATCTGGGCCGACCGCAAGCCCCGGCCATGGTCTTTGGCCGTGGGCATGTCGATCACCTGCCTTGGCCTGCTGCTTCTGGCATGGGCGCAAAGTTACGTGGTTTTGCTTGCGGCCAGTGTCCTGCTTGGTCTGGGCTCCGCCATCTTTCATCCGGAGGCGGCCCGGGCCGCCAGACGCAGTTCGGGCGGGCGGCACGGGCTTGCACAATCAATCTTCCAGCTCGGCGGGCATGCGGGATCGGCCCTCGGGCCCCTGATGCTGGCCCTGTTCGTACTGCCCAGGGGGCAATCGGCGCTGGCCTGGTTCGCGCCGCTCATGGCCGCGGGTATTGTGCTGCTGGCCGTGATCGGGAGATGGACTCACCACGCTGCCGTTACGGGCGGGACCGTGCCGATGGCAGGACAGCATGACAGGCCCGGTGCCTCTGCCGTTCCCGTGCGCGAGCCCGTGCGCGAGATCGCGATCCTGCTGGCACTGATCGCGGCCAAGTTCAGCTATCTCGCCTGCTTCGAGAATTATTTCGTTTTCTATCTGGGAACACGGTTCGGCACATCGATTGCCGGGGGACAGATTGTCCTCTTCGTGTTTCTTGGCGCCTCCGCTCTTGGCGGCATTGTCGGCGGGCACCTGACCGACCGGGTCGGTACGCGGGCGATGATCGTCTTTTCGTTCTGGGGCGCCCTGCCGTTTTCGCTCGCCGTGCCCTATCTCGGGCCGGAGTTGGCGATTGTCGCGGCCATTTTCGCCGGCGCCATTCTGGCCTCCGCCTTTTCAGCGATCGTGGTGCATGCCCAGACCCTGATGCCGCACCGGATCGGCATGGTCTCCGGCCTGTTCTTCGGCGCGGCTTTCGGCGTCGGCGGCCTGGCGGCGGCCGCGCTTGGCGTGGTGGCGGATGGGTATGGCGTGGAGGTGCTTTACCGGATCGCTTCCTGGCTCCCGCTTGCCGGCCTGTTGACAATTTTCCTGAACAGGCCGGCCCGGGCGGTCGCTACAGGATGAACTTGCTGAGGTCGGTGTTCTTCGCCAGCTCGCCGACCCGCTCGTTCACGTAGGCCGCGTCGATCTTCAGCGTCTCGCCGCCCTTGTCGGACGCCGTGAAGCTGATCTCGTCGAGCAGCTTTTCCATCACGGTATGCAGGCGGCGGGCGCCGATATTCTCGACATTCTTGTTGATGTCGACCGTGAGATCGGCCAGTGCGTCGATGGCGTCGTCGGTGAAGTCGAGGGTGACTTCCTCGGTTGCCATCAGGGCGGTGTACTGCCGCAGCAGGCTGTTTTCCGGCTCCGTCAGGATGCGGCGGAAGTCGTCCCGCTCAAGTGCCCGCAGCTCGACCCGGTTGGGCAGACGGCCCTGCAATTCCGGCAGCAGGTCCGAGGGTTTCGCCAGATGGAAGGCGCCGCTGGCGATGAACAGCACGAAGTCGGTCTTCACCGGGCCGTACTTGGTTGCCACCGTCGTACCCTCGATCAGCGGCAGCAGGTCACGCTGCACGCCTTCGCGGCTGACATCGCCGCCGCGCTCCGCACGGCTGGTGATCTTGTCGATCTCGTCCAGGAAGACGATGCCGTTCTGCTCCGCCGACTCAATGGCCTGGCGCACGACTTTTTCCTCGTCGAGCAGCTTGTCCGCCTCTTCCTCGACCAGAACCTTGTAGGATTCCGCAACCGCCATGCGGCGCTTCTTGGTGCGGCCGCCGAAGGCCTTGCCGAACATGTCGTTCAGGTTGAGCATGCCCATCTGGGCGCCAGGCATGCCGGGGATCTCGAAGGTCGGCATGCCGCCGCCGCCGGCATCTGCCGTCTCGATCTCGATTTCCTTCTCGTCGAGTTTGCCTTCGCGCAGCATGACGCGGAATTTCTGCTTGGTGTCCGCGTTCGCGTTTTCGCCGACCAGAGCGTCGACCACCCGGTCCTCGGCCGCCAGTTCCGCCTTGGCATGCACATCCTTGCGCATCTTCTCGCGGACCTGGCCGATGGCGATTTCCACCAGATCGCGGATGATCTGCTCGACATCCCGGCCGACATAGCCGACTTCGGTGAATTTCGTCGCCTCGACCTTGATGAAGGGGGCTTCCGCCAGTTTGGCGAGGCGGCGGGCGATCTCCGTCTTGCCGACACCGGTCGGGCCAATCATGAGGATGTTCTTCGGCTGCACTTCCTCGCGGATATCGTCGGCCAGCTGCTGGCGCCGCCAGCGGTTGCGCAGGGCAATGGCGACGGCGCGCTTGGCGTCCTTCTGGCCGATGATGAAGCGGTCAAGCTCGGAAACAATTTCACGCGGGCTGAAAGCGGACATGCGTGTTTCTACCAATCGTCAGGATGCGAGAGCTGAGTCAAATATCAGCGCGTTATTCGGTATCGAGCATCTCGAGTGTGAGATTCTCGTTCGTGTAAATGCAGATATCGGCGGCGATCTTCATCGCCTTGCGGGCGATCGCCTCGGCATCCATGTCGTCAAGATCGACCAGGGCGCGGGCGGCGGAGAGGGCGAAAGTGCCGCCGGAGCCGATGCCGATCAGGCCGTCTTCCGGCTCCAGCACGTCGCCATTGCCGGTCAGGACCAGAGACGCGGACTTGTCCGCCACGGCCATCATGGCTTCCAGACGGCGCAGATAGCGGTCCGTGCGCCAGTCCTTGGCCAGCTCGACGGCGGCGCGGGTAAGCTGGCCCGGATGTTTCTCGAGCTTCTCTTCCAGACGCTCGAACAGGGTGAAAGCATCGGCGGTGGCTCCGGCAAACCCGGCGATCACGTCGCCATTGCCGATCCGGCGGACCTTGCGGGCCTCCGACTTCATTACCGTATTGCCGAAGCTGACCTGTCCGTCGCCAGCGACGACCACGCGCCCGTTTTTACGGACAGAAAGGATCGTGGTGCCGTGCCACTGGATCGGGTCTGCGGCCTGATTGCTCATGAGAACTCCAAGGATAACGTGCCCGTCCAATTTGGGCATCGGCTGGATAACGTCAAGTGCGGACCGCTGGCAAGAGCGGTGGCAGGGAAGGCATATGCAGTCCGGTGATTGGCAATGTGCCGCGCTTCCTGCTACATAGCCGCCGGATATTGCTTGGGAGCAGAACCCATGTCGGACAACCGCAGCGCGACCGTCAAGCGCGTGACCAATGAAACCAGCATTTCCGTCGAGCTTTCGCTGGACGGAACCGGGAAATATGACGTCGAGACCGGGATCGGCTTCCTCGACCATATGCTGGAGCAACTGTCCCGACATTCGCTGATGGATCTGAAGGTCCGGGCCGAGGGTGATCTGCATATCGATGCACACCACACGACCGAGGATTGCGGCTGGGCCATCGGCGATGCCTTGTCGAAGGCGCTGAAGGACCGCAAGGGTATCAACCGGTACGGCTCCTCCTATCTGCCGATGGACGAGGCGCTGAGCCGGGTTGCGCTCGATTGCTCGAACCGCCCCTTTCTGGTCTGGCGGGCGACTATGCCGGCGCAGAAGCTGGGCGATATGGACACGGAGCTGTTCCGGGAGTTTTTCCAGGCCTTCAGCCAGGCGGCCGGGCTGACCCTGCATATCGAGAATCTTTACGGCGACAACACGCACCATATCGTCGAATCCATCTTTAAGGGGGTCGGCCGGGCGTTGCGGGTGGCCATTGAGATCGACCCGCGTCGCGGCGATGCCGTGCCTTCGACCAAGGGCACCCTCGGGGGGAGCCTGTGACCGCCTCTGGCGGCCGGACCACAGTCGCAGTTGTTGATTATGGGTCCGGCAACCTCCGTTCGGTGGCGAAAGCCTTCGAGCGGGTGGCGGCCGAGCATGGCAAAGGCACCGAGATTGTCGTGACATCCGATCCGGCCGTGGTGCGCGCGGCCGGGCGCATCGTGCTGCCGGGGGTTGGTGCCTTCGCGGATTGCCGTGGCGGTCTCTATGGCCTGCCCGGCATGGTCGAGGCGCTGACGGACGCAGTACTCGGGAACGGCACGCCGTTTCTCGGCATCTGCGTCGGCATGCAGCTCATGGCGGAGCGCGGGCTGGAGCATGTGACGTCGGAGGGGCTGGGCTGGATCGGCGGCGAGGTGCGTTTGATCAAACCCGCGCCGGCACCGGATGGCCAGGCCCTCAAGGTTCCGCATATGGGCTGGAACAGGCTGAATATCCTCCAGCCGGAGCATCCGCTGCTGAAAGGCATCGAAGAGGGTGCTTTCGTTTACTATGTGCACTCATATCTGTTCGATGTGGCAGACCGCGCCGACCTGATCGCGTCCAGCGATTACGGGGGCGAGATTGCGGCGCTCATCGGACGCGAGAATTACTTTGGAACCCAGTTTCATCCGGAGAAGAGCCAGGCCAACGGGCTTGCCTTCATCCGGAATTTTCTCGACTGGGCTCCATGAAGGAGGGCGGCATGGACGACAGCGGCGCTGAAACACATTTTCCGCCGGCTCCCACGGTCGAGATGCTGACCGAGTTCGGCCCGGGCGACTTGCAGGACCTGTCGGACGCGGCGGAAGCGGCGATCAAGGATGGTGGCGGTTTCGGATGGATATCCCCGCCGCCGCGGGAAACGCTGGAAGCGTTCTGGCGCGGGGTCCTGCTGATCCCCGAGCGCGATCTTTTCGTGGGCCGGCTCGACGGGGTGATCGCGGGCTCTTGCCAGATCCAGAAACCGGCACGGAACAACGAGGCGCAGCGTCATACCTGCAGCCTGACGACGACCTTTGTCGCTCCATGGGGCCGGGGGCATGGTCTGTCCCGCGATCTGATGGAGATTGCTGAAAAGCACGCGCGGGACGAAGGTTTCAAGGTGTTGACGCTGGATGTGCGCGAAACCCAGCATGCGGCCATTCGGCTCTATGAACGGCTTGGATATATCCGGTTCGGCAGCCTGCCGCATTATGCCTATGTGCGGGACGGCTTCGTTGCCGGACACTTTTTTTACAAGGAATTGGACGCGGCATGATCCTGTTTCCCGCGATCGATCTGAAGGGCGGCCAGTGTGTCCGGCTGCTCAAGGGCGAAATGGATACGGCGACGGTCTTCAATGACGATCCCGGCGCCCAGGCGCGTCTGTTTCAGGACGCCGGGTGCGGCTGGGTTCATGTCGTCGATCTGGATGGCGCCTTTGCCGGGGAAACCCGGAATGGCGAAGCGGTTGACCGGATTCTGGCGGCAGTCGATGTGCCGGTGCAGCTTGGCGGCGGTATCCGCGACATGGCGGCGATCGATGCCTGGCTTGAAAAGGGCGTCGCCCGGGTCATTCTCGGCACCGTGGCCCTGCGGGACCCGGAACTGGTGAAAGCAGCCTGCGCGCGCCATCCGGGACGTATCGCGGTCGGTATCGATGCCCGCGACGGCATGGTCGCGGTCGAAGGCTGGGCCGAAACCTCGACCCTGTCGGCCGTTGATCTCGCGCGGCAATTCGAAGGCTGCGGCGTGGCGGCAATCATCTTCACCGATATCGACCGGGACGGCGCTCTCGGCGGCGTCAATGTGGCGGCGACCGCCGCTCTGGCAAACGCGATCTCGACGCCGGTGATCGCCAGCGGCGGGGTGGCTTCGCTCGATGATCTTGCCGCGCTTAAGGCGGCGGGCGCGCCGGGTATCGCGGGCGCGATTTCAGGCCGGGCGCTCTATGACGGGCGGATCGATCTGGCCGAAGCGGTCGCTCTGCTGGCCGCCCCCGAAGCGGAGGCCGTCTGATGCTGACAGCGCGCGTTATCCCCTGTCTCGACGTGAAGGACGGCCGTGTCGTCAAGGGCGTCAACTTTCTCGATCTGGTCGATGCCGGCGATCCGGTGGAGCAGGCCAAGATCTATGACCGCGAAGGCGCGGACGAGCTTTGCTTTCTCGATATCACCGCCAGCCATGAGGAACGGGACACGCTGTTCGATGTTGTTGGCCGGACGGCGGAGCAGTGCTTCATGCCGCTGACCGTCGGCGGTGGCGTGCGCACGCTGGAGGATATCCGCAAGCTGTTGCTGGCAGGTGCCGACAAGGTGTCGATCAACACGGCGGCGGTGAAGGACCCGGATTTCGTGCGCCGGGCGGCGGAGAAATTCGGCAGCCAGTGCATTGTCGTGGCGGTGGATGCGAAAAGCGTCGGGCCGGACAAGTACGAGATCTTTACCCATGGCGGCCGCGAGGCGACGGGCATCGATGCCGTCGCCTGGTCCCAACGCATGGCTGAATACGGAGCGGGCGAAATCCTGCTGACCTCGATGGACCGGGACGGCACCAAGCAGGGCTTTAACCTGCCGCTCACCCGGGCGATTTCCGATGCGGTGAGCATTCCGGTGATTGCCAGCGGCGGTGTAGGCACGCTGGAGCATTTCGCTGAAGGCATTCTCGAAGGCCACGCCTCGGCGGTCCTGGCCGCGTCCGTCTTCCATTTCGGCACGTTCCGCATCTCCGAGGCAAAAGCGGCGATGGCAAAGGCCGGTGTTCCCGTGAGGCCGCAATGAGCGAGCATATTCTCGACCGGCTGCACGCGGTCATCGACTCCCGCAAGGGGGCTGATCCGGAAAGCTCTTACACAGCAAAGCTGTTCGACAAGGGCCCGAAAAAGATCGGCCAGAAGGTTGGCGAAGAGGCGGTCGAGACCGTGATCGAAGCCGTCGCCGGCGATCGTGCCGGGCTGACGGCGGAGAGCGCCGACCTGCTGTATCATCTGCTTGTGCTGTGGAGTGCGTCGGGGGTCAGGCCGGAGGATGTCTGGGCTGAACTGGCGCGCCGCGAGGGGCTGTCCGGGATCGAGGAAAAGGCAAGCCGCTCCGAGTGAGCGCCGCCGATTGGGAGTGAGGGGAAGTTCGATGTCCTATGATGAGCAGAATGTATTCGCCAAGATCCTGCGCGGCGAAATTCCCAACAAGACCGTCTATGAAGACGAGCATGTTCTCGCCTTTGAGGATATCCAGCCCCAGGCTCCGGTGCATGTGCTGGTGATCCCGAAGGGTCCCTACAAGACCATGAACGAATTCTCGGAGCAGGCGAGCGATGAAGAGATCGTCGCCTGGGTCCGGGCCATCGGCAAGGTGGCGAAGATCACGGAAACCCGCGAAGACGGGCATCGCCTGATCGTGAATACCGGCGAGAATGGCGTGCAGGACGTGCCGCACCTCCATATCCACCTGCTCGGCGGCCGCCGTCTTGGCCGGATGCTGCAGAAGCCGGACTAAAGCGGGGGGATTATTCCCCTTCCACGATCCGCATATTGTCTCCCCAGAAGGAATAGAGCCCGTCCAGCACGGCGGCAAAGTCCAGGCTGCGGTAGGCCCAGGCGATTTCCTGGCCTTCCAGCGAGAAATAGTCCGCATCGCCCTTCAGCGGGCAATGGGTCACCTTGTCCAGCTTGACCAGCGGTACGGTCAGGGCCTGCTCCGGCAGGTAGAGGCGGGGCTCGTAAGCCCGGCGGCCGATTTCTATTACCCGCAGTGCATCCACGCTGTCCGCGACGAGACGATCACCGAAAAAGATCCGGATCCTGCGCCCGGCAGGCTGGACCACCATGAAGTGGTGCGGATTTGCAGGGTTGCGGATCGCTCCCTCAACCGGGGCAACAGTGTCGGGCAAATCACTCTCTGCCACAGGCATTCTCCCTTGATGGTCAATGCTGAAGATCTTGGGTGCAACTCTCCAATGTACAAGGACACGGTTGCGCGAACCGTCGCCAGGGTGCGTTGCAAATAAGTCTTTAAGGCGGGGTAATTTAAGGTTTAGCGTTTAACCCACACCATAGAGTGTTGATTTTATTGATTGATATGCGGTCCTGGATTGATTAAAGTAAAACTGTAAACAGATGCCAAGATATAGAGAAAACAGCATCCATTTTTTCTATATGTTGTTGCCTGTTTGTATGGGCATGCGAATATTGACCTGGACCTGAACAATGCTGATCGAAGAACTTCAGCAGGAACTCGACAAAATCGTCTCCAAGCACGAGGCGTTTTTGCGTCGCTATCCAGGCGGTGAAATCGCCGATCTGAGACAGCGTGATCTGCGCGCCGTTCGTCTTCCGGGCGTGGATCTGCGCCAGGCATTGCTCGCTGGTGCCAATTTACAGAACAGTGTTTTTGCCGGCGCCAACCTGTCCGACGCCCAGATGCTGACGGCGCGTCTCAGCAATTCCGATCTGTCCGGCAGCCGCCTCGTCGGCGCCAATCTGCGGGGGGCGTCTCTCGCCGGCGCGAAGCTGATGGCGGCGGACATGACCAACGCCGATCTGCGGCCGATGAAGATCCGCGACGTGCATCACGCGATCGAGCAGGTGGCCGATCTGCAGAACAGCGACATGTCCGAGGCGAAGCTGATCCATACCGACCTCAGCAACGCCAACCTTTCCGGCGCGGTTGCAGTCAGTGCGAACTTCTCCTCCGCCAAACTGGTCGGTGCCAATCTCCATCATGCCGATCTCAGCCGGACGATCTTCAAGGACGCGGTGTTGCAGAACGCCAATCTTCAGGGTGCGAACCTGACCCAGGCGCAGATGCGCAACAGCGATCTTTCCGGTGCGGACCTGCGGTCCTGCAACTTTGACGGTGTCGATCTGACCGATGCGGACCTGACCGATTGCCGCATAGCGTCGGGCATGGAAAATCTGCCGGAAGATATCCGGAACCGGCTTGTGGAGCATTTCCACTGGGTTTCCTCGGGTGGCGCCAAAGGCACGCGCGGGGATTTCCGTGATACGGATCTTTCCGGCATGGATCTGAGCGGGGCGGAGCTTAGCGCGGCGGAAATGTCCCGGGTCAAGCTGAACGGCACCAAGCTGAAAGGCGCGTCGCTCCGGCTCGCCAACCTGCAAAATGCCAACCTGACCCAGACGGATTTGACCCGGGTAGACATGCGCGGGACAAATCTGAAAGACGCGGATCTGAGCGGCGCGATCCTGGTCTCCGCCCGCCTGTCCCGGATTGCGATCCTGAAGCCGGGTACCCTTGAGGTGCTGCGGGAATGGCCGACGGATCTGCGGGGCGCCAAGCTGGTCGGCGCGGACTTGCAGCGGGCTGATTTCGCGGGTGCCCTTGTCGAGGATACCTGCTTCGACCATGCGGACGTGACCCATGCCAGCTTTACCGAAGTGGCGGTCCGGTCCTGCTCTTTCCTTGATGTGCGCGGTGGCGATCCGGCATTGCTCGAAGAGAACTCCTAGACGGCATCCCACCTGAAAACAGGTCAGACCGCCCCATAACCAGCCGGGAGACATTCTCGGTGGGGCGGATATGGTTGCGCGGGTTCGGACAGTGGCGTTTCAGGGGGTGGATACCCTCGATATCGATGTTCAGGTGCATATGGGCAACGGGCTGCCCGCCTTTTCCATCGTCGGCCTTCCGGCCAAGGCCGTGGACGAGAGCAAGGACAGGGTCCGGGCGGCGCTGAGTGCGCTTGGTCTTGCCCTGCCGCCACAGCGCATCACCGTCAATCTTGCCCCGGCCGACGTCATCAAGGAAGGCAGTCACTACGATCTGCCGATCGCCGTCGGGATCCTGGTGCAGATGGGGGTGCTTCCGGCGGAGGAAATCGCCGGATATCTGGTGCTTGGCGAACTGGCGCTGGACGGGCAATTGACGGAAGTCTCCGGGATATTGCCCGCGGCCCTCGGGGCGGTCTCGCGCGGGGTTGGCATCATCTGTCCGGAAAAGGTTGGCCCGGAAGCCGCCTGGGCCGGGGATCTCGATGTGCTGGCGCCGCGCACACTGCTGGCGCTGATCAATCATTTCAAGGGCAGCCAGGTGCTCACCCCGCCCGAGCCCGCGGGGGCGGAGGAGCCGGGCCTGTTTCCCGATCTTGCGGATGTGAAAGGCCAGGAAAGCGCCAAGCGGGCGCTCGAAATCGCGGCGGCCGGTGGCCATAACCTCTTGATGACGGGCCCTCCGGGTGCGGGCAAGTCGATGCTGGCTGCCCGGCTGCCGGGGCTTCTGCCGCCGCTCGATGCGCGGGAGGCACTGGAGGTCAGCATGGTGCGCAGCGTTGCGGGCGACCTGAAGGGCGGCCGGATATCGCGCGCCCGGCCCTATCGTGATCCGCACCACTCCAGCAGCATCCCGGCGCTTGTCGGCGGCGGCCTGAAGGCCCGACCGGGGGAAGTCTCCCTCGCGCATTGCGGGGTCCTGTTTCTCGACGAGCTGGCGGAGTTTCCGCGCACGGTGCTGGATTCACTGCGGCAATCGATCGAGACAGGGCAGGCGGTGGTGAGCCGGGCCAACCACCGGGTAACCTATCCGGCCCGGTTCCAGCTCATTGCGGCGATGAATCCCTGCCGGTGCGGATATCTCTCCGATGCGGCACAGGCCTGCGGGCGCGCGCCGAAATGCGGCCTCGACTATCAGGCGCGTCTTTCAGGCCCGCTGCTGGACAGATTCGACCTGCGTATCGAGGTCGAGCCGGTCTCGGTCCGGGAGCTGGGACTGCCGCCCGATACAGAACGGTCCGAAATCGTGGCCGCCCGGGTGGCTGCCGCCCGCAGCCTCCAGCGCCGCCGTTTCGAGAGAGCGGGGGGCGAGGGCAAGACCAATGCGGAGCTTGGCGGAAAGCTGCTGGAGGAGCATGCCCGGCCCGATCCGCCGGGGCAGGCTTTGATGGAGGAGGCGGCGGCCCGCCTCGCACTGTCGGCGCGCGGCTATCATCGTATCCTGCGGGTTGCCAGAACCATTGCCGATCTGGAGCAGTCTGAAGCTGTCAGAAAACATCATGTTGCGGAGGCACTGGCTTACAGGGGGCTGGTTCTGAAAAAAGCAGCCTGAATAGAGTAAAATTCTACTCACACGAGAGAATAATATGATATTCGGTCATATCGATAATTATCGGTGTGGCTGTTATGTCCGCGCGCAACGGAAGCCCGATCCGGCTTCTCGCTTCTGTCCTGCTGTTGTCTTTGCTTCTGGCCCCGCCGCCGGTGCGTGCGGAGCCGTTGGATGCCAATTGTTTCCAGCAGTGCCCGGTGACGCGGACGGTGAACCGGATCGTCGCGCGTGCCAGCCATACATTTTCCAACAACGCCGCGACGAAGTTCGCCGATTGGGTGGCCTATGACGTCGTGCCGGCGGATATCGGCCCCTCGCAGCGCCGGTCCTGGCGTCCCGACCCCTTGTTGCCGCCGGATGAGACGCTGGAGCCGGCGGATTACAAGGGGGCGCACAAGGCGCTGAAAACGGACCGGGGGCATCAGGCACCATTGGCCAGCTTCACGGGCGCACCCGGCTGGCAGGCGACAAACTACCTCTCGAACATCACGCCGCAGAAAAGCGCCCTCAATCAGGGCCCCTGGAAAGAGCTCGAGGCAGCAGTCCGGGTTCTTGCAAGGTCTGGCGCCGGACGTGTGCACGTTCTTACCGGGCCGCTGTATGAGCGGGAGATGCCGCCGCTTCCGGGAGCGGACGAGCCGCATCGCGTGCCGAGCGGATACTGGAAAATCATCTCCCTGCTGCGCGGAGACGCGCTTGAGGTTGCGGGTTTCGTGCTGGATCAGGAAGTGCCGCGCAAAGCCGATTTCTGTGACAGGGCCTATGAGGCGTCTGTTGCCGGAATCGCCGTGCGGTCCGGCCTGACATTCACGCCGGAACTGGAAAGAGCGCCTGGCGGTCAGGTCAATATGCTGCGGGCGCGTCTTGGCTGCGCGGCAATCGTCTCGTCATCCGGGGCGACGCCGCGCAGTTGAGATTTCAGCGTTTGGACTCGATGGCGTCCCAGAGTTCCGCCTCGATGGAACGTCCATCGAAACGGCCGAGTTCCTGCAGGCCGGTTGGCGAGGTCACATTGATTTCCGTCAGATAGTCGCCGATCACGTCGATGCCGACGAAGATCAGTCCCTTCTCGGCCAGGGTCGGGCCGATGATCTCGCAGATTTCCGCATCGCGCTTGGTCAGGCCGATCTTTTCCGCCCGCCCGCCGACATGCATGTTGGAGCGTGCTTCGCCAGCTGCGGGCACCCGGTTGATGGCGCCCACCGGTTTGCCGTCGATCAGGATGATCCGCTTGTCCCCCTGCCGCACTTCCGGCAGATAGCGCTGCACGATCACCGGCTCGCGATACATTTCGGTGAACAGCTCCAGCAGCGAGTTCAGGTTCTCGTCGCCGGGCTTCAGGTGGAACACACCGGCCCCGCCATTGCCGAACAGCGGCTTGACGATGATGTCTTCATGCTCGGCCCGGAAAGCCTGGATCCGTTCCCGGTCATGGGTGATCAGGGTCGGCGGCATGACATTGTCGAAATGGGTGACGAACAGCTTTTCCGGCGCGTTCCGGACTTCCACCGGATCGTTCACCACCAGTGTTTTCGGATGGATATGTTCCAGAATGTGGGTCGCGGTGATGTAGGACATGTCGAAAGGCGGGTCTTGCCGCATCAGCACCACGTCCATCTCGGAGAGGTCGATAAGCTCGGGCGCGCCCAGCGTGAAGTGGTTGCCCGCTTCGCGGCGCACGTCGAGAGCCCGGACCCGGGCCATCACCTTGCGGTCCTGGAAGCTCAGATCCTTCGGTTGGTAATGGTACAGCGTGTGGCCGCGCCGCTTGGCTTCAAGTGCCATGGCGAAACTGCTGTCGCCGTTGATGTCGATATGTTCGATGGGATCCATCTGGATGGCGACGCCGAGACCCATTGCTTCCTCCGTCAGGTAAGCGCTTTTAACGAGCCGGGACTATGTGGTGATCGGGCCTGCCGGATCAACTGGATTTCCGGCTCAGTTCAATTGACTTTCGAGCACTTGAAGAACCCGCGTGACATCCACGCGCTCTGGCTCGCGGAGGTTGTCGAGCGCAAGAAAGTCACGCAGGCAGCCGATTGCCGCCCGCCGTTCGCCCTTGCGGGCCAAGAGCAGGCCCTCCTCGCGCAGCAAACTCGGGATGCCGGGCGCGAGCAACCGCATGTCGCGGATGACCTGCAGGGCCGGTTCCAGCTTGCCGTCGCGGAGCAGGCGCAACTTTATGTTGTTTTGCAATCGCAACAAAATATCGAGATCGCTGACATCGCTGTAATGGGCCTGGGTAAGCGCGGCATGCGCTCCCTGAAATTGGGTAAGCAGGGCGCGCAGGGCACGGGCATCCAGGTTCCTGCCGCCATTGAACGGATCGATAATGGCGCGCCCGCCGCCCCATTGCAGCCGGATCAGGAAATGGTTCGGAAAATTCAGGCCGCAGGCTTCAATCCCGAGTGCCCGCGCCGTCTCGATATAGAGAATGCCAAGAGCGACCGGCAGACCCTTGCGCCGGTCGATCACCCGGATCAGGTTCGCATTTTGCGGGTCGTCATAGGTTTCCTGATCACCTTCATAGGAAAAGTCACCGGTAATGGTCTGGCGCAGGGCAGCGTCCGGGGACTCTGCCGGGGCTTTCATCGCGGTTTCGGCGAGGCAGGCGAGATGGTCCCGGTATGGACTCAACGGCACGCCGGGGCTGTCCAGCGCGGCGAGCAGCAGGGCGGCTTCGCCGAGATCGCCGCCCGTCATGCCTGACTGGCCGAAGCGGGCGAGAGCTGTACGGGTGGCTTCCGGGTCGGGGGCCATTTCGGAGGTCATTATTTACGAGGCGCCACGGATGCGCACATAGCTGATGACATTGCGGACATATTTGATATTCCGCGCGTGATTGACGACGCGCTGCTGCTCCGCATTGTCCTGGGCAATGCCGAAGATATAGACGGTGCCGTTGACCGTATCGATGTCATAGTTGATCGACTGGATCGATCCGTCGAACAGCAGCTGCGCTTCAAGCTGGGTCTCGATCCAGCTGTCGCGGGCCTTGTCGATGATGTCCGATTTGTCGACGACCTGAACTTCGTTGATCACCTCGCGAACGCCATCCGCCTTCCAGGCGAGCCGGGCGGCCTCGATCCGGTCTTCCGGTTTTTCCACCGAACCGGTCAGCAGCACGCGCCCGTCATCTACGGAAAGCCCGACGGCGGAAAACAGATCCACGTTTGTCTGGAACAGATAGTGGTTGATCTCCGTCTTCAGCGCGATGTCCTTGGCTGTTCCCTCAAGCCCGCGTTCCGACTGGCTTGCGGTGGCGGCGGTCGCACCGGCGCCGATGGCAACGCCGACCGGGGTGCAGGCACCAAGGCCCAGCGGGGCGATCAGGAGAAGCAGGACGAAGAAGAGGCGGTTTTGCATCGGGTCACTCTATCGGTTGGGATCGACGGTCCAAGCATTCTGAATATGGCGAGGAATGCGCCAGTGTGCCACCGCGAAGAGGTCGAATCTAAGGCAATGGTTCGCGAGCCGGCTATCTCCATGCTGGACCCAGAGTGCGGCGCGTTCAAGGCGCCTCCGTTGCGAAAGCGAAACGGCATGGAGGGCGGCGGCCTCGGTTGGTCTCGCCTTCACTTCGATGATGGCAAGGATCTGGCCGCGTTCCGCGAGAATATCGATTTCGCCGACCTTCGTGCGCACGCGGCTCGCCAGCACCCTGTAACCCTTCAGGCGAAGGATCAGGCGGCAAAGCCATTCGGCCAGCGCGCCATAGCGGACGGCGCGGCGCTTGCGCTCTGTTTGGAACCCCGGCTTTCCGCTCGGGCGGGACATTACCCGGCCCCGTCCTTCAACTGCACGGCCCGGTCATAGATCGTCTTGCGGGGCAAACCGGTCTTCGCGGCGATTTCCTTGGCCGCATCCTTGACCTTCAGCCGGGTGAGGGCCTCCGTGAGCATGTCGTCCAGTTCCGCCTCGCCGATCTCGTCATGTTGCTCTGGCGGGCCGAAAAGCAGCACCGCTTCGCCCTTTGGCGGCTCCGTTTCCGCATAATGGCGGGCCAGATCCTCTAGCCGGCCACGGTTCACATCCTCGAACCGCTTTGTCAGCTCCCGCGCCACGGCCATGTCCCGTGGGCCGAGAACTTCTGCCGCCACAGCAAGGGATTCGGCCAGCCTGCGCGGTGCCTCGAAGAAGATCAGTGTGGCGCGCAGGCCGGAGACTTCTTCCAGAATGCGGCGGCGTTCGCCCTGTTTCGTCGGCAGGAAGCCGCCGAAAAAGAACCGGTCGGTCGGCAGGCCGGAAATGGAGAGGGCAACGATTGGCGCGGCGGGTCCGGGTACGGACGTGACCGGTGTTCCCTGCGCGGCCGCCTCGCGGACCAGCTTGTAGCCCGGGTCGGAAATGGTCGGCGTTCCGGCATCGGTCACCAGAGCGATGCTTTTCCCCTCGGCAAGCAGGCGGAGCAGTTCGGGCCGGCTGCGCTCCGCATTGTGATCCTGATAGGCGAGCATGCGGGCCTTGATGGCGAAGCGCTGCAGCAGGCGTCCGGTGAGCCGCGTATCCTCGCAGGCGACAATGTCGGCCGCGGCCAGTGTTTCCAATGCCCGGCGCGAGATATCGCCGAGATTGCCGATCGGTGTGGCAACCAGAATCAATCCTTCGACCGGACGCCCGGGGACCTCGGTGTGCCCCTCATCTTCCGGCTCCTGCATTGTGGCCGCGACAGGGGTTACGGCAGAGGTCACAATGGTGCCATCTTGCGGCGGTTTACTCTCGTCGCCGGCTTGATTAGCCTTTGGCGCCGAAGAGCGGGAGGAGATCTGAGGTGTATGAGTCTTCATACCGTACCGAAAATGACTGGGGTGACAGTCGAGTTATGGGAGGAACCGGGCGGTTTCTCCAAGCCCTTTTCGCCAGCGCGGCCGGGAAGGGCAGACTCTGCCTGCTTCCGGGCCTGCTTCTGAGCTGCCTCGCATTGGCAGCCTGCCAGACACCGAATCCCCTGTCGGGTTTCGGTCGGCAGTCCAGTGATGTGCCCACCACGACAGCGGAGCCGCTACCCTCTGCCGCGCCGCCGGGCGTGGCGGGAACGGGTACCGGTGAGCCGGGGTCGGGCAAGGGGCTCGCCGTTCCCGAGACGGAGCTGTCGCTGGAAACGCCCGCCACGCCGTTGCAGCTGGTTGAGCCGGAAGGAATGGCCGTTGGCGTTGCCATGCTGTTGCCGTTGAGCGGTGCCCGCGCCTCGGTCGGGCAAAGCATGCTCGATGCCGCGCAGATGGCGGTGTTCGACATCGCCGGTGATGATTTCAACCTGATGGTTTACGACACGCAAGGCACGCCGGAAGGCGCGGAGGACGCGGCCAAGCTCGCCGTGGCCGACGGCGCGAAGATCGTGCTCGGACCGCTCTATGGGCGTTCCGCCGCGGCTGTGCGGCCGATTGTGGCGGCGGCCGGGATCAATGCGGTTGCCTTTTCCAACGACCGCACCGTTGCCGGATCGCCGGTCCATCTGATGGGCCTGATGCCGGAGCAGCAGATCGAACGGGTGATCAGGTATGCCGTGCAGCGCGGCTACCGGCGGATAGGCCTGCTTCTGCCGCATGGCGGCTATGGTGATCTGGTGCTGGAAAGCGCCCGTGCCTCCGCCATCGCCTCCGGGGCAGAGATCACCCGGATTGCCTATTACGATCCGCTGGCCAGCGATTTCTCCGAGACCGCGCGGTCCTTCGCGGAATATGACAGCCGCCGGGAATCCCTGAAGATCCAGAAGGACGTGCTGGCCGGCCGGACCGATGAGATATCCCGGCAGGCCCTTGCCCGGCTGGAAGCGCTGGATACGCTGGGCGATCCGCCCTATGACGCGATCCTGATCCCGGAAGGCGGCAATGTGCTGCGCGCCATCGCGCCGCAGCTTGCCTATTACGATGTGGATACACGGCGGGTGAAGCTGCTTGGCACGGCGCAATGGGAAGATCCGAGCCTCGGCACGGAGCCTAGTCTGGTCGGCGGATGGTTCGCGGCTCCCCCCGTGCTTTACCGGGAAAATTTCGCGCTGCGGTATGAGACTGCCTTCGGCAAGCGTCCGTCGGGACTTGCAGCTCTCGCCTATGATTCGATTGCGCTGACCGTTTCCCTGCAACGCGGGGAAGGGGGCGCCAATTTCGGTGGCGCGGCGCTGATGTCGCGGAGTGGATTTGTCGCGCTGAACGGCCTCTTCCGCTTTGTCGAGGACGGCACGAACCAGCGTGGCCTCGCCGTCTTCGAGATAGGCGACAGGGCGCTTGATGTGGTCGATCCGGCGCCGGAAAAATTCATGGATCTGACGAACTAGCGGCTTCTGGTCAAACGGGTCGCGGGGGCGAGGCTCAGGCCTCGTCTTCGAGCTTTTCGGTCAGGGCGGCAATGACGGCGTTCAGCCGCTGCCGCCCTTCCAGGGTCGCCGCGAGCCGGCTGTGCGGTGCCTCGATGTAACCCGCCTCTTCCAGATCGGAGAGCAGGCTGGTGCCGAACAGCGTCTTCAGATCGCATCCGGCTTCCCGTTCCAGCCGGTCTTTGTCGACGCCGTCCCGCAGCCTGAGTCCCATCATCAGCATTTCGGTGAGGCGACCGGCCCGGCCGACAGCTTCTTCCTCCGAAATGCCGTGGCCCCGTTTACCGACACGGTCGAGCCAGATGGCCGGCGCCCGCACCGTTTGGATCGCCTTCGTAACAATTTGACCGCCGCTGTCTGAGGTGCGTATGCGGGAATGGGCGCCGGGACCGATGCCTGCATAATCGTGATAGCGCCAATAGACCAGATTGTGCCGGGATTCGTCCCCGCTGCGGGCGTGGTTGGAGATCTCGTAGGCTGGCATGCCCGCCTGTTCCAGCGCTTCCTGCGTTACTTCATAGAGCGCTGCCTGGGAGTCGTCCTTCGGCAGTTTGATCTCGCCCTTTGCGTGGCGGGCGAAGAACGGGGTCTCGGGCTCGATCGTCAGCTGGTAGAGCGAAATGTGATCGACGGCGAGTTCCAGCGCTTCGTTCAGCTCCGCGCGCCAGCCGGGCACGGTCTGTCCCGGCCGGGCATAGATCAGATCGAAGGACATGCGTTCGAAATTATCCCGGGCGATGCCGATCGCGCGCCGGGCTTCCGCCGCATCGTGCGTACGGCCGAGGAACTTCAGATCTTTGTCGTTCAGCGCCTGGATGCCGAGGGAAACGCGGTTCACCCCGGCTTCCCGGAAGGCGGCGAACTTGCCTGCCTCGACCGAGGTCGGGTTCGCTTCCAGGGTGATCTCGACCTGGTTGGTCCAGGGCCACAGACGGCGGATCTCGGAGATCACCGCATCCACTGTCTCCGGTTCCATCAACGAGGGCGTGCCGCCGCCAAAAAAGATGCTGGAGACGGTGCGTTCCGGTGCCAGTGCCTTGAAATATTTCAGCTCTTCAATGAACGCCGCACGCCAGCGCGCATGATCCACCTTCGCGGAGACATGGCTGTTGAAGTCGCAATAGGGGCATTTCGAGAGGCAGAAGGGCCAATGCACATAGACCCCGAACGGCTCCGCCGAGGCGGAGCTTATGCCTGCTCTATCCGGCATTGTCTCCGGCACCATTTGCGGCCTGGTCAAGGCCGACGCGTTTCAGGAGCTTCTCGAAAGCAACGGCCCGGTGGCTGATGGAATGTTTCCAGCCGGCATCGGATTCACCAAACGTCATGTCCTGTCCTGCCGGCACAAACATCGGATCGTAGCCGAAGCCGTTCGCGCCACGTGGCGGCCAGACCAGATCGCCGTGAATCCGGCCTTCGACGGATTCCGTGTGCCCGTCCGGCCAGCAGATGGTGAGGGCACAGACAAAGGCGGCGGAGCGGTCAGTATTTCCGCTGGCTGCCTGTTTTTGCAGTCCGTCCTCGACTTTCTGCATGGCCAGGGCGAAGTCCTTCTCCGGTCCGGCCCAGCGGGCGGAGTAGATGCCGGGATCGCCGTCCAGCGCGGTCACGCTCAGCCCGGAATCGTCCGCCAGTGCCGGCAGACCCGACCCCTCCGCGGAGGCGCGGGCCTTGAGTTCGGCATTGGCGATATAGGTGCTGCCAGTCTCTTCCGGCTCCGGCAGGCCGAGTTCGCCCGCCGAGACCACCTCAATCCCGAGCGGGCCGATCAGATCACGGATTTCCCGCAGCTTGCCCTGGTTGTGGCTGGCAATGACCAGTTTTTTTTCGGAGAAGGTGCGGCCCATGGATCAGCTCCCGATAGCGGCTTTCTGCAGGTCCACCAGCTCGCCGATGCCCTTGCGCGCAAGGCGCAGCATATCGGTGAAGGCCGCATCCTCGAACGGCTCTTCTTCGGCGGTGGCCTGGATTTCAACGATACCGGCCGTGCCGGTCAGCACGAAATTTGCGTCGGCCTCGGCATTGGAATCTTCCGGGTAATCGAGATCCAGCACCGGCATGCCTTTATAGATGCCACAGGAAATGGCCGCGACATGGTCGGTCAGCGGGATATCCTTGAGGGCGCCGAGCTTGACCAGTTTCTGCAAGGCCAGATGCAGGGCAACGAAAGAGCCCGTGATCGAGGCAGTGCGTGTGCCGCCATCGGCCTGCAGAACGTCGCAGTCGATTTTGATCTGGCGTTCTCCCAGGGCTTTCAGGTCGGTCACCGCGCGCAGGGAGCGTCCGATCAGGCGCTGGATTTCCTGGGTCCGGCCGCTCTGCTTGCCGCGTGCCGCTTCCCGGTCGGTCCGGGTGTGGGTCGAGCGCGGCAGCATGCCATATTCGGCGGTTACCCAGCCGGAGCCGGAATTGCGCAGGAACGGAGGGACCCGGTCATCGATCGAGGCCGTGCAGAGCACGTGCGTGTCGCCGAATTTGACGAGGCAGGAACCCTCGGCATATTTGGCGAAGCCCGGCTCAAGACTGACCGCACGCATCTCGTCGGCGCTGCGCCCGGAAGGGCGTTTGGCTGTTCCGGTCATGGCGTTACTCCTGTTTTGCGAGCCATCAGGCGGCCCGTGCCGCGCTGGTTTGCGCCGGCTATTTAAAATGTCTGTTCGAAAGCGGGCCGCAACCTACTATCGGGTCCGGGATGCGTCCATGACTTTGCGCGGGTGCGGGCTCGGGTCTGGGTCCTGGGTGCGGGAAAGGGTCCGCCATGCATTCTGTCGCATTGACGGGTCGGGGGCCGCTGCCTAGATTCCGAATATGGAACATATGTCAGGCATCGGCGCACTCAACGCCCGCTCGCGGGAAATTTTGCAG
>TARA_R110001599_G_scaffold100094_1_pt1 | contig 20727 bp, 19 predicted proteins | sample TARA_R110001599 | Tara Oceans TARA_R110001599 (sample SAMEA4398360) | marine metagenome | biome: Polar Biome; feature: [MES] marine water layer (ENVO:01000295) within the mesopelagic zone...; material: water (ENVO:00002006), including particulate matter (ENVO:01000060) such...
TATTTCACCCGCGCCGGTGGCCGGTTTATTTTCGGCTCGGAAATCAAAGCGATCTTGAGCGACAAATCCGTGCCCCGCGCCGTCAACGGCACCGCGATTGCGCACTACCTCAGCTTTATGGTGGCCCCCGCGCCGCTGACGATGTTTCGTGGCATTTTCAAACTGCCCGCCGGCCACATCATGGAAATCGAAGCTGATGGCCGTGCCCGTGCGCGGCGCTATTGGGATGCACTGCCAGGCCGCTCGGGCATTCAAAATGAGCTCGTCGGCCTGTCCGATGCCGCCGCCCGCGACTACTTGTCCAAAGAAGTCCTAAAGCGGCTTGAAACCGCGATTGACCGGCGCATGATGTCCGACGTGCCGTTTGGCGTATTTTTGTCAGGCGGCATCGATTCGTCGGCAAACGTCGCGCTGATGAGCCGCATTGCTGACCAGCGCATCAAAACCTTCACCGTCGGATTTTCCGATCACACCCATCTGAACGAGTTGGATTACGCCGAAAAAGTCGCCAAGCATTTCAACACCGATCATCATGTGATCGAGGTCGACGGCGGCGACATGCGGGGCTACCTGGATGATCTGATCATCGCCCAAGACGAGCCGATTTCCGACTGGGTCTGCGTACCGCTGTATTTTGTCTCTAAGCTCGCCAAGGATTCAGGTGTCACCGTGGTGCAGGTTGGCGAAGGCTCGGACGAGCAATTCGCGGGCTACGACAGCTACATGAAATACCTCAAGCTGCACGACCGCTTAGGCAATGCGGGTGCGCTGAAAAGTATGCTAGGGGCAGCGTCGCCGCTATTGGGGGCCCTGGCCCGCGCGATGCCCGGTCGGCGGTCTAAGTTCGAGCAGGCGTATGAGATCAGCCGCCGCATCAATCTGGGCCACGAGCTTTTTTATGGCGGCTCAAACGCATTTTGGGCCATCCACGTGGAAAAATATTTGAACGGTGGCGGCACCATGGCACCGGACCCGGCCGATATTGACATCGGCGTCGATGGTCTGGATCTGGCGGGGGCTGGCTCGACCGACAGCGGCGACATTATGGATGCGTTCGCCCGCGCCGTGACCGACGCTAATGCCAATGCCGACCAATTGGTCAAAATGATCCATGCCGAATTCCGCCTACGCCTACCGGAATTGCTTTTGATGCGCGTCGACAAGATCACTATGTCGACATCGATTGAAGCGCGGGTACCGTTCTTGGATCACGAGTTGGTCGAACTCACCATGGACATCTCGCGCCACCATAAGATCGACGGCTATAAAACCAAAGACCTGTTGAAACACGCGCTGCGCGGTGTGATCCCTGACGAGATCATTGATCGCAAAAAGATGGGCTTTGCCGCACCGGCCGCAGACTGGCTGCGCGGCGGTTTCGGGCGCGAGGCCGAGGGTATGGTGATGGGCTCGCCGCTCGCGCAAAACGGCGGCCCGCTCAATGCCGCCGCCATCAAGCGCGCCTTCGATGATCACCGCGAAGGTCGCCAAGACAATGCGTTGCACCTCTGGGTGCTGCTGAATTTGACCGCGTGGCACGACCACTGGGTCGGCGGCCATGCCGTTTAGCAACCCGGTGGGCCAAGTGCTGTCGCTGGTGCAGCGCGGCTATAACAAACCGCCGCACGTGATCGGGCGCTGGATTTGGCGAAAACTAAAAGCGCGCCGTACCGCCAAAGTTTTGCCGGGCTGGGAAAGGTGGCTCGGGCCCTCATCTATGACCGCCGCCTTGAATGCGGAGAGCTTTGATACCCTCAACCGCACCATAGAGCGCGCGAATCCCTTTCCGGGACTCAAAAACACCGCGATCTATGCCGCAGCTTTAACGGACACACAGAAAACAACCATCATAGATCGCGCCCGTCGCGCGATGGCGCACGAGGTGGATTTTCTCGGCTCAGGCCCAGTGTCGTTAGGCCCGAGCATCGACTGGACGTGCGATTTTAAATCCAACATGTCGTGGCCGATGAAGCCGTCGCGGCGGTTGCCCGTAAACGATCCAAAAAGCGCGTCCGACATCAAGGTCCCTTGGGAGCTTTCGCGCCTGCAATGGGTGTTGCCCGTGGGCCAAGCCTATGTGCTGGACGGCGATGAAGCGTATGCCGGTTTTACCCGCGCGATCGTGGATGACTGGATCAACAAAAATCCGGTTTGCCATGGACCAAACTGGATGTGTGCGATGGATGTGGCACTGCGCGCGATTTCCATGGTTTGGCTTTTCCAGGCCTGCAAAGCGAGCCCGGCGTGGCGCGACGAAGATTTTCGGGCGCGCCTGATCAAAAGCCTGATCCTGCACGCCAAGTTTATCGACGGAAACCTGGAATACGCTGATGTGAACGGCAACCATCTGGTCGCTGACCTCGCCGGATTAACCCTGATCGGGCTTGCGCTGGGCGGCGAAGGGATCGCGAAAAAATGGGTCAACGCATCGTGGTCGCTGCTGGTGAAAGAATTCCCGATTCAGGTGCCGGATGACGGTGTCTGCCGTGAAGCGTCCGTCCCTTATCACCGGTTTGTCGCGGAATTGTATTTACTGCCGGCCCTGGCCCGCCGCGCCCGCGGGCTTGAGGTCGAAGACGCCTATTGGGCGCGCCTCGCCAACATGGCGCCGTTCGTTACTGCCTACACGCGCCTGGACGGCGAGGTGCCGATTTGGGGTGATGCCGACGATGGACGCGCGTTACCGCTGGGCACGCAGGCGCTGAACGATCATGGCTATCTTGCTGAAACGTTGATATCGCTGGACGGCGCGCCGGCACGGCCTGCTTATGACGAGACGTTGTGGTGGTTGGGCGCTGGTGATAGTCCCGCACCTAAACGATCCGCCCCCCAATCTGCAGCATTTAAAGATGCCGGTGTGTATGTTTTGCGGGACGACAAAAATTATGTCTTCGTCGATGCGGGGCCGGTCGGCATGGCCGGGCGCGGCGGACACGGTCACAACGATTGCCTGGCCTTCGAGGCGGCCTTGCAGGGCACGCGACTGATCGTCGATCCGGGTGCCTACGTTTACACCGCCGACGCCGAGGCGCGAAATCGCTTTCGCGGCACGGCCATGCACAACACGCCGCAGATCAACGACCAAGAGATCAACCGCATGCCGCGCGCAGATTGGCTTTGGTATCTGAGCGATGACGCCGTCCCCGAGGTCCGCCATTGGAACACATCGGATGATGTCGATCTGCTGGTCGCCGCGCACAGCGGCTATCAACGCCTCACGACGCCGGTCACACCTGTGCGCGCAGTGATGCTCGAAAAAAGCACGGGCCGCCTGTTCATCGCCGATGGGTTCGATTGTCCGAATGACCCGGGCACACTCAGCGTGCGCACACCGTTCACATTTGCGCCCGGCGTCGGCGTGGAAAATATTCGCGCAGGCGTATGGCGCCTGCAAAGCAGCGATTCCCGTTTTTTGATGATCAATGCCTATGCCGACTCGTGGCAGGCCAAGCTTGAAAATGGCGAAGTCTCGCCCGCCTATGGGATCGAGGTCGAAACCCAAATGCTGGCGTTTCGCCGCAACGGCCCTTTGCAACCGCTCGTGCTCGCCATTATTCCGGAACATGGCGCGCCGCCCGACCCGGTACGTTGGCTGGAAGGTGTCGTCAAAGGCTGCTTCCCCATTCCGGGCCTGAATTAGACTTACCTGAAAACACTGGAAAATAGGTGATTTATCAGTTACCCAGGCGCATGTTTTTCATTGCCCAAGCGGGCGATAGCAAACGAAAGCCCCTTTAGTGCACGAAAATTTCGCCAGACACGATGACATCAAAGTCGGCTCCGAGCGTGCCTTCGGTATCGTCTTTGCCGTTTTCTTTGCCGTGGTCGCAGCATGGCCGTTGCTGGACGGATTGGCGCCGCGTTGGTGGGCATTGGCGCTTGCTGCGGTTTTCTTCGGCGCGGGCTTTTTTCTGCCGGTCGTCCTCCGCCCGCTGAACATCGTTTGGTTTAAGTTCGGCATGTTGCTTTATAAGGTGGTAAACCCGATCACCATGGGGATGTTGTTCTATTTCACCGTCGTGCCGATGGGCCTGGTGATGCGTTTAATGGGCAAAGACCCGTTAAACCGAAAGCCGGACCCCACGTTGACCAGCTATTGGATCGAACGCACGCCGCACGGCCCTGAGCCGCAATCCATGAAAAACCAATTTTAGAGGCGAGAAATGGCATTTCTGATCGAACTTTGGCAGTTCCTGAAAGCACGGAAAAAATTCTGGCTGCTACCAATTTTCATCATGATGGCTGTGTTCGGCGGTTTGGTTGTGCTGAGCCAAGGCTCTGCCGTGGCGCCGTTCATCTACACGATCTTCTGATCTGAAAGCCGGCCCGTTGCGTATTCTTGGCCTTTCCGCATTCTATCACGACAGTGCTGCCGCCTTGATCGAAGACGGCGTCGTCATCAATGCGGCCCAAGAAGAGCGCTTTACCCGTAAAAAGCACGACGAACAGTTTCCTGAAATCGCGATCCGATTTTGCTTGGATGACGCTAACATCACGTTGGCCGATATCGATTACGTCGCTTTTTACGACAAGCCGTTCTTAAAGTTTGAGCGCTTGCTGGAAACGTATCTGTCATTCGCGCCGATCGGCTTTCGCTCGTTCAAGATGGCGATTCCGGTGTGGCTGAAAGAAAAGCTGTTCCAAAAGGACTTACTGCGCAAACGCTTCAAAGAGTTTGATCCGGATTTCGACTGGCAAAACAAACTGTTGTTTTCTGAGCATCACCAAAGCCACGCGGCATCCGCGTTCTTCCCGTCCCCGTTCGAAGAGGCCGTGGTGCTGACCATGGACGGCGTCGGCGAGTGGGCCACGACCTCGGTCGCCATCGGTCAAGGCCGCGACCTCAAGATGCATAAGGAAATTCACTTTCCGCATTCGCTGGGGCTGCTGTATTCCGCGTTTACCTATTACACCGGCTTCAAGGTCAATTCCGGCGAATACAAAGTCATGGGCCTGGCGCCTTATGGCGAGCCTATCTACTTAGATAAAATCCTCAACACCTTGATGGACGTCAAAGAGGACGGCTCGTTCCGCCTCGATCAGACGTACTTCAACTATTGCACCGGCCTGACCATGACCAACGCCAAATTCGATGCGGTGTTCGGTGGGCCGCCGCGCAAAGAGGGCGAACCGCTCGAACAAAAGCACATGGATTTGGCGGCGTCTGTGCAGGCTGCGACCGAAGAAATCGTACTGCGCCTGACCCGCACGCTGGCCAAGGAATACGGCATCAAGAACCTCTGCCTGGCAGGGGGCGTAGCGCTGAACTGTGTCGCCAACGGCAAAGTGCTCAGGGACGCTGCGTTCGAAAACGTGTGGGTGCAGCCGGCAGCAGGTGATGCCGGCGGTGCGCTTGGTGCCGCGCTGAACGCGTATTATTTGTATAAAGAACAGCCGCGCACCGTGGGTGATACCATGGATGCCATGAAGGGCTCATACCTGGGTCCGATCTATGCACAAGACAACATCGAAAATCGTCTGAAGGCTGCCGGCGCCAAATTCGAGGTGCTCAGTGAAGATGACACCATCGCCCAGACCGCCGAAGCCCTGGCCGATGAAAAAGCCGTCGGCTGGTTCCAAGGCCGCATGGAATTTGGGCCCCGCGCATTGGGTGGCCGCTCGATCTTGGGCGACCCACGTTCAGCGACGATGCAGAAAACGCTGAACCTGCGCGTAAAATATCGCGAGAGCTTTCGCCCGTTCGCACCATCGGTGCTGCGGGAAGATGTCGCCGACTGGTTTGAGATATCAACCGACAGCCCGTACATGCTGATGGTCGCCCCCGTCGTCGAAAAGCGCCGCCGCGCCATGACGGCGGACGAGCAAAAGCTGTTCGGCATCGAAAAACTGAACGTGCCTCGGTCCGACATCCCAGCCGTCACGCACGTGGATTATTCGGCCCGCATCCAGACCGTGCACGCCGAGACCAATCCTCGCTATCACGCGCTGATCAAAGCGTTTAAAGAACGCACCGGCTGCCCGGTCGTGGTCAACACCAGCTTCAACGTGCGCGGCGAGCCGATTGTGTGTACCCCCGAAGACGCGTTCCGTTGCTTCATGGGTTCCGACATCGAAGTGCTGGTGGTCGGCAATTGCTTCATGAAAAAAGAAGACCAGGACCCGGCGCTCAAGCTCGATTATAAAAACGCATTTGATTTGGATTAAGCGGCGTCGCTCAAGCATCCCGGATTGCTGCGTGTCCAGGAAATCGTCAATTCCAAAGACATACGTCATTCCCGCCTTCGCGGGAATGACGCTGGGGGCCTCATCGGAGAGCTTGCTAAACTAAATGGGCACACGAAAACACCCGCCATGTCGCGAATGCCTCTACCCGGCCTCCAACAAATTAATCGCGCCCAGTGCCAAAATCTCCGTCGCCAAGCGAACATCATCAAGCGCGATATGCTCGTCTGCGCCGTACATGCCGGCGCCCGCAGGGTCTTCCGGACCTGCGCCATACAACACGGTCGGAATGCCGGCGGTCGCATAGTGTTGGCCTTCGTGATCATACCCCACGCCACAGGGGCGCGGCTGCGTGCCGAAACGCTCACCCAGCGGCATCGAAATCGCAGCTCGCAAGGGTTTGGCGGCATCGCTCGGCACCATCGGTAAGATCAATTGCCGGCGGCGTATACGGCAGCGAACACCGGGGGATTTCGCAATCGTCGTGCCGATCAAGTTGGTCAGTTGCTTCTCAACCTCGGCCGGGTCTTCGTCTGGGGTGATGCGTCGGTCTAGCCGAATGACGACGCGTGCCGGTACACCACCGCCGGCGATCCCACCTTCGACGTGTTCGATCACCATGCTCGGCGCGCCGATACCTGGAATGTCGGATACCCGTGATTTGAGCCCGCTTCTGAATTGATACAAGCGCGCCATCGCGTGACTTGCCGCTTCCATCGCGTCGGCACCTTTTTCCGGCGCAAACGCAGGCGCCGCGCGGCCGATCACCTCAGCCTCCATCATCACGCAGCCGGTTGCATACAAACCGATGGATCGCGCAGGGCCGCCGACGATGGCGTAATCCGGCTTCACAATGCCGTCCGCCAAAAGCGTCTTGCAGCCGAACCCGCCGCTGCTTTCGCCAGCAAAACTGATATGCAGCTCAAGGGTGCCGGACAGCGGCAAGCCAGCATCTTTCAACGCCAGCAAAGCGAACACCTGTGCGGCCAAGTGGCCTTTGCCACTCAGCACACCGGCGCCGAACAACTGTCCGTCTTTAATCAATCCCGCGTGCGGATCAACCTGCCAATCCCCTGTAATAGGTGCCGTGTCGACATGACTGACCAGGGCCAGTATAGGCCCGTCGCCAAAGCGCATCCGCACCACCAGATTGACCACGGCCGGCATGCCGCGCGCCTCGGTACGCTCAGTTGGGGCCGCATGACGCTCGACCTCAAAGCCCAGCTTTTCCAATGCGACTGCCAATTTCTCCGCCCGCGCCGCCAGTCCATCGCTACCGGTCTCAGTTTTCAGCGCCACCAGGTCTTTCAGGAACGAAAACTGCGCGGCGCGGCGCTTAACGGTGACCTCGGCGATTTTTGCTGCGTTCGCACTGCTCATGATGTGTCCTAAAACATGTCTCAGACATAATGATCCGCTTGAAAGCGCGATAATCTACGATGAAACCCTTGCAAACCAGGGCTAATCCGTCAATTTGGGGTTTCCATTTTTCATCGTACCCCGATGAAACCATGTGCAAGGAGACCCTGAATGCCGTCGACCGATAGCCTGGAAATGATCACGAAGCTGATCAGCTTTGACACCACAAGCCGCGATTCCAATATGGATCTTATTCGCTTCGTACAGGCATATCTCAACGACTTGGGTATCGAGAGCACGCTTGTCCCCAACGACGACGGCAGCAAGGCAAACCTCTATGCCACCGTCGGCCCGACCGACAAGCCCGGCGTAATGCTGTCCGGTCACACCGATGTGGTGCCGGTCGACGGGCAAAACTGGGACAGCGACCCGTTCACCGTCATCGAAAAAGACGGCAAGCTGTTCGGGCGCGGCACGTCGGATATGAAAAGCTTTATCGCGCTGGTGCTGGCAAAGCTGCCGGCATTCCTTGAGCGCGGCCTGGATACCCCGCTCCACCTCGCATTTTCTTATGACGAAGAAGTCGGCTGCGTCGGCGTGCGGCCGATGATCGACATGATCAATACCCTGCCGATCAAGCCTCGCTTCGCCATCATCGGCGAGCCGACCAGCATGCAGGTGATCACCGGCCACAAGGGCAAGCGCAGCTATCGGGGCCACGTGCGCGGCCTGGAAGCACATTCCAGCTTGGCCCCGCAAGGCGTCAACGCGATCCAATATGCGGCGCGGCTGATCGTGCACCTGCAATCCATGGCGGCGCGCATTCAATCCGATGGTCCATTCGACGAGCTTTTCGACGTCGCTCACACCACCGTGCACACCGGCACCATCAAGGGCGGCACGGCGCTGAACATCGTGCCCAAGGACTGCGGGTTCGAGTTTGAATTCCGTTATATCGGCGATGACGACCCGGACTCCATCGAAGCCGAAATCATGCATCAGGCAAAACAAGTTCTGGAGCCTGAGATGCAGGCCATCGACCCGTCAACCGGCATTGATATCGAGTGCTACAACGATATGCCGGGCCTTGATATGAACGTGGATTCCGAGGTCGTGACCTTCGTCAAACAACTGGCCGGGCGCAATGATCACGCCAAGGTCGCGTTCGGCACCGAAGCCGGCCTGTTCCAAAACCGTGGCGGCATACCATGCGTCGTGTGCGGCCCGGGCAGCATCGATCAGGCACACAAGCCGAACGAATTCATCAGCTTAGAGCAGCTCGACAAGGGCGATGCGTTCTTAAATCGTTTGATGGACCGGGTGTGTAAGTAGGCTTAGTTCAGCAGCAAGCGCGGCATATACCGGCCGCCTTCTTCCTGACCCTCGAAATAGTCGATCATTTCTGGGTGGCTGATCGGCTCGTCGTCTTCGTCCGGCACAAGGTTCTGTTCCGACACGTAGGCAATATACGGCGAGCTTTCGGTGGATTCTGCAAACAGGTGATAGAACGGCTGATCCTTGCGCGGCCGCACGTCGACCGGGATCGACTGGTACCATTCTTCGGTGTTGCTGAATTCCGGATCGACATCAAAAATGACGCCACGGAACCCATAAACCCGATGACGAACCGGCGCACCGATGGTGAATTTTGCGTTATTGCTCTGCTGTCTCACGTTGCGCCTCCACGCCTGGGCGACCTAAAAGCCGCCAACCTTCAATTTGTACGTATACGCATAACATAAACGTCCCTATTGCCGTTGCAAGTCTGATCGGGGTGGAAAACCCGCTAGAAAGCGCTTATCTAACGCTGACAAAGGGTTAGCTTTAAGGAATCAGAATGCCGGACGCCCCAAAAATCGAACAGGAAAACCAGCAACAAAGCATTGCCGAAGTGCAACAGGACCTCATCGACGAGTTTGAGTTCCTTGACGATTGGATGGATCGCTATCGCCACATCATTGATCTCGGCCAACGTCTGGAGGATTTTCCCGAAGAATGGATGACCGACGAGTTCAAAGTACGCGGCTGCCAATCCCAAGTCTGGCTGGTGCCGGAACACAAAGACGGGCGGATCGTTTTCCACGCCGCTTCCGACGCCGCCATCGTGTCAGGCTTGATCGCGATTTTGCTGCGCATTTATTCCAATCGCACGCCCGCTGAAATTTTAGAAACCCCACCCTCGTTTATCGAAGGTCTCGGCTTGGATGAGCATCTCAGCCCGAGCCGCGCCAACGGTCTGCATTCGATGGTGCAAACCATGCTGAAACACGCCCAGGCCGCGGCGTGATGCTTCTGAGTTAGGTCGAACGAAATCGCCCCGGCGCGACAGCCGCTATCAAGTCCGCCTCTAACAGACCCGCCGCACCCGTCATTTGATCGGCGAGCACTTCGGCCATCAAAGGCGCCGTCAAAAAGCCCCGCGAGCCGAGACCCGTCAACGCCCACACCTTGTCGGAGAGCTTGCCCACAATCGGCAGATAGTCACGCACCGTCGCCCGAAGTGCCGTCCGCCCGCCGATCACAGTGGCACCGTCCATCCTCGGCAGATGCGCAGTCAAGGTTTCCAGCATGGTGGCATGATCTTCGTCGCGTAGCCGATCCCAATCCGCAGCCGGGACTTCGCCATGCCGCGCATAGGTCGCACCCAACACGTGACCGGCGGTGCCGTCTGGCAACGTGACGGCAGGCGTCATATAGCCGCCATAGGTCACCGCAACGCCTGGCGCATCGGCCATTTCCCGGATGTAAGTCAGCTGGCCACGATTGGCGCGCATGGGTAACGTACCCGGCGCCATTAGGTCGAGTACACCCGTGCCTGCGGCTAAGATCACCGCATCATAATCCACCTTGAGCGCATCCGGCGAGGCAATCCGGGTCCGTGTGATGTCGATGCCGCGCAGCAAGTGCGCCGTCACGCAGGGCGGCTTGAGCGTGCCCGCCGTCGAAAACCATAAGCCCGGATGCGCGACTGATATCCCGAGGATGTCACCGGCCTCCGCTGGAGTCACCGTGCGCATCACATTGCCCGGCCAGTTGAACGCCTTTAACGCGCGTTGCTGACGTTCCGCCTCGTCATCATTGCGGGCCAAGGTCAGCGTCCCCCTGCATCCGGCCCAGATGTCCGCGCCTGCCGCCGCGAGGTCGTCATAAAATGGCACCGCATGCAGATAGGCAGCTGCCATCATGCGCCCCATGGGCACACGCTCGCGCGGCAGCCGGGGGGCGATCAACGCGGTCGGATTTGCCGACGCCGCCGTGCCGTCGTCCGCATCAAACACGGTGACCGTAATGCCCCGGTTCTTCAGCGCATGCGCAGCGCACGCACCAGCGATCCCAGCGCCGATGACGGCGACCTTCGAAGGTACCACTATGCTTGGTTTGGACGTCATGCTGGACGATAGCGAGGCAGGTTGGGACTGTACACTCCCCAAAGCCGCAGGTGCAGGGAGATGTTGAAAGTGGGGACTCAACAATCGTTCACCGTCCAGCAACGCATCTCCCCTCCGCGACTTCCCGGACGCGTAGCGATCCGGGAAGTCGCAGGGATGGGGGTACACCAAGATATACTGTTTATCCCAAGCTCACCGAGAGGAAACCGTCAGCCCAGCAGTTTTTGCTTTAACAGCGCGTTCACCTGGCCCGGATTGGCTTTCCCTTGGGATGCCTTCATCACTTGGCCGACGAACCAGCCGATGGCCTTTTCGTTGCCGCCGCGGACTTCGTCGGCTTGGCCTGGATTATCGGCGATCACTTGGTCGACGATGGCCTCGATCGCGCCAGTGTCGGTGATCTGTTTGAGGCCTTTTTCTTCGACGATCGCACCGGGTGCTTTGCCGGTCTCGAGCATATCTTCAAACACGTCCTTGGCGATCTTCGATGAAATCGTGCCGTCTTCGATCAGGCCGACGAGCGCGCCCAAATTTTCAGCGGTCACCGGGCTTTCGTCGATGCCGACGCCGCGTTTGTTCAGCGCGCCGAACAAGTTCGTGGTCAGCCAGTTGGCGACTTGCTTGGCATCACGGCCTTCGGCGGCAGTCTCAAAATACGCAGCCGTTTCCCGGTCGGCGACGAGTACACTCGCATCATAGGGGGAAAGCCCTAGATCCTTGATAAGCCGTGCTTTTTTATCATCCGGCAATTCAGGCAACGTCTTTTCGATCGCCGCGATATAGTCTTCTTCAAGGCGCACCGGCAGCAGGTCCGGGTCCGGGAAGTAGCGGTAATCGTGGGCAAATTCTTTCGAGCGCATGGGCCGGGTCTCACCCCGGCTGGGATCGAGCAAGCGGGTTTCTTGGACGATTTCCTCGCCGTCTTCCCACGCTTCGACTTGGCGTTCGGCCTCGATCTCGATCGCCTGCATGACAAACCGGATTGAGTTCACGTTCTTCACTTCAACGCGAGTGCGCAGCTCGGCCTCACCCAGCGGGCGGACGGACACATTGACGTCGGCCCGCATCGAGCCTTCTTCCATGTTGCCGTCGCACGTCCCCAAATAGCGCACGATGGCGCGGAGCTTGCGCAAATACGCACCCGCTTCTTCGGGCGTGCGAATATCGGGCTTGGAGACGATCTCCATCAACGCCACGCCGGAGCGGTTGAGGTCGATCATGGTACGACGGGGGTCGCGATCATGGATCGATTTGCCGGCGTCTTGTTCCAGGTGCAGACGCTCGATCCCGATGTCGCGGCTTTCGCCCCCGTCCAGGTCCAAGGTCACGATGCCTTCGCCGACAATCGGATGCAGGAATTGGCTGATTTGATAGCCCTGCGGCAGATCGGCATAGAAATAGTTCTTCCGCTCAAACACCGAATGGCGGTTGATCTGGGCGCGCAAGCCGAGCCCGGTGCGGACCGCTTGTTCAATCGCCATTTCGTTGATCACCGGCAGCATGCCCGGCATCGCGGCGTCGACCAGCGAGACGTTTTCGTTCGGACCCTTACCAAATTCAGTGGAAGCTCCCGAGAACAGCTTGGCGTTGGAAATCACCTGGGCGTGGACTTCGAGCCCGACGACCACTTCCCATTGGCCGGTGCGACCTTCGATCAAATAGCTCATTGCGTGCCTCCCGCCTTGGCGGTGAACCCGGCGGCGTGCTCCAGCAAGGCGGCAGCCCGAAACAAGGTTTCTTCCTGACAGACGCCGCTGATCAACTGCAACCCAAGCGGCAAGCCGTTGGCGTCCAGCCCGCCCGGCACCGAGATCGCCGGCAGACCCGCCAGCGACGCCGGCACGGTGAACACGTCGTTCAAGTACATGGCGATAGGATCGTCCATCTTTTCGCCCTTGGCGAACGCGGCACTCGGCGCGGTCGGGGTCAGCACCACGTCGACATCGTTGAACACGGTCTTGAAGTCATTGGCGATCAACGTGCGCACCTGCTGTGCTTTCACGTAGTAGGCATCGTAGTAGCCTGCCGACAGCACATAAGTGCCGATCATGATGCGCCGCTGCACCTCGTCACCGAAGCCTTCGGCGCGGGTCAACTCATACATTTCGTCCAGGCTCGCACCCGGCACGCGGAGCCCGTAACGCACACCATCATAGCGCGCCAAGTTCGAAGACGCCTCGGCCGGAGCAACGATGTAATACGTCGGCAGTGCGTACTTGGTGTGCGGCAACGAGACGTCTTTGATCTCGGCGCCCATGTCCTTGAGCCACGTCACGCCCTGATCCCAAAGTTTTTGAATGTCAGCCGGCATACCGTCCAAGGTGTATTCTTTGGGAATGCCGACGCGAAGCCCCTTGGCGTTACCGCCTGCACCCGCAGCGACTGCGGCCCGGCAATCGGGCACCGGCAAATCAAGTGAGGTGGAATCTTTCGGATCATGCCCGGCCATCGCTTCAAACATGATCGCCGCATCTTCGACGGTGTGCGCAATCGGCCCAGCTTGATCCAGGCTGCTTGCAAACGCCACCACGCCCCAGCGCGAGCAACGACCATAAGTCGGCTTCATGCCGACCAAGCCCGTGAACGACGCGGGCTGGCGGATTGAGCCGCCGGTATCGGTGCCGGTCGCGGCAATCGCCAAGCCCCCCGAAACCGCGGCGACCGAGCCGCCGCTTGAGCCGCCCGGCACCAGATCGGCATTGGCGCCCGCCGGCGTCCATGGGTTTTTCACGGAGCCGAAATACGACGTGATGTTGGCCGAGCCCATGGCGAATTCGTCCAAGTTGGCCTTACCCAGCATCACCGATCCCGCATCGCGCAGCTTGCCGCTGACGGTGCTTTCATAGCGGGGCACAAAATTTTCTAAAATGTGAGACGCAGCGGTGGTGCGCACACCCTCGGTGCAGAACAAATCTTTCATGGCGATCGGCACGCCATCCATCGGGCCTGCAACGTCACCTTTGGCACGACGCGCGTCGGACGCTTGCGCACGTTCGCGGGCAACGTCGAAGCTTTCGGTGATGAACGCATTCAAAACCCGATTGTCTTCGATGGCTTTGATGTGCTGGTCCGTCAGCTCAAGCGCAGACACCTCGCCCTTGCCGAGCGCATCGGCGGCGGCGGCAATCGTCCAATGCTTATGTGTGCTCATTCCACCACCTTCGGGACAGCAAAGAACGGACCTTCACGGTCGGGCGCGTTGGCCAGAATGTCTTCGACTTTATCACCATCGTTGACCACGTCTTTGCGTAGCGGCGTCGCGATATCGACGGCACTGGTCATTGGCGCGATCCCGTTGGTGTCGACCTCGCTCAGCTGCTCAACCCAGCCGACGATATTATTAAGCTCATCGGCCAGCGGCGCGAGCCGCGCTTCGTCAACGCGAATGCGGGCCAGGAAGGCGATTTTTCGGACATCGTCCTCGTTCAGCGACATCGGGAACTCCCAGACGGTGGTTCATTTCCTTGAAAGCCGAGGTTTAAGGGGGGCAGCAACGATATGCAAGAACTGGGTGCGGTTTTGTGCTGTGGGTAGGGGTGTCGGGCCTCGCTAATTTTCACCAGATTTCGTCATCCTCGCGCAGGCGGGGATCCATGGCAGCGATGGATCCCCGCCTACGCGGGAATGACGCTGAAGTCGCGCCCTACCCGGCCTTCTTAAAGATCGCATCCCAGGCCTGGGCCGACCAATGTGTCAGGGCGAGTTCGACGGCGGATGCCAGCGCACGCGGCACGTCAGTCGCGGGCAGCGCGCCAATGAGGACGTCGGCTTTGCCGTAGCTGTCTTCGCTCACCCCATCAAAGCGCACCTCACCCTGGTCCAGGTCAAACAGCATGATCGTTGAAAATACGTCGTCGAGATCGTGCAAGGTATCCAACAAGTCCACATTGATCTGGAACACGCGGCGCTTGTTGGAGCCGTCAAACGGCACTTCGGTCATGAACATTTGCGCGGGGAACCTGATCCGCATACCACCCCGCTCACAGACGATGGTGGCATCGTAATCAGCGGCCAGCACAGCCTGATCCTCGCCCTCAGTGCGGCCAATATAACGAACGCGGAAACCACACCGATGGCCGGGCGAAATTTGCACCTCGCCGGTCACGTCTTTGTCGATGCTGCCGTCGACGATGGGCGACAGCACGGTGCCGTAGACAAAGCCCAGTGGCGCCCCGTCCTTGATCACCGCCAGCCAAACCGTGCCCGGCGCACGCCCGACGACCTGCACCACTTGGCCCGCGGACAGGCCATCGACACGCTTGGAATCGGTCCTTGGCCCACTGCGAACGTTCACATCTTTTTCGACCAGATACTTGCCGGGCGCCGGCGTCACGACGACGCCGAGGAATTTGATGTCCGCCGCCCCTGCAGACACGCCCGACACCAAGACCATGAGCACGGCCAGCACCATGCGCCGCGCCGCCACCATCAATGGTATCACTTGCCGGCCCTTCACGTGCATTCAGCCCCTCCGCAGACGCGTCCGACCACGTCCCCGGAAAAGGGCCATGCCAATCAGCTAAGCTTATGATAACTAAGTCTTCCTCTACTGACCAGTTCACGCCGTCCTGATCGTTTAAATGGCGGCACAACAAGGCAAGCACGCCGTTATGACCACACCTGCGCGCGCGCAAATTTACTCAAACATTCGCGAATTGACGGCCAGTATGGCCAAGGGGCAACGGTTGTTGGGGCTTGATATCGGCGACAAGACCGTCGGCGTCGCGATCTCCGATCCGCTGTTCATACTGGCGAGCCCGTTGAAAACCGTACCGCGCGCTAAAAAACTCGGCCCCGTGATCGACGATATTGCGCGGTTGGCGGAAAATGAGCACGTCGGCGGCCTGCTTGCCGGCCTGCCCGTCAGCATGGACGGCACCGAGGGCCCCCGCGCCCAGGCGACCCGCGACATCACCATGGAAATCGCCACCCGTCTCGGCCTCCCCGCCGCGTTTTGGGACGAGCGCCTATCGACCGCCGCAGTCGAGCGATTCCTGGTCACCGAAGCCGACATGACCCGCAAGCGCCGCAAAGACGTCGTCGACAAAATGGCCGCCGCCTACATCCTGCAAGGCGCGCTGGATAGTTTATGACGTCAAAGACATGCGTCACCCCCCCATCTCGTCATCCCCGCGCAGGCGGGGATCCATGGTGAAATTGGATTCCCGCCTACGCGGGAATGACGCATGAATTTGGGCTTTTTTCGCGTGTGCAGGACTGAGCGGGTCGCAGGTGAACAACCGCTCCCCCCTACTCCGTCACCGCATAATCCAACAGCTTCAGCAGCTCACCCGATTGCCGATGGAAGCGTTTCGTGGCATCGGGATCAAAGCGGTTTTTCCACACGCCCGGGTCCAAATCCAACGGTGCGATCTGGTGCGCGCGGCGGATGCCCGCTTGAACCAAGTCTTCGCGGTCTTCGACGTCGCAAAAGCGGAACAGGCGGCGGACAATCGGTGATGGTTCTTCGACCACGTCTTCGGCGCGGATTTGATAATAGCGACTGCGGTTGAGCCGCCCGAACCTGCGCGCCGCGCCGACCGAGCGCGACCAGTTACGAGCAAACGTTTCGGCGAAGTCGGCAAACGACGGATAGCGCCTAGGGAATTCGCCCCGCGATATGCCCATATTAAAGTCCCATGCGCCTGCCGCTTCGTCGCGACCGTCGCGGACCACGTGTACGATCCGCATGCCGGGGAATAAGCGGTCCAGCAGTTCCAGCGACAACACGTGCTCCGGCGTCTTTTCGCCGATGCACGTCACCTCGTCCTCGACGTCTTCGGGGACCCAGCGGTTGAACATCAGCATCACGGCGGTGCGCATCAAATGTTCGACGTCATCAAAGGTGAAGCCCGCGGCGTTGCCGGGTAGACCGGCCAACTGCATGCGGTTGCCGATTTTTTCGGCATCTTGGTTGTATTGGTCGACCAATTTGGCGAGGCCCGGGAACAGGCTGTCGGTGTAATGCCCTTCGCCTTTGCAAACGACCTTGGGGTGGGTGTCCAGGCATTGCTGCACCCAAGACGTGCCCCAACGCGTGGCGCCGACGACGAACACGACGTCTTTTTTCATGAGCCGGCTCAGCCGCTCGTGCGTCTGAATGTGGGCTTTTAATTGCTCGTCCATACGCGGTTCCGATTTCCCCTGCCCGGCCTCGCACACAGCGAATCACACGGACCCCGCATATTACTTGATCGCGGCGCCGCAAGCCATGCCGTCGGACAACAGAAAACAACAGTAATGTGCTTGCCCGGAATACGTAAGCGGACATATAGTGCGCGCCTATGAACGGTGACACCGAACCCTTCGGCTTTCCGCATAGGCACCTCCTCGGCATTGAGGGCCTAAACCCCCTTGAAATTACGGCGTTACTTGACCGCGCCGAAAGCTATGTCGAACAGAATCGTCAAGCCGACAAGAAGCGCGACGTGCTCGGTGGCCGCACCCTGATCAACCTGTTTTATGAAGATTCAACCCGCACCCGCACCTCGTTCGAGCTGGCGGGCAAACGGCTCGGCAGCGATGTGATCAACATGTCGGTGGCCACAAGCTCGGTCAAAAAAGGCGAAACCCTGGTCGATACCGCGATGACGCTGAACGCCATGCATCCCGACGTGCTGGTGATTCGCCATCCGGAATCGGGCTCGGCCAAGTTGCTGAGTGAAAAAGTAAACTGCGCCGTGATCAACGCCGGCGACGGATCACACGAGCACCCGACCCAAGCCTTGCTGGACGCGCTGACGATTCGCCGACGCATCGGCAAAATCCAAGGCCTGCGGATCGCGATCTGCGGCGACATCCTGCATTCCCGCGTCGCACGCTCAAACATTCATCTGCTGACCACCATGGGCGCGCGCGTCCGCCTGATCGCGCCCCGCACGTTGATCCCGACCGGGATCGAGCATATGGGCGTCGAAGTATTCTATGACATGCGCGAAGGCCTGCAGGACTGTGACATCGTGATGATGCTGCGGCTGCAAAAAGAACGCATGCACGGCAACTACTTCCCCTCGGTGCGGGAATATTTCCATTTTTTCGGGCTCGATTACGCCAAACTCGAAGGCGCCAAACCCGACGCGCTGATCATGCACCCGGGCCCGATGAATCGGGGCGTCGAGATCGACAGCGAGGTTGCTGACGATTTCGGGCGATCCGCGATCCATGAACAGGTTGAGATGGGCGTCGCCGTCCGTATGGCGGTGCTGGAAATCCTCACCGCCAATCTTGATAACACACAGCCGAGGAACCTCTGATGGCTGTTAAAGGGGACCGCACACCAGGTCGCGTCGCGTATGTAAACGCGCGCCTGCTGGATCCAGCGACCGGCCTTGATGGGCCGGGCGGCGTGCTGACCGACGGCGAGATGATCAAAGCGGTCGGCCCGAACGTCACCGCCGATGCGGCGCTCGACGGCGTCACCGTGATCGATTGCGGCGGGCGGTGTCTGGCCCCCGGCCTGATCGATATGCGGGTGCATTTGGGTGAACCCGGCGAAGAGCACAAAGAAACCCTGGCCAGCGCGGCACGGGCTGCGGCGAAGGGCGGCATTACCTCGATGGTCTGCCTGCCCAACACCGATCCGGTGATCGATGATATGTCGGTCGTAGAATTCGTCGCCCGGCGCGCGCGCTTGCAGGGATTATCCAAAGTGTATCCCTATGGCGCCGTCACCAAAGGCGTGAAGGGTGAAGAAATCGCCGAACTTGGTTTGCTCGCGGAGTCCGGCGCCGTCGCCTTTACCGACGGCTTTCGCGCCATCAAGGACGCGCAAGTGATGCGCCGCGCGATGATGTACGCGCGCACCTTCGATCTGTTGATCTGCCAGCACCCTGAAGAACCCAGCCTTGCGGACGGCGGCGTGATGAATTCCGGCGAGCAGGCCACCCGGCTTGGCCTTACCGGTATTCCGCGCCAGGCCGAAGTGATGATGATCGAGCGCGATATCCGTTTGGTGGAGCTCACCGGCGCACGGCTGCACATCAACCACATCTCGACCATCGAAGCGGCGGACGCCATTCGCAGCGCCAAAGCACGCGGCCTGCCGATTACCTGCGACGCTGCACCGCCGCACTTTGCACTGAACGAAGTGGCCATCGGCGATTACCGCACCTTCGCAAAATTGTCGCCGCCGCTACGCCTTGAATCCGACCGCCGCGCCATTGTCGACGCCATCAAAGACGGCACGGTCGACTGCATCGCCTCCGATCACACCCCGGAAGACGAAGAATCCAAACGCCTGCCGTTTGCCGCCGCCGCATTCGGTGGGGTTGGTCTGGAAACACTTTTAGCCGTCACGCTGGAACTTTATCACAACGGCCATCTGACGCTGTTGCAGGCATTGAAATTCCTGACCTCGGCACCCGCGGACTTGCTGAAATTGCGCGCGGGTCGCCTCGCACAAGGCCGCCCCGCCGACCTGATCGTGTTCGATCCGGACCGGGGCTGGAAAGTAAGTGCCGACCAGCTGCTGTCGAAGTCTAAAAACAGTCCGTTCGACGGCCGCTTGGTGCAGGGCCTCGTGACCCGCACCGTGATCGACGGCCGTACCGTCCACGTCGCGGAGTAAAATCATGGATGCACTTAACCCGAACCTGCAATTGATCATCGCTGCCGTCATCGGCTATCTTTTCGGCTCGGTGCCGTGGGGCTTAGTGCTGATGAAACTGGCCGGCAAGGGCGACATCCGCACCATGGGGTCCGGCAACATCGGCGCTACCAACGTCGCACGAAATGCCGGCAAGCCGTTAGGCGCGCTGACGCTGATTCTAGATGCCTCAAAAGGCGCAATCGCAGCATTGATCTTTATGCAGTTCAGCGAACTCGCCGGGATCATTGCCGGCTTTACCGCCGTGCTCGGGCACAATTTCTCGATCTGGCTGAAGTTCAAAGGCGGTAAGGGCGTCGCCACATCGCTGGGTGTCATTTTGATGGTATCCTGGCCGATCGGCATTCTGACGTGCTGCGCGTGGCTGGTCCTATGGTCGACGTTTAAGTATTCGTCGCTGGCGTCCATGGGGGCGCTCGTCGTCACACCGGGCATCGCATATTGGTTCAAAGGCGGCCCATCGGCGGTAATGTACATGACGGCCGGCCTCGCCATCCTATCGCTGATCCGCCACCATCAGAACATCAAACGCCTGCTCAAAGGCGAAGAGCCGAAGACCGGTAAAAAGAAACCGGCTGCAGAGCCGCCCACGCAATAAGTGTGATCTGCGCAAACACCTGCGACGGCCCGGTCACGCAGCGACACACACTTTAGGAAAGCCAAACCCTGGCGTCATCCCCGCGAAAGCGGGGATCCATGTCAGCGATGGATTCCCGCCTACGCGGGAATGACAATGAGAGGGAATAACGAAATAAAGATCCGATTCCATGCCATAATACCCCATGCTCAAACACGCACCTGAAGCAGACGACGACACAGAAACCAAAACCGACGATGCGCTGTATTGCGCAGAGTGCGGGCAGTTGCTGACCCGGACCCGCTGGGCGCTGGTGATGGGCGAAGGGCATGAACGAGTGTTTATCAACCCGGGCGGCCATGTATTCCGGATCGCGTGCTTCATCGAAGCGCCGGGCGCGCTGGAGGTCGGACCGGCCACCGACGAGCATACCTGGTTCCCCGGCTATGCCTGGAAACTGATGCTATGCAGCGGCTGCAAAACCCATGTCGGCTGGTGCTTCGAAGGCGAAGTCGCCCCGCGTATTTTCTTTGGCCTGATCAAAACGGCATTGACGCCAAGCCCTGGGCACGGCCAAGGTTGACGCAATCATCAAAGTTGCCTTGGGGAGACCA
>TARA_R110001599_G_scaffold11830_4_pt1 | contig 20710 bp, 21 predicted proteins | sample TARA_R110001599 | Tara Oceans TARA_R110001599 (sample SAMEA4398360) | marine metagenome | biome: Polar Biome; feature: [MES] marine water layer (ENVO:01000295) within the mesopelagic zone...; material: water (ENVO:00002006), including particulate matter (ENVO:01000060) such as......
ACAAAACTGCGATATTATTCTGCGCGGGGTTCGCACAGTGGCGGATTACGAGTATGAGTTGCAGCTCGCTAATATGAACCGCTCACTCGCGCCCGGCATAGAAACTGTGTTTTTAACGCCGGGGGAGTCATTGTCTTATGTATCGTCTTCGCTGCTCAGAGAAATCGCTAGCATGGGCGGCGATGTTTCCCGTTTTGTGCCCGACAACGTTAGTAAAGCGCTAAACGCGCGCTTCCCCGCCCGCAAGTGAGCATGTAATGGCACTGATTATTACCGACGAATGCATTAACTGCGACGTATGCGAGCCAGAGTGCCCGAACGAGGCCATTTACCAAGGCGACAGCATTTACGAAATCGACCCCAATCGCTGCACCGAATGCGTAGGTCATTTTGACGAACCCCAGTGCCAGTTAGTTTGCCCAGTAGATTGCATACCGCTAGACCCAGCTTTTATGGAAACTGAAGACCAACTTATGGAAAAGTACGAGAAGCTGATTGCAGTTGGCTAAGCTGGATTAATAACTCGCAGCCAAGGACGGCCGCCGATGAAACAACCCGCTGTGTATATTTTAGCGAGCACATGCCGCGGCACGCTTTACGTTGGCGTTACGAGTAACCTTATCTCCCGAGTTTGGCAACACAAACAAGGCAGAGTTGAGGGCTTTACCCAGCAATATGCCGTGCACAGGCTAGTGTACTTTGAATTACATGACGAAATGTATTCGGCAATTACCCGCGAAAAACAACTCAAGCGCTGGAAACGGCTCTGGAAAATCCGCCTGATTGAAGGGGTAAACCCCAAGTGGCGGGACCTCTACGCTGATCTGCTTTGAGATGTTTTTGCCAGCCCGAGCTCCGTTGCAAGATGGGTCCCTGCCTTCGCAGGGACGACGATGACCATGTGCTTGCGAGTTAACTACCTCCTGTGTCATACCCGCGGATCGGACGACAATATTCTTTTCCTTGCGGCGTAACCACCCTCGCGTCATACCTGCGTAGGCAGGTATCCATTGTAAGAACAACGGTAAACATTCCGGTGAAGGGTTTCTCAGCAAGTCTCGTAGCCCGAGCTTCGTTGCAAAATGGGTCCCTGCCTTCGCAGGGACGACGATGATCATGCCCTTGCGAGTTAGCTACCTCCAGCGTCATACCCGCGAATCGGACGACAATATTCATTTCCTTGCGGCGTAACCCCCCCCCGCGTCATACCTGCGTAGGCAGGTATCCATTTTAAACTTCCACAGAAAACGTTCGTAGGTATTAGCTTTCCTGCATGCAGGTAGCCCGAGCTTCATTGCACAATGGGTCCCTGCCTTCGCAGGGACGACGATGTTCATGTGCTTGCGAGTTAGCTACCTCCAGCGTCATATCTGCACATGAGACGACTATATTCATCTCCTTGCGATATAACCATCCGAGCGTCATACCTGCGCAGGCAGGTATCCATCTAAAATGTCGCCAAACCAAGTAATATTATTTTTATTTGCTCAATTAATAGCCGCAGTTTCTTTTCAAACATGGTTTAGGTCTTTATAGTTACCTAAGGCTCAGGATGGGCCTTAGCATGGAAGGTATTCTCAGGATGAGAACCAGCAAAGGATTGGATGGCGTTGCAATGATGGCGACTGCCTTCCTGCTACTTTTTAGTTTCAGAGCCAAACTGATAAATCCTCCTTAAGGTCTCCAAGCCAAGCGGGCTATTTATATACTTGGATTTCCAGTCACCGCACCGACAAGCACGACAAATCTCTTTTCCTAATCTTTGCGATTAATCTCGCCGCGTGGCAATCTGATTGACCGTTTCCGTTATGTGATTAGGCTTATGTTTTTTGCCAAACAACTGTTTCGTTTTTCATTTTTGCTGTTAGCCAGCACCTATGGCTTTGCCAGCGACCCGACAATTGTCCCTGAAGCGGCGAGTGGTTTTAGTGAGAGCCCAACGGTTCGCGCGAAATCAGCAATGGCGGTGACAGCAAATCCTTATGCGAGTCGCGCGGCACAAAAAATCCTCGCCCAGGGCGGCTCCGCTATTGATGCCGGTATCGCCGCGCAGTTGGTGCTCGGGCTTGTCGAGCCCCAGTCCTCCGGTATTGGCGGCGGTGCGTTTATGTTGTATTGGAACGCCGAAGGCAAGCAACTCAGTAGTTGGGATGGCCGAGAAACCGCACCGCGAGCGGTCGATGAAAATCACTTTCTGCACGCAGACGGCAGCACAATGGGCTTTTTTGAAGCGGTGATTGGCGGTCATTCTGTTGGGGTGCCGGGTGTTATCGCGATGCTAGACTCGGCGCATCGGCAGTTTGGTCAGCTCCCGTGGGCTAGCTTGTTTACGCCTGCGATTGAATTAGCCGAGTCGGGTTTTATCATTTCGCCGCGCTTACATACTTTGTTAAAAAAGATGCCGAAGGTCGCCGTAAATCCTGCGATTAGCCGCTACTTCTTTAATGCTGATGGCCAGCCAAAAGCCATTGGTGAGGTTTTACGCAACCCGGCTTACGCGACTACGCTACGGACTTTAGCCAAGAATGGCGGCAATGCGTTTTATCAGGGTACGATCGCCAAAAATATTGTTGCCGCAGTCGCAAACGATCCTAACAAGGCTGGCAGTCTGACTCTTCGCGACTTAGCCCGCTACCACGCTATTCAACGGCCTGCGGTATGTGCGCCTTTTCGGGAGTATCAAGTTTGTGGCGCGCCGCCGCCGTCCTCTGGTGGCACAACGGTCTTAGCAATTTTAGGAATGATCGACGCCGTTGAGCAGGAGCGCGGCGCATTGCGCGGAGTCGATTTTATTCACACGTTTATTGAAGCCTCACGACTCGCCTTCGCCGACCGCAATCGCTATGTTGCCGATCCAGATTTTGTCGACGTGCCTACTAGTGGCTTAGTGAACCGCGACTATTTAAAAACCCGTGCGGCAAGTATCAAAGCCGACCGTCTCCTTGCTACTGTAGAAGCAGGAACACCACCCGGCGCGCCGGACTTAATCGACAGCAATTCACCCGAATTACCATCGACCAGCCATTTCAGTATTGTCGACGCCAAGGGTAATGTTTTAAGCATGACCACCAGCATTGAAACGGCTTTTGGTTCGCGGGTATTTGTCGACGGCTTTTTACTCAACAATCAACTCAGCGACTTCTCTTTTAACCCCGCTGATAAAGACGGCAGCAAAATCGCGAATCGTATTCAAGCGGGAAAACGCCCACGTTCGTCAATGTCACCGATGATGGTGTTTAAAAATGGCAGCCCCGTTCTGGCCATTGGCTCGCCGGGCGGCGCAAGGATTATTGACTACGTTGCAGGCAGCCTTTACCGAGTGCTCGCTGAGGGCGAAGCGATAAATGCCGCCATTGCCAGCGGACATGTTATCGCCATGGGCGGTGCGGTGGAATTGGAGACGGGTCGTTTTAGCCGCAACGATATTGTGGAACTGCAAATGCGCGGCCACCCGATTAAAGAAGGCGATCAAACCAGTGGTTTACATGGGATTTTGATTAAAGAATCAGGCCTGGAAGGCGCTGCCGATCCCCGCCGCGAGGGGCAGGCGCTAGGCTTATAGCAATGCACAACACTGCCAAAAGATCAAAATGGGTCCCTGCCTTCGCAGGGACGACGTTATTAGCGTCCTAGCGGTGGAACTACCCCAGCACCATTCCTCTGTATGAGGCAACGATGATTATGTTCCTACGATGTAACCGTCAGAGCGTCATACCTGCAGAGGAGTAACGATTCCCCCTCCCAGTCATAACTGCACAGGAGCTACAATTCTCCCTTACCGTCATACCTGCGTAGGCAGGTATCCATTATAACGATTACAGGAAGCTTTCCCTCGTGGTGGTTTTCAGCAAATCCCACAGATCGAGCTTCGTTGCAAAATGGGTCCCTGCCTTCGCAGGGACGACGTAATTCACGCCCTAGCGGTGTAACTACCCCAGCGCCATTCCACTGTATGAGGCGACGATAATCATGTCCTTACGATGCGACCGTCCGAACGTCATACCTGCACAAGCGTAACGATTTCCCCTCCCCGTCATAACTGCACAGGAGCTACGATTCCCCCTACCGTCATACCTGCGTAGGCAGGTATCCATTTTAAAAACTACAGGAAGCTTTCCCTCGTAATGGCTTTCAGCAAACCCCGCAGCTCGAGCTTCGTTGCAAAATGGGTCCCTGCCTTCGCAGGGACGACGTTATTCGCGTCCTAGCGGTGTAACCACCCCAGCGCCATTCCTCTGTATGAGGCAACGATGATTATGTTCTTACGATGTAACCGTCTAAGCGTCATACCTGCAGAGGAGTAACGATTCCCCTCCCCGTCATACCTGCGTAGGCAGGTATCCATTTTAACGACCACAGGAAGCTTTCCTTCGTAATGGCATTCAGCCGCCCAGCTCGAGCTTCGTTGCAAAATGGACTCCTGCCTTCGCAGGAGTGACGCAGGTTGGAGGCATCCTTTTCAACAAGCGAAGAACTTACTTCTGGCAGCGCCGACAAAACACGGTGGTGCGCTGGGCTATTCGTATCTCGCTTAGTTCCTTCATGCATCCCCAGCAGGGTTGGCCGCCACGGCCATATACTTGCAGTTCTTGTTTGAAGTAACCCGGTTTGCCGTCGCCACCGATGAAGTCTTTAAGGGTGGTGCCGCCTTGGGTAATGGCTTTTCCCAGCACGTCTTTTACCGCTTCAACCAAACGCGTGTAGCGGGCTAAGCTAATGCTCCCAGCCTCGCGCGTTGGGCTAATACCTGCCATATAAAGTGCTTCGTTGGCGTAGATATTCCCGACCCCTACAACAACGTGAGCGTCCATTAAAAAGCTCTTGATCGGCACCATGCGTTTTCGGGAACGCTTAAAAATATAATCGGCGTTAAAATCGTCACTCAAGGGTTCTGGGCCGAGCTTGGCTAATAATTTATGCCCGGCAACATTCTCACCCTCTACCCAAATTACCGCGCCAAACCGGCGTGGGTCGGTATAGCGCAGCACTTGGCCGTCATCCATCCGCCAGTCAAGGTGGTCGTGTTTTGCTACCGGGGTATTGGCCGCCACAAAGTAGAGACGACCCGACATGCCCAAATGAATTACGAGATGACCCGTTGGCAGACGAATCAATAAATATTTGGCGCGGCGCTCGACCGACAACACTTCTTGTCCGCATAGGTGGTTGGCGAGCTCGGGATCTACCGGCCAACGTAAGCGGTGATCACGAATAATTACGTCGCTAAATACACGACCAATCAAATGCGGAGCAATGCCACGTTTAACGGTTTCGACTTCGGGTAATTCTGGCACGGTTGGTTTGCGACCTCGTTCTGAGCAAAAGCGTAGTTTGGATTGTAACTTACTCAGCATCACCTTGTTAAAAACATGACATCCCCGGCGATACTGGCGACAATATGCCAAATATTTTGCTGCGAGTATCTATGTTACTAGCCCCTCACATTGCGTATCTTGGCGTGGACACCGGCGGCACATTTACCGACTTTGTGTTGTTTCACCAGCATCAAGTGCGCTGCCATAAATGCCCGTCCACCCCCGAACATCCTGAACAGGCCATTTTAAACGGGATCAAGGAACTGGGCTTATCTGGGCTTATTGCCGCAGGGCAGTTGATGGTTGTGCATGGTTCCACCGTTGCCACCAATGCCGCGCTCGAGGGTAAGGGCGTGCGCACCGTGTTTATCAGCAATCGTGGTTTTGGCGATATGCTTACAATTGGCCGACAGACGCGCTCAAACTTATACGATTTACGACCGCCCGCAAACGTAGTGCCGGTCGCCCCTGAACTATGCTTGGAAACAGGCGGGCGAATCGGTGCCGATGGCCGCGTTATTCAAGTACTGACCGCGACGGATATCGCGGCGTTAAAACGCCAAATACAGGCATTAAAACCCGAGGCGGTCGCCATCAATTTACTGTTTTCATTTATTGACGACCGTTTTGAAAAGGCAATTGCCGCCGCCATGCCAAAAGGCGTTTTTGTATCGCGCTCCTCCGAGGTATTGCCCGAATACAAAGAGTATGAACGCGGGATGGCAACATGGCTAAACGCCTGGCTCGGCCCCAAAGTCGCGGATTATCTTGGCCGTTTGCAGGCGGCACTAAAAACCACGCCGCTGTCGGTCATGCAGTCTTCTGGCGGCACCACCGATGCCGCCAACGCCAGCCAGCGCGCGGTAAATTTATTACTATCGGGTCCGGCCGGGGGTTTAGCGGCGGTTAAGCACCTAGGCGACAGCCTGCATCGGCCACGCCTAATGAGCTTTGATATGGGCGGCACCTCCAGTGATGTCGCCTTGATCAATGGCGATATTAAACTCACCAACGAGGGCAGCATTGGCCCCTACCCCGTCGCAGTACCGATGGTCGACATGCACACCATTGGCGCTGGTGGTGGCTCCTTGGCATATATCGATGAAGGCGGCATGTTACGTGTTGGGCCGGAATCGGCGGGCGCTGACCCAGGGCCAGCCTGCTATAACAAGGGCGGACTAAAACCCACCGTAACCGACGCCAACGTGGTGTTGGGCCGACTCCCCGCCAGCGCCAAACTCGGCGGCTCTATGCCCCTCAATATCGATGCCGCCCGGCGCGCGGTTGGATCACTTGCCGCGCAGTTAAGGCTCAGTATTGAAGACGCCGCCGCCGGTATTATCGCCATTGCCGATGAACATATGATTCGCGCACTGCGGGTAATTTCTGTGCAGCGCGGCCACGACCCAGGAGAATTCAGCCTATGTTGTTTTGGTGGGGCTGGCGGCCTGCACGTGTGCGCGCTTGCCGATGCCTTGGGCTGCCCAGAGATCATTGTGCCGAATTACGGCGGCGTGTTTTCCGCGCTAGGTATGTTGCTTGCGCCGAAGGAACGACAGCTATCGCGCACTATTAATACCGCCTTAGCGTCGATTAGCAGCGATGTTCTTGTACAGCATTTGCAGAACTTAGCCACCACTGGCCGGACACAATTACACGGCGAGGGGGTGCAAGACGCAGAGATCACTGAGCATCCCAGCGTTGACCTCTGCTACCAAGGCCAGTCTTATACCCTGAACCTGCCATGGCAAAGCTCCGTCACCGACCTCGAAATGGCTTTTCACCACGCCCATGAGCAACGCTACGGCCATCGCCTAGAACTGCCGGTGCAATTGATTAATGTTCGCCAAGCATTGCGCGCCGCGACAGCAGTGCCCGACCTACCCTGCCTGCCGCCCCGCGCGCCCAGCCAAGCCGCAGAGCTATGCCCCGTGTTTATTGCCGATGACTTTTACGCCACGCCTCGCTATTTGCGGGACGAGCTGGCCAGCGAGCAATTCATTACCGGCCCCGCGCTGATTAGTGAATCCGTCGCCACCACCTGGCTGGCGGAGGGCTGGCAAGCCAAAGTCGACACGCAAGGCCACTTACTTATTCGGCGCCTTCAGCGAGGCATGACAGCAGACAGCTAATACAGCTACAGTAGGCGTTCGGAATTCAAACGTATTCAGGCCCTGTATGACGGAAAAATCGATCAGCCACCCACTGTTTGACCGGGGCATAAGTCACGCCGGTCTCACCCAGGTGCGCGATCGCTTTGCCAAGCTCAATCACGAACGCCTGCTGCGCACCCGCACTGCACTACTACCACGTCAGCAAATATTTTTAGATTTACTGCCCCTGCTGATTCATATCAACCACCCCATTTTGCCCGGCTATAAAAGCGCAAACACCCCCTGCGGTATTGACGGCTATACACCCGACCAAGTGACCTTAGAGCGAGTGCGCAGCAATATCGCCCGCAGTGTGCAATACCGCCACGAAGATCAAGCAGCGCCCCTTATTCACAGTGTTTTTTTAATGGGGTCCTGCGGCACCGTCGCCCAGGCCGAAGATTCCGATCTTGATGTTTGGCTCTGCCATCACAGCGGCATTGATGAATTAGGCCTTCAACGTCTGTACAACAAAGCCGCCGCTATCTCAGACTGGGCGCGCAGCTTGGGTTTAGATATTCATTTTTTCTTGATGGATAGCGAGCAATTTCGGCGCGGCCAACGCGATCGTATTAGTGCCGAGTCAGCGGGCACCAGCCAACACTATTTACTATTAGACGAATTTTATCGCAGCGCCTTATTGGTTGCCGGCCGCTACCCGCTGTGGTGGTTGGTGCCCCCCAGCGAAGAAGTGAATTACCAAGAGTACACCGCGTTATTACACGCCCAGGGCTTTGTCGGCCCCGACGAGTCGATTGATTTTGGTGGGGTCTCCGACATCCCGGCCGGGGAGTTTATTGGCGCAGGGGTTTGGCAACTGTATAAAGCCATCAGTTCACCCTACAAAGCCGCACTAAAACTCCTGCTGACCGAAGCCTACGCCCGGGATTTTCCGAATGTGGTGCCGCTGTGCATTGACTTGAAAGAAGCGATTTACCACGGCGAGGTCGCCTGCGACGATTTTGATCCTTATATTATGGTCTACCGCCGTCTGGCCGATTACCTAAGTTCGCGCAGCGAATTTGATCGCCTTGAGCTTATTCGCCGCGCGTTTTATTTTAAGGTTGGCATTCGACTATCCCAAACTGCCGGCAGCGCCGCGCCGTGGCGACGAAAATTGCTGGAATCCCTCATTGCGGAATGGCAGTGGCCGCCAGAGCAGTTGCTCAACTTAGATACCCGCAGTCGCTGGAAAATTCGCCGCGTGCGCGAGGAGCACCGTTTTCTCGTTGCCGAACTCACCAATAGCTATCGATTTTTGCAAGAGTTCGCGCAGCAAAGTAATAGCCCAGCACTGATCAAATCCCAGGAAATGACTTTGCTCGGCCGCAAGCTTTACGCCGCCTTTGAGCGCAAGCGCAATAAAGTTGAATGGCTAAATCCCGGCATCGCACCCGACTTGTCTGAAGAACAATTATTTTTCCACACCCTGGGCTTTGGCGAGCAACGACGCTGGGCGGTAAGCACCAGTGCCCGCCACGACTTTGAACACGACGCGATTTTGCAGGAACACGAACACCTCAGCGGCTTACTCTGTTGGTGTTTTTGCAATGGCTTAATCAACGACTACACGCGGCTTAGGCTTAAAGGTCGCCAAGACGGCGTATCTGAAAATGATCTCCGAGAGATGGCCAAGCATTTGAGCGGCAGCCTACCCCGCAAAGCCTTTGCCGCCGACCCAGACAAACACGAAGCCTTTAATCGCCCTAAAGTGCCCGAGGCGATGCTGCTGTATATCAATTTGGGGCAAGGCGCACTGAGCACCCTCGGCGCAGCCGGGCTCGCCAGCCACAATAGCAGCTACCCAATCAGCCATATTGAAATTGTGGTGATCAATAGTTGGGGAGAGGTCTCGTCCCTCGCCTTCGGCGGCCAAGAAGCAATTATCGACACCTTTAGGGTTTACCAGCAACTGATGCTTGCGGCGTCGAAGGCCGGTTCGCCGCCCGTCATCGACGCGATTTGCTTTAACGATCCCGAGAAAAAATTACGTAAGCGTATTCGCCATCTGCCGCGCCTATTGCTGCGGGTTTTCTACACCCAGCCCGCCAATAAGCGACTCATTATTAAACTCAGCAATGGCTTTCATATTTTGCAGGCCGAGAATGACGAGCTACGCAATATTCACGCGCATAGCTATTCCACATTAATTCAATGCCTAGGCCGCGGCCAAGCCAGCTACAGCCCCATTATGATGGATCGCTTTTGCGCGCCGCACTCCGCACTGGCCAACATAATTGCTACCGCCACCACGCCAGATTGCCATGTATTTTTTCATCGCCGCGACGATTTCGCCGACCTGTTTGTAAAGGACGAACGCGGTTCCCTACATTACAGCACCGCCGCGTTTAAAAATGTCACTCAACTCCTGCAGCCCTTAGTGCTGTTTTTGCAGCGCTGCCGAATCGAGCAAGGGAGTAAGCATCGTATTCGTCTGCACGAACTGCATCAGCATGACAATCGCTGGCGCAGTGAGGCGCTGGATATCGATAGTTTGATGAATGAGGCGGACAGCCTTGATACTAGAGTCCAATTGGAGGCCATCGCCCAAACCGACAATAGTGGACGACTGGTGTTTGATATGCGCTACCGCGACCAAACCTTTCTCTACGCCAACGCCGGTCAGGCGCTATTTGATGAACTCGCCAGCCAACTGCTACTACAAGAAACCCGGCCAACCCACTATCAGCTCGACGCCATCAACCTCAGCAGCCAAGGGCCCCAGCAAACCAGTGTTTATCTGCGCTATAAACAACATATTGAAGAGATGCTGAATACCTCGGTGTTATCGCAGTGAGAACGAAGCTCGGGCGCTAAACGCCAGATGTCTGGCGCCTGACACCGACAAGCAAACTCATTCCAAAATCAGTTCTTCGCCGATTTGCTCAAGGCTTATTTCCGATAACATCTGCACCAAACTTTGTTCGGTGCGCTGACAATACCACTGCCCGTTTACCCAGCTATAGTGAAAGCCCCCTGAGCGCGCTGCCAACCACAGTTCACAACTCGCGCTCTGGCGACTGAATATCATTGCACTGCCATCTGGCGCCTTGAGGGTGAGTACACCGCCGCTAATTTCGCAGTCAACATCGGCATCCAGCTCGTCTACCGCATCTTCTATGGCAACATATAGCTCGTCGATATTGTCGTTAAACTCTACTTCATTCATTTTGCAGCTGACATCCTGATTGCGAGGGTTGCGGCAGTATACTAAGGCCGAGCGCCCCAAGGCCATCATCGACGCGCTGCCTGATGTGTTATTCATTGGCACCCTAGGTATAATGCGCGCCTCAGTCAATTTTGGGGATAACATCATGGCCGTTTTTCGTATTACTGTGCTTTGCCTTGCGGTGCTTGTTGCCGCCTGCGGTCAAACCGGGCCCTTGGTATACCCCGACAAAAATGACGCCCCAGCCAATTCCAGCGCGCAGTCTAAGTAGAGAACGCCTTCATGACGCCTTTTCATTACCTCAACGGCGAGCTTCACGCCGAATCAGTGTCCCTCAGCAGTATCGCCAAGCAATTCGGCAGCCCCTGCTATGTGTATTCCCGCGGCTACCTAGAACAGCGCTTTACTGAATATACCGAGGCCTTGGCCGGTCAAGATCACTTGGTGTGCTATGCGGTAAAAGCCAACTCCAATATCGCGGTGCTCAATGTCTTAGCGCGACTCGGCGCGGGCTTTGACATTGTCTCGGTCGGCGAATTAGAGCGCGTCCTCGCGGCGGGCGGTAAAGCCGAGCGCATCGTGTTTTCTGGTGTGGGCAAAACCGCGGCGGAGATGCGCCGCGCACTGGAAGTGGGTATTCACTGTTTCAACGTGGAATCCGAGGCCGAGCTAGAGCGCCTGAATACCGTCGCCGCCGAGATGGGCGTTTGCGCACCCATCTCTATTCGCGTTAACCCCGACGTAGACGCTAAAACCCACCCGTATATCTCGACTGGATTGAAGGACAATAAATTTGGTATTGATATCGCCCGCGCCCCCGAGGTTTATCGCCGCGCCGCGAGCTTGGCCAATATTGCGATTAAAGGCGTAGATTGCCACATCGGCTCACAGTTGATTGATACCAGCCCCTTTCTTGACGCCCTCGACCGGGTTCTTAGCCTTGTCGATACACTGGCGACAATGGACATTCAAATTTCTCACCTCGATTTAGGCGGCGGTTTGGGTGTGCGCTACCGCGACGAAATTGCCCCCGCCACCGGCGACTACATCGCCGCCATTCGCGCGCGCTTGGGCGATCGCAAAGTGACGCTGATGTTCGAACCTGGCCGCTCGATCACCGCCAATGCCGGCGTTTTACTGACCACCGTCGAATATTTGAAGTTAAATGAACATAAAAATTTCGCCATTATTGATGCCGCGATGAACGACATGATCAGACCGTCTTTATATGACGCGTGGATGGACCTACTGGCGGTCAAACCCCGTAGTGACGGCACTTTGCGTCGCTATGATTTTGTAGGGCCGGTCTGTGAAACTGGTGATTTTCTCGCTCAAGACCGCGAATTGTGTATTGCCGAAGGTGACTTGCTGGCCCTCGCATCCAGCGGTGCCTATGGATTTACCATGAGTTCCAATTACAATAGCCGAGGACGTGCGGCGGAAGTAATGGTAGATGGCGATCAATGCCACCTGATTCGCGCCCGCGAAACTGTCACCGACCTGATGCGTGGCGAAACCGTGTTGCCCTGAGGGCGCAAGATTCCACAGCCACTTGCGGCTGTATTCAATCTGCACCCTCGCCATTAGCAACCCGCCAGCATCGTTAACCGCGCCACCGGTGAGGCGCACCACAGGGTTTTGCGATGCAGTTACGTTTTACCAAAATGCATGGCCTGGGTAATGATTTTGTCGTTATTGACCTGATTACCCAGCGCTTCAAGCTCAAGCCACACCATATCCGTAAAATTGCCGACCGGCATTTTGGGATTGGCTGTGACCAAGTTCTGGCAGTGGAAATTCCCACCCAGCCCGATGTCGATTTCCGCTACCGAATTTACAATGCCGAAGGCAGTGAAGTGGAGCAGTGCGGCAATGGCGCGCGCTGTTTTGCCCGCTATATCCGCGACAAACGCCTCACCGGTAAAGAGCGCATTAAAGTCGAAACCCTCGCGGGCATCATTGAATTAGAAGTCACCGAAAACCGTCATGTAAAAGTCGACATGGGCGCGCCGGTACTCGACCCCAAACGCATTCCTTTTACCGCTGACACCGAAGCCCGCGACTACGCGCTCGAAATCAATGGCGTGGAGTGGCGCGTTGGCGCCGCGTCGATGGGTAATCCCCATGTGATATTGCCGGTTGCCGATGTCGACACTGCGCCGGTGGCTGAGGTTGGCCCAATTGCGGAGCAGCATCCGCGCTTTCCCCAGCGGGTCAATGTCGGTTTTATGCAAGTCATCGATCGCGACACCATCAAGCTGCGGGTATTTGAACGCGGCGTTGGTGAAACCTTGGCCTGTGGAACCGGCGCATGCGCCGCGGTGGTTAGCGGCATCGTACAAGGTAAACTCAACCCTAAGGTTACCGTGCATTTGCCCGGTGGCAGTTTGAGTATAGAGTGGCAAGGCGCGGGCCAGCCCGTTATTATGACCGGCCCCGCCACAACCGTTTTTGAAGGCCAGATACAAATATAGGATCGCCTGTGGACAGTGCAAACCCGAAAAAAGATGGTCTACCCAGTGAGAGCGAAGTGGCGCGCTATCTGCGCAACCACCCCGGCTTCTTTCTGAACAATGAAGATATATTGGCTGAGCTTAAGCTGACGCATCAAACCGGCAAAGTGGTTAACTTGGCCGAGCGCCAGGTCGAGATTCTGCGTGAGCGCAATATGGACATGCGCAACCGGCTCAGCAAACTGCTGGACAACGCGACCCGCAATGACCAGTTATTTGAGCACAGTAAAAAACTGATCTTGACTCTCATAGAATCCAAACGCGCCGAAGAACTGAGCAACAGTCTATGCCGCAATTTGGTGAGTGACTTTGACGATATCGACTACGCCAGTCTCATTATATTTGCCGACCCCAATCGCGTTGGCAGCAATGCCTTGCGTGTGGTTAGCCCCGAGCAAGCCCATCAACAAATTGGCAATTTACTCCGTGGCAAGAAGGCGGTGTGCGGCGTACTGCGCGGCGAAGAATTGAGCTTTCTGTTCGGCAAACACGCCGACCACATTGGCTCAGCCGCGTTAATGCCGATTCAAGCCGGCAACATCGACGGCGTTATTGCCATTGCCAGCAAAGACCCTCAGCACTTTAAATCCAGCATGGGCACACTGTTTCTGGAATACATTGCCGATGTGGTCAATCGCTGCTTGCCAAAATTAATGAAAGGACCGTTTCTTTAAGCGATCACTAGCCCTCTGGAGTGGGTGTCTGACGAGATGCCCGCCCGCACATACTGCATACGAGCGGCTCTTTACCCTATTTGCGCTCAATCCTATACGTCAACCGCCTAACTTCCGACACCTGACTCAACGCTCTGACAATGCCTATCCATAAACATCCGCATTAATTTCAGATACTCGCTCTGGCCCAAGTGCAAAATGTGATTGCCAGGAAACCAGTGCAAATGCGATTCCGGCCAGTGGGAGTGGAGCAAGCGCACAAAGCGCGGTGGGGTAAAACGATCGCCAGCGCCGCCAATAATCATGACTTTTTCAGGGTCGAGCTTCGGCTGATAACTCAGCGGGCTGTGTATTGCCAAGCCGCGCCGAAGGTCCATGGGGCTTAATCCGGTGCGCTTGCTCACCAAGTCCATTAAGCCGCCCGTTGGCTGCCAACTCCGGATGGTATCCACAGGCGATACCAGTGGCGAATTGGGAATACAGAAGGCTAAGCGCGGTTCAACGACCGCCATAATCGAACTGAGGTAACCCCCTAAGCTCAAACCGCTAATTCCAACATGCGGGGCGCCACGCTCAAACAAGTAATCGATAAACACCCTTAAATCACACACCCCTTGCAGCATGCCTTCGTTTAACTGCGAGAAGCCACCGGCGAAAAGACCATATCCGCTGAAGGGATGATGTTTTTCGGCGCGATCGCCATGAAAGGGCTGGGTCATTAAGAGAATGTCGTAGCCGCTTTCGTAAAACCAACGCAGCGAGAAAAACAGACTGTTAAAGCCATACCAACTCTCGACGACCCCATGCACAAAAATCAGCGTTGGGCGAGGACCGTCGGGATGCGTCCAGTACTGCGCACTCGCCGTTTGGTTGCGCTTGTAGCCTAAGTAGCTCTCGGTAAGGTCAGGGTTTAAAGGCGTAAAGGGGCTGGTGAAGCGGAGATCAACAGCAGGAATCCCCTTTGGCTTGTAATTAAAACGCCCTATTTTATGCGCCTCTACCTCAACTTTTGGTGGCGGTATAAAGACCTTATCAACGTCGCGGTCTTCCGCCATGCCGGCGTAAAAATCCATTCGCGCGCGCTCACGCGCCATACCATCGCGCTTTATTAACTGCGGCACAAAGGCGCCGGAGATCATCACCCCTAAACCTGTACGCACCATGCGATCCATAATCGCGGTGCCGTAGACTTTTAAAGGGTATTCGCTGTCGAGTTCTGTACCGTCGGACTGGCAATAAAAGTCTTCAGGTAAACTATTCCACCACGGAGGTGAGCTTTTAACCGGTGGCAAAACGGATTGCGGCATAGCTATTATTCTCTTGGCATTAAGTGCATTTGTTTAGTTGTATCATATTCAAGGTAATCGACTGTAGTGCACGATACAATAAATTCTCATTGCAGCACTAAATTGCCATCCACTCTTGCCCCCGCTGCGGCCAGTGCTTAAGCTGAGTGTTCTGTCTGCTATGGCGCGCTTCATGAGTATCCAACACGAGCTCGAGGACTTTTTAGATTATCTCGGTACAGCCCGGCGGCTGTCACCCCACACCCTCAGTGCCTACCGCAATGACCTTAGCGGCTTTATCACTTTTTGCGAGCAGCAATCGCTAAACTCAGTCGATGCAGCAGACAGCGCACATATTCGCCATTTCATTGGTCAGCGACGCAGTGCCAGCGCCGCTGCGGTAAGTATTCAGCGGCTACTGTCCGCTCTGCGTAGCCTCTATCGCTTCCGGATGCGCCATCGCGACGCCAAGCAGAATCCTGCCATCGGCATTAGCGCGCCTAAACGCCCTAAGCGTCTACCCAAGACCCTCGATGTCGACATGATAAAGCAATTGCTGGAATTTGACGGCGACGACATCATCGATATACGCGATCGCGCCATGATGGAACTGTTTTATTCTTCTGGTCTGCGCTTGGCAGAATTGGCAACACTCAATCTCGGTGACTTAGATTTAAACGACGCCTTAGTCACTGTTACCGGCAAGGGCAACAAAACACGCACCTTACCCATCGGCCGCGTTGCGATAACGGCCCTACGCGAGTGGCTAAAAATACGCGACAGCCTCGCTGCCGATCAGGCCCTGTTTCTGGGCCAGCGAGGCGGGCGCCTTGGCCACCGCGCCATTCAGCAACGTATCCGCTATCGGGCAATACAGCAGGGCTTGCCGGCGCATGTCCATCCGCACATGCTACGGCACTCCTTTGCCAGTCATTTACTGGAATCCAGCAGTGATTTGCGCGGTGTTCAAGAGTTGCTGGGCCACGCCAATCTCTCTACAACCCAAGTGTATACCCATCTTGATTTCCAGCATTTGGCCCAGGTGTACGACAAGGCTCACCCACGGGCAACGCGAAAGGCCAGTAATGAACAAGATTAAATTATTGAGTTTTGATCTCGACGACACCCTTTGGCACACGGCGCCGACCATCGCCAACGCCGAGCGAGCTTTTTATGAGCATCTGCAAAGCAACGCACCGGCGCTGGTGGCGAAGTTTGATCCCGATGCCCTGCGCGAGCATCGCTGGCAATACCTCCGCGCCAATCCGGGCCTAGAACACTACGTTTCGAAGTGGCGAATCGACAGCTTACATCAAGCCTTAATTGAGTCCGGTTACGGCGAACAAAGTGGGCAATTAGCCGCCGCGGCCTATGATGCTTTTTATCAGGCCCGCCAGCAGGTTTATTTTTTTGAGCACTGCGCCGACATCCTGAAGGAATTAAGCAAAGACTATATCTTAATCAGCCTCACCAATGGCAACGCCGATATAACGCGCCTGCCGATCAGTAAATACTTCCATTCCTGCTATCGAGCCGAAGAATTAGGCGCCGCCAAGCCAGCCGCTCCGCTGTTTTTAAAAGCACTCGCGCAGGCAAATTGCCATGCCCATGAAAGCATTCATATCGGCGACAATACTCATGATGACGTTGCTGGCGCGAAGGCGGTAGGCATGCATGCAATTCAGGCGCGACTCGCAGAGAACGCGCCTGAGCCGCATCCCTTAGCGGATCAGCATTTTGACGACTGGCGAGAATTGCCCAAGCTCATCCAGCTATTTAATGCCAACTAAGCGACAAAACACGCTGACGCAGCCGACGCAGAATTAATAAGTTTCTGAGTCGGAATCGGTGTCGGCAAGATTGCTGCGCATATGCGGGTCGAGGTGTTTAATCTCTCCCCCTCGCGCTAAATAAGCCTCGACGTCCTTAGACAGTTGATCGCGCATGCGGTCATGCACGGTCTGACTAGGCACAAAACTTTGGCTTGGAATTGGACTTTCTGTACTACGATTACGCGACCCCATAGGAACTCCTCCCGGAAACAATAAACCCGCGCTTACAAGCCGCTTTATACTGCTTTCTTAGAGTCCCTGACAAGGGTCTGATTAGGCTGTTTTGTTCTTAATAATCGTTGCAACTAATCTATTTTGAGCTAAAAAGTTTAATCATGCGGCCATAAAAAAGGGCGACTAAAAGCCGCCCTCGATTCGCCGTCACTAAAGCCAAACTTAGATAGCTTCTTCACCGGTTTCGCCGGTGCGAATACGGATAACTTGCTCAAGCGATGTCACGAATATTTTACCGTCACCTATTTTACCGGTGCATGCCGCCTTAGTTACGGTATCGATCACTTTCTCCACTTGATCGTCGGACACAGCGATTTCCAATTTTACCTTTGGAAGGAAATCGACCACATATTCTGCACCACGATAAAGCTCGGTATGACCTTTTTGACGGCCAAAACCTTTTACTTCTGTCACAGTAACGCCTTGCACGCCAATTTCCGACAAAGCGGCACGGACGTCATCTAATTTAAACGGCTTAATAACCGCACTGACTAATTTCATCGCCGTAGTTTCCCCTTCATTATGAATACTGTTTTATACCCCTATTTAGCCTAGTGCGCAGGAGTTTGGCAAGGTGATCACGGCTTTTGCCGTAAAAAACCTTAGAAACAGCCCGTTTTCGCGTCAGACGTCTGACGCTTGCCGTTCGCTATGCCCACTATCTTCCTTGCCAACACGCGTCGCTTAAACGAAACGCGGAGTTTATACACCAGACATTCGACTTCCTCCCCCATCAAGCGTTCAACTCCTCTATGCCTAGGCAAAAAAAAAGGGCGCTCAATGAGCGCCCTATAATCACCGACCTGAGGGGAGTATTACTTGTTGGTGAATTCCGGGTAGGCTTCCATACCGCATTCAGAGAGGTCGACACCTTCGTACTCTTCCTCTTCAGTAACACGGATGCCCATGACTACTTTCAAGATACCCCAGATCACTAGGCTGGCCACGAAGGTCCAAGCAAAGATCACGAAAGCACCGTATAACTGATTACCGAAAGTTGCATCGCTGTTGTTGAATGGCACTGCCATTACACCCCAAAGACCAACTACACCGTGAACAGAGATCGCACCGACGGGATCGTCGATCTTCACTTTATCCAGACCAAGGATGGCAAACACAACCAGCACACCACCAACCGCACCGATCAAGGTAGAGGTAATTGGATCAGGAGACAGTGGGTCAGCAGTAATTGCTACCAGACCAGCCAAGGCGCCGTTTAGTACCATGGTTAAGTCAGCTTTGCCGAACAGAATGCGCGCTACGATTAATGCCGCAATCAAACCGCCACTTGCCGCCGCATTGGTATTAACAAATACCTGCGCAGTTGCATTAGCTTCTTCGATGTTAGACACCATCAGCTCAGAGCCGCCGTTGAAACCGAACCAACCCATCCACAGGATGAAGGTACCCAATGTTGCCATTGGTAAGTTTGCACCTGGGATCGCGTTAACCTGACCACCTGCGCCATACTTGCCTTTACGAGCGCCAAGCAGCAGTACGCCAGCGAGTGCCGCAGAAGCACCGCACATATGCACTATGCCTGAGCCTGCAAAGTCAGAGAAACCAGCTTCAGACAAGAATCCGCCGCCCCAGCTCCAAGAACCTTGTAGGGGGTAGATAACACCTGTCATAACGACTGCGAAAGCCAAGAATGCCCACAACTTCATGCGCTCAGCAACTGCACCCGAAACAATAGACATAGCCGTTGCTACGAATACCACTTGGAAGAAGAAGTCAGATGAACCTGAGTAGTAAGTATCGCCGTTAGATGCCAGCACTTCTTCTACCGACGCATCAGCAATTGAGTTGCCGAACCAAGCGTCTGGCAGAACGCCACCTTCTGAACCGCCGTACATAATTGTGTAGCCACATAGCAAGTACATGGTACAAGCCACCGCAAACAGTGCGATGTTTTTAGTTAAAATTTCTGTGGTGTTTTTAGAACGAACTAAACCAGCCTCGAGCATGGCAAAACCTGCTGCCATCCACATTACGAACGCGCCCATCACTAGGAAGTAGAACGTGTCCAGGGCGTACTTGACCTGTATGATGTCTTCCATCACATGCCCTCCAAAGGGAAAGAGAATAATCTTGTATTTAAATGTTTATTTAAACCGCAAACCTGTGAATCTAGATGGCTTCTTCGCCAGTCTCACCGGTACGAATACGAACAACCTGCTCAAGAGCGGTAACGAAAATTTTGCCGTCGCCAATTTTGCCGGTATTCGCTGATTTAGTAATTGCTTCAATAGTTGGCTCAACAGAACCATCAGCAACTGCAACTTCAATCTTCACCTTAGGAAGAAAATCTACAACGTATTCAGCGCCACGGTACAATTCGGTGTGACCTTTTTGGCGACCAAAACCCTTAACTTCGGTAACAGTTATTCCCTGTACACCGATGTCAGATAGCGCCTCACGCACATCGTCAAGTTTGAATGGCTTAATAACAGCCGTAATCAATTTCATCGGAAATCTCCTGTTAATGTGCGTCGATCACACACTAGGACTAAGTTAAAAAAATGACCGGCGGCAACACCGCCACCGGTCGGGGTATTACATGGAAATAGGCAAGCTGTAAGAAACGATGAACTTAGGGTCGGTATCGACCGCAATAGCATCATCACCATCCTGCTGGCTTACAATGAACGACAAATTGTCGTTGTAAGCGTAGGACAGGTCAGCGTGCATAGTATTGTCACCATCAATATCCTCCATACCGATAGTCAAAGAGAAAGCACCTACGCTACCGCCAAGGGTGTAATAGTTATATAGAGTGTAGCCAGAGGGACCAGCAATTGGCTCATAGTAAGAGAAGCTAATTGGGCCAACACCAACAGTAAGAATAACGTCCGTGTGTTCAAATAAATCGGTTTCTTCGGTGCTGAGGTAACCCGGACCAGAAGGGTAGTTGTAGTTCCAAACACTAATATCGAAACTTACACCGCCGCCAATGTCCATGCCGTAGCCAGCGTACAAGTCATACTCAGTTCCTGCGGCAGTATCACCAGAGGAAGCCCAAGCACCAACATAAGCACCGCCAGTGCTATAGCTCAGGTCACCAGAAACAGCAGGTGTACCCGAACCCAGATCATAACCACGCCATAAGTAAGTGCTAGCAACACCAACACTTGCAGCAACTTCAGCAGAAGCTGGGGCAGCAATCATAGTCATTGAAGCAGCTGCAACACCGGCAGCCAGTAACGTTTTCATTTTGTTCATGTTGTAGTCTCCGCATTTAGTATATAGAAAGTGATCAAGCACATTCCTGATCTAGCTATAGCATTTTCAGTGCCAACACATTATTTATTGTTTTAATTCAATAGCTTAGATGCATATTATCTAGTACGGCCAAATCACCTTATTTACCAGCCTTTCCTTTGCTAGCCAGAAAACAGCGGATACGCACAAATTTAGAGCATGCAGAGAGATATGCCCAAATAATCGCTTCAATAATAAGCGTCGAAGATTGGGAATCGAGAAAATACGGCAAGAAATACGGTCTGGAAATAATATTTTTTACTTATAAAACAA
>TARA_R110001599_G_scaffold170952_2_pt1 | contig 20703 bp, 18 predicted proteins | sample TARA_R110001599 | Tara Oceans TARA_R110001599 (sample SAMEA4398360) | marine metagenome | biome: Polar Biome; feature: [MES] marine water layer (ENVO:01000295) within the mesopelagic zone...; material: water (ENVO:00002006), including particulate matter (ENVO:01000060) such...
AGTACGGGATTCGTATTCACCTCTGTCAAATAGGTTGCAATATTAGCAAATTTTTCTGTCAATAATGAATGCAAAAGCTCTTTTGTGAACTTTTCACTTTCATAGTGCCCAATGTCTGCAATCATTGTTTTTCCTTCACCGTCAAAGAACTCATGATACTTGAAATCTCCGGTCACAAAAGCATCGGCATTTTGGGCCATGGCTGACGCCAAGAGAAAGCTACCTGCACCACCACAAAGTGCCACAGTTTTAATAGAATCCACATTCTTTGCTGTGTAGCGAATTGAACTCAAGTCCATCGATTGTTTCAAGTGTCTCAGAAATTCATGGCTGGTCATCTCTTTTTCGAGTTGTCCGATCATTCCTGAGCCCACTTCTTGGTTTTCATTTTCTAATTGACTGATGTAATAGGCTACTTCTTCATAAGGGTGATTCTCTTTTAAGGTATGAATAACCTTTCTGCTTAAATGGCTAGGGTACATAATTTCTACCCTGTCTTCATCCACATGCTTTAGCTGGCCTCTTTCACCAATTACTGGGTTGGCGTTTTCATTGGGCTTAAAGCTGCCTGTTCCGTTTACTTTGAAACTACAGTGCGAGTAATTGCCAATTTCTCCCGCACCAATGGCGTGCAGCGCATCGAGTACTTTGTTGGTTTCTTCTTTTGGAATAAATACAACCAGTTTTTCTAATAACTGCTTTTTGGGTGCTAGAATTCTGGTGTTGACTAGTCCAATTTGATTGGCTATTTTTTGATTCACACCTAAATACACATTGTCCAAATTGGTATGAATGGCATATATGGCAATGTCGTTTTTAATGGCTTTTATTATGGTTCGCTCCACATAATTTTTACCATTCAACTTTTTAAGGCCTTTGAAAACGATAGGGTGGTGGGCAACAATAAGGTTGCATTTTTTATCGATCGCATCGTCAATAACGGACTCAATACAATCCAAACTCACCATTACTCCACTCACTTCCCAGTTTTTATCTCCGGTGATTAAGCCAGAATTGTCGTAAGACTCTTGATAAGCGGGGGGCGCAAGTTTTTCCAGTTCTTCAATGATCTCCTTGATTTTTACCATCTTTGTAACTTTTAAAATGCTAAGATAGAAACCTGAATAGAATGAAGCTCTTGCGATGGATATTATTTCCTATTTCCGTGCTCTACGGTTGGCTGATGAGCTTTAGAAATCACCTGTACAATATAGGTAAGAAGCCCCAAGTTGAATTTGATCGGACCATAATTTCAGTTGGTAACCTTTCTATGGGAGGAACGGGCAAAACCCCAATGGTGGAGTATTTAATCAGGTTGCTTCAGAAAGAGTACAGCTTGGCGACCCTAAGCAGGGGCTATGGAAGAAAAACCAGAGGCTATAGAATGGCATCTGAAACAGATACTGCCGAAACTATGGGGGATGAGCCATATCAATATTATAGAAAATTCGGGGCGAATATCTCCGTTTGCGTGGGAGAAGAACGGGTGTTAGCCATCCCTTCTGCCATTATGGAAAAGGAAGATATTGAGGTTTTTCTATTGGACGATGCTTATCAGCACAGAAAAGTGGCTCGTGATTTCAATATTCTGTTAAGTGATTTTAACCACCCTTTTTACGAAGACTATATTTTGCCTACTGGAGAATTAAGGGAAAGTAGAAAGGGCGCGAAAAGAGCGGACTGCGTGATTGTCACTAAAAGCCCAGAAGCGATTGACGAGCAGGAGAGAAGAGAAATCAAAGCGAATGTAAAAACCTATTTGGGGGAAAAACCAGTGTTCTTTAGTCATATCGAATATGATAAACCACAACTGGTTTTTGAGCATGAGACACAGCAGCTAGCGTATAAAGGAGATGTTGTTTTGCTTACTGGGATTGCCGACAATACTGTTTTTAAGTCTCAAATGGCATCAAAATACAATGTCCAAAAGGAGTTTATTTTTGAAGACCACCATAATTTTACATCAAAGGATATGGATGGAATAGAAGAGTACTTGACGAAACAGCCCATAGATTTGCCAATAGTAACCACCGAAAAAGACATGGTACGACTTTTGACACTTGCCGAGCATTCACTTTTTAAGAAGGCAGCTGTATTCTATATTCCTATTCGCTTTGCTTTAGAGGAAGAGGAGAAGTTTACCAGTCGGCTGTTTAAAGTGCTGGAACAAAAGAAAAACCTCAATTGAATTGTTAATTTTGGGCGTGTTGAAGAGGGTATTATTTATTTCGTGTTTTTTAGTGTTGGGTTTTGTGGCTTTTTCTCAGGGCAATACTACGTTTAGTGCCAATAGAGATTCTCTTAAAAGTCAGAGAGAGAATCGACTTTTAAAGGATACCGTAAAGAGTGTATATGGGCCATTAACCACCCGCTATACTTACGAGAAGAATTTTAAGTTCAACAACCTCATTTTCAATTATCCAGACACCATTCCCGATAACCTTCATCGCTATACCGACATTGAAAAGAACGGTAATCTTGGTCAGAACTTGGGAAACCTAGGGACTGCATATAGAAATCTCTATTATGAGCCTTCTATGACCATTGGTAGACGGTCGGGCTACAATGCTTACGATGAGTTTTACGTTGGTCCAGAGGATATTAAATATTTTGACACAAAGTCGCCATTCACTGAAATCAATGTAGTTTATGGTGGTGGGCGAAGGGGTGCAACCGACATTGTTTTTGCCTTGAACGATAGTATTTATTTGAACCTAGGCTTTCAGTATAAAAGCGTAAGAGCAGAAAAACAGGTGTCATTTTTAAGTACTGGAGACTTTCAGTCGCGGGGTACCAATTATAACTTCTTTGGATTTATTCGCCCCAAGAAACTACCTCGTTACTTGGCTTTGTTCAATGTAACCCAAATGAAATTTAGCGTAGACGAGCAGGGAGGAATTCTTGACCCAGCCATCGATCCCGCTAATGATGTGGTTAGTGCGAAGGCTACTTATTTTAAATATAAAGATGCTAACGTAGTGCTGGACAATGCAGAAAGCTACGATAAACGTGGTGGGGTACATATTTTTCAGCAATACAATTTGGACTCGGTATTTCAAGTGTACCATTCTGGTACCTTCTATAATCAGGTGGTGAGGTACACCGATGTGTATAATTTGGCAGGTTCGGACTCACTCGTTTATCAACCTGTGGGGCGTGATTTGGTGAAAGATTCTATCATGGATAGAACAACTTACAATGAGCTTTCAAATGAATTTGGAATAAAAGGATCCACTAAGAGTTTCTCCTATACTGTTTTTTATCGCAACCGTTATTTGAAGTATGACAACAGGATTTTAGGCGGAGAAGGTGCTGATTTAGAAAACTATTTGGGTGGGACTTTAAGGCAGAAAATTACGCCTAAGGTTTTCTTGAAAGCTTCTGGTGAGTATTTAATCGGAGGAGGTTTTTTTGTTGAAGGAGACTTTACCAGTACTTTCTTCGATGCCAGAGTATCTAAGGTGTCTAGTCAACCTTCTTACCTCTCTGAGCTCTATGCTGGCCAACAGGGCTATTGGATTAACGGATTTAAGAACGAGCAATCAGAGAACTTATATGGTGAGGTGAAAATCAACACTCCGGGCATGAGTCTTAGGCCATTACTCAGGTTCAATAGAATTGCCAATTACCTTTATTACGATCAAGATAAGCGCCCAAATCAGGCGGGTAGCGATGTTGTAATTTTGGCCCCTGGCTTCCATTTCGATTTCAAATTGGCGCCAAAATGGAAGTGGTCTAGTAGTTTCTATTATAACACGGTTTCTGGAGGTTCTTCAGACCTTTATCGCTTGCCAGATATCTTAGCGAATGGGCAACTGGCTTATAAAAATGTGATTTTTGATGGTAAAATGATTATCCATACTGGGATAGATTTGCACTACCGTTCAGCGTATTATGCCAATGCTTACAACCCTATTGTTCAGCAATACCATTTGCAAGATGACTTTGAGAATGATGCCTTTATTAAGGTCGATTTATTCTTGAATTTCAAAGTAGAGAATTTTAACTTTTTCGTTAAATCCGCTCATTTCAATCAGGGTATCACGGCTGAAGGTTATTTCTTAACCCCTTACTATACAGGCGTAAAACGTACTTTAGACTTAGGCGTACGCTGGTCTTTCTATAATTAATTGGTTTAGTTACCAAGTTGGGTAAACGAAAAAGTCATTCTGAAAGCCGTATCAATTTACTTGACGAAGCATTCCAGAATGACTTTCTGCAATTGGATAGAAATTAAGTCTTAGTTGCCTGTGCTAAATAACTTGAAGTTAACCCCAAGGTTCAAAACATGCTTGAACTGAATTTCTCTAGAAACGTTTCCGTCCTCACCTTTGATTAGAATGTCGTCATCGTAAATCAACTGCGTTCCAAAGGTAGCATTGAACCACTTGTTGACTTTCATTACTAAAAGTGTTTCCCAGTTGGTATCTACATTTCCAAAGCTATCATAAGCGGTAAAGAAGTTTAGATTAGACTGGAAAGATATGTTTTCCATCAATTTCAAGTTCAACGTGGTCAAGACATTCGCGCCAAACTCAGCCCTTACCTTGTCTCCTGGATCAACACCATAAGCACCAGCAGCAGAAAGCTCATCGTCCATCACAAAAGTAAATTTGCCCGCAGCAGGAGCAAAGGAAACTGTAAGTACATCGCCACTGCTATATTCCATACCCAAGTTTACTGAAAGGTAGCCTGGAGCCATAAAATTGGATATTTTCTCGGTAATTAGCTCCCCTGGGTTTAAAGGGTCAGCCACGTAATTATTGCCTTCTAATAATTGAGTTCTTAAAATGCTAGATACGCTGTAACCAAATTTCTCATTGATTTTTCTCTTGTACTGGCTAAGAAGAATAATATTATCATCAGTCTTCCTGAAATCTCTGTCCCCTAATTTGGCTCCACCTAGAGCAAAGTCAACCTGATTTTTCCAGGTAGAATGCGTTGCTTTCCTGATAGCAGCTGCATTGAAGATCGTACCCAACGAAACCGAGCTTTCGCCCCCTCCAGCCCAATTAGATAGGCCAACGTTTGCGAAGGTAAAACCTAAAGAGCCTTTTCTTTCCCATTTTACGGAGTCAGCCGTCTGTGACTGAGCAGCATACGATACCAGTAAGGTAAGGCAAATGAGTAATGTTTTCTTCATAATCTAGATGTTTGGAAATTGATATAATCAAATTTACTTTTTAAAATATGTTGCAATTTAGCATGTTCAATAAAAACTAGGCGCATAATCCTGCGACTTTTTGACATGTGAGTTGAAGACTTAATTTTTAGCGAATAGACGAACTGGCTAATCATCTCTTAGGGCTCATAACCAATCGATTCAAATTTGGGAAACACTGCCCAAATGAATAAAGAAGAGGTGAAGGTAGAAGCTAAGGACTTCTCTCTTTAAGTTTTCCTTTTCTTTTTCTTGGCTGCTGGAAATAGAATGTTATTCAGGATTAATCGGTAACCTGGAGAATTGGGGTAGAGATTTAAGTCAGTTGGTTCTTCACCCACTCTGTGTTGATAATCTTCAGGATCGTGTCCGCCATAAAAGGTCCAGAAACCATTTCCGAAAACACCATGGATGTACTTAGCTTCTTCAGCCGCATCATTTTGTCCCATCGTAACCACATCTGGTTTGATTACTCTGGTTTTAAATGCAGTGGTTTGGCCATAAAAGCCCTTGATTAAACGCGTGTGGTTTTGGGTAAGCATAGTAGGGATTGGGTCCCATTTGGCAGAAAACTCAAATAATTTAAAGAAATCATTTCCTTCAGTTAAGGCCCTTGAACGTCTCGCATCGGTATTGTCTATATCTGAAAACTCATATTCCAGAGGATCATTTTTTAGTTTGAAGTCTTCAAAAGCCAAGGTTTGGGAGAAATCGAATTGAGATTCGGCAGCAGGGTTAGCAGGGTCACCATCATACATGGCTTCGATAAAGTCCAGTCCATTGGCGGCTAATGCAATGTCAAATGAATCTGTAGCCGAACACATGGCAAAAAGAAAGCCTCCACCCGCTACAAAAGTTCTTATTTTTTGAGCGATCGCCAGTTTTAACTGCGATACTTTCGTGAACCCATGCTTTCTAGCAGAGGCCTCGTAATCTTTTTGTTGTTGCTGGTACCAACTGTAAGGTGAATATGTGGCGTAGAACTTACCATATTGGCCTGTAAAATCTTCATGGTGCAAATGCAACCAATCATATTTCGTCATCTCATCGGCCATTAATTCATCATCATAAATAATATCGTAAGGAATTTCAGCATAAGTCAATGCCAGAGTTACGGCATCATCCCATGGCATTTTTGTTTTAGGAGAGTAGACGGCAATTTTTGGCACCTTCTCCAATTTCATCATGTCCATGTTTGAAGAAGGAGAAGCAATTTGAGTTTCATATTGAGCAGCGGTAGCATCTGATATCACCTCATAGCTTACTCCCCGGATGACTAATTCCTTCTCTATGCTGGCTGAGGAGGGTAATAAAAAACTTCCTCCTCTAAAATTTAACATCCAGTCGATTGTTACGTCTTGATTGAGAACCCAGTAAGCAATGCCGTAGGCTTTTAGGTGATTTGATTGTGAAAGGTCCATAGGAATCAGTATTCTGGAAGCGAAGCCAGAAAGGCTGAACGTAGCCAAAATCAATAAAATCAAAAGTCTTCTCATAGTGAACTGGATTATAAACCGCTTAACAGAACGATCGTTGAATTTATAAATTTGTTGGCAATATCTGACCAATGGTTGACTAAATTCGTAACAATCATAAACTCATTTTATCTCAATGAATTTCAGAGAAAACGTCAGGGAAGGAATAAAGTCGATTAAATCGAACACCCTTCGAACCATTTTAACAGGTCTAATTATCGCTATTGGTATCACCTCATTGGTGGGGATGCTTACCGCTGTAGATGGTATTCAAAGTGAAATAGAAGCCAGTATGTCGGGTTTAGGGGCCAATAGCTTCGATGTAGACAGTCGCTCTTCTGGAAGAAGAAGCATGAATGGAGTAAGAGAGAAGTCTTATGCGCCAATTAAATTCGATGAGGCTGTACGCTTCAAAGATGATTATACTTTCCCATCTACTGTAACTATTTATACCAGAGCTTCTGGTTCGGCAGAGATTAAATATGAAGAGAAAAAGACCAGTCCTAATACTAGTATTACTGGTGGAGACGAAAACTACTTTTCAATCAAGGATGTCCAAATAGAACGAGGAAGAAATTTCTCAGCATTGGAAATCGAATTCGGAAATTATGTTTGTATTCTGGGTACAGAAATCGTCAGTTCGCTTTTTGATAAAAATGAAGACCCTTTGAATAAGACCGTTAAATTTTACGGTAATAACTACCGTGTAATTGGCGTATTGGAAGAGAAAGGTGGTTTTGGAGGTAGTACTGAGGAAGATAGAAATATTATAATCCCGCTTTTGAACGCAAAGCGACTTGACAGAAGTGGTAGAATGAGATACACTATCACAGTAATGATTCAAGACCAAGAGCAAATTGATTATGCCATGGGAGAGGCCACTGGTTATATGCGTAAAATCAGGGGCAACAAATTAGGTGAAGAAAGTTCTTTTGAAGTTGTTCGATCTGACTCTGCCACTGAAGCTTTAGATGATATGACCAACGGATTACGAATTGGTGGTTTAGTGGTAGGAGCGGTAACCCTTTTAGGAGCAGCTGTAGGACTTATGAACATCATGATGGTGTCAGTAACAGAAAGAACCAGAGAGATTGGAATTAGAAAAGCATTAGGAGCCACTCCAAATAGAATTCGTCAACAATTTTTAATTGAAGCCATTGTAATCTGTCAGATGGGAGGTATTGCTGGAGCATTGATGGGGATTGGAGTCGGGAATATACTCGCCACCGCCCTCGGAGGAGCATTTATTATTCCTTGGCTATGGATCACTGTGGGCTTAGTGGTTTGTGTATTCGTTGGTTTAGCGTCTGGTGTAATTCCAGCCAATAAAGCGTCTAAGTTAAACCCAATAGATGCCTTAAGATTTGAATAAGCGGTTTATGCTGCTGACGAAAGAGCCTCGATTTATCGGGGCTTTTTTTATATTGAAGTAAAATTAGAAACTATGAATTTTACTGAACCATCTCACAAGAAAATCTTAGGTATCCTTTTCATTGCCTTTAGTGCCCTCGGTCTATTGGGCTTAGTATTCTATGATTTCTTTATTGATTTTATATTGAATATGGCCGCACTGGATAATGATCCAATACCAGTCGAAGCAATGTGGATATTTGATTTTATTGATTCCATACTATGGGCAATCGCCATCCTCTTCCTTATTCCTAAAATCGTAATAGGCTTTGGCTTAGTCAATGGACGTAAATGGGCCATGATGCCAGCGTTGGTTTATGGAATCATTGGGTTAATCAATTTTCCCCTTGGAACGCTAGTAGGAGTGTACAGCATTATAATCTACACGGCTAAGCCTAGTGAAGAGGAAGACTTCGAAAGAAGAGCGAACTAATTACTGTCGGGGAACGAAAACCACTTTCTTGGTTTCGAAGAATTCAGGCTCAAAGAATTTCTCAAGGTTGTGAACACGTACTTTAACCAATCTGGACTCTTTGATTTCGGTGGTCAAATCCCCACCTTTTAAATAAAGCACACCGCTTTTATAGGCTACTTCAGCAGTAGGCTTAAACTTATGTTTTACCCATGGGTAGAACTCTTTGAGTTGAGCCACTGCACGACTTACTATAAAGTCATACTTTCTATCCTTAATGGCTTCGGCACGAACTTGTTCAGCAACTACGTTTTTAAGGCCTAGCGCCTCACAAATATTTTTAACCACTACTATTTTCTTTCCAGTAGAATCCACTAAGTGAAAATTGGATTCTGGAAACATAATGGCCAATGGAATCCCAGGAAAACCGCCTCCTGTCCCAACATCCAGAGTGTCTGTATTTTCAGGAAACTTGAAAACCTTGGCGATGCCTAATGAATGTAATACGTGACGCTCGTAAAGGTTTTCAATGTCCTTTCTAGAAACCACATTTACTTTTTCATTCCATTCGGTATACAAAGGTTTTAACTGAGCAAATTGCTCAATTTGTTTTTCTGTAAGGGCAGGGAAATGTTTTTTGATTAACTCCATTTGAGTGCGAATTAACAAAAAAGAATTAGATGTGTTCCTTTTTACCTTTCACAAGGTCGTACATTAATTCACGGGCCCTGTGTAATTGTGCCTTAACAGTGCCGAGAGGTGCATTTAATTCTTTTGCAATTTCGTCATAACTTAGCTCATCAAAGTAACGAAGCTTTACCAATCGCTGATATTTGGCAGGAAGCTTAGTGACAAAGAGCTGCACGAGTTCAATTTTTTGGGCTTTAATGGCTTCTTCTTGTGGGTTCAAGTTTCTGTCTTGAACATCGATATTCACTGACTCGCCATTGTCATCGCTATAAGAAGTATTCAGGCTCATGGTGTCGAGCCTTTTCTTGCGGATAAAGTCAATGGTATTGTTGGTGGCAATTCTAAACAGCCATGTACTGAAAGTAAAGTCCTTTTTAAATTTATGAAGGTTTTTAAAAGCCTTCGCAAAAGCCTCAATTGTCAAATCTTCGGCATCATCAACATTCCGAATCATCTTCAAAATCATATGGTAAACAGGTTTACGATAGCGTTGTAATAACTCCGCAAACGCCTGTTGATCATGATTCTCAACTGCCAGGTCTATTAATTTAAAATCTTTGAGTGCTTTGTCAGAAAACTGCTTACCTAACTCCATTTAACCTTTTTTGCTATTAGCGCCACTAATCCCACCATTGGGTAATACAAATTTAAACACAGATCGAGGAACGGAAGTGCCCAATAGGCCATGTTCATTTTCAGCTTGCGACCTGAAAGGGTAAAGATAACATAAAATGACAAGCTCTTGATACCGACAATCACCAAAGTGAGACCAATATTAAAGCCTGCTAAAATTGCCCAAAACAGCATCATCCAACCTATCAGCGAACTTAACGCAAAAAGACCCAATCTCGTTTGATCTTTTTTACGATAGTTTTTCCCAACAGACAAATGTCTGACTTTTTGGATGAAGTATTCACTCCAAGTATTCTTTGGAATAGAGGTGATATGGGCGTCTGGGTGAATGCAGATCTCAGTATTTGTGGCATTGGCGTGTGCATTCACAAACAGATCGTCATCGCCTCCAGTCTGAGATTCAAAACCTTGGAATGAATGCTCTATAAAGACAGACTTACGATAAGCCAAGTTCCTTCCAACCCCCATATAAGGCTGTCTTTTGATTGTAAATGAAAGGTATTGTATGGCGGTGAGTAAAGTTTCGAATTGAATCACCTGATTCAGAAAGCCCTTTTTCTTTTTGTAGGGAGAAAAGCCTAATACAAAGTCCGTTTCCTCTTTAAAACAGCCGACCATTTTTCTAATCCATTGATTAGAATTGGGAATGCAATCGGCATCAGTAAGTAGGATAATCTCATGCTGAGCAGCTTCAATGCCTAATTGCAAAGCATTCTTTTTACCGTTCCAGCCTTCTGGTAAGTTGTGAACATGAATGACTTTAAGCTTTTGGTTCACTTGCTTGAGCGAATTGAGCAAAGATTCTGAGCCATCAGATGATCGGTCATTAACAATAATAACTTCAAAGGATGAATAGTCTTGGCTTACCAACTTGGTGATCAATGCTGGCAGAAGTCTTACTTCATTTCTGGACGCAACCACTATGGAGACGGGCAATTCTATGGCGCTTTTGTTATCCGAAATGACATGATTGGATAATCGACTAAAATACCCCCAATGATAGTACAGTTGAATAGCTGTAAACAGAATAAATACGGACCAAAAGATAATTTCTAAACTCACAGGAAATGAAATGATGCCTGAATGAAATAAGAATAAATGATTCCTGCTATTTTTGTGCGATCAAAAATGAGGAATGAAGTTTAATTTAGTTGGAGTAGATAAGCAATCGAAGGCCCGAGCGGGGGAGGTTGTTACAGACCATGGTGTAATTGAAACGCCTATTTTCATGCCTGTAGGTACTGCTGGGTCGGTTAAAGCCGTTCATCAGCGCGAATTGAAGGATGATGTTCAGGCGCAAATCATTTTAGGAAATACTTATCATCTGTATTTAAGGCCGGGCTTAGAAGTAATTGAGGCTGCTGGTGGTTTGCACAAATTCAATGGTTGGGACAAACCTATTTTGACCGATAGTGGTGGTTATCAGGTGTATTCGCTTTCGGGCACCAGAAAAATTAAAGAAGAAGGAGTAACCTTCAAATCTCATATTGACGGTTCTAAACATGTTTTCAGTCCAGAAGCTGTAATGGATATTCAACGCACCATTGGAGCCGATATCATGATGGCTTTTGATGAGTGTACTCCATACCCTTGTGACTACGAATACGCCCGCAAATCCATGGAAATGACACACCGTTGGTTGAAGCGCTGTTGCGATCGATTTGATGAAACGGAAGGCAAATACGGTTATAGCCAAACGCTTTTCCCGATAGTACAGGGCAGTACCTACAAAGATTTAAGAGTGAAGTCCGCTGAAACGATTGCTTCGTATGAGCGAGAGGGAAATGCGATTGGAGGATTGTCTGTGGGTGAACCGGCAGAAATGATGTACGAGCATACCGAGATTGTTTGTGATATTCTACCTAAGGACAAGCCACGCTATTTGATGGGCGTGGGTACGCCTGAAAATATTTTGGAGTGCATTGCCTTGGGCGTGGATATGTTTGATTGCGTAATGCCAACAAGAAATGCACGTAATGGAATGCTGTTTACAAGCGAAGGTATTCTGAATATGCGTAACGAAAAGTGGAAAAATGACCATAGCCCAATTGATCCAAACCTGGGTGGATACAACAGTACATTCTATTCCAAAGCCTATTTAAGGCACTTAATTACTAGCAAGGAAATTTTAGGAGCGCAAATAGCCAGCATTCATAACTTAACTTTTTACTTATGGTTGGTTAAAGAAGCTCGAAAACAGATATTAGCAGGCACGTTTGTTGATTGGAAAAACCAAATGGTCAAAAAAGTGACACAACGCCTCTAAATGAAAATACTGGATAAGTACATATTAACGAAGTTCCTCACGACTTTCCTTTTTGTAGTAGGTATTTTAGTAGCCATTGTGCTCATTCTTACTTTTTCGGAAAGGAATGAAAGTTTCATAAAGAATGACATAGGTACCTGGTTGATTATTAAGTACTTCCTCTATTTTGCGCCATACATCGCCAATTTAATTACGCCTATTACAGTATTTATTGCAGCGGTGTTTGTCACCTCCAAAATGGCCAGTCATACAGAGATTGTGGCGATTTTAGCAGGAGGGGTAAGTTACCCTAGAATGCTAAAACCATTTTTGATGGGGGCGGTGATTATAGCGGTTATCAGTTTTGTTTTTACAGGTTGGATTATTCCAGAAGCCAATAAGTTTAGGGTGAAATTTGAACAACAATACTTTGCCGACAAGCCCTATGTATATACTGGCGAAGATGTCCATTTCAAAGTAAGTCCAACGACCTATGTCTATTTGCGCAGTTATAACAGTTTTAGAAATACAGGAAGAGATTTTACGCTTGAAGAGATTGTAGACAAAGAAATGCTATATAAGATTTCTGCGGCTGAGATCTTATGGGACTCTACTTTAACCTCTTGGACTTTGAGGAACTGGAATTTACGGGAATTTAATGAGGTGGATGAAGATTTTCAATATCAAAATGTTAATGATACACTCATCAAAATAAATATGAGTCCTGACGACTTTTCTAGCCAAAGTGGGTTACAGGAAACCCTTACTATTCCTGAATTATATAGCTACATAGACGATTTAAAGCTGAAAGGAGCTGATAATGTTCCGATCTATCATATCGAAAAATTGACAAGGTTTATGTCTCCGTTTACGGCCATAATTTTGACTTTTATTGGGGTGATTTTATCATCACGAAAGACGAGAGGAGGAGTAGGTTTTCAGATCGCGTTGGGCTTTTTATTGGCTTTTATTTACATACTTTTGTTTATCGCTACAAAGAGCATTGCTGAGGCAGGTTCAATGGATGCGCTGCTTGCAGTTTGGATGCCCAATATTATTTTTGCTATGCTTGGAATCTCTATCTACCGCTTTGTTCCTAAGTAATGGAAGCCTCTTCTAAGGATTTTCTAAAACTCCATTTTATAGTTTTTCTTTGGGGTTTTACTGCGATTCTCGGCAATGAGATGACCATTCCTGCTACTGATGTAGTGATGTATCGCACTGCCTTGGCCAGTATTGTATTGGCGGGCTTTATGTATTTCAAATCGAAGACTTTTCAGGTCAATATTTCCGACTTGAGGCCCTTGATTCTAACAGGTTTTGTAATTGCGATCCATTGGTTTCTGTTTTTCGAATCCGCTCGGGTTTCTAATGTTTCCGTGAGTTTGGCTGGAATGGCCACCACCACTTTTTGGACGAGTCTCATTGAACCATTGGTGAACAAAAGAAAAATTAGGTCATTCGAAGTGATTTTAGGCTTAGTAGTAATCAGTGGGCTTTATGTCATCTTTCGTTTCGAATTCAGTAATGCACTAGGCTTGGGGCTGGCCATGGCTTCAGCATTTATGGCGGCACTATTCTCTGTATTGAATGGTAAATTGACGCATAGGCTTTCTCAGTACACAATTACCCTTTACGAAATGGCCGCGGCTGCCATTGGTATTGCGATCTTCATTCCGTTCTACAAGTATTTCTTTTTGGCTGAAGCTGCAACTTATGCCATCCCAACTACAAGAGACTGGGGCTTACTAGCGATCCTTTCTGTGGTGTGTACTGTTTATGCTTTTTCTGCTTCTGTAGAGCTAATGAAACGGATTACGGCCTATGTGGTGAACCTCACCATCAACCTAGAACCAGTATATGGTATAATACTAGCCATTATTATTTATGGTGAAAGTGAAGAAATGAGCTCTGGTTTTTATTACGGAACACTAATTATTCTAGCGGCTGTTTTGAGTTACCCCGTTATCAGGAGAAGCCAACGCAGAGCTTTAGAACGAAAGAAGAAACTTGGTTTACAATAAGTTTCTTAATGCCTGTAGCCGTTCTTCTTTAAATTGACTGCCCAAAAGTCAGTAAGTTATTGTCCGGGTCAAGCAAGGCAAACTCCCTTTGCCCCCAAGGCAACGCCTTCAATGCTCCGTTTGGATGAATTTTGATTCTATTGTCAAGCATAGATGCATATAAAGCATCAATGTCGTTGGTGCGAATATATACTTGTCCATAATTTTCCTTTGGGTCAAGTTCCTTAAATTCAAAAAAATGAATTTCTATTTTATCTTTTTGAACCATTAAATACCCGTCATAATCTCCTATTTCCTGAAAATCTAACTGATCTATATAATAGTTTCTTGTGACAGATTTATCACGCATGGGTAATTTTGGATTTATGTTTGTCAGCATAATGTATTTATTATGGGTGTCTTTTTAATATGATTTTCGTTAATGGAAGCATAGCAATAAGCATCATTAATGAGCCTAATGCCATCCAGTTTTCAATTCCTGGGAATACTAAAATTAGGATGTTACCGAAGATAAAAAGCAGTGAAGTCCATTTGGCTGTAATGTTGGCTTTGTAAAGAGATAGGCCCAATAAAACGTTTCCAACAAATACTAAAATGCACAAAGCGAATGAAACTTTTAAAATGTTTGTCATAGCCACACTGCCAATGGGAGCTGAGAGATAAGCTCCTAGTACGCCAATAAAATATACGGCACCAATGATTGATAGTATTGCCCCAATAAAAGAAAGCCAAGGTGTTTTTTTATAGGTAGCATACATTAAGGTCAAGCCCAATGCAATGTAAACTGGCATTGAGGCATACATAAAGTAGTGAGGTAAAAGATAGTATCTAAACACCAAAGCAGGGTCCGTGTTTGCCGTTAGGTATGCAGCACCGTTGGTAGCTTGATATGAAAAGTTGAAGGAAAAAAGCGAAGTGAAACTATCGTAGGAAATACCCCAACCAATAAGTGATAGCAAGGGTGCTAATATTAACGAGATACTACCCAATACCTTGATATAGGTTTTGGCCTTTTATAAAGAGCTTTGCTGCTTATCCATTTTGAGATTTATTTACGCTACAAAATTGGTGATAAGCTGTTGAAGCACCACTTGATCGAAATCAGTAAATTCAGTATTGGGCTCTTACTCTACTTAAAGTTTCGGGGGCTATTTTCAGATAGGAGGCTATCATTTTTATGGGGAATACCTGTGCTAATAGAGGCTTTGCCTTTTTGATATAATCATATTTCTCACTTGGAGATAGTGAGTTGTCAAAAATATATGTTCTACTCTGTGTCGGGTTTAAGATTTTACCGAATTGTAAAAAGGACTGTGCTTTTGAGCTCAGGAAATGAAAGTTTTCTAAACTCAACTCAATAACTTCAGCTTTGGAAAATGCTTTAACTATTGTTTTAGATGGTGTTTGACCTACGAGGCTTTCATGATTATACATCCATTCGCCTTGAAGGTGCAGGTCAATAATGGTTTCGGAAATATCCTTGTTCTGGTATTGAAAAAACGAACCCGATACTATGTAATAAATAGACTTACAAACCTCAGCCTCTTTCAATATGATGTCATTCTTCTCTAATACTTTTCGGCTCGTGACTTTTTCAAATAACGTTGAATCAAAGTCTGAAAACGATCCTATGTTGTTTAAAATTTCTTGAGTTGTCATTCTTAATAAATCTGTAAGATAATTCGTCCTAAATAGAAATCCTTTGTTAATACTCGAGTACGTAGCGATTAGGTTAACTAACTAATAATCATTCAATCAAATCATCTGGCCTGTTAAAATTATTGAAAAGATCAGAATCACTAGCTGGGATCAAATTAGGCTGTTGCGCTACTATGAATTTAATCATTGCAAGGTGATTGTTCAGTACAGTTTGTTCAAGCTTTGGCAATAGCTGAACAGGCCAATAGGAGGGGAAAGGCTGAATGGCTTGCTTATACTGATAGCAAGTGATAGTACTGGAATCCTTAGAAGCACCAATCAAGTCCTTGACACATGCGGCACTTAGGTTAGGCATATCAACAGCCAAAACAATGAGATCCTCTTTCAGTATTTCTAATGCCGAAAGTATGCCGCCCAAAGGGCCTTTGTCTGGGTATCGATCTTGAATGCAAGCATATTCATCATGAAGCAGATCATATTGCTCAGCATTCACGGATAGATAAATGTCTTCGGTAATTCCTGAAAGATGATCAATGGCCTTTTCCAGCAATGTTTGGCCTTGCCACTGCACAAAGGCTTTATCACTGCCCATACGGGTGCTTTGGCCACCCATGAGGATTAAGCCTTTGATTGATTTCCCCTTCATTAACAGTCGGAAACTAGTCTTTTCTATTGTCCAAAGGAGCAGCTTCCATACCGGCACTTTGTGCAGCCTTCATTAGCTTGTTTACGCCTTTAGACTTTCTGATTTTCACCGCTACCACTTTATATTCTGGGCATTTGGCTTCTGAATCATGTATGTCTGAAGTAATTAAATTCACCATAATCTCAGGGAAATGGAAAGTCGTGCTCATTACACCTGGTTTCACTTCAGTCGTAATACGTGCTTTGATATCCACTTTACCTCGTGCCGAAGTCACGCAGACCATGTCGCCATCGGCAATGCCGTTGTCCGCTGCATCTTTTGCATTGATCAGTAGAACATCTTCCTTCAGGATCTCGCCATTGCCTGTTCTACGGGTCATGGCTCCACAATTGTAGTGCTCTAACTCGCGGTTGGTGGTAATTATGTAAGGATACTCTGCTCCATGCTCTACAATCTCTTCAGATTCCCTCCAATCGAAGTAAGTAAATAAGCCTCTACCTCTTTTGAAGGAATCAATATGAATGATTTCGGTACTCGAACCATCTTCTGGCACTGGCCATTGCTTTCCGTTTTTGGCGAGCGCTTCCCAAGTAATCCCCTTGAAGAAAGGAACGATTTGAGAGATTTCTTGCAGCATCGTATCTGGCGCATAGTCCGCTTGATCGTAACCCATGCGTTGCATTACATCAACAATGATTTGACCATCGGCTTTGGTGCCAAGAATTGGCTCTACTACTTTATTCACGCGTTGTACCCTACGTTCACCATTGGTAAATGTGCCAGATTTCTCAAGGAAAGAAGCGCCCGGTAAAACGACATCTGCCAGCATTGCGGTTTCTGTCATAAAGAGTTCTTGAACGATAAAGAGGTCAAGACTCGTTAATGCCTTTTTGACTTTATTGGTATTAGGGTCGGTTTGAACTACATCTTCACCAATGATCCACATCACCTTCAGGTCTCCAGCAATGGCAGCATCGAACATTTCAGGGATTTTATATCCAATGTGTGACGGAATCTTGTCAGTCTTATAGAAGTCCATATAAAGCCGATTCATTTCAGGTTTGGTCACATCCATATAACCCGCACCTTGATGCGGTTGTGCACCCATATCTGCCGCTCCCTGAACGTTATTCTGTCCACGCAACGGGTTGACACCAACACCTCTTCTCCCTATATTCCCAGTAATCATGGCCAAATCGGCAATTTGCTGCACAGTGAATGTGCCTTGAGAATGTTCGGTAACTCCCAAGCCATGGAATGACATAGCATTTGGAGCAGAGGCATAAGTGATGGCCGCTGCTCGTACCTCTTCGCGATTTACGCCCGTAATGGCCTCCATCGCATTGATGTCCAATTTCTTAATGTTGGCTACGAAGTCATCATAGCCTTCGGTACGGTTTTCAATGAAAGTAAGATCAGCTAAACCTTCATCAATGATGTAATACAGCATCATGTTGAGGAGTGCTACATTGGTGCCGGGCCTGAGTTGTAGGAAGTGATCAGCATATTTCGCCAATTCAATTTCTCTAGGGTCAATTACGATGAGCTTTGTGCCTTTCATGGCCGCTTGCTTCATTTTGGCACCCGTTACCGGGTGAGCTGCGGTTGGATTAGCTCCAATCACCATCATACAGTCCGTGTATTTGATGTCGACCACAGAATTGGTGGCAGCACCAGTTCCGAAGGAACGTTGCATGCCCAAGGCCGTAGGAGAGTGGCATACCCTGGCGCAACAGTCAATATTATTGGTACCAACAACGGCACGAATGAACTTCTGCATCAGGTAATTTTCCTCATTCGTACACCTGGCAGAAGAAATACCTGCAATAGAATCTGGGCCATGTTCTTCTCGAATGTTCGTGATTCTGTCAACGATGTAGCTGTAAGCTTCATCCCAAGATACATTTTCCAAAACCCCATTTTTTCTGACCATTGGAGAACGAAGTCGCTCTGGGTGATCATAGAATTTGAAAGCGTATCGTCCTTTCAGGCAAGTATGGCCTTGATTTACTTCAGCATCATAAGGCGCGGTAATGCTTAGAATTTCACCGCTTGCCGTGGCGACATCTAAATTACAGCCCACGCCACAGTAGGTACAAACTGTTCTGGTAACTTCTTCAGGTTCATTGGTTTTGGAATCGAATACATCGCTGATGGCTCCCGTTGGGCAGGCTTGCGAACAGGCACCGCAAGACACGCAATCAGATTCCATAAAACCTTCATTCATGCCCATTACTATCTTACTATCGAAACCTCGGCCTTCCATGGTCAATACCATTTCGCCCTGAACTTCATCGCATGCTCGCACACAACGGAAACAGTTGATACAAGCACTCAAATTGGCCCTCATGTAAGGGTGAGAAGTGTCTGTTGCTCGATCCAAGTGGTTTCTACCTGGGGCATAACGCACTTGTTCCATTTTGATCCCCAAATCATAGGCTACGCGCTTGAGTTCGTTGTTTTTTGGATTGTCCGTTTCGAATTTTTCTTTAGGGTAGTCCGTCAATACAAGCTCTACGATATTCTTTCGTAGGCGCTCCATTTTCTCAGTGTGGGTGTAGATGAAAGAGCCGTCCATTACTGGTGTGTGGCAGGAAGCCTGTACACGTGTTGGGCCGTTTTGTTCTCTGCCTACTTCTACGCTGCACACTCGACAGGAACCGAAAGGGTCTAAATTAGGTGCATCACAAAGGGTGGGAACCGGATTTGGACCGAAATTTCTTCTTAACAACGAAAGAATGGTTTCACCACTTTCGAACGGAAATGGTTCGTTGTTGATATAGGCGATGTTTTTTGAATCACTCATATGTTTCGTGTTTATAGAAAGTAGTTCTTTAGTTCTTCTTCAAAATATTGAAGGGCATTTTTAATGCCCAGCGGTAAACCGCCACCTAAGGCACATAGCGAGCCTATTTCTAGCGTTTCTAACAGGTCATCTAAAAGTTGACGATCCATTTTCTGACCGTTTCTAGCATTGGCAATCATCTCTCTTCCTCTCACAGAACCGATACTGCAAGGGAAGCATTTCCCGCATGACTCGTCAGCGGTAAATTCGAAGAGGTGTTCTAAGTACTCGATCATCGGGAATTTTTCTGGAATAGAAACAATTCCTGCATGTCCCAATAAGAACCCGCCATTGGCAAAACTTTCGAAGTCAATGTTTAAATCATCAATCTTGTGAGTAGGCACAATTCCACCCAATGGGCCACCGACATGAACGGCCTTCACAGGTTCTTTGAACCCACCACCAATGTTGTAGGCTAAGTCTTTGAAGGAATGCCCCATTTCTACCTCGTACATGCCCGGCTTATTGAAGAATGAATCGAGACAAACGAGTTTTGTGCCCGTTGATTTATCAGTTCCCAGTTTGGCATACTGATCGCCACCATTTCTGATGATCCATGGCACAGCAGCCAATGTTTCCACATTGTTGACAATGGTCGGCTTATTGAAAAGTCCTTTTTGCGCTGGGAAAGGCGGTCTCACCCTTACCTCAGGTCTTTGTCCTTCCAAAGAGGAGAGGAGCGCTGTTTCTTCACCGCAGATATAGGCGCCAGCGCCTTCAATTACTTTGAAATGATAGCTAAAGTCTGAACCTCCGATGTTAGCACCATGCATACCGATGGCTTCTAGTTGTTTTACAGCTTCGGCACAGGCCCGAACTGATTCAGGGTATTCTCCACGGATATAGACAGCACCATGATCGGCACCTACGATATAACCTGCGCACATCATACCAAAAAGCACGAGCATCGGTTGTTGCTCCAAAAGGTATCGGTCAGAATACGCACCGGGATCGCCTTCATCGGCATTACAGACAATGAATTTCTGAGGGTCGGGTTCATTTCTACAGGCATTGAGTTTGAAACTCATCGGGAAACCTGCTCCACCGCGACCACGGATATTGGAGGTCTTGATTTGCTCCAATGCCCATTCAGGGCCATTGGCTAATATTTTTGAAAACTCCTCTTTGAATTGCTGAGTGGTCATGGCTTCGCCAGTCAATACACGCTCGCTAGTAGCGCCAACATTATAGTTGTCGGATAAGTCTTTGTCAGTTTTTTGAACAATGTCTTCTAATTGATCGATGGCATTGCCCGAATAATTAGTGCCGTTATAGTTGAAGGCGCTGTTTTCATGGCATCGGCCTAAACAGCACATGTGGCCCACTTCAGCGTCTTTAAAGTGCCGAGAAAGCTTGACTTTTACTCGGTCTTGTGTGCCCGCTACCAGACAAGCACTTCCATTGCAAACATGGACTTTAACCCCTTCGTGCTCCTTTTTCAAGAAGTCATAAAAGGAAGCGGTGCCATAGGTAATGGCTTCACCCATCAGGTACTTTTTGGCC
>TARA_R110001599_G_scaffold289553_1_pt1 | contig 20672 bp, 17 predicted proteins | sample TARA_R110001599 | Tara Oceans TARA_R110001599 (sample SAMEA4398360) | marine metagenome | biome: Polar Biome; feature: [MES] marine water layer (ENVO:01000295) within the mesopelagic zone...; material: water (ENVO:00002006), including particulate matter (ENVO:01000060) such...
GGCTTCGTCTGGAATCAGTGGCAGGCTTGGTCTGGAATACGCAGTCCAAGGTTATACAGAATCGTGAACAATAGCGGTTCATTAGCAGAGACGCAAAGGGGTTGAATTATGGCGTTTGGCCTATTTTTTCTTGCAGCGTTGTTTGAAGTTGCTGGCTGTTGTGCCTTTTGGGCGTCCTGATACTTCGATACGGTGATATGGGCTAATAAACCCGGTGATGCCAGATTCTTGGGGAAGGCCGCAGCGGCAGCCCAATGAACATTGTTGCGCCGACCGTCGGGGCGTTGGCTTGAGATCAAAACCTCGGGGTCAATCTGAGCCCCTAATCGGTGACGCTTGATTGACTGGGCTGACGTAGATCTGAGGTCTGGCCAAAATTCATGTTTATCCCGAGCTCGGCATAATCATGAATCTTGGTCGGGCCTCTACATACAATATTGATACGGTCACTGATATGAACGCTATTATTGATGCAGGCGTGATGCGTACACCGGCGCTGGCGATCGATGGCAAGGTCGTCGTTGAGGGCAGGGTTCCCAGTGCGGATGATATCAGGCGGTTGATCGAATAGTATTCCTACGGAATTACGTTCACCGGTCATCTGCCGGCGCCCGGGCCGGGCAGTACTTTCCCCGACAGACTCCTGGGCCTGGGATAGCCGGTGGGCATATTACGGCCTTCCCTGAAGTGATGGGGTGGTGAACCCTCCATGATTGGTTTCCACATCATAATCCTCACTCATCTGCTGAATACGCATGGAAACGCTGTCTGCCACTCTCTCGAGTTTATTACTTAAGTCGTTACAGGCAGCTTCCCCCACGCGGGAAAATGCCCTGGAGAGCTCCTGCCCCAGCCTGCGGAAAATTTTCTGATGACCGGCTTCATGCGCAGTCAGTCCCGCGTGATAGAGCGCCCAACTTCCCTGTAGTAGCTCAGACTTATCTTCCAGGTTGGCCACTTGTGGCATGCCCGTCTCAAACTGCAGCTCTATTTCGCCGGAAACTACCCGGCACAACTCATTTTTGGCATCCGCTTTGTACTGGTAGTTATAGACATAATTCCAGTTTGATTGGCCATAGACGCCGCTATCGGAATCAGTGCGAACTCCATGTGGGCTGCCATCGCCGGGCACTCCCAGCATTTCCTGTGCATCGCGCATTCCGTGCTCGCCCTGGAACTCCATACGCATGCCGGAATCGTCTGAGATATCCGGATCATCCGGTATATCCTGATGTGCTTGCATACCCTGTATTGGGTTCATCCCCTCCGTCTCCCAGCGCTCGTGCAATCCCTGCATTTCCCGCATCCACTGATCGACAGTGTCGCCCACTACCAGGTAATTCACCGTCACGTGATTGGACCTGACTTTCCAGATAGGCTCGGATGGCGGCGTCGTGTCGCCTGTTTTGACAAAAACGGGATCCATGCTGAATACAGTACCGGTATCCAGGAGAGCCATAAAGTCCGGGTGAGGGGCGAAGTTTGTGGTCGTTAAATTACACAGAGAATCGGTACCGCCACAGAACCCGCCACGCGTTTTCTCCCAGCCGGAAAATTCATAACCTGCCTGTGGAACAGCAGTAAACTGCTCCTGGAAATAAGTGTGATCAACGTCAATAGTACAAATTTCACCGGCGGTGCATCCATATAGACCGGTAGACGACACCACCGCCCCCCCCTCTGGAACTGAAATTTCAATTTTACAGCCGGTGAGTACAGAGGCGGCCATTATGAGAGTGACCAATTTTCCATTCAACATTTCGCTTCTCCTGTAACAAGCAGCGCCCACCATCCAGATATCCAGATACAATATGTATTGAAATACAAGAACTGACCGTGGCATACATCGACATTCACCTGACTCTGATCGACATTGTGACCACAAAAAAATGGTGCCACCTAACACCGGTATAGGGGCATGGCACTTACTTAAGGTGGAGGTGAGTACGTCCCACTGCGGTATAGGCTACGCCGCACCAACGCTAGCCACCATGCTCCAGATCAATGAACTGCCGGATAGAGATCTGGCCAAGATTCGTGTAAAACGTTCGGCTTTGATCAAAGTCCCGCTCTACAGCCGAGTAAATCGCTTACCAGCACGCCTTGATGTATCGATCGTATAATCCCCGAGCAAGTTGATGTGCTCAGTCCGGTAGGGCGATATGTCCGCAATATACTCCAAGTCTGCCAACCACTATCTCAAGACAGAACTCACTTTCTATCGTCGAGTGCCAGTCATGCATCTTCAGTGACATTTCGCTTCATTCTGGAACGGAAAATACTCACAGTGAAAACAAGAATTATCGCTAACTGTGCGAGTATCCCTTGCCAGGTGGATTTAACGCCAATCCAGTCGACCTCAAAGCTTACCGGTAAAGGAGATATAGTGATAACAGCCGCTTCCTGTAACGCCGACACGGCTTTGCCCATCAATATGAATGAAAGCGCCAGTAACAGATAAGTAGTGGCCGAGAAAAACTTTGAAATCGGGAGCTTGATGGAATATCGCATCAGTATCCATCCCAGTATGGCTAATATAGCAGCACCCAGTAGGAACCCTCCTGCAACAGTCCAATATTGGGCGTCGGCTGCCTGCGTCAGCAAGGATTGATAAAATAGCACGGTCTCAAATACTTCTCGGTAAACGGCTACAAATGCGAGTCCTGCCAAACCCCAAAGAGTGCCGGTTTGGAGTCGATTTTCGATGTGTATCTTAATGTAGGTCTGCCACTGCGTTGCATGCGTTTTGCTGTGCATCCAGATGCCGACATAGAAAAGTACCAGCGCTGCCAGCAATGCCGCAACACCCTCCATCATTTCGCGACTGGCACCACTGATGTTGATAAGCGACTGGGCAGCCGCCCAGGTCGCTGCGCCTGCAACCAACGCGGCTATCCAGCCCAAGTGGACGTACTTCAACGCGTCCTGTCGCTGGGTTCGCAACAAAACCGTCACCAGGGCAATCACAACCAGCAAGGCCTCCAATCCTTCTCGTAGCAAAATCACCAAGCTGGCGGTGAACAGCGTTCCGTTGGATAGGCTGGATGCAGTCATGAGTCGTTCAGCCTCCTCGAGTTGCTGTAAGGTTGCATCCATAAGGCTGCGTAGCTCATTATCATTATCAGGACGACCGAGCACTTGCCGGAGTTCCATTAATGAAACTTCCACATTTTGGCGTAGCACCTTGTTTCGAGTATCCAAAGAACTTTCGACAAGTTCAAATCCGTCCAGGTAGGCACTCACTGAGAGATCACTCGCTTCGTTGTATTCGCCCCGTTGATGGGCGTCATAAGCGGAAAGTAAACGTTTGCGGGTGACTGAAAGTGGATGTGAAGGGTCAGTAAATAGCCGCCCCGGGGCAGCACGCAACCAATCGACATCGCTCATCTCAATCCCAGGCAATACATCGCGCAATTGCGACGGACTGTGATTCACCATCTGCTGCACAGATATCCGTGGTTCGCGTGCGGGGCGAACATCCAGGGCTGACTCAAATGCAAGACTGCCTGTATAGAATGCTAAAGACCACCGCTCCAGCTCCGTTAGCTGATTGAAGGCCGGCATCGCTGTCGCGTCGATTCCGTTGGAAATAGCGTCAAACAATCCCAGTATTGAGCGGTTCTCAGCGCGTTCTCTGTTGGTAAAATTGGTCGGTGCTGGGTCCAGTTGTGCTGCCAGAGGGCCATCACCCTGGCCACTTGCTCCATGGCAACCCGCGCATTGGCTCTGGAATATCTGTTTGATTGTCTCCACCGGTAATAAACGCGCCGGGAGTGGCGCGTTCGGCATTAGCGCGAGTAAAGATCGGCGCAGATCGGTACTTATCTGCCGCACAATGGTGCGGTCCTGCTTGTCTTGAATAGCTTTTTGCAATGCCTCCGCCTGTTGTTCGAGGGATTGGAGTTCGATAAATGTGTCTGCAAGAATTCCGGTTTTTTCAACAATGAGGCTTGAAAACTCAACCATCTCTCGATATTCGTCGGGGTTTATCACCTGACCGCCGTCCACCGCTGAAACGTAATCGATACTGACATACTCGGCCAACTGGGCGATTTGTCGGAGTTGTGGCTGGTCCTCGACCTTTACGGCAAATGCACCTGTGCTGAAGAGGGTGGTTACGGTCAGCAACAGCCCGAGTAGGTGTTGTTTGCCAGTGAAATTCTGGTAACCCGCTAGAAGCATCCGTTGAACCGACATACTGGAAATCTCGCATATGTGTATTGGTAGTGATATTCATTCTCAATTGTAGAGCCTATAGCCACTAGAGAGTCAAGGCGATGCTATGCCCATGGTTCACGAGAATATTTAGTTCCACGTGCGATAAGCCCTCTCGCGATTCTTCACATTATATGCGAATTGTTCTCATTTGTATTGTAAATGATAATAATTGCTATTAAGATTTATGCTCTCGTCGGCCAGGAAACATATTGGAGCAGATCGACAGCGCCGGCCAATAATTGCTACAAATGGAGGAATCGATGCAAAGAAAAGTTTTGGTAGCCCCAAGGGCGAGCCTGCTGGAAAATAATGCCGCATTCGTCGAAAATTACTAGATTGAAGAGGTGATGATCGTAGGCGCGATCGAGGATGCGCGTGTGCTAGCCGGGTCCGGTTCAGTGATCGATAGCGAGCAGATGATGAAGTGCTGCACTATCGAAGCGGCAGTACAGGCTGCGCTGGGTCTAAACATTGCGTTCCATTCTTCCCCACCTGAATCTATTCAAAGTCGTGTACAACAGCGGCATTACGATGACAACCAATGGGATTTGCACCAGAAGGCCAGAGATAATTGCGACTGCGAGCGGTTGCTGCATGGCCGAACCCTGCCCAAATGCCATCGCTAATGGTAACAGTGCGAGAATGGCGGCCATTGTTGTCATCGCAATCGGGCGTAAACGATTACGTCCTGCTTGAATGAGGAGAGTAGCTTGCGCAGCGTCATCGCGTACCAGTTCGTGATACTCGGAGAAGTAAAAAATCGACACCTCGGTAACTATGCCGACGATCATGGTCATTCCCATCATGGCGGTGATATTCAGTTCTATTCCCGTCAGCCATAGCCCGACAAATACCGCGGCCATAGCTAACAGAGGTGATGCCATAATGGCTATAGCGGCAGCAAACTCCTCATACAAAAACAGTAACAACAGGAATACCAATGCCAGGGCAGCAACAAACACTGAGATCAGTCCGCGGAACGCTATTTGTTGCTGTTGATAGAGACCACCGAGTTCATAGTACATATCGGCCGGCAACAACCCGGGTTGCGCGAGTGCCGACTTGACGTCGCGGATAGTCGAACCCATATCGCGCCCGCTGATGCGGCCGGTAACGGCCACCATGCGTTTGAGGTTTTCACGTGTAATCTGCGCCTGACCGGTCTCCACCGAGACGCTGGCAATACGTTTAAGTGGAAAACGGTGCCCATCGGGCGCACGCAGCCAAATTTGGTCAATAGTGCTAGCGCGGTCGCGTACCGCTGGTGGTACCCAGACGCGTACGCCAATCAGCTTAATGTCTTCTTGCACCTGGGTAGTGACGAGGCCGGTGAACCAGGCATCGAGCTGCTGGGTCACGCCATCCGGGTCAATACCTTCCAGCGCGGCTTTGTCACGATCGACAATAATATTGATCGCGTCACCAGCCAGCACAATGCCATCTTTGACATCCACAACCCCCTGTATCTTGCCGACGGCTGCGGCTACCTCCGGTGCGACTCGCATCAATTCATCGGCCTTGTCACCATAGAGTTTAATCTCAATGGGTTGTGGCACTGCCGTTAAGTCACCAATGAGGTCTTCCATTAAAAGTGCCATCTCTACCGACACGCCTGGCACCTGAGTTTCTATTTTAACTCGAATAGCATCCATCACTTCATCGATTGGCGCTCTTGGCAAGGGTTTCAGATGTACAAAGAAATCGCCTTCATTGGCTTCAGAGAGCCCACCTCCGAGTTGCGCACCTGTGCGTCGTGAATACGTATCAACGGCGGGATGTGCCTGCAGTATAGTTTCGACCTGCTGCAGCAAGCGGTCGGTTTCCGTAAGAGAGGTTCCGGCAAGCGTCCGGTAATCCAGAATGAAGCCACCCTCGTCCATATGTGGCATAAAGCCGGAGCCGACCTGCTTGTACGCAATACCCCCGGCAAGCAATAGGGGTACAACACCCAACATAACCAGCCACGGGGATTGCATCAGTCGTTGCATTAATCGCTCGTAGCCTGCCAACAGGCGCTTGAACAGCGCGCCCACATCTTCCTTTTCCGCATCCTTTTTGCTGAGCAGGTGTTCGGCCAATAATGGTACCGCCAGCCAGGCCAGTAGAAAGGAGATGAGCAGGCTGCTGGCCATCGTCAGTGACAGCGCTTTAAAGAAAGCCCCCGTGACGCCACTGAGAAAAGCAAGAGGGGCAAAAATGACGATCGTCGCGGCTGACGAACCGACCAACGGTGGGGTAAATTCAATCGCGGCTTCGCGAATGGTCATGGCCAAGTCCTGGCTGCTCTGACGCAGACGGCGGATGATGTGCTCTATCATCACGATAGCATCATCCACGATCAAACCCACCGCCGCGGCCATACCGCCAAGGGTCATAACATTGAAGCTCATGTTCAGTACCTTGAGCAACAGAATCGTGCTGGCAAGCACCGCGGGCACAACCACAATAGCCACGAGCGTGATTTTCATACTGCGCAAAAAAAACAACAGCACGAGAGCGGCCAAGACCACTCCGATAGCGATTGCGTCGCGGACACTTTTCGCCGACTCAGTAATAAGCTCACTCTGGTCATACCAGTTGGCAATGTTGACCCCCTTCGGCAGCTGATCGCTATAGCTTGCGAGACGTTGTTTAACGTCACTCACAATCTGCACCGTGTTTCCGCCCGGCTGCTGGTAGATCTGAACAAGAACTGCATCATGACCGTCAGCAGTCACCCGCAACCACTGCGGAGCCGATGTGGGTGTAACAACGGCGATATCGTCCAATCGCACCAGCCCGTCATCACCGCTACGCAGCACGGTATCCTCGATCATCTGCAGTGAGCGGATGCGGGTATCAGACAGCAACAGGTAGAGCTTGTAATGATCCTCCAAACGTCCGACGGCCTGCAGGACATTACTGGCGGACAGTGCGGCTGCGACATCACTGAACGTAAGACCGTAAGCGGCCAATTTCTCTGGATCAACTTCTACCCGATACTCGGCTTGTTCGCCGCCCATTACCACTACCCGCCCGACCCCATCGATAGAAGACAGTAGCGGAATCAATTGGTATTGGCCTATATCCCGCAACTCCACCAGTGTCGCGGTCTCTGAAGTGAGGCTATAGGCTGCGACTGGAAACACGGTCGGGTCCATACGCCGGACACTAAAGCGCGTACCTGCGGGAAGTTCCGGCAATACCTGATTGATAGCTGATTCGACCTGTAACATCGCTGTGACCATGTCGTCACCCCAGCCGAAGTTGATCGACAACTCGGCGCTGCCGCGGCTGGTTGTAGAGCGCAGACTGGCCACGCCGGGGACCGACCGCACGGCCTGCTCCACAATGCGTGTGATAGCGAGCACCATCTGGTCGGCTGGCCGGTCGCCGGCATCCAGGGAGACCACCACACGCGGGAAATCCACCTGCGGGAACAGCGCCACGGGTAACTTGAACCCGGCGGCTATCCCAGCCAGCGACAGGATGGCTACCAAAAATAGTATCGATCGGCGGTGGACCGCTGCGCGGTGTGCGATGTCCATTATTGCGTTTCCCGCACGGCCATACCGTCGGTTAATTCGTAATTCCCGGATATCACCACGGCATCGCCGGCCTTAAGGTCACCGCTGACCGCTATCATGTCGCCATCTTCCACCCCCGCGGTCACCGCCACGCGTCGGGCTTTGCTATTGGCGCTTGTAAATACGTAGGCTTTACCACCTTCGGACAGTACTGCACTGCGAGGTACTACCAGCGCGGTGTGAGTAGCCAGTTGAATACGCCCGGTTACCCGGCTGCCCAGCACCAGGTTCTTGATTTCTGTGTCGGGAATTGGGGCCAGTATTTCGACCAGGTGGGTTGACGGGTCTATCATCGCGTGGACTTCGCGAATGTGGGTCGCTATTTTCACATTGGGAACAAACACCGATCCGATGGTCACGGGTGTTCCTGTGGTCAGCCGTGCCAGGTCCTCCGGCTCGACACCCAGGCGAGCAATCAACCGTTGCTCCGCTGCGATTAGCATCGCCGCACTGTCGGCCTGCATGCGTTGTCCCTGGGACAAATCAAGACGTGTGATAATGCCATCCATGGGGGCGCGTAGAATTTCACTCTCTACGCCTTGCCCGCGTTTTGTCAGAGCATCAAGAGTTGCGTTGGCGTCCTGGACATTTTTCTTCGCCGCGTCGAGCTGTGACTTGGTGGTTAGCTGTTCACTCAAAAGACGCTGTTGTCGCTCCTGTTCACGCAAAGCATAGTCAACGGCGCTTTGCGCTTGCAAATACTGCATGCGAGCATCTGGAGCGGTAATCACCTCAGCAAGCTTGTCGCCGCTCTTCACTCGTTGCCCGAGTCTTACCCAGACGCGGTTGATCAACCCGGCATGTGGCAGCGACAGACTCAATACCTGGTCCGGATCAGCGTCCAGCACGCCAAATGTAGTGAGTGTTTCGCTCACATTCTTTGACACAACCGTGGCTGTTTTGATCAACACGCTCGTCTCCTGTGGCTGAGAGCGTGACGCCTGCGCAACGAAAAATGTGAGTGCAAGGCTGAGGATGAGGAATTGGTGGGAACGGTACTTTATCATGGTGTGGCATCCGGTGTGGCGGGTGTGACCAACAAGGGTTGTGTGGGCAGGCCGGGCAGGGCCAATAGCGCATTGAGGGCAATGCTGTTCTCCCACGCACTCTGTGTAAGACCTATCTCTTCCAGTCTTCGATTTACCCACGTCGATTCCATATTCAGAAACGTCAGCGCATCTATGTCGCCGCGGTCGTAGGCCCGACGCGCCCGATCCACCAATACCTTCAGCACTGGCAGGTAGGTCTGCAGGCTAGCTGACTGTTCCTGCAGCAAGGTTTGTAAATCCAGCAAGCGGTCGACATCCACTTGCACTTGCGCCAGCCGAGCGAAATATTCCTGCTGCAGGAGTTCACGCGTGGCGCGCTCTATCGCAATGTTCCCGCGATTACCGTTTAGCAAGGGCAGTGTAAGGCTTATACTGAATCCCGCCGTTTTGACATTTCCCGTATCGCGAGCGCTGGTGATGCCAATTCCCAATGACGGAAACTGCGCCAGAATCGCTGCTCGGACATTGGCTTCCTGGCTCTCATAACCAGCCTTGAGCGCCAACAGGTCGGGGCGAATGTCCGAGAGCTCAGCAAGCCGCCCTGACACCGTGTCGGCAATCAGTGGGGAAGCGGGTGGAAGGGTGGCCATTTTCACCTCTACGTCAGGTGCAAGGCCTAGCAATAGATTGAAGTCATGGCGGGTCTGATTGTGTGTTTGCTGTAGCTGATTGATCTGGCTGAGCGTATCGACCAGTGCGGTTAAGTCGGTACCGTTCACATCCAGCGTAATGTCACCGTCCTGCAGCGCGCGGGCAGAACGTTGGTAGCGATCAGTGTAGAGTTTGCGCATGTCATACAACAAGGTCAGCCGATCAGCCTCAAGTTGTAATCGTACTGCCAGCGTTCGCGCCTGCTGAATGACCTGCCATTCTTGCCACAATAGATCAAGACGAACCTTGTCCTGTTGTGTGCGAGCAGCATCGACACGTGCCTGCCGTGTGATCAACGGGATAATGTCATAGCTCAGACCCATGGCCCACGCGTTGACGAGCCCCGAGTTATTGCCGGTCGGTTTGTCCAGGCCATAACTCAGCTGCGGGTCTGGCAAAAGTCCCGCTGCAAATGCCTGTGCTCCAGCGACTTGCCATTGCGCGCGCTGTCTTCTCAGCTCAGGATTATTGATCACGGCCAGCATGCCGACTTCGGTCAGATCCAGTCCGTCTGACGGATCAATGACATAGCGCGTGGGAGATGATTCCCGCAACGCAGCCACTTTTACCTGTAATTCGGAGATGTTGGTAGCAAGTGGTGAATAGTTTTCTAGACTCCTGGGTTGATAGGTGGTGCAAGCAGTCAAACACAGCATCAATCCAAAGATTGACAGTGGGCGATGAGTTGACGGTGCTGTGTAAACCTGTGGCGCCATATTCGGTAATGTCCTTGCCTTTAGCAAATAGAATAGTTCATGAAAACTAAGCGCATGCGACCGAGCGCGTGATTTTTACGGCCAGCTGTTGTCGCTAAGGCAATAATAGAGGGCATGTGGCATTCACTGGGCGATTATCCTGCAATTAGCCGCTGCGCTTGCGGCACTCATACGGGTCGAATACCAGCCGAACGGTGAGGCCAGGGCTATTGTCTTCGAGCTGCATTAGGGCACCGTGTAGGTCAGCAATTGCCTTGACAAGCGCCAGGCCCAGACCTGACCCTGGTGTATTACGCGAACTGTCAAGGCGATAGAAGCGTTGCGTGACGTTTTCGTATTCCTCGGGGGGGATTCCAGGGCCATCGTCGGTCACACACATCCAGACGCCTTGCTCGCCGGAGCCGACCTCGAGACAAATGTGTGCTCCGGGAGGGGCGTAATGAATGGCATTTTCCAGCAGGTTGGCGAACAGTTGCGTCAGCAGGTCCTGGTCTCCATAGACCAGTGCCGTGGCGGCACTGGCGATTTTGAACGCTAGTTGTTGTTGTTTCTCCTCGGCAACGGGTAGGTAAGCCTCTTGTAGGGCAGCACCAATGTCAGGCAGTGCCACTGGACGGAAGCGGGATTTGCGAGCACCGGCTTCTATCTGCGCAATTCGCAGGAGTGAATCAAAGGTCGTGGTAATGTGCCTGAGTTCTGACGATGCCGTACGCAATCGCTCGCCAAGTTCGGGCTGGTCCTGAACCTCGTCGAGTATTTCTTCCAGTCGGATACCGAGGCGACTAATAGGAGTACGCAGGTCGTGTGCGATATCGACACCAACTTGGCGAATGCCTTCCACCGTTGTTTCAAGCCGACGCAGTGCATCATTCATATGGACTGACAATCTGTCCAGATCATCGTCTGAACCTGCCAAAAGTACTCTGGATTGCAGATTTCCAAGAGAAACTTCGGTCAGTGTCTTCGATATCCGCTCCAAACGTTGCTGCCCGCGTCGGGCGAGCAAGGCTGCACTGAAGCCTGACAAAAGCAATATCAGCAGAGTTGCGCCACCGAATGCTGCCAGCACTGTCTGACCGATAGCGTCTGACTCTTCAAAGCTGCGACCGGTGATCAGGTGTAAACCATTAAAATCACGTACTATGATCCAGTACTGGTCCTGCGGGTCCGCACCCAGATCCGCACCTGTAGCCTGACCAGTGGCGAGTAAGGTCGCATCTGGCGGTTCATGCCCGACGAGGGTAGTGCCGTCTAGGGACCCCAACCAGACAAATTCGTCGTCTGCATCGACAGCGCGGGCACGCGCTTTGACGGCGTCGATCAGCCCGTCACTACCCGACTCTTGAAAGGTATCTTCATAGCGCTCGCTCGCCAACTCGACCGTCTGGATAATCCGGTTGCGAAGATCAGTGTTGATGGCCCGGAAAGCTATTAGCCCAGCCACCACATAGGCGACAAGGAAGGCAGTCGTCAGCGCGAGGGAAAATCGAAAGAATGTACTTCGACTCAGATCAGCCAGGCGCACGGAGACTGTATCCAATGTTTTTGATTGTGTGCAGTAGGGGTGTATCGAACGGCTTGTCTATCTTGGCGCGCAGCCGGCTGATATGGGTTTCAACCACCGTGCTCTGGGGTTCAAAGTGGAAATCCCAGACCTGTTCCAGCAACATTGTGCGGCTCAGCACGCGTCCTTGACTGCGCATAAAATACTCCAGCAGCGCAAATTCCTTGGGCAGTAACTCAATAACCTGGCCGCTGCGGGTTACGATACGGCGAATGAGATCCATTTCAAGATCGTGAGTCAACAGACGGTTCTGCTCAGTCAATGCAACGGGCCGACGCCCTATCGCAGCGAGACGCGCCGCCAGCTCAGAAAAAGCGAATGGCTTGACTAGATAGTCATCGGCCCCGGCTTCGAGACCCTCGACCCGATCGTCGACACCACCGATAGCCGTCAGAAATAGCACTGGCGTTTTGCAGGCTGCGGCACGCAAAGCCTTCAGGACTGCCAGACCATCCATGCCGGGTAAGAGGCGATCCAGAACTATCGCGTCATAACTGCCGCGCAAAGCCATGGCCAGGCCTTCCACGCCATCGGCGGTGGAGTCCGTGAGGTGCCCGGCGCCAGTAAGTCCGGCCACCACATAGTTGCGGGTTACGGCATCGTCTTCTACCAACAAGATTTTCGTAAGTATTTCCCCTTTCCAAAGCACTTGGCTTGCACAATCCCCGGTGGTCGAAACCGGCCAATCGATTCACTTCGTGTAAAATAGCCGATACAACTGAATCAAACTCTTCCGGCAATATACATATTTGTAAACTAGCGATGCCTGTTCAGACCTGACGGCGGTCTATTTACAGCAATATGAGTATGAGCGCTTACTGTAAGGTAGACCGAAGTACACAAAGACAATATTTACGATGCGACTTTTTCTAATTCTGCAGATGTAGAAACCGCACGACATTTTGTTCCATAGCGACCTCCATGTGATCGGTCTTTGATCACTGGCTCTATCCATATTTTGCTACTTCTACGCAACAGCTAACGATAGCAGTTCTTCTGGATGTTTGTTGACCTCTACCGTAACGTGAACCAGTTCCTTATGCACATTCAATAGTCCCCTGAAATAATCTGGCGTCGCATCCTCGTGAACTGCCACGCTTAGAATACAAGCATACTTGGCCGTGCCCACGCGCCAGACATGCAAATCAGTAATGATAGTATCGATGAGACCTTCTGCTATTGCCTCCCGGATTTCTGCCACCACCGGCGCATCCATTTCTGCATCTAGCAGTACCCGCCCAGTATCCCTTATCAATCCGAACGCCCAGATGGTGACAAGTATCGCGCCGACAATACCCATTACCGGATCCAGCCAACTCGCTCCCCAGAGTTTTCCACCAAAGAGCGCCACTATTGCTAGCACTGAGGTTGCGGCATCTGTCATGACGTGTAGAAAAGCTGCTCGTTGATTCAGGTCGTGATGATGATGGTCGTCGTGCTTGTGACCATGGTCATGATGGTGACTTCCTTTTAGTAACCATGCGCAGGCAAGATTGACAAACAGACCTACTGTGGCGATAGAAATAGCCTGGTTGTAGTGGATAGGTGTAGGGGAGAGCAATCGCTCTACGGATTGAAACAGCATGAGTCCGGCAATGCCGATCAGAAAAATTGCGCTCGTATATCCCCCAAGCACCTCTATCTTCCATGTGCCGAAAGCAAAGCGCTCGTTATGGGCCAGCCTTCTGGCTGCGGCATAAGCCAATACTGAGAGCCCAAGCGCTAGGGTGTGCGAGCTCATGTGCCAGCCATCGGCAAGCAAGGCCATAGAGTTATAGGCCCATCCACCTATGATCTCTACGACCATGGTAATAGCGGTCAACACTATGGCCCACCGGGTATTCCTTTCGGCCAGCGGGTTGCCATCGTCAAAAGCGTGCGAGTGACATCTTGTCGTTACAGGGGAAATAGATTGCATAAGTTAGTTCTTTAGGACGAAATGCAATATACTATACCCCAGTATATATTAATTACAAAATGGCGAGTGAGCGATGGCACATACCAATAAGGACAAGAAGCAGCTTTTGACACGTGTCCGGCGCATCAAAGGGCAGGCCACGGCAATTGAGTCAGCGCTGGATCAGGGTTCAGACTGTTCCTCGATCCTGCAGCAGATCGCAGCCATTAGAGGGGCTGTCAATGGCTTGATGATTCAGGTCATGGAGGGCCATATCCGCGAGCACCTTGGGTCGCCGGAAGTGTCCGAACGGCAAAGACAGGATGATCTGAATGAGGTGCTGAGTGTCTTGCGTTCTTACCTCAAGTAAATGGACGAAAACGTCTATACGCGTTATACCTGAATCGTATGCCGATAGGGTGATATTGACGTAGTACCGGACGCTGAATACTTACGAACGCCATGGATTCCCCCCGGACATCATCAGCTACGCAGTTTGGCTTTACTACAGGTTCAATGTGTATCTTTAAGCGAAGCACGATGACGCTGCAGTTAAGCGGTTCTTCAAACGCTTACTGCGTAGCGATGGCAGAGAACCCGGGAAAATTGTGACTGGTAAACGCCGTCGTTACGGAGTCGCTCACCGAGAACTGATCCCGCAGACGATTCACAGTACGAAGCAGCATGTGAATAATCGAGCTCAGCAATCTCACGAGACGACCAGGGTAAGAGAGAGGGGGATGCGGAAGTTCAAGTCAGCCAAGCAGGCTCAGCGAATGGAGTAGGGCAGTCGTTTGAACTAAAAGATGCAGATTGCTGCGCCCTCAAAAGTTAATTTGTCAGTACCGTCAATTTGGACGTATTGAAAGACATATTGACCCCCGGATTGGGGCTGCAAGGCTTTTGGGGCAGATGGGGCAATTAATCTGTCGCGTGATTGATAAATATTTTACAGACGCGGTTCGCGTTGACGCATTAGCCCGGCCGCCCTACAGTGCCTGTATGACAAGGTCGATGTACGCGCTTTTTTTTTCTTTCATCTCTATGACCGTTCTGGCGCAAGGGCAGCTTGTGCCTCTCGACGAGCTGATCGGAGCGCTGCAACATCAAGGCTATGACATTCTTTACAGTAGCGGGCTGGTGAATTCCGGTCAGCAGGTGCAGGTGCAGAACCTCGACCTCGCGACCCTGGAGCAGGTGCTGCCGCAGTTTGGTCTCAAGCTGCAGCCGCAGGATGGTATGTGGGTGATAATCCGAGGCGAGCCACCTCCGATAGAAGCATCACCACCGGCACCGACAACACCCAGGGATATACTCGAGACTGTGATCGTCACCGGCAGTGTTCACCGCTTTCCTGCAGTGGGCCCGGCCAGTCCCGCCTATTCTTTCAGCGCCGACGATATGCGTGTGACACCTTCACTGGCTTCTGACCCTCTTCGCGTGGCCCTACGCCTGCCGGGGGTTTCCTCCGTGGGAGTATCGGCCAAGCCGCGGATTCGCGGCGGTCTTGATGACGAGCTGTTGGTAATGCAGGATGGTGTGGAGTTAATGGCGCCATTTCACCTGGCGGATTACCACAGCGCTTACAGCACTATCGATTACCACACGATTGAATCGCTGGACGTTTATACCGGGGGCTTCCCGGCACGCTATGGCAATCGTATGAGCGGTGTGATGGATATCCGCAACCTGTGGCAGGAGGATGGTTACGACACTGATATTGGTGTGTCCTCCTTCGCCAATTTTGTTAACACCCGGGGTGAGTTTGGCAAGGAACACCCCACCAGTTGGTTGCTGTCGTATCGTCAGGGGGATCTTGACAAGCTCACGGACTACATCCAACCACAATCGGGTAAGCCGAAATACCGTGACGCTACCGCGCGCATGAATATCGCGCTCAGCGAGAAACTGGATATTGCATTCGGTGGTGCCTATGCCGAGGACGATATCGATTTCAAGGGCGATACCGAACGCGCCACCTCTCACGTTGATACCTGGTACGTCTGGGCCAGCGCAGACTGGCAACCCAGCGGGACTTTGCGCAATCGCCTCACGCTGTCCTGGCTGGAGTTCGACCGCAAAAAGGAGCAAAGTAACTTTGATCCAGATGTTGATGGCGGCTTAATGGATTATCGCCAGGAAATTCGTCGTCTGGCCCTGCGCAACGACTGGAACCTGCTACAGGGGGAGGCACTATTCGAATTTGGCTGGCAGGCGGAATACGGTGACGGAGGCTACCACAATATCAGTCTGATCGATCGCGGCGAGCTCGCCAGTATTCTCGGCAATGAGCAGGTAGTGGAACGCAATATCTCGCCGCAGCCCGACGGTTTTTCCGGCGGTGCCTATGTGCAGGCACAGTGGCAGCTGACTTCGCGCCTGACGGTACAGCCCAGCCTGCGCTGGGATTTTCAGGACTATTACCTGCAGCGCGGTACCGAGTCACAGGTATCTCCCCGTCTGGGCATTGCCTACGATGTGAATAATTCAACCCTCGCCAGACTCAGCCTGGGCCGCTTTTACCAGCCCGAGGGCATACAGGAGTTGCAAGCTCTAGACGGCCTCACCCGCTTTTTCCCGCCGCAATACTCCGATCAGGTCATTGCGGGCCTGGAGTGGCAAGGCGGTGATATGAAACTGCTCGGGGATGTGTATTACAAGCGCTACGGCGCGCAAAAAGAGCGCTTCGAGAATATCTTTAACCCGTTTGTGTTGTTGCCCGAGATGGAGCCCGACCGGGTGGGCCTGAGGCCCAGCAAGGCTGAGGTCAAGGGCGTAGACCTGGACGGCAGCATCCAGCTGCTGGATTCGCTCACCAGCCACCTGCGCTACAGCTATATGGATGCCCAGGACCGCATCAGCGGCGAGTGGCTAGACCGGCGTTGGTCACAACAGCACACCATCAATGCCGATATGATCTGGCAGCGCGATACCTTCAGCCTGTCTTTGGCAGTGACTTGGCACTCGGGGTGGCGTACCACGGTGCTGCCGGAGTTTGTGCCCGAGAATACGGTTATACCGGTGGAGACCGTACTCAATAACACAGATTTACGTGATTATCTTTCGATTGACATTGGTGCCCGCAAGTCCTGGGAGTGGGGCGCCACCCGCATCCAGATATTTGCTGATATCAGCAACCTGACTGACCGCCAGAACCAGGCGGGCATCGATTTTGATGTAAAGGATGTCCCGGGGGGCTTTGAGATAACACCCGACCAGGAAACGTTGCTGGGCAGGGTCGTATCGGTCGGTATTATCCTGTCTTTCTAGCGGTTGCCCCTCGGTGTCTTTGCCCTCTAGTGTCAGGGTGTGCGATTGATACTGATACGCAGGATGTTGTCCGCGAGGTGCTCGGCCGTCAGGTCGGTGCTGGCCAATACCGGCAGAACTGCCTGTTCCGGGTTGAGACCACTGATGTCGCCGTGCAGGCGCGTAGTGCGAGCCAGTGTTTCAGCACCTGGCGATGCAAACTCAAGTTGTTGCCCACTCTCGCCTACCGACCATTGCAGGAAGTCGTAAGCGATGCTGCCTTCCAGTGTGAAATTTGTACCGCCGAAATATATCCAGTCCCAGTCGGCGCCACTGGAGGCTACCTGTTCCTCTCTGACCTGCAGTGTTCCATCGACAATCAAACGGCTGGCATAGCCGTGCTTGGGATCAGCGCGCAGTTCCTGCTGCCCCGTGTCCAGGATTACGGCTCCGCGGCGCACTGTAGTGACGGTGCTGTCTGCGGAGGTCACTACCGTGAACTGCGTGCCGATGTCGCGGATGACTCCGTGCGCGGTGCGAATGCTCAGTTGAGGGGCGGTGCCGTTAAACCCATAGTCGCTGGCGTATAGCTCCCCGCTCTGGAGCACCAACTGGTCCTCTTCGATTAACAGCCGCGTGTCGCAGTTGATGCGCAGGTCATAGTGCCCGTATTTCAGGGCGACGATACCGTCGGCTCCGGTGTTCACGGTGCTGCCGACTTCAAGTTGCTGCCCGGTTACCATTTTCTGTGCTGCCGCATCAGGTTGTAACAATTGACTGTCACCATTGATATGGCTCACTAATATTTGCGGACCGACTGCCGGGGAGGGTCTCTGCAGCAATACGATGGTTACAGCCACTACAGCAAGGCTGGCACACAAGCCCATAATCCAGTTGCGACGACTGTGGCCTCGCCGTTCCAAAACCGGTTTTAGCTCCGCGCGAAATTGCTGTTCCCAGCGCTGCTGCATGTCGGGCGGCAGTTGTTTCCTGGGTCCGGCGGCCCGCAGCAGGCGGGCGATATTATCGTCTTCTGGGGTTGCTGGGTCTCGTCTGTCCATCGGGTTCACCTCACATCGCGGCTTGCAGCGCTTCGCCGCAAACGTCCCGGAATGCCCTGCGCGCCCGCGCTAACAGGGATTGGGTTGCCTCATCGCTGATACTCAGCTGCCCGGCGATTTCCGCGGAATTGAAGCCCTGTATATATTTGAGCTCAAGCGCCTGCGCGTAGCGCTCGGGCAGTTGATCCAGGGTAAATTGCACGAGGCTGATCAGTTCTCTGCGGCGGGTGGCGTATTCGGGAGAATCGCTTTGTTCCGTCTCAATGGATTCCACCGTGGCGCGTAACAAATCATCGTTCAGGAAGGGAGCCATCATGTCCCTGTCCCGGTCATTCTGCTGTAGCTGGCGGCTGATTTCATGGCGGCAGATCTGAACCAGCCAGGTGAGCAGCGTGGCTTCCCCTCTGTAGGTTTCCATTCGCCTGGCTGCCTGGGTCAGGCAGACCTGAACCACGTCGTCTACATCGGCCTCATTGCGCAACCGGTGCCGCGCATAGCGATACAGGCGAGGAAAGTACTCGTCCATAAAACTGCGCAGTGCGCGCTCGTCTCCGCTCAGTATCCGGCGTACCAAGCGGCGGTCGCGGCTGAGCTGGATGGAAGCGGTGTTTGGCATGGATTCCTTCATAATATCAGTATAGAGGGCAGGTGGCGGAAATATCTGTCGAAAACAGGGGCTATAGGGGGGTTGTTAGCAAAACCTGCAGGAAATGCGGAAGGAGGCCAGTATGCGCTCAGCTGCCACGTTAGTGTCCTGATCATGTGACAGTTCGCACTTCAGGCGAGACAGTGCATCGCTGCGCCAGACCGCCCTTTTCAGCTTCGGGGCAAACCTCTCGACGATGGAGGTACCCTCTGTGTAATTCTTTACCGATACCTCAGTCTGGGTGCAGTTCGGCTCCGAGAACATAATCGGACGAGATTTTCCGCTACGAGTGGCTTCGGCGGCTGAAAACAGAAGATTTCCGGGCCCTGACGTCACTAATCTACGCCCCCTATCAATCCCTAGGGATAATTGAACTGTACAGGAGCCAGAGACTACCCCCTGAAGACGGCCTAAAAGTTGGCGGATATCGCAGCAACCCGTACACACCGCCACATGTGCCGATATCCAATCCTTTTACTAAACGATTGAATGGAAGTATTCGAAGCGAACTGTTGGATCATACCCTTTTTGAACTGCGACTGAACTGGAGAACAAGCTTTTCAATTATCAGCGTTATTACAATACGCACGGATACTAACCGGGATTTTGGCGTGGTTACCTCTCAGGCGCTCAACGCTACCGCTTACTAGCGAACAAAAGCCATGGCCGCCCTTTTTTTTGGCAGAAAATTATGCCACTACGTAGCTTGCTCCAGTTGTTCCAAACGAAAGGCCTCTCGTGGTCGCAATACCGATAACAAGATCTTGAAATTTACCGGGAGCATTATCAGGTTTCCGCGCATCCGAGGTTCGCCAGTTTACAAAAGTTTATACTGGGAGACGAGTGCAATTCAGCTGGCTGGGTTACCTTATCACTAACTGAGAATTAGGGCGGCGGGCCCCAGGTTCTGTTGGCACCGATGGCAGTAGACATTATCTCGGGCCTGCTGTTCGGCGCTCCGCGGGTACTTATCGCCGGGCCAGTTTTTCACAGCGCGCTAGCGGGTGATCGGCCCGGTGGTCCGAATACGACACGGTAAATCGAGAATGGGATGAGACCAGAAGATCGAAATCCAGATTCTGCCAGCGCCACCCGCGCTCGCTTTGATTCCCATGCCAGCTCCCTGAAATATGCTGGTGCTCTCGATGATACGTCCACTCACCGGCGAGAGCTCCGTTGCATCAAACGCTGTCTGGAGGATGTGCCCATCGGTGCGTATGTGCTGGACCTACCCTGCGGTGCAGGGCGCTTACTACCATCTCTGGTCGCTGACGGTTACCAGGTTTTCGCGGCGGATTCTTCTGCACACATGCTTGCGCGAGCAAAAGAACTTGCGGAGAAAAAGGGGCTGGTAAATGGTCTCGGGTTTGGTGTGGAGGACGTACTAGACACCTCGTTTTCCGACAACATCTTCGATGCGATAGTATGCAACAGACTTTTTCATCATTTTTTTGAATCCGATGTCCGCGTTATGGCCCTGCGGGAGTTAAATCGTATCTGTCGCGGACCAATTGTCGTCTCATTCTTCTGCAATCAGTCCATCAGCTCCACAACCTTTTTGATAAAAAATCGCTTTCGACGGATACCCGCGACAGACCGCGTGCCCATATCGTTTAAAAATATATCCGCAGATATCGCCGCCGCAGGGCTGACGGTAGAATTGCACATGTCCACCAAGCCTCTGCGGGGTAAGCAGTGGTATTTGCGCCTCAAAAACGCAGAGATAAAGCGATGACCTCGGGGCGTGATACCGATGGAATGCCAGCAGTGAGGGGAGAACACCCCTATGGGGTAAGCGTGTGGCACTATTACGCCAACCCGATAAGCCCGGTATATTCGGCCAGTGTCCGCCGTCGTGCAGGACTTGGCTGTTCCTGAAATTGTTTTTTAGCGGGAAGTGCTTTCGCCCCGGCGATCCATCAACATAGCAGCTGTTCGACCTCGACTAAGCGGGCGCAGTTATCCCTTGGTGGTAGTCCGCAATACAGAACGCGGCGAGATTCCTATAACACGCCGTTTGTCAAAGTAGTTGTCGCGTCCATCTACGCGGCGACC
>TARA_R110001599_G_scaffold60712_2_pt1 | contig 20642 bp, 22 predicted proteins | sample TARA_R110001599 | Tara Oceans TARA_R110001599 (sample SAMEA4398360) | marine metagenome | biome: Polar Biome; feature: [MES] marine water layer (ENVO:01000295) within the mesopelagic zone...; material: water (ENVO:00002006), including particulate matter (ENVO:01000060) such as......
GCCAATTTCAGCAAGCGCCACGATACCGGTTGAAATCAAAAATGCGTCCATGCTGAGTGTCTGTACTCGATGAGTTAATAACTAAAACGTATTATCCGTTACTAGTAAGCTAGCTTGCCAGCTTGGTATTGACGGCTTATTGCGTAACGGTGGAATGCGCGCTACAGCAATTGACTTCAACGCTAACGTGAACCAAAACTTCGTGATGCTTGAGTGCTTCTTTCACCTTATGGGCGGAAAGCGAGTCTTCCGAAGTAACACTGACAATGCAGGCGTATTGTTTCTGTGCTACGCGCCAAACGTGAAGATCGGTTAACTCAACACGCGGGAGCATTGAGGCGATGGACTTTTCAATGGCTTTGACAATCGGCGCATCCATTTCAGCGTCAAGCAATACGCGGCTAGTGTCACGAATTAGACCATATGCCCAAAAGCTCACCAGTGCGGCGCCAACGATACCCATCAGCGGATCAAGCCAGTCCGCTCCCCAGAATTTGCCGCCTATAAGGGCAATGATGGCGAGCACAGAGGTGGCGGCATCTGTAATGACGTGGATATAGGCTGAGCGTAGGTTAAGGTCATGGTGATCGTGACTATGATCATGGTCATGATCGTCATGACTATGTCCATGCCCATGATCGCTGTGACTATGGCCATGCGAATGGCCATCCTGTAATAGCCACGCGCAAACTATATTTACCACTAAGCCAAGACTGGCTAGAGCAATAGCCTCGTTATAGAAAATTGGGCTTGGTGAAAGCAGACGCTCAAATGATTGGAAAAACATGAGCCCAGCAACAAGAATCAATAAAATCGCGCTAGTGTAGCCACCCAAGATCTCTATCTTCCAGGTGCCAAAATTGAAGCGGCGATCATTGGCGTAGCGTCTTGACGCTGCATAGGCCAGCAAAGATAGGCCTAATGCGAGCGTGTGTGAGCTCATATGCCAGCCGTCGGCGAGCAGGGCCATGGAGTTGTATATCCAGCCACCGGCAATTTCTGCGCACATCATTATTGCGGTGATTATGACGACGATAAGTGTTTTTCGTTCGGCTGATGGATTACCTTCGTGGAAGGTGTGGCTGTGCGAGAGTTGTGCGGCACTTTCAAACTTTGACATTGGACCTGCTCGTGAAGGGCTATTTCAATGTACTATACCCCAGTATTGTATTTTACATAAAGGATAGCGTGCTATGGCCCATATGCATCAGAACAATAAAAAGCTCTTAACAAGGATTCGGCGCATAAAAGGCCAGTCGGAAAGCTTGGAGCGCGCTATTGAGAGTGGGGCTGAATGTGCCGCTATATTGCAGCAGGTAGCGGCTATTCGCGGCGCTGTAAATGGCCTGATGACCGAGATATTAGAGGGGCATATTCGCGAACACTTAGGCTCGGTCGATGTCACGCAGGAGGAGCGTAGTAAGGACGTTGAGCAGGTTGTTGCGGTGCTGCGCTCGTATCTTAAGTAGGTATTGATATGATTGTGACATTAGGCCTGTTTGTGGCCACCGCTATTGCGGAAATCACCGGATGTTATTTGCCATATCTAGTGCTAAGAGAGGGCAGGTCGGCATGGCTGATGGTGCCAGCCGTTTTGTCTTTGGCGCTCTTTGCATGGTTGCTGACACTGCACCCGACAGCCGCAGGTCGAGTTTATGCAGCATATGGCGGCGTATACATCGCTGTAGCAATAGGCTGGCTATGGTTAGTCGAAGATATTAAGCCGACATCGTGGGACATAATCGGTTCGGCTGTGGCGCTGACTGGCATGGCCATTATCATGCTTGCCTCGCGTGCTTCGTCGTAGTTAATAACCTAAGCTTAAGATTGTGCGCAAGATTAGTTGGCCTCTACATTTTAACGTTTTATCTTGATGAGGTTTTCATCAAGATAAATGGAAAACAACACTATCCGTGGCTAACAGTCGATCAGGACAGAGAAGTGGTTGATGTCTATGTTCAGAGTCGACGAAATGGTGCAGCAACACATCAGTTCCTTAAGCGCTTGTTGCGCAATTATGGCGATGAATCACGAACAATAGTCACTGATAAGTTGGGCAGCTACTAAGTTGCTCAACGCAAGCTAATGCCGGCTGTTCATCAAGACATTACTAAGTACGCCAACAATAGAGCCGAGCAATCGCATTAGTCGACGCGATTTCGGGAGCGAGGAGTGAGACGGTTCATGTCCCCGGATCAGGCGCAACTATTTCTAACGAACCATGCAGCAGTATCAAACTTATTCAATCTTGGAAGGCATCTAACTTCAGCAAGTCATTATCGCCGTAGCAGGATAGCTGCGTTCGAAACTTGGAGAGCGGCAGTCGCATAGAGGCGAAAGAGTGATTTCTTGATGAGTCTGTAAGTTAACTTGTCGGTACCCTCAGCAGGAGTAGCAGCAGTCTTTGCTGTAGCAACTTGCCCGGATGATTTTTTGCCAGCAAACGCGCTCAAGGCTTGTGTGGCCAGCGCAGCTTATAGATAAGCAGCGCTGGCCTTTCTGATCCCTCCCTATAAGTGTCAGGTCGCCATCAGTTGAGCGTGAGCCTACAAACATTTCAGTCAGCAGCGAAAGCGCAATGTGAGCTTGATGTTGCGAGCTTTGATACAGATTGAGCCAATTAGCTTTTAGCATCACGTTGTTGAGCCTTCCGCTAAGCGTTATGGGCCGATTACCGGCTCCCCAAGTTAATGAAATAGGCACAGCTAATACTGAGAGTTGGCGCATTAATGTAGGTAATTGTTCTACAGGGATTTCACTCATTTCTGTGAACTCGATAGCTTCGTCATTTGAATTAAACACGGCATTCATAGTTAGGTCCTATGGCGTGGCGATTTTTGCCAGAAAACTGAATTGAAAGTAGCGATTTCTTCATGTTGTGATGGCTTTTGATTTATCAGTCAATGCCTGAAAGCTAACCTTTAAAATGACCAATGTAAATAGTAATCGTTCGTATTTGTTGTCGACAGCAGTTCGGGAGGCACTGATAAGTTAATTCGGTGGTTGCATAAAGGCGCAAAGGTCAATTTTTGCTGTGCCTGGAAGTTAACTTATCAGTGCATGACCAATTGGTTGAGAATGGCGCCAGTAAGTGAGTATCGCCAAGCATTAGACTGGGCGAGTATTTGCTCTAAGGATGACAGCAACGCACAGGCTACAAGCAGTCGCTAATGTTAGCCACGTTAGAATATCGGCCACGCCATCTGCTAAGAGGCCAGCGACCAATCCGAGCATGCTTAATAATCCGATTAAAATGGGCAGAGTCCATGTTTTCACGGGGCTGCCTCCGTCACTAAGCTATGACGCCGCCGGCTTTTTGCCAGCCACAAATACAAACCGGAGATGAGCAGTACAATAGTGAATGCGTTGAGCAGAGCCCAAATGATTTTCAGCGGCATGCCAGCGTAGTCGCCAAAATGCAAAGGACGCGATACCTGAAGCATAGTTAAGTACCATGGCATGCTTTGATTATCTGTAACGTGTGCCGTAAGTACATCTACTAGTACAGGTTTTGATGTGCGAGAGGTGAGGGCAGATGTGCCACGTAAGTACACGCCATAGTGATGGCGGCTAGTAAAGCTAGTGCCTGGGAATGCAATGAACTGCACTTTGCGCTCGGGCTCAACGGTCAACGCTGCATCCACAGCTGCTTGCAGTGAACCAAGAGTGCTCGGTATTGGCTGGCCTTCATAAGGTTCAATAACTTTTGCCAAATGCGTGCGCTGCCAATTTTCAATGAGCAGCTCGCCCCAAGCATTAATAACACCTGTGGCGCCAACTACTAAAAACCACACTAACGTGACGATGCCGAGCGCATTGTGAGTGTCTAACCATTTCACTCGTTTGCCTCGGCTTGTACGTACCTGGGTAAAGCCAAGTTTGCGCATAAATGGCGCATACAACACCGCGCCAGAGATCAGGCTGATCAGTAGCAGTACACCCATGACGCCGAGAAAAAGCATACCAGGGAGGCCCAGTAACATATCGACATGCAAGCTCTCGATGGTGTTCATCACGCCACCGCTGAGCTTGGGCTGCGCAAGTATGTCGCCACTACGCGCATCAACTGCAACCTGCTTTAGGTCGACTTCACTATCGGGTTCATTGGCTAAAGTAACGTACCAGACGCGGTCATCATCGGCATCTTGTGAAATGAACATGCCTTGCTTGTCGGGGAATTGGGCAATGGCAATTTCTAGGACACGGTCGAGACTTAAGCGTTGTGTATCAGTGGCAAGCTGAGCACTGGGAATGGCCGTTTCGCCCAGAGCTTCATCAATCTCATGTTCAAAAATGAGCGGAAAGCCGGTAAGTGCCAGCATGAGCATGAACACGGTGCAGATCAGGCTGCTCCATTTGTGCAGCCAGATCCATGTCTTGAGTTGATGTACGCGCACTGGTTAAGCCACCAATTATTCTAGAAGTCGTAACTGGCCGACACGGTCAGTGTGCGTGGTGCTCCCAGTGTCAAATAACCTGAGCCAGGGAAACCACCTACGGAAGCGTAATAGTCTTTATCGGCAATATTATCGAGTCGTCCACGCAGTGTCAGTGAAGTATCGTTGCTGAGGGGGACTAAATATCGTGCTCCTATATCAACGCGTGTCCACGAAGGAACTTTTTGTGTGTTTGCCGCATCAGCAAATTGGCTACTGGTATGAATCACGCGTGACTCCAGCACTAGGTCGGCAATGCCGGGAACCATCCATTCCGCACCCACATTTGCTTGAGATTTAGGTGCACCAATAGCGTCATTACCGTTGTTTTCACTGTCGAGCAAACTTAATCCACCCAGCACAGTTATTTGCGGGTGCACACGACCATAGGCGGTAACTTCAAGGCCACGGAATGTTTGATCCGAGACTGTGCCAAAAACATTTGCAGTATTGAATCCTGAGACAGGCTTTTCGCTTTGATAGATGCCCACGGCACCGCCCATCGTCCCATTATCAAACTTCAGCCCAGCTTCAATTTGCTTGGTTTTAAACGGGGCTAGTGCTTGGCCTGCGTTTACTACAGGGTTGCCACCATTCATTGCTGGGGCGGTATCGCCTTTGACTAAGCCTTCAATGTAGTTTGCATAGAGTGAGTAGTCTTTAGACAGCTTATAGACCACACCACCGATAGGGGTCACAGCGGAATCTTTGTAGCTGGCAGTTTGCGCGCTGCTTGTGGCGTCAAAGCTACTGTTTTCTATGGTTTGGCGACGCGCACCAAAAGTGACAATGAGACGGTCATCTAGCAAGGTGATCGAGTCAGCTACAGCAATACTGGACGTGGTTACTGCTTCAGTAACTTTTGGGTTATTTAGTACACCACCCAAGAACGCGTTTGCTGCTGGCTGGGCGATAACGGTTGGGCTATAAATATTGTTAGGAAATCCAGCAAAGCTGCCAAACGCAAAAGCATTTTTTGAGTCCGAATCAAAGCGAACTACGGAGGTTGTGACTACATGCTTTACCTTGCCAGTAGCAAATCGCCAACGTAAGCCTACTTCACCAGTAGTAATTTTATCTTCTCGTGCGTTGATGAAAAGAACTGAGGAAGAGTCTCCATTTGCATTATTGACGGTAGGGTTAGCAAACACGCCGGACTCTTCGCTTTGTCTTGTGCCAGCAGCAACCCAGCCGGTCAGGTTATCTAAAAAATCATACTCAGCCCGCAGTGTGGCAAAGACGTCTTTGGCAATGGAATTAGTCCAAGGTTGTGCGATGGTGCGCGATGCATCAGGCGCTTTCGGTATAGTAACTCCAGGCGCGATGGTGATGTTTGGCTGAGAACCATTGAGTTCGTGATTTTGAAATCCAATGTCGGCAGAGACACGTAGCTTATCGCCACGATAATCAGTGCCGATAGTAGCCATGTCCAATGTGCGCGATTCGCCCTTAACGGCTGAGTCGCCATCGCGCTTGGCAACATTCATACGAACACCCACTTTGTCGTCATTAAAGCGTCGAGCAAAGTCACCGGCACCATAGATTTCGCCGCCAGTTTGCGTGCCTAGTGTTACCTGATTAACGTCATAATTTGGTGCGCGTTTTGGGACGATATTGATCGCGCCACCGACACCACTACCGCCTGGTGCGGCACCATTGAGAAATGCATTAGCGCCTTTTAAGACATCGACACGTTCAATTAGCTCAGCTGCTAAATACTGGCGTGGTAGTAAGCCATAGAGCCCGTTATAGGAAATATCATCAGAGAAAATTGGCAGACCACGTACAAGATAAACTTGTTGAAAATTACCAAAGCCGCGCGCTACACGAACTGCGGGTTCATTGAGTAGGACTTCACCCACGCTAGCGGCTTGCTTGTCCTGAATGGTTTTTGCTGTGTAGCTAGTGACTGAAAATGGCGTGTCTAACAGCGCTTGATTACCCAATATACCGATGCGCGCACCACTTGCCACTTGTCCACCAGCGGCCGGAGCAGGTAATCCTTCCGCTGAGGCATCGGCAGCACTAACCGTTACTTCAGATAGCTCTGTATCGGCGGCCTGCGCAACGTTAATAACAGCAAAGGCGATGGCTAAGCATAAGGACGTGTGGCGGAAGGGGATGGGCTTCATTGGTCGGCTCCGGTGGGTAGGAGCGTATGTTAATATAAATGAGAATCAATACCAATAGGAACTAGGTAGCGCTAACAAGTTAATTAACTACTTGTGGCGAGCCATTTATCAAGACGGTGAGGCAGTTGATGTCTTTGTTCAGAGTAGACGCAATGGTGCGGCGGCAAAGCAATCCTTTAAGCGCTTGTTAAGCAGCTGTGGCGGCGAGCCACGAACGATTGTTACTGATAAGTTGGCAAGCTATAAGGTAGCTAAACGCGAGCTAATGACGACTGTTCATCACGACACTACTAAGTGCGCCAACAATAGAGCTGAGCAATCTCATGAGGCGGTTCAAGTCGCCGAGCCAGGCTCAGCTATTTCTAACGAATCATGCAGCAGTATCTAATCTATTCAATCTAGGCGGACATCTAACCTCAGCAAGCCATTATCGACTCAGTAGGACAGCTGCGTTTGCAACGTGGAGATCGGTGATTGCGTAAAGGCGCAAGTTGTAGTGGTCAACTAATCTAGGGTGCAGTTTTAAGTCGTTTTTCCGCTAAGGTTGCCGTCTGGTTAGATGAACTCAAAGCTGATGGCCTCAGGTGGCTATAAGGACCAGCCTCGTGACACCAGTTGGTCCATTGTGCCTCCATGTGGACTCAGGTGAACTTCTAACTTGCCCGTTTTCCAAAGTAGTAAACATCCTCAACAGCCATGAAGTCGTCTGATGTGTTGGGTCGAAACATCATGCCGAGCGTTGGGATGAAAGGAATAGATGTTGGTCTTGACTCGGCGACCTATCCCATCGTGCTCTGCCCGAACTGGTTGCGAAAACTCCAGTGGTGTGCACATGCAGAGGCTCTGGGCGTTTACATCGACGCAAGTGAAGTCATCGTGGCAAGGGTTGTCTGGTGGCGAGACGTAGGGCCGGTGGATATCGATGACGATTCGATCTGGGGTGAGGGGTGTTACGTCGCGTTGACCCAAGCGGGCCTGACCCAGCTCACGGCTATTCAAGGGACTGTTGTCATTAACGTTTTCGCGAGTCGAGAGGTTCAGAAGCCGCGTGAGTACGGCGAGAGGCTATTCGAGACTGCTAAGAATAGCTATTCAATCTGAGCCCTATTAAAAATGGGGGGGTTACCGAAAAGCCTCATTGTGGAGCTGATGAACGCGTTCAATCTTTGCGCATATGTGTTCACGAACCTGACGCAGACACGCTTGGCCCATAGGCGTAAACCAGCGGATACGGCTTTCAATTTTTTGAATTTCCACATCTGAAAACCACTTGCGAATTTTCTGTGTGACTTCGGTTCGATTAGAGAACCAATACTCTCCAAGGTGATCCTCAGGCCCCATACCAAGGCGCCTGAGTTCAGCTTCGACTTCCTTCGGCAGATATTTTGAGTTGCACATAACTCTCACAGACACCTAACGTAAAAGTAAGGGGCTGCGTACTTTTGCGCAGTCCCTCTTGACTGCCGGGTTGGGCGTCACGGCGAGAAGCATCACTTCGCGCGCCCCGTGACGACGTGCCGCCCAAGCGCCACTAAGCCAGAGTTACGCGAGACGAGTTTCACGCGCACATCATCCCAATCGAGCAGGAGCGGCACAGATTCTTGTCGTCCTTGAGAGTCAGTTCTAAAGGCCGTGAGCCCGATAGTTGAGCCATCGCTTGCTTCGGCATAACTAGAGAGATGCTCTTGAATCGTTTGCCTTGCAACCTTGACGCATTCGGCAACATGGCTACGAACGAGTTTGTGAAGATCGCCAATACACTGAAGATACTGACGTATGACAAGCGTCAAGACCACCTTCTCGGGCATCTCATCAAGTGTCTTACTCTTGAACCCACCATCTGCGATCAAGTAGCGGCGCTCGGCAAACGGCTGAATCGAGAGCTCAAGTTCGCGGTTTTCTTCTTCTCCAATCCATTTCTTGCTGAGACTCAAACTGTGAACCGCCAGGCCGCAATGCTGGACATGATTGCGTAACGCCTCAAGAAATCGATAGCCAAATGTGGCGTTATAATGATCGTGTGTTCGTTGTTTGAATTCGGAGCGAGCCTTCTCCGGCTCAGTAGAACAATCTAACAGACGCTGTGGGGCTTGATCGAGGTAAAGGCGAGTTGCCGTCAGCAAGTTAACAACTCGCCGGTTAATCGTGGATCGAAGTTCAAAGAAGTCATGGTACTCATTCAAATCCCGAACTGCATTAATGGCTGTAGCCGTGAGCAGTTCCTGTTCGACTTCTACATAGTTGCCGATCAAGAGGTCATAGGACTCCTCAAGTGCGAACGCTGCAGCAAGAACGACGCGAGCTTTGGCTGCGGCCTCGAACTGCGCGTCACTGATTGGTAATTCGAGTACGCTACCAAGTACGTTCTTGCGAATATAGGTATTCATGACGTCCAACGCTGCGCTCTGCGGCAATTTTGGAGCGCAGCGGAAAAATTGCCGCAGAGCGCCTTGTTATACGAATTCCTACTCATGACACGACCTCCATCATTTCTTGGTAATGCCTTTTATCAAGTTCGATTATCCAGTCAAAAATATCTGAAATGACTGTAACGCCTTCACCAATCAAGTTTTCAACGAAGTCTTCATTGGTTTCAATAAGGTCGTTATGTGAATACTCATTAATGAACTTTCGGATTTTTTCTTTTCCTTCGTCTTCCGGATTCTGACTTGCTGAAACTGCCGTATTAAACAAGTTGGCGAAGTTTCCCCGATTCTTTGGGAATTTGAAAGACAAGAAGGATTCAAGTAGCTTTCGGGACAAGTTGGCTGCGAGAAAATGATCGTCCGTTGCTAGCGTCTGTTGATTCTTTAACGAATGTAACCGTGAAAAAATATAGTGGTACTCTGAATTGTATAAGGTTAATGCTGGTTCTGCGTCTGTATAGGTTGAAGCTCTTGGCACTTCGCTGTTGGCCTTAACAACATAGAAGTTTGCAATATTCTGATTGTCGCGTTTATTCTTACGCGAAATCCAATCACGAACCAACTTGAAGAACGTGAAGTTGTGAGTAAGAACAAACAGTTGCTTTGCTTTTTCACAATTTACTTTCATAAATGAATAAGCATGAAAAAGGTGATTGGAATCGAAACTTGAAATAGGATCATCTACAACAACAATAGCGTCTTCAATTTTGTTGTCATTTTCCTTTAGCTTGGTTATGAAATAGACAAACGCAATAGCCGTCTTTTCACCTTCGCTTAAATTTCCGTCGACCTGTTCTGAATCGTTCCGAAGTATTTCATACCCTTTTTTAGCCGGATTGAACCAAAGGCTTAATTCACTTCGACCAAGAAACTTGTGAAGTGATTTATTAAACTGGTCAGCGCCCACGCCTTCATTTGATAATGAGTCTTCAAGTTTTCGAATTTCAGAGCTTCTTGTGTTGATTGCGGTCTTTAGCGTTACATTCGAGGCTATTCGATCAACAACTTCCTTTTTCTTATCGTGATAACCAAATGAATTAACTTCGGTAGTGGCGTAGTGAAGTTCAAGTTTCTTTTTGGCTTTGTCAGTTTCTTCTTTGAAATTTCCTGACTTATGATTGTGTTTGCCAACTGCCGTACCAATAGCGGTCATGGCATCGTTAAACGCCTTCACAGATGATTCACTGATAAATTCTACCGTTAGACCTGTTTCAAGCGGGTTCGCCGTCTTTTCTTTCAAGACAGTGTGCCAGACCGTTATTTCTTCGTTAAGGTCTGTGATTGCTTTTTCCAACACCGTACATGCTTCGCTGAACGCATTTTTGAATTCGTCGTAAAAATCACTTGCGGCAGGTAACGTTTGGGGTTGAATATATTGCCCGGCAAGCCAACCGTCAGCACTTTCAAGCCGGGTTTGAAAGGATTTGTAATCGTCATTAAAGTGGGCTTCAAGTTGTTTGGTACGTTCTTCAGTGATGGTGTTTCCACAAAATTCACACTGGTTTGTATTATGACGCTTATGAAGATCAAGACCAGTTTCAACCCAAGACTTTATATCACCATATTCAACAAGCCGTTGAATAGTTTTACTAACCACACTGGTTTTTAGAAGATCATCAAGGCGCTCTTTTGCTTTGCTGAAGGTTTCTTGATTAATGGTCTGTTGATTAAAGGTGATCAAGGACTTTTGATCAGGTTTTGCAGCATTGGTTAAATCAATAATTTGTTGGTCATCAAGAAGTGAATCGTCCGACTTACTTTCTTCAAGGTGGTCATCTATGAATTTTCCAAGTTTACGCTTATCGTAGTTAAGGTAGTAACTGTCTGTAGTATCAATGGACTGAAGGCTTGTCTTCATATGTCGCGCGCAATCGGTCCCAAATTTTGAAACAGCTTCATCAAGTTTTCTTATAACCTCAGCTTCCACGCCGTGTATTTTACTATCGACTTCCTGTTCTTTCTTTAGTTTTTCTAATTTTTCGCGTTCTTCGATTTTTTCTTTATCAACAAGTAAGATGCTTTTTACAACGCTATCCCATGAAATATTTTCATCTATAAAGTCATGATTAAAAGTATATACGTTAAGGTCTGAATCCGCCGCGTTCGCTTGTGTGATAGCCGTACCGTTGTCTACGCTTACCGTGAATTCCGAAGAAGGAAATTTACTTGAAGTAGTTTTATTTTCGATACATCTAAACACACTGGAAAGCGTAGATTTTCCGCTCCCATTCCACCCATAGAACAAATTGTATTTTCCGAAATCTTTAGCATTGGAGTTCGTATGATCTTGGAAGATACCGAATTGCTTTAATTTTTGTATATTCTTTATTGACATGACATCCCTGACATAAAATTCTCTCCGGACTAGATTTGCGTATAACGCCAAAGCTCAGCCGCCATCAGCCCGCGCCAGCGGGTTGACGGTCGGCTGAAGCGCCTTGTTGGGCTGCAACCCCATTACTCTGCTTGAGTTGCCGCTTCTTCTATCAGTGCTGCCACCTCGTCAGGTTTCGACGCGAGCGACGCATGGCTCGCTGCCAGCGCAATGACTTTGCGCGGATTCATGCGAGCGGACATTTTCTTTTCATTGTCTGGGTGAATCATGCGATCTTCGCTGGAGATCTGATACCAGCACGGCTTCTTCTTCCAGGCTGGAGCCGTGACGTTGTCGCCGAATGTCGAGCCAAGCGGCGCTTTTTGTGTCACCGCCATTACCAGCGCCTCATCCGAAGTCAGGTCTTGGCAGAAGCTTTCATGATATTTGTCTGGCTGGACCCAGAGGTAGCCATCACTGTCAGGAGCCACATTGGCTATCGCGGCCGGCGGGTTACCTTCGGTGATGCCGCCTGGGCTTTCGCCGGCATCCGGTGCAAAGGCGGCTATGTAAACCAGCCCGACCACATTGGGCATGTCGCCCATTTCGGTAATGACTGCGCCACCATATGAATGACCCACCAGAAGCACCGGGCCGGATTGCTGTGCCACCATCTGGCGCGCCCTCGCTGCATCGTCGGCCAGCGATGTGAGCGGCAACTCCACCGCGTGCAGCTTGGTGAAGCCCTTGCGCGAAAGCTCGACGATAACTTTACTCCAGTGAGCCGCGCCGCCCCAGAAGCCGTGTACCAGGATGATCGTAGGTTTCTCGTTCATGATTCAACTCTCCTGTTTGTCATGATTGCCACCAAAAGCGGCGGCGGGTAGTAGCTGAGCTACTATGAGGCCCAACTTAGTTTATACCGCAGCGTTGCGGCGTAATAATTTCGACCTGCTGTATAAATCGAGGAAGCGCGGGGAAGGCTTAATGACATCAGAGTCTTGGAGACTTGAACGCAGCACTCTTTGCCATCAAATACCGCACTTCCTATTTCGTAATAGCACACCATGCTTTTTTGCGGCGACAATCTCGCAACATAACAAAATGGCTAGCGGCAAACTGTGAACTACTAGCCAGGCACGCTACCGCCACTCAGTTGGCGTAGTGCAATGAGAGCGGCCCATCCTTGGAGTCATTGCAAAGAAGGAGGTTGGCACACCCAAGCCAATATTCTGGCGAAAGTGGTGCGCGGCCGCATTCCCTGCGAAAGCTACAGATAACTTGTACCAAACAGCTCTTCATTTTGGCAAGCAGATGCCACTTAACTCACTGCTCAACTATCTTCTCCGCGTCGTACTCATCCTCGCTTCGAATATGTAAGAGCTGCCACTCAAATTTCTCAGGAATGCTCTTCAGGTCAATTGTCTTAAATCGCATACGATGCCCTTGAATATCAACGTACTCATCAATTGCTTGGCCACACTGAGGGTGCAGGAGCATACCTTCACTACGCTCAATACCTCGATAACTCGCATGCTCTTCTTGAGTGCGCAAATAGGCATATAGCTGGTACAGATAACCGCTTTTAAGTAAGTCGGTTTTGTACTGAGAGCTTGTGAATATGTGCGTAAATTTGGTGTCAATTACGAGCTTAACCTTCTGACCAAAATGCACTAACTCTATATCTGTCTGCATGCCTGGAAAGTGCTTCCCTATACCGCTCGACGCATTTCCCACGGGCCACGCCAACTTGCGACCACGCAGCACTTGCCAGCCAGACGGCTGTAGCTGAATGCGTAAAGCATTGGCCACAGCCTTTTCAAATAAGTGCCGAACTAGGTGTGATACGGACCTGTTTCTCTAGACATCTCATTGCCTCACAATCGTGAGTAATGGAGATCATCATGGCAGCAATCCGTTTTACTGAAGAGTTCAGAGTTGAGGCCGTACGCCAAGTTACTGAGCGCAATCGATCGGTCGCAGAGGTATCGGCAGCGCTAGGTGTCTCAACGCACAGCTTATATGCTTGGATAAAGAAGCAACAAAAGCCCGCAATTAGCTCGAGCTCGGATATTGAGATTAAGCGACTACAAGCAGAGCTTAATCGCGTTACCGAAGAGCGCGATATTTTAAAAAAGGCCGCCGCGTACTTTGCCAGCCAGTCCCGGTAAGGTACGCATTTATCCGAGCTCATGATCATCAGCATTCAATCGTGATGATGTGTCTCGTGATGAAGGTCAATCGCAGCGGCTACTACGCGTGGCGTAAGCAGCCTCTATCTTCACGCATGCGTGAAGACCGTCGATTGAGCGGTTTGATTAAGCAATCTTGGCTAGAGAGCGGCACTGTTTACGGCTACCGCATGATCACCTGGGATTTGCGTGATTGGGGCGAGCGTGTCGGCAAGAATCGCGTGCTACGCCTGATGCGACTTGATGGACTAGAGGCTCAGCGTGGTTATGGTCGCCGACCTCGCCATCAGGCTGGCAGGCCGTCCACCATTACGCCGAATCACTTGCAGCGAGAGTTTACGGTGGCCATGCCTAATCGCGTTTGGGTGATTGATATTACCTATATTAGAACGCATGAAGGCTGGCTGTATTTAGCATCAGTAATGGATCTATTTTCACGGCAAGTTGTTGGCTGGTCGATGGGCGCTCGCATGGAAACAGAGTTAGTGCTTAATGCCTTGCTGATGGCAGTTTGGCGTCGTAAACCACAGCATCCAGTGATGGTGCACTCTGATCAAGGCAGCCAATTTAGCAGCCACGATTGGCAGGCATTTTTGAAGGCGCATAACTTGGTGCCGAGTATGAGTCGCCGCGGAAATTGCTGGGATAATGCAGTTGCTGAGAGCTTTTTTCAGCTACTTAAACGAGAGCGAATACGCCGCCGTATTTATCTAACGCGTGACGAGGCACGGCAGGATGTGTTCGACTACATTGAGTTTTTTTACAATCGAAAGCGTAAGCACGGATCAACTAATCAATTATCGCCGATCGAGTTTGAGCGGCAGTACTTCTTGAGGCAGGAGACTGCCTAGGAAACTAGGTCCGTATCAAACACCATCAATCTTGGCGGTAAATATGGACATAGTATCGCGCGCTCCCTACGCTATTTTCTTAAGTGCCGTAAATCCTATCAAACCCAACAATCAAAAGTCTTGAAGCACCTCGCCTCTACAAACAATGGCCAAGGTTGTGCCACTTATTCAGCATACCCTGCAAGTCCCTGATCAACCCAGCCTAGGCTCGAAGCACGATCAAAGCTTACATTTTTCACCAAGTCGGCTAATGATTTACCAACATCACTTGCTGCTGATAAATAGTCAGCATGTCGAATCAAATCCTCGCCGATGAAGTGACTATCTATAGATGACTTAGCTGAGGCCAAGCGATCCAGTAAATGAGTCAGCACCCAACCAAGCATTGGATCATCTGTATTTAGTTTACTTAAGTGAGGTGCAATCAAAAACAATGATTGTGCCTCATGTCGAAACAACTTCCATGGCAATGGCCTCGGATTGCTCTCACCAACAACTAAGACTTTACCTAGATCGTGCAGAAGAGCACCCACTTGTGAAAGCTCAATCTCTAGCGGAGTAAGCTCAAGCTCTTTTCCCATGGCTGAAATCAGGCGTGCCATTTCAACACTGTGGTTTAGCAGGCCGCCTTGATAGTTGTGATGACTATTGACGCTTGCTCTGGCTCGAAAGTACCTAAGTCCAATGTTTGGATCTAGCAGCGCTCTTGTCATGAATGAACGAAGCGCATCCGATGAAAGTGAGCTAATGAAATTGACTAGCCAAATATGAGCATCTTGCGCAGGAAAAGGCACCAGCATCCTTGGCAGCACTTGAGCACCATTAATCACATGTGGGGGCGTTATAAGCGATAGGCTTGCCACCTTTATATAGATGTAGTGGCTGAGCTGAGCCACACGACCAGTCACTTCGATGGTAGGCAACTGATCTAACTCAAGATTTGGCAAATACTCATATAGCGCGTTATTAGGCCAAACAAGGCCATAGCTTTTGCCGTAGCTGTCTGCAAGATGAAGGCGAAAGTATGGCTTTCCATATTGAGAGACAAGACTCTCTTGTCGGCACAAACGACACTGCAAATGAACATCATCACCAATGTGCTGGCCCAAAGACTGTGAATTAGCCAAAATCATAGGAAGCCTCCTTGCATATGGCTAGGTATGCAAGTCAGATGATTTTGTAATCGATCGCAAAGGACTTGAAAGATAGAGCTCGCCATTTGCTCGTCAGGTAGCTGAAGCTGATCTTTAACAAAGCACTCCAAAGCCTCCATATTGGTCAATGCCATGCCATATCCTAAGACCTCAGAAAGCGGTAAGTCAGGATGAATGCAGTATCCATCATGTAAGGCTTTGGCCATCCGAGTGACCAGACTTTGCGCTTTAGCGACTTGGCGGCGCAGGCGCTCTTCATGCAAATAATGAACACTCATACGGGCTCTCCTGCAGCTCCAGTGCTTGCAAGCAGTCGCTCAAAAGCAGAACCATCATTACGGGTAAGGTTGGGCACATAGCGGCTGTAAACACTAAAGAGCATCTGCGTATTTGCATGGCCCAGCTGGCGAGCTGCCCACTCTGGCGACTCACCTGAGGCAAGCCAAAGTGTGGCGCAGGTATGCCTAGTGTTATAAGGACGTCGATAAGCAATATCGAGATCAACTAACATCGGCTTCCATATGCGATTGGTGAAGTTTTTTGCGTCGATAGGAGTTCCTTGTCGAGAGCAAAATACCAACCCATCCCGTCCTCCATGCCCCGTAATTTCGAATTGACGCTTTAGTGCCTCCAATACTGGAGTAGACATAGCGATTTCGCGCTGAGAAGGATCATTTTTGGTGTACTCAAAAATGCCCTGTGTGAAGGTTTCACGGACTAAAATTTCACGACGTTCAAAATCAACACACTTCCAACGCAGTCCATTAATTTCAGCAGAGCGCATTCCAGTAAAGAAGCGCGTTATTAAATAGCTCCTGAAGTCGGAACGAACGTCCTCAATCATTGCCGTCACTTCATTGAGATTAAATGGCTCAACGTGAGTTTTAACCTCTTTCAGCTTCTTGATACGATCAAATGGCGTGATGAGTTTGTGTTGGATACATCCATCTTCAACTATCGCTTTTAAAATCGTCATAATTCGATTGATGGTTGCATTAGACAATGGCTTGCCACTTGGTGTTCTATATTTTGCGAGCCCTGATCGAAAGGTTATTGCCCCATCTCGTAAGAACGCGTCTAGCAACAAGTCACCTAGCTCAGGCCTTATATGCTTATTTATGAGGTTAGCCATCGTGTTGCGATAGTTGATACGCCACTCAACCTCTTTTTCTTCGAGCCATCGATCTATTTGCTGGTTGAGCGTTGGAATGTCGTCACCTAGACGACCTTGGTTCTTTCGTCGCTCTAATAGCGCAACTTTGTTGAGGCTCTTGCTTTCAGGAAAGTATTTTTTGTAGTCGAACGTGCCAAGGGTGATTTCAGCATCTAGACGCTTGGCCATTTGAGCCAGCGACTTTTTATTAGCTACCGAATTTTCAAGTAGGGTGACTTCACGAAAGCGCTCATCAAGGTAGCGAAAGTCGATGTATAGCTTGTTGCTTTTCAGCACGCGGATGCTAGCCATGATATGCACCTCCCGAAGCCATTGGGATAACAATGCGGTCTTCGCTGCCGAAGATTTCGCTTTCAATGCGCTCCCAAATGAAGAGGATTTTTCGACCGTCAAACGGGCGCTTGTAGTGCACTCCTTCAAGAAGTTTGTTGTCTACCAAATGCCGACGAATGTAGTGCGGTGAATACTTGATTCGTTTGGCAAGCTCTTCTGTTGTAATCAATGTAAGATTCATTGATATTTCCTCGCTAGTTAAAGTATCGGTTACAGATCCTGGATGCCTTTAAGGGCCACCAAAGATCTCTAAGAGGTACTGTAAGAGCGAATATGTACCTTTGTCAAGCACTGGATATCTTTAGGAGACATTATGTATGGATAAGGGCTCTATTACATGCCGCCTCAACATTCTGCTGGCTGAAAAACGCATGACAGTTGCTGAGTTGCATAAAATCACAGGTGTATCTCGGACGTTGCTATATTTGATGTACCGAGATGACCTACAGCGGATCGATATTGGGTCATTGGCAGAACTGTGCCATTTTTTCGATTGCAAGGTTGAAGATATTTTTATCTACAAAAAATAATTTATAATCAGTTGCTTAGATTAACTTTTGGCAACGATGAGACAAGGTTTTAGAGTAGGGGTCATAAATCGAATGCTCCTTAACGTTGTTAGAATTTTCCTTGGGCAATATTTGGGCAACGCATGGGCAACGGACAAAATTGCCATTGCCCATAAAAAGTAAAACCCAACCCCCAGAAACAGCAAAACCCGCATCGCACAAGGCTTTGCAGGTTTTAATGTTTGGTGGGCGATACTGGGATCGAACCAGTGACCCCTACCGTGTGAAGGTAGTGCTCTCCCCCTGAGCTAATCGCCCGCCGCGTACGGCGTGCGCGCATTCTAGTACAAAATAGTCTAGATGCAAGACGCCGAACGAGGGTTATTGCTATTTAATTAGCAAATCTTCTAGGCGCTTACCTTCAGCTAACAGTGCAGCAATCCATAGCGGCTGACGACCACGGCCTGTCCATGTTTGCGAAGCATCATTGGGGTTGCGGTATTTAGGAGCAACCGGCGTCTTCACTTTGCTTGGCTTAGCGGCGCCAGCTTCTGGGAAGAGCTCATTCAAGGAAACACCAGCATCGCGTGCTAGCTTTTCCATATCTGCCATTAATGACTTACGAGCCAAAGCCTTTTTGCGCGTAATTTCCTTTTGCGCTTGAGCAATTAAATCATCCAGTTGATTTACTGTTAAATGGGAGACATCAATCATTTGTTAAACCTAAGGTTAGTTGAGACACGTGCTTTATAGTTTCATTTTAAATAAAATTCAAGCTTTATCTACATAATGTTAGTTAACTATGGATTTGGTAGAGCTATGAGTCATTATATGCGGGGGCACTCTAATGCTAGATAACTATTGCTTGGCGATGAAGTTTTTTAAAGCAGTATTTTGACTGAGTATGAGGATTTTTAGGTGTATTTATGGGTGTACTGAAATTGAGATTAGTGTGTGACGAGCAGTCTTAAATACCTCGGGGGCTATAGCCCAGCGCTGCGCCAGCAGGTGCAGCAGCTTATCGATGATGGTCAGCTCGGCGCGTGGCTGGCGAAGCGCTATCCGGATGCGCCGGCGCACGCCATCCAAAACGATGGCGCGTTGTATGACTACACGCAGCGGCTAAAGCAGCAGCATATGCGCAGCAGTGTGGCGGTGACTAAGGTGTTTTACGATGCGCGGTTACATGTCATCGATAACGCGCTGGGGCAGCATCGATTTGTGAGTCGGGTGCAGGGCAGCAAGCTCAAACGCAAGAATGAGATCAAGGTGTCGGCGTTGCTGAAAACGCTGCCGGAGCCGTTGCTGCGCATGGTGGTGGTGCATGAGCTCGCGCATTTACGCGAGAAGGAGCACAACAAGGCGTTTTACCAGCTCTGCCAGCATATGGAGCCGGACTATCATCAGCTAGAGTTAGATTTGAGGTTGTTTTTGACGCTGAAGGGTTAGAAGCGCTTACCTCCAAAGCAACAGAGGCAAGCGTTTCTCACGTTTTAGGCTTTTACCGACTCGCCCAAAAACGCCATCAGCTCATCCAAAGCAATATCGCGAGACTCAGCGTCGCGGCGGCCTTTGTATTCAATCGTGCCAGCATCTAAACCTTTTTCGCCCATCACCAATCGGTGTGGGATGCCGATCAGCTCCATGTCGGAAAACTTCACGCCAGGGCGCTCATTGCGATCATCCAGCAAGACATCGTAACCAGCGGCCTTTAGCTGCTCGTAAAGTGCAGTAGCTTCTGTCTGGATGCGCTGCGATTTCTGCCAGTTCATCGGCACCAAAGCGATCTGATACGGCGCAATAGCATCTGGCCAAATGATGCCTTTGTCGTCGTAGTTCTGCTCAATGGCCGAGGCCACGGCGCGCGTGACGCCAATGCCGTAGCAGCCCATGGTCATCACTTGTGGTTTGCCGCCTTCGCCGAGCACGCTTGCGCCCAATGCTGCTGAGTACTTCTGACCGAGCTGGAAAATATGCCCAACTTCGATGCCGCGTTTGATCGCCAGCGTGCCCTTGCCACAAGGCGATGGGTCGCCAGCCACTACATTGCGAATATCAGCCACGATGGGCTCGGGCAAGTCGCGGTCAAAATTCACGCCGTTCAAATGCTCGCCCACGCGGTTAGCGCCGCAGATAAAATCGCTCATTGCCGCCGCCGTGCGGTCAGCAATCACCGTCACATCTGCGCTTACACCAACAGGTCCGATGAATCCGGGCACGCAGCTGAGCGCCGCTTGAATCTCTTCGCTAGTGGCCAAGCGCATATCTTTTAAGCCATCGAGCTTGCTGGCTTTGATCTCGTTTAATTCATGATCAGCGCGCAGTAAAAGTAAGAAGAAACGCTGGCCGGGCAGGGCTTTGGGGTTGGCTTTCAGCGTGTCGGCATCGACAGGCACTGGCGCGACAACTGCCACTGATTTAACCACCTGTGTCAGCGTCACATTCAGCAATTCAGCGACTTCCGCACACAGCGTTTGCGTTGGCGTCGCGACCGCTTGCATCGCCATCGTTGCCGCAGCTCGTGTGCTAGATGGCGCCAGCGCTTCGGCCATTTCCACGTTGGCGGCGTAATCGGAAGTGTCGGAAAAAGCGATGTCATCTTCGCCGCTGTCGGCGAGCACATGGAATTCATGCGAGCCGGTGCCGCCAATAGAGCCAGTGTCGGCCTGCACAGGGCGGAAATTTAAGCCCAATCGCGTGAAGATGCGGCAATAAGTATCAAACATGACCTGATAGGTTTGCTCTAACGAGGCATGGTCGATATGGAAGGAGTAGGCGTCTTTCATGATGAATTCGCGTGAGCGCATAACGCCAAAGCGTGGGCGAATCTCATCGCGAAATTTGGTTTGCACTTGGTAGAAATTCACCGGCAATTGTTTGTAGCTTTGCAGCTCATTGCGCGCGAGATCGGTGATTACTTCCTCGTGCGTAGGGCCGAGCACGAAAGGGCGGCCGTGGCGATCGCTAAAGCGTAAAAGCTCAGGGCCATATTGTACGGCGCGGCCAGTTTCTTCCCATAGTTCAATGGGTTGTGTCACTGGCATAAGTACTTCCAGCGCACCGGCACGGTCCATTTCTTCGCGGATGATGCACTCAACTTTTTTCAGCACGCGGTTGCCCA
>TARA_R110001599_G_scaffold27494_2_pt1 | contig 20603 bp, 23 predicted proteins | sample TARA_R110001599 | Tara Oceans TARA_R110001599 (sample SAMEA4398360) | marine metagenome | biome: Polar Biome; feature: [MES] marine water layer (ENVO:01000295) within the mesopelagic zone...; material: water (ENVO:00002006), including particulate matter (ENVO:01000060) such as......
ATTTTTCCGGCCTGGAGAAATCGGAGGTCGGTGCCGTGATCCGGGTAATGCGGTCCTGTTCCGCCTCCGCAAAGGCGGGAAGCGTGCCAGCACTGCTCATCAGCAGTGCGCAGAACAGCAGTTTCGATCGGTTCAGCATGATCCGGTTCTAGCGCAGAATGTGGCGTCTCGAACAGAAAAGAGGGGACGGCGTGAGCCGTCCCCTTTGAGTGGGAGAGATATGCTGGTGCCGCACCGGTTACTGAAAAACAGCCCCCGGATTGTCTAGACTGTCAGAACCTTCGAATTCGAGGGCTGACAGACCGAGCGCTGCGACGACACGCTCGATCGACCTGGTTTGCACGGTAAGGGCATCCACAGCGGCCTGAACGATCTCGTTCCCCCGTGTGTTTCCTTCCGCAAGCATCTGGTCATAACGCTCCCCTTTTTCCGCAGTGTCGGAGAGGGAGGTCATCTTGTTCATGGTGGCATCCAGGGCGGCGCGCAGTTCCGTGTCCGCGCTGCTGTCCTTGCCGGAGACGAAAGCGGAGAGGCTTGCGCCTTTCACGACAGACCCGTCGGTCCGCTTGTATTCGCCGAGATAAACATTCCGGATACCGAGGGCATCATTGTAGTGCGAGCGATGGGTGTTATCGCTGAAGCAGTCATGCTCTTCCTCGGGATCGTGCAGCATCAGGCCAAGCTTCATCCGCTCACCGGCGAGCTCGCCGTAGGAGAGGCTGCCCATGCCGGTCAGGATGGTGGCGATCCCGCGATCCGCGTCGCCCTCAACCAGACCGGTGCGCGCGGCACCGCCGTCAGCCCACTGGGCCGTCATCCATGCAAGCTCATCGACAAGCATGTCTGTCGTGGTGGAGAGATAGGCAGCGCGCCGGGCGCAGTTCCCGTGTGTGCAGTTTTCCGTGCTGAAATCCGTTGCCGGGCGGGCGCCGGCACCAGGGCCGGTACCGTTCAGATCCTGGCCCCAGAGCAGAAATTCGATGGCGTGATAGCCGGTCGCGACGTTGGATTCGATCTCGTCGATTTCGTGCAGGGACTGGACAAGGTCACGGTCGATGGTGCTCGCATCCAGTTCCTTGCCGGCGATAACCGGTTTCGGATTGGCGATCACATTGGCCGTGTAATAGGGATTTCCGTCCGATTCCGTGCCGTAGATGTCCGTCTGCACGTAGTCGATCAGGCCTTCGTCCAGCGGCCAGGCATTCACCTTGCCTTCCCAGTCGTCGACGATGGCATTGCCGAAGCGGTAGGCCTCTGTCTGCTGATAAGGCTCACGAGCCTCAATCCAGGCGCTGCGGGCCGCATCAAGTGTGGCGTCCGTCGGCTTGGTGACCAGTGCCGCGATCGCGCTCTGGAGTTTCTTGGCGCCTGCCAGGGAGTCCCCATAGGCGGCTGCCGCGATGTCCGAATAGGTTTTGATGATGTCTTTCTTCGCGCTCATGTCGTCTGCCTGAACAGGCGCGGCGGAAAGACCGCCTGCGATTGCAAAGGCCGCAATCGCCATTTTCGTCAGTGATTTCGTTCGCATATCTCGTTCTCCAAGGATCGTCCGCGAGATCTCCGTCTCGCTGGTTCCGACGTCGATGAAGGGACCTTATTGAAAGTCATTCTCAATTGCAACAGCAAATAAGTGACTAAATTGGTCTTCTTTAAAAATGATATAAATCAGTTATTTGGGGTGTTTTTGCTGGCCGTGTGCCGGAATTAGCGGGGAGGAAGGTCGTCTGAAATCGTTTCGAGAACCAGTGATGCATATACATCTGAATGTGCGACCAGTTCCGCCAGTTGCAGATCATTCAGATCCATCTTGATCCGGACACCGCCTTCACCCTGGGAAATGAAGTGTCCGTTGATGGTGATGCGAGTCCCCGCAAGGCGCACATAAACCGGGCCGTCAGCAATCGGCGGAAGCTCTCCGGTAAGGCGCATGCCGACCAATGAGATATCAGCGATTTTCGCCGGCCATGATTCGGAGAATTCCGGCGACAGCGACATTTCGGCCAGCAATGACGAATCCCTGCGTGAAAATTCACGCCGGTTGCCGGGCACGCTGGTCATGGGCTTGTTCGTGTTTGCTGCCATTTGCTCAGATCTAATCGAGAATGCCGGTGCAGTTCTCGACTTTCGCATGGTTCCAAATCGTTCCGAACTGTACCGAATCGGTAAAGTTCGCGCCACTGATCTTGGCCCGGGAGAAATCCGTGCCCTGCAATACCGCACCGTTGAAGAGCACGGGGATTGATTTGCCGGTGCGCTGTTGTTGTGCGTTGTAGATTTCAGCAACCTCAAGCCGGGCGCCGTGGAACTTTGCTTCAACCAGGCTGGCATTTGCGAAGATCGTCCCGCGCAATGTGGCGCCAACGAAGCTGGCCCGGCTCAGGTTGGCCCCGGAAAAATTCACCAGCATCAATTCGCACTGATTGAACTGCGTGCCCTCGAGCTGGGCATCGGCAAAAAGGGCGCCACGCAGATCGCAGCCGGTCAATACGAGGTCCTTCAGATCCATCCCGCCAAAATTGGCCCGCTCGCCTACTTCGCCGTCGGAGATAATCCACTGGCTGTGCTGCCGGATGATTTCCGCGATGTCGTCGGGCAGGTCGGCGCCGTTTTCCAGTGTGATGGCGCCGTCCAGGTTGGTGTTGTGGAGGGTCGCCTTGGACAGATCGACGTTGCGCAGATTTGCGCCGGAAAGATCACAATTGGTCAGGTTTGTTCCGGAGACGGACGCCCCGGCAAGCACGGCGCCGCGCAGTTTGGAGCCGGTAAGATCGGCGCCGTTCAGTATCGCTCCGGCCATATTTGTTGCATGCATGTTGTCATCGGCGAACATGGTGCCGATTGCCCGGGTGTTCTTCAGATTCGCATCCTGCAGATCCGCGCCTCTCAGATCGGCGTCATTCAGAGTGGCGCTGTCGAGGTTCGTGCTGACAGGACCGCCGCTGTTGTTGCGGGACCAGCGTACGATCTGACCGGGCCGGAGATCCGCATTCACCATTGAGGCGCCGGTCAGGTCCGCCATGACGAAATTGGCGCCGCGGACATCCGACTTGTTGAAGATCGTGCCTTGCAGGTTGGCCCAGGCAAAGTTCGATCCATACAGATCGGCCTCGCTGAAATCGCTGCGCACGCAGGAGCTTTCGGAGAATTCGGCGCAGGGCAGAACAGCTTGCGACAGGGAGATATAGTCGAAGCGGCAATGCGAAACGTCGAGATCGTCGTTTTTCAGACGCAACCCGCCAGGCCGCCCGGAGAGATAGGTATGGTGGGACTTGATCGCCGCCATAACCTCTTCAGGGACTGGTTTGAGTTCAGTGTTATCAAATGCCACGGTCATGACGCTTCAATACCCCGGTCGTTTCTGAGTTGTACCCAGAATGTCTTCTTATTTCGATGTTGGCCTTCACGTGATGAACCTCACGCGCGGGCTGTTTGAGCGCATGGGAGTTTCCGGCCGCCATGCGATATCCTAGTCTATGGGCAATTCCTTTACACAAGGTGAATCTCCATGCAGGACGGCATTCAAAGGCATCACGCTTCGGGGCGGCGCGACGATCTGCGCCTGTCACTGAACCGGTTGTTGTTCGAGCTGTCCCAGTTCGGCTCGAATGCCGTTGTTGGCTGGCGTCCGTCGGGTAAGGGGCTAGAACTCATTCTGTTGCCGAAAACCCGTTTGTTCGGGCTCAAGAACCCGATCAGCCAAGTATTTGAAGGTCCCCGTCATCTGAGTGATGGCGCATTCAAGCAGGTTGCGAAGTTCATCGGAGGCCAGCCGACCGAGATCAGGCTGGAATTTCCCATTGGCGGCGGGCCGAACGGGTTGTCCCACGAGGATGTCGAATCCGTGATGTCGAGATACTCGATCGGTTTCGCGCCATTTCGCACGGTTTTCCTGATCGACGTGGTCGGCTTCTCGAAGCACACCCCCGAAGAGCAGGCCAGCCATCTCTCCACGCTGAAATTCAGCCTGTCTCTGGCCGAGGCGACGCTCCAGCGTGCGGGATTGCCGATGGCGATGGGACGCTCGACCACCGGTGACGGGTATTACGTCTGGAATCTGGAGACCGGCCTGGACGAGGATGTCAGCCTGTTTGTCCTGATGGCGCTGTTCTCGCTTTACTACAAGAGCCTGCAGCGCGAGATGGCGGACAAGATGCCTTTGCCTGATCTCCGTATGGCCCTGAGTGGCGGCAGCCACTACGTGTTCTACGAGCCGAGCCCGAAATATGTTGCCCGGCATGAATATATCGTCGGGGACGTGACCATTAACGCGGCCCGCTTGATCGGCAAGGCGCGGGCGGACCAGATTTTGGTCGGGGATTGCTCAAACACCCTGGAAGGTCCGGAAGCCTGGACCGCGCAACGCTATGTCCTGGCGGCAAACAAGGTTCTCAGCGGCTTCAAGAAGCTGAAAGTTTTCGGCGATGAGGTCAAGGAGAGCCAGTTTTACTTAACCGGCCCGAAAGACGAAGAGCGGTTCCGTAATCAGAAGATCAAGATCATCGACAAGCATGGCTTCGAGCACATTTGCTACAATGCCAAGGTCAATACGCATATGAAGGATGGCAGCGCGGTCTTCTCGGGGCTGCAGCACAGCGAGCTTCGGGGGACGGCAAAGATCTGAGGCGCGGTGTCGGGTGCGCTACTTCACAATGCCATTCATATCGACGCCATCGAATTTCACCGCGTTCAGGTTCGCGGTGCTCATGTCCGTTTTCCGGATTTTCCCCGTCCGTTTCCCGTCTGCTCCAAAGATCGGCATGGCGCCGACATGGGCGTTCGACAGGTCGGCGCCGCTCATGAAGGCCCCTTTGAAGTTTGTGCCGAACATCAGTGCACCAGTCAGGCTGGCATTCATCAGGTTGCACTTTTCAAGATCCGCCAGCACCAGGTTGGCGAAGGACAGGTCCGCCTCGCTGAGGTCGCAGGAATAGAGTGAGACCCCGGTCAGGTTCTGCCGCCGCAATTTGAGCTTCCTGAGAGACATGGACTTGATGATCGCACGGCACCCGCGGGCACCGTTCGATTGCAGCCATTCGAAATGCTGCGCGAGAGCGGTGCGCAGTTCCGGGGGCAGGGACTTGAAGTCGCCGCTTGTGTCCAGATCGATGCTGAGCCTGACGTTGTTGATCTCGTCGAGCGCATCGGAATCGATTTCGGCTTTCGCCAGGGCCTCTTCGCTGACCATGCTGTTCGCGAAGCGGGCCCCTTTCAGGATCGTCCGCTCAAGTTTGGCATTGGTCAGCCGGGTGTCCGAAAGATCCGCATCTTCCAGATTGGCGCCCGTCAGGTCGACATTTGAGAGATCCGAGCCGAACAGCTCCGCCCCCTTCAGATTGGCTTCCCTGAGGCTGGCACCGCTGAGATCGACATTGGAGAATTTGGCGCGCTGTCCGCGGGCGAAATCCATCAGGCATTCGCTGAGGTCGCTCTGTTCCATGCCGAGGGATTCCTCGGGCGAGTCTCCCAGCACCAGTCCGCCGCGGAAGTCCGCGTCTTCCAGGTCCGCATGAGACAGATCGGCATTCTTCAGATTGACCCCGCGCAGGATCGTGCGCTTGAGTTTGGCCCGGCGCAGGTTCGCGCCCTGCAGCTTCGCGCCGAACATATCGGACTCACTGAAATCGGCGCCCTCGAGCTTGGCATTCTGCAGATGAGTGCCAACCAGGACGGCGCGGGCGAGTAAGGCATTCTGAAGGTTGATACCCTGCAAATTCAGGCGGGACAGGTCGCACTGTTTGCCCCCGGGCTTACGCTGGAGCCACTTCTTGTGTTCTGCCAGGAAGGTGCCCATGAATTTCTGGGCGTCCTCTTGCAGAAGATGCTGATCTAATGACCCTGAGGCCATAGAGTCCCCCTAAACCTGAATTATCCGATGCTGAGCAGACGCAAAGCAAACAGTATGGTTGCTTTGTAGAAGGTTTTATATACCAGATCGAGTTTCATATTGATCTAGCCTACCACGACTATTGGTGGGATTTTTCACTTGGCTGTCTTAAGTCGAGAAAAAACGGTGCGCATCGCTGCGCCAACCTCCGGTACTGTTTCCCGGAGTTTCAGTGAAAGCAGAAGGGCCGAACCCGATGGACTTTAAGAAGATCGACGAAAACTATGCCGCAAAAGGTCAGGTTTTCCCTCAGGAAATGAGTGAAATCGCGGATCTCGGGTTCAAGACGGTCATCAATAATCGCCCGGATGGCGAGGAGATGGGGCAACCGGTTGGTGACGACCTCAAGGCCGCCGCGGAAGCCGCAGGCCTCTCCTATGTCTCTATTCCGATAAGTTTGCCGACTTTGACCCCGGAACTGGTCGCGGAACACCATGCGGCGATGGAAGCAGCCGGCGGGCCGGTTTTTGCGTTTTGCCGCAGCGGAACCCGGTCGACCATCCTGTGGGCGCTTACCCAGGTGTGCTTTCACGGGAAATCCATTGCCGAGGTGACATCCGTGGCCGCGCGGGAAGGATATGATTTGTCCGGTGTGGAGCCGCTGCTGGAAGGATACAGGGACGTGCTTGGCAGATAAGCCGGGAGCATGGAGCCTGACGTATAAGGAATTCGTGCAAAGGTATGAATGAAGGCCATTATTTTATTCTGCCTTTGCAAGAATAAAGTTAAATTATACTTCTGCGCTCAATCCGATAAAAATTTTAGACAAAATAGAATTGAATGGTAAGTTGTTGCCTCGATCAACCTGTACTCTGGTGCAGGTTGATACGCTTCCTATTTGGGGTAAGAGGCGTTGCAATTAGAAACGGATGCGGTTCTGGGCAGTACGACGCTTAATGCGATGTATGCCTATTGGATCGGTATAAAAGGCGGGAATGAAATCCCGCTGCGGCGCGATCTTGATCCGACGGAAATTGGGCCGGTTTTGCTGCCGTACAGCCTTTTGGCCGACGTGGATACGCGTACGCAGTCGGTCCGGCACAGGGTCGTGGGCACAAATTTCACGGATTTTTTCGGGCGGGACATTACCGGGATGGAATTGTCCACCGTCCTCGAAGGCAATTATCTGGAATTCATTCGCGGTCTCTACATGCTTGCCTGCGAGCAGCGCGTTGCCGTGGTTTCGCACAGCAGGTTCCGGTGGGATCAGGGGCGCCTGGTGAAGGCCTCCCGGCTTATGATGCCGCTGTCCAAAGACGGATCGCGCTCCGACATGTGTTATACCTGTCAGGTCTTCGAAACGGGTGAAGGCCCGATGCCGCCGCAGGTTTTCATCGCTTCGGACGGCTCCCCCTCGCAGAGTGCCTGGGAAGATGTCTCCCAAAAATTTTCCCATTTAAGTGCCGACGTCATCTGAGGCCGCACTCGATTAGATAACTTCTTTGTCATACCGTTATGGTATCGGCAGGGGTGATCAATTCGGATGGATGATATGGGACATACCTTCGATCTTGCGATCGTCGGCGGGGGGATTTGCGGGCTGGCAAGTGCGCTCGCGGCCTCGAAGCGCGGCAAACGGGTCGTCGTCATCGACCGGGACGCGCAATCGAACGGGGCATCGATCCGTAATTTCGGCTTCGTGACCGTCACCGGGCAGAAACAGGGGGAGACCTGGGAGCGGGCGTACAAGTCAGCTTCCATCTGGCGCGATATTGCCCCCAAGGCCGGTATCCCGGTTCTGCATGATGGTTTGCTGGTGACGGCCCAGAGGCCGGAAGCGGTCGCCGTCCTCGAAGAATTCGCCGCCACCGACATGGGGCAGGGCTGCACGCTTCTGACCGCGGAAGAGACCAAAGAGAAGGCACCGATGCTGGGGCAGAAGACTGTGCTCGGCGGTTTGTGGAGTCCGCATGAAGCGCGGGTCGAGCCGCGTCAAGCTCTGCCGCGGCTGGCGCAGTATCTGGAAGCCAGTTGCGGTGTGGAATTCCGCTGGTCGACGGCCGTGACCGGCGTGTCACCGGAAATAGTCGAGACCACCTCCGGGACGATCCGGGCGGAGTCGGTCATTGTCTGCCCCGGCCCCGACATCGCGACGCTCTATCCGGAGCGCCTTGCATCCTACAATCTCCGGCTCTGCAAGCTGCAGATGCTGCGGGTTGCTCCGCAGCCGCCGGAATGGAAACTGCCGGGCGCGGTCATGTCGGATCTCAGTCTGGTGCGCTACGAAGGCTATACCGGCTGCGCGGCCTCCAAGGTGCTGCGCGCGCGGCTGGAGCGGGAGCAGCCGCAATGGCTGGCGCACGGCATCCACCTGATCGTGGTACAAGGTGCGGACGGCTCTCTCGTCGTCGGTGATTCCCACCATTATGCAGCAACCCCGGATCCTTTCGCGCCGGCGGTGGTGGAAGATCTGATCATGGAGGAAGCCGGCCGGATGCTGCAGCTCGAGAACCCCAGGGTGATCGAGCGCTGGACCGGTATCTACCCGTCCGCGCCGGACCGGACCGCTTTCATCGATACGCCGGAGGATGGGGTGCGGCTTCTGGTCGTCTCCAGCGGCACCGGCATGAGCACCGCCTTTGCCCTCGGTGAGGAGACCATTGCCTCGCTTTACGGGACTGCCGCCTAACCGAAAAGGAATTTCAGATGTCCACCGCCGAGAACCACGTCAAAGCCGTTATTTTCGACTGGGCCGGAACCATTGTCGATCACGGCAGCCGGGCGCCGATGGGCGTTTTCCAGCGAGCGTTCGCCGCGTTCGATGTCGAGATTTCCATCGATGAGGCAAGGGCTCCGATGGGCCTGCCGAAATGGGATCACATCAAGGCCGTCGGCACGCAGCCGCGCATTGCGGAGGCATGGCAACAGGCCCACGGGGCGGCGTTCTCCGACAGCGATGTTGACCGGATTTACGAGATTTTCGTGCCGATGAATGTCGATGTGGTTCCGGACTTCGCCGATATCATTCCGGGCGCGCTGGACACGATCGCGGCATTGCGCGGACGGGGCATGAAGATCGGCTCCACGACCGGGTATAACCGGGAGATCATGGAGCGGCTGGTGCCGATCGCGCGGGAGCGCGGCTATGCGCCGGACAACATGGTCTGCGCCGGCGATCTGTCGCACGGCCGTCCGTCGCCGCTGATGATGTATAAATGTTTCCTCGATCTCGATGTCTGGCCGGCCTCGGCCTGCATCAAGGTGGATGACACAGAGCCGGGCATCGCCGAAGGTAACGCGGCTGGCTGCTGGACCGTCGGGGTCACGGTTTCCGGCAATGCTTTCGGGTTGTCGCTGGAAGAAACCGAGGCGCTGGACGAAGAGGCCTTCGCGGAGAAGAAACGGCAGGCCGAAAAGACGTTGCGGAGCTGCAATCCGCATTATCTGATCGATAGCGTCGCGTCACTTCTCGACGTCGTGGACGATATCGAGACCCGTCTGGCGAAGGGCGAACGTCCCTAGAGAATCGGGTGCGGGGGCGTGTAATCGCGCTCCCGGTCACTAAATATAAAGAGATTCATGAAATCATCTCTCTGTGACGTGGCGGTGCCGCCTCTTGCTTGCTATGGCTGGTCCGTCACGCTGTTTGGCACCCTCATTCCGAATTGACCGACCAATGATCACTCCTCTCAACCGCCTTTTGCGTTACCGGCTCGTCATTCCGATCCTTCGCGGAACCGGATTGCCGGATTACACGGCGCGGGGAGTGGGCATTGGCGTCGCGGTTTCGCTGACGCCGCTGGTCGGTGTGCAAATGCCGATCGTGGCGGGCATCTGGTCTTTGCTCCGGCTGCTGCGCCCGTCCTGGACCTTCAATCTGGTCGTGGCTCTCGCCTGGACCTGGGCGACCAACGTTTTCACGGTTCCGATCGTCTATTACATCTTCCTGCAGACCGGGAACCTGATGCTCGGGCGCTGGGAAAACCTGACGGCGTTCGGGCATTTCTCGGACCGGCTGGACATGATCCTCAGTCAGGATGTGTCCGGAATCACGGCTGTCTGGGTCTATCTCATGGCGATGCTGGATGAATGGGGCCTGCCCCTGTTCGTCGGCTGCGTGCCATGGATGGTCGCCGGCGGCTGGATCGGGTATCGTTGGAGTCACATCTATATCGAGCGTTTCAAGACCGCGCGACGCGAACGACAGGCCCGGAAGGCCGAGCGTAAGCAGGCGGCGCTCAAGCTCAAGACCGGCCAGCAGGCCGCCGACAGTCATCACTGATTTCATCTCGTTTGATACGGAAGGAGCAGCTATGCGGGGGCATATGCTCAAAAGCAATCCGGAAACGGTTCATTGGGGTTTCTTCGATGCCAGCCTTGAGCCGGCCCTGACCGTTGCCTCGGGTGAGGAAGTCACCATCCAGTCGATCTCCGGCGACACGCCGGTGCTGCCCGGTGAGGGATACACGGTTCTGCCGGAACATCAGGCTGTCATCGATCAGGTGCGCCCGGGATTGCCGGGGCACATTCTGACCGGCCCGGTCTATGTCGAAGGCGCGAAGCCCGGCCATGTGCTGCAGGTCGATATTCTCGACGTGAAGGTGCGGCAGGACTGGGGTTTCAATTACAGCGCGCCGCTCAAGGGCGCGCTGCCGGACGATTTCGACGAGATCACGCTTTCCATCATTGCCATCGACACCGAACGTAATATCGGCCGCCTGCCATGGGGGCTGGAGTTGCCTCTGAATCCGTTTTTCGGCGTGATGGGTGTTGCGCCACCGCCGGTCTGGGGCCGGGTCAGCACCATTCAGCCGCGGGCCAATGGCGGCAATCTGGATAACAAGGAACTGGTGGCGGGCACGACGCTTTATCTGCCGGTCTTCGTCGAGGGCGCCCTGTTCTCTGCCGGTGACGGGCATGGCGCCCAGGGCGACGGGGAGGTCTGCGTGACGGCGATCGAGACGGCCCTTGAAGGCCGCTTCCGCCTGACCGTGCGGGATGACATGAGCCTGACCCTGCCGCGCGCCGAAACATCGGACCATTTCATCACCATGGCCTTCAATGAGGATCTGGACGAGGCTGGCCGGGATGCCCTGCGCCAGATGCTCGACCTGATCACGGCCCGCACGAACCGCAGCCGGGCCGAGGCCTATATGCTGTGCAGCCTTGCCGCGGATCTCCGTGTTACCCAGATGGTCAACGGAAACAAGGGCATTCATGTTATGCTGGCAAAACATCTGCTGGCGGATGCTGGCTGAATTGAACGGCGAACGGGTGGCAAAATGAAAAATTCCATTCGATTTGTGCGTACGGCATGCTTTCTGGCTGCGTTTGCAGCCGTCGGCACGATGCCGGCCACCTCGTCCATGGCGGAACGCATGTCGCCGGATCGCACGAATCCGCGCCACCTTTCGCGGGCACCGGAAAAGCCTAAATGGCGGATGAAGCAGGTCACGGTGCCGAAATCGACAATTTACGAAAATCCGAGCGAGCGCGGGTTGCTGTTCATGGACAGCAGGCCGCTCAGGCAGATATCGACGCTGGACAGACCGGCGACGGAAGCATGCCGGGATGGCCGGTTCCGTCGCTTTGGCGGCGGTTTCGTTCGGGTCGGGGGGGAGGTCTATCGCGCGGCCAGGTCCCGTGATATCCGGCGGCCCCGGCGCATGGAAGTCCAGGCGGGGATCTATGTGTTCAAGCACGAGGGATCGAGCCGCTGTACCGTTTATCTTTCTGAGAACCGCTAACGCACATGTCAGTACTGCCCTATTTTTTCTTCGGAACCCTGATGGATCCGGACGTGCTCTCCCTTGTTCTGGGACGTGATCCGGGACCGCTCTCGACTGTGGCGACCCTTTCCGGCTTTGCCCGTGTCCGGGTTGAAGGCGAGCCTTATCCAGCCCTGGTCGAAGCCTCCGGCGGGCAGGTCGAAGGCCTTCTTCTGCGCGACTATGTGCCGGAGGACGATCAGCGCATCCGGTTCTTCGAGGATTTCGATTTTGCCATCGAGCAATGTTCCGTCGAGACCGCCTTGGGTCCGGCGACGGCTCTTTATTGCGGAGCGGTGCGGAATATCGCGCCGATGGATATCACCTGGTCCTATGAGGACTGGGTCCGCGAGGAGAAAGAGCGTTTTCTGAAGGTGGCTGGAATATATATGGCCGGCTTCGGCGTGCTTGATCCGGTAGCGGCTGACCGGCTCTGGCTTGATACGGTGCGGGAGGTCTACGGGAGCTGAGCCTGTGGGGCGTCAAAAGGTCCCGTCAGTCGAAATGCTCACGCGGCAGGGCGCCGAGACCGAACCGTTCCCGCCAGGCCAGAAACAGGCGGGCGGTATCGATGGCATCGCCAAGCGCCCGGTGCGCTGTCCCGGCCCGCTCCAGCTTCATTACTTTCAGCGCTTCATCAAGCGAGATCCGGCGTCCGCCAGCCAGGACATATTCCTGTATCTGACAGAGATCGAGATAGCGGTGCGAGGCGGGATCCACGGCGCCCTTCGCCTGAACCTCGGCCGCGAACAGGGCATCGTCACTGCCCCAGCCGACCCAGAGTTTGGATGTTGAGCCGTAGGTCTTGCGCAATTGCTGGCAGGCCGTCTCGAACGAAATGCCGTCGGCCGCGACCATCTCATCCGTGATACCGGTGAAATCCGTGCAGAACGGCGATATGCGGGAGGCGGTTGGTCTGGTCAGCATGGAGATCGTGCGGCTGATCTCGTCCCGCTTCAGGTCGATCTCGGCGACACCGATTTCGATGATCTCCGGACGCTCGCCTTCGGGCGGCAGTCCGTCCCAGCAGGTCAGTTCGAGATCGACGACCAGCACCCGGTCATGGCGCAGGTTTTTATGCATTGCAGCGGCTATCCGGCTCGGTTGGCGCGGGAAATCGGGCTGAAATGCAAAGCCCCACCGCGCATAAGCGTCGAGTGGGGCATAGCATGATTTTATGTCTGTTGCATAAGACAGACTATCGAGCGTCTAGCTCTCAAAAAACTTGGTATGTCTGCGGACTTGAAGCGTCAGCTGCCGCTTGTTGCCGTCGCGTTCCGTTCTCAGGAACGCGTTGCCTGGTTCGGTGGCTCCATCGCGATATACGACCTCCCTGTTTCGGGTTCCGTGTGTCCGGATGGGACGCTGAAACTGTGACTCCGAATCGGGGGAGGGTCAATGGATACGCCGGGTTTTTGCTCGCATAGGTCGGTGCTGAGCCTTGCGGGGAATGCATGCCGCTTTTATCCCGGTGCCGTTCGCATGGCCGCAGCGGGATGCACGGAAAGCGCCGACAGATCATTATGATCTTGATATCCCCGGCTTTCCTCCGGTGCAGGCCGGGTCTTTTCCTTTCCGGCAGGCGAGAGGGGCATGGCGCCGCGCCTTTATCCTCCTGATACTGAGGGAAAGCGACCGGGGCGGTTTGGCCGCTTCGGGACGCGACAGGGAGGATAATGATGGACCTTGGACTTGAAGGTAAACGTGTTCTGATCACCGGCGCGTCGAAGGGCATTGGCCTCGGCTGCGCCAAGGCGTTCGCGGCGGAAGGCTGTGCCGTGCATCTGGTTGCCCGGGATGGAGAGCGGCTGGAACAGGCGCGGGATGAGCTGGTCTCGGCCGGTGCGAGCTGCACCATTCATCCGGCGGATCTGTCCGCTCCGGGAGCAGTGGAGGCGCTCGGTGGCGCATTGCCGGTGCCGGATATCGTGGTGAACAATGCGGGCGCCATTCCGGGAGGCGACCTGCAGGCCATCGACGAGGCCACCTGGCGGGCGGCCTGGGATCTCAAGGTGTTCGGTTACATCAACATGACCCGCACTTTTTATGCCCTGATGAAAGAGAAGGGTGGTGGCGTGATCTTCAATGTCATCGGCCTCGCGGGCGTGAAGCTGGACCCGAAATATATCGCCGGCACGGCGGGCAATGCCTCGCTCAACGCCTTCACCAAGGCGATGGGCTCGAATGCGCTGGCGGATGGTATGCGGGTGCTGGGTGTCAATCCGGGGCTGGTCGCGACCGACCGTCTCGTCACTCTGCTGAAGACCAAGGCGGCGGACGAGAAGGGCGACGCGGACCGCTGGCAGGATTTCCTGGCCGGTCAGCCTCTCGGCCGGGCCGCCACGGTGCAGGAAATCGCCGATGTGGTGACATTCCTCTGCTCGCCGCGTGCGGGCTGGGCGACAGGGATCATGGTCGATCTCGACGGCGGGCAGACCTACCGCTGAGCGGCGTTCTTCTTCACAAACAAAAACGGCCTCCGAAGAGGCCGTTTTTTCGTTCAGGTTCGGAAGCGTCAGACGCCAGCGCGGTAGAGCCGGCTGGTGAACAGCGGGCTGTCCTTCATCTGATGCAGTCCCTTGGCCGCGGCCAGAACCGCCAGATCGGCAATCGGCTCGATCAGCACGACGGTCATGTAGGCGCCACCAAACATGGACACCTCGGAGAGGGTGCTCATGCTGAAGCCGTGACCGTAGAAAGCCCAGAAGGCAACCCAGACAACCACGCCACCCTGGAAAGCAGCGGACAGCGCCAGGGCCTGGCTGTATTTCACGTCCTTGTAGGCGACTGTTTTCGGGATGATACGGTCGGCCAGCGCGCTGATGGCCAGCAGCGGCACCAGCAATGTGGTGACGTTCATGCCGTATTGCGGAAGATCGAACGGCGCGAACAGCAGACCCTGTGCCAGCAGGCCGAGGGCAAGGCCGATGGCAGCCGGCGCGGCGCCGAACATCAGGAACAGGGTTGAGCCGAGGATGAAGTGCACTTCGGAGACGCCGACCGGATAATGCGGCAGGACCTCGAAGAAGAAGAAGACCAGCGCGGTGGTCAGAACCGTGCGCAGGGCGAGCGGGGCAATGCCGTGTTTGCGGGCTGTCGAATAAGCCACCTTGGCGGCGAATCCGAGGCAACCGGCAGCGGTGCCGTAGCTGAGCAGAAGTTTCGCGCCGTTCACGACGCCGGGTTCGATATGCATGTCTGTACTCCATTTCCCGCACCCACCGTGCGGATTTTGCCGGGCAAATGCCGGCCGGGTTTCGTTCGTGATACGGGCAGGTCTCCTGACTCGCGATCCTCGCTAGCTTCCGCCTTCCCGGCCGTCGGCCAGTGACGTCTTGGAAGCGCTCACGCTTACAGTTGCGGGGGCAGTCACGGCTCGGGCCCCTTTTGGGTCGTCCCTTCCGTGTTCCCTCTTAGTCCACAGGCTTTGCCTGCTATGGAACCAGTATCGCCTCCAAGGATCTAGAATCGCTGCCGGATGAGCAACCGCTTTTTCTGGTGTGGCGGGATCTTTGGAAAATACCGATGGTCTTGAGGGGGGATGTATGAGGCTGCGCGAGGGGCGTGCGGATCAAAGCTTCAGCTTGAAGCCTTCATGGCTCGCCGTGAAGCCGAGGCTCTCATAGAAGCGGATGGCGTCTGACCGGCTCTTGTCGCTGGTCAACTGGATGATCCGGCAGCCATGTTCCTTGCAGGTGGCGATGGCCCATTCCAGGAATTGCCGTCCGAGGCCGCCGCCGCGTGCGGTTGAGGAGATCCGCACGGATTCGATCTGGCCGCGCCAGAGGCCCTGATGGGAGAGGCCCGGAAGGAAGGTCAGTTGCAGGGTGCCGATCACATCTCCGTCTTTCTCCGCGACCGCGAGATACTGGTTTTTGTCCGCTGAAATCGCCCGGAAGGCATCCCGGTAGCAGTCCGCGGCGGGGACGCTGGTATCCTCGCGCTGCCGGCCAAGTTCATCGTCGGCGAGCATCGCGATGATGGCGGGAAGATCGGCCTCGGCGGCACGGCGGAAGATCAGGGACATGGCTTGGACCTGCTGGTATGCGGAGCTTTTTCTATAGCCTCCGGTCATGCCGGGCGCGAGACATAACCGTGGTTCGGCCTCTGATTCGGGAGCTGGCACGAGTGTCGTGCAATTGCCGCGACGGCAGACGCAGCGTAAACTGCGGCTGTAAATCCTTTCAGGACCGGTGCCATCAATGCCGGACCACGCTGCTGTATGGCGGCAAAACAGCGCTGCCGAACGGCGGCAAACAAAGCAAAAAATGGGAATGGGAAACAGTCATGAAGATGCGTGCGGCCGTATTGCGGCAGTCCGGTGCGACGGCGCCTTTTGAAAAATCGCGGCCGATTTCCGTCGAGGAAGTGGAACTGTCGAAGCCGGAAGCGGGCGAGATCCTTGTTCGGGTGATCGGCGCCGGGCTGTGCCATTCCGACCTTTCCGTGATCAACGGCAACCGGCCGCGTCCGGTGCCTCTGGTGCTTGGGCATGAAGGCGCGGGCGAGGTGGTCGAGGTTGGCCCCGGTATCCGTGACCTGAAAGCGGGTGATCCGGTGGTCTTCCAGTTCAGCGCCAATTGCGGCCGCTGCCGCCGGTGTCTTGAAGGCCGTCCGCAGATCTGTGAGGTCAACGCCGTGGCCCGGGCCAAGGGCGACCTGATGGGCGGCGGGCGCCGTCTGAAGTCCGCCTCGGGCGAATCCCTCGCGCACCATTCCGGCGTTTCCTGTTTCGCCGAATATGCGGTGATCGACCGGGGCAGTTGCGTGAAGGTGGATGACAGCATTCCGCTGGAGAAGGCGGCGATCTTCGGCTGCGCCGTGATGACCGGCGTCGGCGCGGTGCTGAACACCGCCCGTATCCGGCCGGGAGACAGCGTCGCGGTGATCGGTCTCGGCGGTGTCGGGCTGAACGGATTGCTCGGCGCCAAGGTGGCCGGAGCGGGGGCAATCATCGCCATCGACCTGAATGACGACCGTCTGGGGCTTGCCCGCCAGCTTGGTGCGACCCATACATTCAACGCCAAGGACCCGACCCTGGCCGAGCAGGTTCGGGACATAACCCGCGGCGGTGTGGATTTCGCGTTTGATTTCGCCGGGGCCATCCCGGCCATGGAGACCGGATACGGCATATTGCGTGCGGGCGGCGAGCTTGTGGTCGCGGGACTGGCGCCGGCCGACAGCACCTTTACCTTCACGCCGCCGGCAATGGTCTCCGACGAAAAGGCGATCCGGGGCAGCTATATGGGCGGTTGCGTGCCGGTCCGGGACATCCCGCGCTATATCGATCTCTATCAGCAGGGCCGGTTGCCGATCGATGCGCTGATCAGCCGCTCGGTCGGGTTCGACGAGATCAACGAGGGCTTTGACCGCCTTGCCGACGGCTCGGCGATCCGGCAGATCCTGATGCCGCACGCAGTCTGATACAGGGAATTTCTTCCGGTGCCTGGTCCGGTCTGAACCGGGATACAGGCACCGGAAGGGCAGGCAAAAGCGACGGCGCGGCAGTCCGCGTGATGACAGGCTTTTCCGCAATCGCGTATGATCCATGCCATGGTGACTTACCCGACCGCGCCGGAGATGGGCCGTGAGCCGTACCGATAACGAACGCCGTTCGCGCCGCCAGGCACGAATCCGTGCCAGGGCTTTTTCCGGCGGTGAGCGGCGCAGCGACCGTCTGCTCCGCGAAATGGTCGATTCCGCCGAGGAACAGGAAGCCGAAATCGGGCTCGGCATGGCTGCCCGGGTTTCACGAAAACTTGGCCCCAAGGGACGGTTTCTTGCGGCGGCTACGCTGATCGGAGCGATCATCACGGTCGCTTCCATCTATTTCGAGCGCAGAATGGTGGATTCTGCCGTTCGGGCGGATTGGCAGGATGCGGCGCTGGTCGCTCAGGGCCATGCGCTCTATCGGGAAAATTGCGCCTTTTGCCATGGCGATTCTCTTGAGGGTCAGGCTGGCTGGGACGGCAACTTTCCCTCCGGCAGCCGGCCGGCATTACCGTTGGACGGGAGCGCGCCGACCTGGCGGCTCAGCGACGATGATATCTTCGATGTGGTGAAATATGGCGGCCAGCCATTCTCTCCGCGCAGTTACAAAAACAATATGCCGAGCTTCGAAATTCAGCTCACCGATGCCGGTATCTGGGCGGTTGTCGCATTTATGAAGAGCCGCTGGCCGGAGGAGACGCGCAGGCGTCAGGACGAGACCGTGAACGGGCGGTCCGGCGACGGCGGATAGGGCTGGGCTTCGGGAAGTGTCCGGAGGCAGGTTTTCCTGGCGGACGGTCCCGAATCGTCAGGCGAGGCCGGCGGACTTCAACCGGCGTTCCAGTTCCTGCATGCGGGTTTTCTTGCTCTGCGACGCATCGCTGTCCGCGAGATAGCTTTCCAGGAAATCCGCTTTCTTCATGAAATCATGCGCGGACTTGCGCGCCGCTTTCAGGTTCGCGGCGCCGATCAGGCTGCCCTCGCCGATCAGATCGATCACGATGAGGGCTTTCTTCGCCGTGGATCCGGAGCGGGTTTCCAGCTTCTTGAAATAGTCGGCTTTTTCCAGCAGCTCTGCCTGAAGCTCTTCCAGTGTCCGGCAGATCCGATCCTCTATGCGCGGGGGCAGATTATTTGCCTTGGTGTCTTTGTGAACCTTGGCAAGGAATCCGAGCTTTTCTTCCAGCGGCCCGTCTTTCCCCGTTACGGAGCGGGCGAAATCCGGCTGGCTGATGATCGAGGTGACATATTTCGAAAGATAGTCGGCCCCTTTTTCACTGATCGCCTGCTTGCGCACCTGAAGCGCCAGGTGAACCTTCTGGCTGACATCAATACGCCCTCCGAGCAGCAGGTCGATGGTCTCGTCGCTCAGAAGGGAGGCCTCGCGTTTATGCAGGCCAATCTCGCATTCCTCCCCGCCAAGGAAGCCGTTGGGCGTCGACAGGCGCTTGTGCATGGCGCGGACACGCTCCAGCTCCGTGCGAAGGTCTCCGCGTGTCAGCCTGCCGCTTGAATTCAGTGCCAGTGTCAGCATGCGCAGCAGGACATCCCGGGTTTCCGGGATGTAGCCGGCCTTGGCGAGGGTGTAGAATTTCTTCGCGTTCGCCGGCTTGCTCGGGGCATGGGACGGCTCGATGTCCCCGTCGTACAGAGCAAGCAGCCGGTCTATTTCCTCGCCGGGGGTGGAAAGCTCGCCGAAAATATCCTTGCAGGCGTTGGGCGCGCGCAGGATCTCGGCGATAAAGGAATCGAAGTGTCCGAATGCCTCGAGACCGGCAATGTCATGGCCGAGCTCGTAGAGCATCTCGAATTTCTTGACCCAGTCGTTGACGCCCTCAAGCGTGGCCGTCAACGCTGCCCTTACCCGGAAAGCCTGCTCGTCAGGAGTTTCGCCACTCCGCAGTGCGATCACATCCGGGATCATGCTTTTCTCGAGTTTTTGCGGTGGCTCCTTCTCGAACTTCCCCAATGCGTCCTTGCGCAGCTGATCCGTGATCTCGTAGAGACGGCGAACCCGTTCACTGACCGGAGTTTGCGTACTTTTTACCTGTGCGATGGCTGCCTTCTGGACCGCCTGCATAAGGGTGGTCCCGGCATCACTGAAAGACCGCTGATGCTTGCTCGAATGCAGTAATTCCGTCGGGGTGATGCGAACCGACTGCAGATATTTGCCGGCGGCCCGGCCAATAGCATCGCGCGACTTCCTGGAATAGAAGTCGGAGACGTCTTCGCAAACGGCATCCTTGAAAGTCTGCGCTTCTGCTTTTTGCGGGTCCATCATTCAATCTGCATGCCGGAATGAAACAATAACTCAGTTAATTCCATTGATTTTATTACTGTTAATCGTGGAATTAGAACATGAATAGCGGCTGTGTTCTATAACGCGCAACAGGATATGCGTGTGACATAGAGCACGTGACGAATCGTGCTTGGTACGATTCGCCCTAATCCTGGTTTTGCCGGGCATACTCATACAGAGAGACGGCCGTTGCGGCTGACACATTCAGGGTCGCCACGGGGCCCGCTGTCGGCAGGCGGGCAAGCAGATCGCAATTCTCCCGGGTCAGACGTCTGAGGCCGCTCCCTTCCGCACCCATGACGATCGCTATCCGGCCCTTAAGATCGGCACCATCCAGCGTTCCCCGGGCGTCACCGTCGAGCCCGACGCACCAGAATCCGGCATCGCGCAGCTGTTCCATGGTCCGGCTCAGATTTGTGATGTGGACGAGATCGATCGCATCAAGCGCGCCCGAGGCGGATTTCGCCAGCACACCGGTTGTCGGCGCGGCATTGCGGTCCGGAGCGATCACCGCGCGGGCGCCAAAGGCGGAAGCCGAGCGTAGAATCGCTCCCACATTATGCGGATCCGTCACCTGGTCGAGCAGGACAAGCAGGCAGCGCTCGCCGACATCTTCAAGAATATCCTCAATCGCCACGTCCGGCAGCGGCAGGACTTCCGCCGCCACGCCCTGGTGAACTGCCTCGGGGCCGGTGAGGCTATCGAGGGCCTCTTTCTCGACGATCTTCGGCTCGGGGAGTTCGTTGCGCCGCGAGTCGGGCAATTCATCCAGGCGCTGGCTGAGTTCGGGCTCCGCTCTCTGGGTACAGAGCAGACCCGTGATGCGGCGTTTGTCATTTTGCAGAGCCATGGCAATCGCGTGCCAGCCCCACAATATGTCGCGGCCTCTGGGCTTGGCGCCAGGTTTCGAAGAGGGTTTGCCGCGGCGTCTGGCGGCGCTGGGCTTGCGGGGCGGAGGTTTGGCCATGGTAACTACCTGATGCCCGGATTGCTCCGGAATGTTGCGGGACGAAAACAAGGGGCAATCGATCAATTACCCATGTTCCCGCTTTTGCCATGTTTTTCACGTTGACAAACAGAGACTATTTCTCATATTTCGCACTCCCTTCCAACGCGGAAGCCTGTTTAGCCACTCCGGTGGCTCTCGGGGGACGGCTTTAGGGAACATGGTGGGGTGCCCGAGTGGCTAAAGGGGACGGGCTGTAAACCCGTTGGCTATGCC
>TARA_R110001599_G_scaffold83718_3_pt1 | contig 20525 bp, 14 predicted proteins | sample TARA_R110001599 | Tara Oceans TARA_R110001599 (sample SAMEA4398360) | marine metagenome | biome: Polar Biome; feature: [MES] marine water layer (ENVO:01000295) within the mesopelagic zone...; material: water (ENVO:00002006), including particulate matter (ENVO:01000060) such as......
ATCATTGTCAAATTTTCCAGTAGTATCACCTGCAAAGGATAATACATGTTGTGTCCATGAGGTCGCAGAAGTAAAGGTTTGGGCTATATGTCTAGTGTTATCAATATCTGACAATTCTATTACATAAACTTTTGCATCTTGAGCTTTCATATAAAATGAAATGGTAATGGCTTCAGCACCAGAATGTCCTTTCTTAGCCATTTGTAAATCTTGTCCTTCAATTCTCCAATCTAAAGTAAAGAGTTCTCCTGTTGCTATACTGGCATCTGCTGTGGTGCAATCTAAATGTAAACAATTAGAAAACCCAGCTAAATCTGTGATTGCTGTACGAGCTGATGTAAACCTACCTGCTGTAGTAGCTCCAATTGTATGTCTTACACGATCTACCGTAACATAGCCTTCATCTCCATCTCCTAATGCAGCTACTGAACTACTTCTTTGTGCCACTTGCATATCGCCATTTATAATAATCGCTTTAGAATTAGGTCTAGTAATTCCAAATCCTGTAGCTGTACCACTATTAGCAATGGTCGCTCCTGAATCAACTGTTAAAGTAGAGCCTGATAAGATATTAAAACTATTAGCAGTCATTCTAAAGTCATCAGCACCTGCAATTTCAAAATCAATTTGGTCATCAGTTGGAGATGAAATAGTAGTATCACCATCTGTATCTAAAACTAAACCATCAGCTAAACCATTAAGGTCAATAAGATTTCCATTAGCATCTAAAGTACCGCCTAGTTGTGGGCTAGTATCTTCTACTACATTTGATAATGAACCAGAGCCATCTACTCCACTATAAGCAAAGTGAACTCCTACTCCATCATCATCTGAAAAAGAACCAGAACTAACAACATGCGTTACTGGAACTTTTGTATATCCAGAAGCATCTGTTACAGCGCCACTAACTTTAAAAACTGCGTAAGTAGATGCAGTTCCTTCTTTAGTAATAGTTACAATCCCTCTTGCTGTTGAGTTTGAAACATCATCCCAGCTTTGAACATAAGCAGTAATATCAGCAGAAGCATCATCAGCATCATCTACATATAAAACTGTTGCACTTGCTATTGTTGCGTGATTCCAAGCTATTTTTCCTGCCCCTGGATCAGCATCAGAAGTTGTACTTTCCCAAGTCATTGAAAGTTGTGAGTTAGTTCCACTTGCTCCTGTTGAGCCAGTTGATCCTGTGCTTCCTGTGCTTCCTGTTGAGCCAGTTGAGCCAGTATCTCCTTTATCTCCTTGTCTTGTAAAATGTACAGATACTTCATCTGAAGCTGAAAAAGTATTATTAGATATTAAATGAGTAACAGCTAATTTATTATAACCACTAGCATCAGTAGATGAACCTGTTATAGAAAATCTTGCATAAGTTGATGGATCATTAGTATCTACTATGTGCAAATATCCTTTAATCGTTGAAGTGCTATCATCCCAAGTTAAAACATCAGTTGAAGTAGTAGCTCCATTAGCATCATCATCATCAATATAAATAGCAGTAGCAGAAGCATATGTTCCATTGTTAAATCGAATATCTCCAGCGCCTGGATCTGCATCTGTTGTGCTAGTATCAAAAGTATATAGATAACCAGGTATAGCACCATCATTACCAGATATACTAAAATGTACAGATAAACTATCTCCTGCGCTAAATGTATTATTACTAACTAAATGCGTTACTGTTAATTTATTATAGCCAGACGCATCTGTAGCTGAACCAGATATTTTAAATCTAGCATATGTGCTTCTGTCATTAATATCAGTAAATTGTAAAATTCCTTTATTATTTGCGGTACTGTCATCCCAAGTAATTGTTTCAGTTTGTGTTGTTGCACTATGTTGATCTACATCATCAATATAAATCTCTGTTACACTTGCGTAAGTTCCGTTATTAAAAGAAACTTCTCCAGCACCAGGATCTGCATCACTTGTACCAGTATCAAATTTATAAAAATAACCAGGATTAGCTCCATCTATACCATTAGCTATAAATGTTACCCATACTTTATCTTCATTAGCAAAACTACCTGCACTATCTACATGCACTAATGTTGCTTTACTATAACCACTAGCATCTGTAACAGCTGCTGTAATATTAAATATTGCCCATGTATTTAAAGTTCCTGCTTTTGCAACTCTAATTCTACCTCGGTTAGTATAATTAGTTGCATTATCATCCCAAGATTGTACCCAAGCAGATATATCTGTTGCGTTATAATCTAAATCATCTACATAAATAGCTGTTGCTGAAGCAATTGTTGCATGATTAAATCTTATAAATCCGCCCGTTGGATCAGCATCTGTTGTTGTAGTTGAATATTGCATTAATGCAGAATCTCCGCCTACAGGTAAATAATCTGCAATCGTAGTTAAATCTCCTGAACTATCAAAACCTAAAGCACGACTGGCTCTAGTAGTAGCACTATCTGTAAATTCACTAGATGTAATAGTATTAGTTCTTGATACTTTAAAAGATCTGTTTAATTCTTCTTGAATTTCTTGGCTGATAGATAAATTTTTATCAAATGCACCTTCTACGCTATCCGCAGTAAATGGATCATTTTCTACTAAATCTACTGCTTGAGTTTTAGTAGTTGCCCTTCTTAATATAATAGTTTCTGTGGCTGTTGGCACATGCCCTGATTCAAAAGTAACATTACCGCCAGAAGCTGTTCCAGCACCACTTACTGTATAATGCGTAGTTAAAGTCTTTACTGTTTCTACCCCAGTAGAGGAACGAATAATAACCTGCATATCAGCATCTGCACTTATTTTAAATTGATAAGCAAAAGCTGTTGTAGAGCCATCTCCAGAATAACTATTCTTTATAATCGTTGTCGATACTGTCATTTTTATTTCTCCTAGCTTATTTTGCCTTAAATATGTTTATTTGTCATTATCTTAATATTAATATCCACCACGATCATCCTCATTCCAATAAGAATCTAAATAATCATTATCATCAATATCATCAGCATCATCAGTATCAATATCGGTATCAATATCAGCATCAGTTTCAATATAAGTTTTAGACCATTTTAAATCTTTTAGTTTATTTATTGTTTCTTTTATAAGTTTTTGTTGTGTTTCAGAATTATCTTTATTAGCTAAAGATTTTACAAGATCATCATATTCTTTTCCGTATACTAACATTGCTTCATAATACGCATCTTGTATATTATATTTGTCAGATGCGGTTATTACGGACATTTGTTCATCTTTTTTTCCAGCTAAAATTTCTTTAGCATATTTTTTATTATACCTTTCAACACTTTCAGGTGTAGGAAGTCTTTCAATATTATGTAAATCTTGATTGAGGTTCTGAAATGAAGCATAAAAAAATTCAAGATACGCTTTTTTTGTTTCATGTTCTACTGTTTTTAATTTTATTATTTTTGCTGGAGTATTAATTGGAGTGAAATTTTCATACATTTTTAAAGTTTCTTCAATTTTAGACCATTCTTTATATTCTTCATAAAAATCTTGTATATATTTTGAATTTCCTGATGATGAAAATCTAACAGAAAAACCTTTTACAACTGGAACATTTTGTTGCCACCAGTTTATAGTTCCTTTTTCTGGTATTGCTTTAGGAAAAGGTTCTTCTTGTATTCCAGCTATAACAAATAATTCTGAAACTATAGATATCATTGTTTTACCTACATCTCCAGTCCATCCTTTTATCCAATAATCTAATTTTTTAGGTGATGTAAACCAATCAAGATTATTTACAACAGGAAAATCATAAGCATATTTTGCTACTATTTTTGAAAATTCTGAAGTAGATTGATCGTATTTTTCAGAATTTATTAAACCTTCCCATCTACGAGCAACAATAGCTTGATCTGTATGACTGTTTTTATTGTTTAATAAATCATTTAATGGCGAAATCATTTGAATATTCGGGGAAAGTACACTTTCGGCTGTATCTTTAAACATATTTATTACAGCTTTTTTAAGTTCTTTATCATCTCCATGATACATCCAATCTAACATTCTTTCTGGAATTGTTGCAAAAATTATTCCTTGTTGAAAAGGTTTTGGTATTCTCCAGACTGATTCAGTTGCTTTATCTCCTTCATTTAAAATAATAATCCAAAAAACATCTTTTTGCCATTGTGGTAATGCTTTATAAATTTCACTATCTTTATTTTGCCACCATAACGCCATTGACGGTAATGTAAGATACATTATAGATTTTTGCACAAAATAAGGCGCTGTCTTTCTATTAATTGTTCCTGGCGCTCTATCTGAAAACGCTTCATACAATTTTGATAATCCTTGTATATTTGCATTATAAAAAGCTGACTGTTGATTTATAAATTGACCAATAGTTCCCATTTTTCTAAAATCTACAGTAATATCTCTAGCTTCAAACCCAGCCTTTTCCAATATTTCTTGTTGTGTTAATCGTTTATTTTCTGGTAAAGTTTTATTTAATTTATTTAATCTGTTTTCAGTTAATCTAAAATTTTCTACCCTAGAACCCATTTCTGCTACATCTCCCATATCTCTTAAAATATTTAAGTTTGGTTTTTTTGCAAAATCAATAACATTGTGCATAGTGCTTTTTCTACTATCTAAATATTTTGCTACTTCTAAATCTGCAAAATAATTTCTATCGTATGAAATTAATGTAGCTTGAGTGCCACCAGAAGTGTTAAATCTAAACATTAAATCTTTACTTTTTTTAACATATTTTTTTGTATATATATATTTTAATGGAGTGCTTTCTCCATATTTTGCCGCTACAAAAATATTTGCACCTCTACCAGTTGAAATAAATGGCAGAAACCAAAAATTTTTAGAAAATCCAGATGCAGTAAAAGTATCTCTTATAAAGTTAAAAATCATAAATTTTGGATTTAATACAACTCCTGCTCTTAACATCTTTGCTGGTATTTTCGTAGCTGATAATGCTTGGGGAAGCCATATCATTTCCATATTATTCATATTTAAATCTCTAAATGCTTCAAAAAAATAAGGATTTTTTATTTCCCAATTTTTTAATTTTCCATTTTCCATATATTGAACACTTCCACCTTTCTTATGCACCATTGTTTTTCCTGACTTCCACCCTGTTCCTTCTACAATCGGTTTTCCTTCAGGCTTTAAATGTCCATCCATTTTCCAAATTGATAAACTTTCTTCCCCAGTTTTTACTTTTGTTTCAATTATTTCTGATAATTCTTTAGGATTTTCTTTTTTATAATCTTTTATTTGTTTGAAAAGTTTTTGTAAAGCAAAATTTCTTTCTGCTATTGTAATAAAATGATATGTATTTAACAAAATACTTTCTAAAGGACTTTTAATGTCTTTTTCACTTCCTTTAAACCTTTGAAGTGAACTAATTTTTGCACTTTTTGCACTTATACCTGCTCCAAAATCAATATCTATTCTGTGTGCTGGAGTATAATTTTTCATAGCTTCTTTAATATGTTTATATTGTTTTGGAGTTAAATATCCTGAATCTTTTAAATATTTTAATAAAGTAGCATTATAAACTTTCAATTCATTGTATATTTTTTCCCATTTTCTTTTGCCATGAAAAATTGCACTTTTCGCTTCTGCTAAAGTCATTCCGCCAAATTCTGCTTCTATCTCGGCTGTTTTTTCTTTAACTGTACCAGTCTTTTTATTATATCGTTCCACTAATGTTTCACTTAGCATATATCTTTCTAATTCTTTCTGGCGCTCTGGAGTTTTTATTTGGTTATAAATTTCTGCAAGAGATTTCCCTGTTCTTGAAATAGTTTTAGGTATTTTTCCAAATCCAAAAGTACCAGTATTTATAAATTCAAATGCTCTACCTACTAAACCAGGTTGTATTCTAAATGTTTCATATATATTATTTGCATCATTAAAATTATAGACTTTTTTACCTGTCATTCTTTCATATATACTTCGTATTGGATTTAATTTATCTATCATTCTAGGTGTTATGCCTTTACTAAAATCTACAGCTTGTTCAATAACTGTTCTGGCTGGTTGCCTACCAGATTTAATAACCTTAGATTTTTGTATAGCACTTTTTGGAATATTTAATGTTGTTTTATCAATTTTAAAATCTTCTCCCGTTAATTTTTTTATTTGTTTTGTTAACGAATTTATTTTTAAATCTGCTGAAACTACTAATTTTCCTCTTTTTACAGTTTCATTTAAAATCTTTTTTTCTTTTTCTAAACTTTTTATTTGTTTATCTATTTCAAGATTATCTGGCCTTTTATTTTTCTCTTTTTTGAGATTTATAATTGCTCGATTAGTTTCTGAAAGTCTTGTTTGATTTGTTAATAACTGTGTATCTTCTATTTGTAATTGCCTAACTCGTTTTCCTCCAAACCATTTTTGAGGAATTTTAAGAAATGTACCGCCACTAGATAAAATTTCATTAGCTTCTAAATCTTTAACTAATGATTTTGCTTCTTTTGTTGTAATTTTAAAATGTTTTTTTATGTCAGTCCATTTGCCTGTTTGATTTTTTTGAACAAATTCAACAGCTTTTTTATATAAAGGATTTGAAGAAACTTTAAAATTTGGCTTTTCTGCTTGTTGATCTCTTATTTCTTTTGCAATTTCTGTTCTTTTTACTTCTTCTTTTAAATATTCAGCTTTAATTTCCCTTTCTTTTTTATTTGTTTTTGATCTTTTTAAATTTAAACTTACTATATCTCTTAATAAAGGTGTATTTTTCATAATTTCAGTAACATTATTTTTTATTTGTTTTCCTGTTTTTCCTTCTAATAGAACTTTTTCATTTACTATGTCATAAACTTTTTTAGTATATTTGGCAGATGTGCCTTTTTCAATTCCTCCAAACATAAGTAAAAGCAAAGCAGTATTTGTTAAACTTTCTTTAGTAGGAGCTTCATTATGTATAATTTTAGATGCAGCAATTACACCAAAAAATCTTCCTATGTAATCACTCATAAATTTATTTACATGTGGATTTTGCCCAATAGTTTTTGCTGCAATATTACTTCCAATAGGGAACGCTGTCATAAATAATCCGCCTTTTATTCCTTCAACAACAGCATGTTCAATAAATACTTTGGAAAATTCTTTAAAATTTTCAGGCGGATTGTCTGAAAGTAAAGACTGCATATACATTTCTTTAACAGCGTCATTTACAAAACCTGCGCCAAATGCTGCACCATATGGATTTCTTGTTAAATAACCACCCGTAAGTCCACCGACAATAAAAGTAGGGCTATCTCCTATTAACGCCATTGTACTTTCTAAAAGTCTTTCTAAATTTCCAGTATCTCCTGGTTCTGCAGAAAATGCTTCTTCAACATCAATTCCAGTTCCAAAATGATACTTTAAAGCAAGATTTATATTTCCTTTCCCCCATCCTCTATCAAAATATTCTTCCCAATCAGCATCATCTCCAACAGCCCATTCAGAAACATCCTCCATTATAGTTGCCCAATGGTTGCTCATATTTATACTATGTATATTATCAAATGCGTTATTTCTATATTCAGTAATATCATTTGAATGCAAAATATCTTGTATTTGTTTTTCTTCAAACCCCAAATCATAAAGTTCTTGTTCTGTCATATCTGTAATGAGTTTTTCATCATCTTGTGTTAATTTTATTTCAGCAATTTGATCTTCAGAATATCCAAAATCTTGTAATTCATTATGTTGTTCAATATCTTTTAAAGCATTTTTAAAAGTTGTATTAAATACTGTATTTAATCCTTCTGAAAATTCTTCTTCAGGATCTTCATCCTCAAGATCCTCAAGATCTTTATCTATTTTGTCTGTTGTATCTAATTCTATTGGCGGTGTTTTAGATAATAATTTATTAGAATCTGATAGTAAATTATCGTCTAATTCTGTAGATTTTTTAATTGCATCATTAGAAGATAATAGGTTTTTATCCTTTTTTTCTTCTTCATCATCATTATTGTCTATTAAATTTATATTCATTTTATGACATTCCCAGTTCGTATTTTTCCATACTTCCCATATTTATTTCTTTTTTGACCACCTTCTGTAGGGGAATAAGAACCATATGTGTGTTGATGCGTTACAAATACTTTTTCTTTTGGAAATTCATGGTAATACCAGTTTTTTGAAGGATTACCGTTTTTATCTGTTTTCCATTCGTATAATGCTGCTTTAATTTGAGCTTGATATTTTTTATTTTTTGCTGCTGTAAATCCAGGAAGTTCTCCATTTGCCTTATATACACTATCTAATACTTGTTGATGAGTTATTGGAATCCAATTTGGATCAAGTATTACTCTATTAACCCTATCCATATAGTTAGTAGATTTTGATGATAAATTTTTCAGATTCATCTTAATTTCATCACCCATCTTTAACTTATACTGGGTTGCATCAAATCCAATCCAGTCTGGACTGTTTGAATTTAATAATTTATTTTTTATATTAACTATTTGCGAAAATTCCGAATCTTTTTCTATTGCATCATAAACTCTTTCCATCATTATTGATTTTAATTGACTTTTTACGAATTGGTATGCAATAGTTTTTTTACCAGATTTTCCTGGTAATAAACTTGGCATTAAATTATCAATCCATTTGTCTACAACTTTATCTATTTTGGCAGTTTGTTTACCTTTACCTCTTATTATTTTATCAAAAAGGGTAAAATCTTTTAACCCTATTTCACCAGCAACATGCCTGTCAAATATAGATCTTGGTTTTTTTTGATCTAAAGAATTAACAGCTTGATTATTATATTTTTTTTCATCATCTGTTAAAAATGGCTTTGTTATAGAATTAATTTGCCATGTAGCAAGGTTAGCAAAAATAAAACTCTGTGTATTATATTCAGATTGTGTTGTCAGCGTTTTTCCCGTTTGCATGTCATTATTAGCTGTTAGAAGTTCATTATATATAGTATATTTTTTTGGCCCTTTTAATTTTTCTAGATAATAATCCATATTATTAATGCCTTCTTTATATGTACTATAAAATTCTTGAATTATTTTTTGATTTGATTCTTCAAAATGCTTGGTTTCAATATAAACTTGTCTTGTTAATTGTTTTTTTGCATCTGTTAATAAATCTTCTCTAATATTATCAGGTAAAAATTCTTTATCAAAATGTGTTGTATGAGTAAATTTTATTCTGCTTTTATCATATTCAGTAAATGGTATTTCTTCTATAAAATCTTTTTCTACACCAGTATTAACATCATTATATACTTCTATATAATCAGTAGTCATTTTTCCTGTTATTGGATCTTCTTTTTGATTTTTTGGGCGATTATGAAAATAATTTTTCCAATTATGAAGATCATATTTGTCGAGTTCTTCTTTTACATCTATCACAACCATATTATTTTTAGCTTTATTTAGATTTATTTTAAATAAATCTTTCTCTAAGTTTCCTATTGCCCAATAATTTTTCCATGATGTCCTTTTTGATACATCATTATATGCTGATTCTTTTGTTGTTGCCCAAGCAACAGTTGCATCAAATTTTATTTTTTTTTCTTTTATTTTTTTAATTCGCATATAACTTAGATTGCCTTCTCCGTATGCTAAACTTTCAAATGCTCCATAAGCAGGATCTTTTCCCCCCGCATAATGATTCATTTTAAATTCTTGTAATGTTTTGCCAAAATGTTCTTTTCTCATCTTTTCTAAAACGGCAATATCATACATTTGATTTTGCTTTTGTGGATCGCCTTTTTCTACAAAAAATTCAAAATCCAATAACCTTTTTTGAAAATTAGCTCCTTGCAGCGTATTGTGATTGTCTTGTCTTGTTTTTTCTAAAGCCTTATCTATATTTATTTGTCTTTGCGCTTGAACATCTATCGCATTTGCTATTTTTTGATATGAAGGTTCATTTGCTCTAACTGCATCAATTAGACTGCTCCCTAAATCTCTCATAGGGTTTGTTGTTTGTATTTCACCTCTTACTGGTTTTAATTTCATTCCCATCATTTATACCTTTATGTCATTTAATTTTTAATCAAATGGTTTCCAATTATCTGTTTTATTATTCCAATCACCTGTTTTATTAGTAGCTGCACTATAAGTTTTTATAGCGTTAGTAACTAAATTAGTATTTTTTTCAAAAGTGTTTTTGTTTAAAGCTAACTTTGTTTTTGTATCTAATAAACTTATTTCCATATCTACTCCTTTATTTAACCAAAACATTTTATCATCATAATCTTCCATTACTTCTAATTCACTTAATAATGAACTACCTTGATAGGTTACTCCAGCAGCGCCTGTTCTAGCTTTTTTTTCACTTAATAATTCTGCGGCTTGTTTATTTATTTGAATTTTTTCATAAATTCTTTTTTGTTCTCTATTGTATTTATCCCAATTTGCAGCATTTTTTAAGCGTTTAGCTTGTTGCATACTGCCCATATAAGAAGTAACTGTGCCTACCGCTAATGCTGCTGCTAACCATGGAAACGCCATTTATATTTTCTCCTTAATCACTTGTTACTAATGTTCCTGTTATTCCTAATACCGTCATTGGCAAAGGTTGTGTTTGTTCAATCGTTATCTGCCCTTCTCTATCCCATCCTAAATTAGTTACTCGTTTATCGCCAGTAAAACTTGCTATTGGTTGCCCCATAGCTGTTGCTGATGTTCTAAACGGTATTTGGTCATCATTAACAGTTGCTCCTACAGTTTCATGTAAACGAACAATTACTTCATTATATCTTTTTTTTCTACCTTGTGCAGAACCAGCTTGACTTCCTGCTTCTACTCTCATAGTTTTAATTTTTGATACATATCCCAATCCAATTTCAATTGTTTTACTAGCAAAGGTACTAGGTAAACTAACTGTTATTGCGCCACTTGTTACTACTTGTGGAGGATATACCGCATCATCTATTAATATTTGTACTGTTTCTCCTTCTAAATGATCTAAGGATGTTACTGTCGTTGAAGAACCTGTAACCGTACCAGATAAAGCACTATCTTGATTTATTGTACTATCTAAATATTCTACATATTTAACAGTTGCACCATTAATTATTCTTTCAACAATTATCCAAACTTGATTTTCAGATGTTTCCGAGATTGATGTTACGCTTTTAACTTTAGCGTGAGTTTCATTTATTGTTGTTAATCTAACCGTATCAGAGCTTTGAATAGTTAAATAATTAATGCCACTTTCAGAAGTTTCAGTAACGGTTACTACCGCACTTGCTACAGTTGCTGTAAAATCAGCATGACTGTTTATTGCAGTTTTTAAATTTGTTGCAGTAGTATTATTATTTGTTTCTGTTTTAAATTCGTCTGTTCCTGCTGTACCTGTTGTTGATGTAAAAGTTACTGTAGTTCCATCTCTTTTAGTTAATATTAAATTACTTCCTGTTACAATATTAGCGTAATCTGATACAGTAATAATGCAAGATGTTCCTTTTCCTCCTACTATATGTTTGTGCCAAGCAACAACATCTTCTTGTCGTTGATAAGTCATTCCTAATAATGCGCCATCTTCTCGTACTGCCCAATAAATAGATTCAGGTTCTTGTGCATAATCTACATCTACAATACCATCTCCTGTAATGTGTTCTGCTAACAAAGTCATGTCAGGCGCTGTATACGCATCATCTTCAAAACGATAAACAAATTCTCTTACTTTCTTTTTTTGTCGTTGCACAAATAATACAGCATTACCAATTTGTACTGGTTGTGTTGTATAACCACCATAAGTTGTTTGTTGTGTTATTTGTACATTGTCAGGTTTTAAAGGTTCTCCAGTTGGTCTACCTACTTTAAATTCACCACCAGCAGTACCTACAATTAAATCTCTAGCTGGAGCTAACCATCTAATAGTATTTACTTTATTTGCCGCTATAGTATAAATAAACGCATCTGAAGCACTTGAATCATCTACATCAAAATTTTCATATTCTCCAGATTGACTTGCCCATATAGTTTGTGGGAAATCTGTAGATCCTCCAAATAATAATCTTTGCTCAAAAAATGTTACCGTTTGTGGAAAACCTGTGGTATCTCCCCAAGCACTTAATTTCCAAGCTGTGATAGCGTTTGTATTAGTAAACGCAACTGTAATTGTAGCAACAGCGACAGTTGAATTTGTTCTGGCAGTTATAGTTGCTTTACCAGCGTTCATATTTATTTCTCGACCTATGTCTGTAGCTAACCAACCAACTCCACCATTAATTCCTGTTATTGCAGAAGCAGTAATATTTACACCTGCTCCGACTCCTGCAGAAGCTGGGGTTAATGTGGTTGCTGTTGTATTAACATCAAGATATGGCCCATTACTAAAAGCAACTTCAGCTAATGTCCAGGTTGTATGTGCTGTCCTTGATAATTTTGATGGTTCATGTGCTGGATGTACTATATACATAACATCAGCTGATTGGGTAAATTTTAAATCAAAAACTTGTGCTGTAGTATAATTAGTTGCTATTTCATATACTTTTTGTCCTACTCCAGCAGAACTATATGTTGTATAGCTACTTGAATTTACGCCAGATAATTCAAAAGTATTAGTCGTTTTATTAGCAACAACATATCTTCTGCCATTTACTTCTGTCATTCCTACAACACTATTAATCCATACATGATCTCCATTAACATATCCATGCGAACTTGCTGTTACAACAGCTGGGTTTGCTTTGGTAATTGCAGTTATTGTTTTATCTGCTTCTACTATTTGCCCATTATCTTTATAAAATCTTATATATTGATCGCCAAATTCCAATACATAAGATTGTGTAATGTTAAATTCAAATGGTATTAATCTTGTAGCATTAGCAGAATTTTTAACTTCACATACAAAACGAGTTCCAAATCTTCTGGTTGCTCCGCCTTGTGGAAATACAGTCATATTTTGTAATGTTTCTACGCCATTGACATATTTTTTAAAATCAACTTGCCCTGCTAACTTTGGGGTTAACTCTCCAGCTGTAAAATTTGTTTGAAACGGATGTACTCTTGCCATTAACCTTTCCTAAAGTCTGTAAATACTGGGGAAACAAGTTCATCAATAAATCCTTCTTGCCCATCAATACTTCTAGCTTCAGAAAGTTTTAGTTGATAGAGTTTTTGCATTTGTGCTTGAAATGTTACAGAGTTAGTTACAGGGTATGCTAAGTCAACTGCTAATTTTGCAATTAAAACATCAGTAAACATAGCATCAAATTTTACTGTATCAGTAACTCTTGCTATATATAATATTTTGGCTGTGCTTTCGTCTGTTAATAATACTCTACCTTCAGTAGATGAATTTTCAATTTTAAATTTATAATCAGCATATTCCATTTCCAAGACTCTTAAACAATAAGGATCTGTAGGTAAAGAATATTGATAAGCATAACCATAACTAGGGGTTGTAGATAATTGTGCTAATGTTGCTCTGGTTATTGCAAAATTCCATGGATGGCTTCTTAATACCGCATCTCTCGCATCTGCATAAAATCCATTGCAAAGTCTTGCTCTTTCTGTGTTATCCGTAAGAGAAGTTATAGGAGAATCTCCTAATCTTCTTAATGCGTTTGAACAAATTGAAACTTCGGTAGCCATAATGTTACAAATATGCCATAAGGCGCTATATAAATCAATATATAACGCCTATGGTCTTACAAAATAATCTTTTAAAAAAGATTAATCAACAACATATAACATCTGGAGTTCAATTGTACCTGTAGCAGCTGCACCAGCTAAAACTACCGTAACTAGAATTCCATCTTGGTTTGCATCAACAACGCTATTTCTACCTAAAGCAGCAGTAGCGGCAACCGCAACGGTTGTAATTGATGTACTAGCAGCAGCAGCAAAGTATTCATCAACATCTAATGCAACAGTTGTACCAGCTGCATTTTTATATGCTGCATGGCCTACTGATAATGTTGTAGAACTACCTAAAGCGTCATGTGTTAATGTACCTTCTAGTATTCTTGCACCATTAGGTAAATTAAACATTTCTATGACATCATCCGCTGATAAACTAGATGCTTCGTATAATGCGTAAGCAATACGAACTCTACCAGAGTATTCGTTAGGATTAATCCTTTCTGTTGGATTATTTTGACTCCACTTAGTTTTTTGAACTGAATATACTGTAGCCATTTAACCCTCCATTAAGATTCTACACAAGCAATTTCAACAACTTTTTCATCTTCTACTCTCGTAGCTCCGATACTCATTGATAAGAATACTTGTGTTGCATAGTTTTTGTCTGCTCTTTCAGATATTTTTGTATTAATATCTTGTCCAAGCGCCAAGCCTATTGCGTTTTGTGTGAATGCTAAAGCTAACCTGTTTGAGCCATCAGTTACTAGTCTTTCAGTTCTAATAAAATTAAAACCTAAGAAAGTATCTATCTCGCCTTGTACAAGTGCTTTAACAGAAGCGTAATCAGCAGATGTTAATTGCTCAACTCCAAGAACATTCTGCAATTGTTTTGCAGTAACTATCATATATCTAGGTTCATCTGGATCTACATCTGATGAATCTATAATTTCTTTAGCTGATAGTAATTTTGTTAAAGTTAAACCTGCTGAACCATGCACGATCTTTTGCGCTGAAGCTAATGCAACAGATGTACCACCCGCTGCTCCTGAGTATGCTGTACCACTAGCGGCACTAATAACTGCATCATCCATAGCTCTACCCATTGCCCAAGCACCAGCCATAGCATATTCAGATGATGGAGAAATTAACATTCTCACTTTATCTTCATTATCAATAAGATCTGCCCAATCATAATCATCCATAGTAACTTTACGCCTAGAATGAGGTGTGTCCATTCTTGGAGTATCGCTATGTCTAGATGTTCTTTTTTCAGCCGCTGTCGAACCAATTCTTTCAAAAAAGTGCGCTTTACCAGTAACATTCTCTGTTTTTACCGCATTTCTTAATCTAGAACCTTTTTGTTGAGCCAAATGGAATACATTAGACTTATACTGTTCGACAAATGCTGTTGTTATTTCAGTTGACATTTGTTTGTCCTCTCATTAATTATATGTAAATATATTAGATGCGATAATACCAATTACACCATATATCTTTACATGGTTAATATAATCGGTCTTTATCCTTGCGGGAAACCTGGCTGTATACGATACAACTTTTCGGATTTTTAATGCTATCACAGCAATTATTTAGTTGTCCATATAGGGCTAAATTAATATTCTAATCTTGCATTAAAATAAAAAGGGTGTCAAGCAATAAGTTGTACTATACTTTTGCTTGACATCTTATCTCTAATACTTAACCTTTTTTGGTTTTGGTGCTTTAACTTTCTTCTTTTTCATGCCTTTCATACTTTTTCCTATTTACCCATACACTTTTTCATGTAATTGGCGTACCTTTTCAACAGCTTCTGTATGTTTAGGATCTCTAGCATTATGATAAGCGTGTTTTTTATCAGCATAAACAGCTTCTATTTCTGCTTTAGCATCTAATGGCGATACCGCTAAACTATTGTTTTGTGTATTTTGTGCCATATCTTCTGTTACTTCTTTTCCTAAACGAGCAAATAATTTAACAACCGCAGGATTATTCCCCGCTTCTGTGTTCATTAATTCTACTATTTCAGGATCTCCGTAAACTTGTAATGCTCTTTGTGCTGCTCTAAAATTTCTATCATAATCTAAACCCCATTCCTGTTTTAACTGGGTTTCAGTTGCTTCTTTACCTATTGCTAATCGAGAACCTTGATTTTCCATGTCATGCTGAATTGCTTTTGCTTGAAATTCAATTAACGCATTAGCTTGTTCATTATTTAAACCTACATTATGTGCAACATTTTTAAATTCATTCATGTTGTTTTCTGGAAAATATTGGTTTAAATCTTTAGGTATGTTGAGTTCATATTTTTCCGCAGATTCAGGTCTGCCTAACTTTGTATATAATTCTGATTTTTCTTCATCAGTCTTAGGGATAGGTATTCTATTCCCCATCATTTTTTGTTGATGTATTAAAGTTTTTGCTGCTGATTCTGCATCATTAATATTTTGTATAGTTGAATCATTTTTTAGTTCATCTGGTAATGAAGATCTCCAATCTTGATTATCACTTTCGCTAGATCCAAGTACGGTACTTTCTTCAACTGGATTGTCTTGCTCTGTGGTCATATTTTCTTCAGCCATTATTATCCTCCATAAAGTTTAAGATACGAATTAATACAGATCGTTGACCTTCTCTGTATGCTGTTTCATAAGGATCATTTTTTATAAATGAACCTCTATGATAATACGCTAATTTTAAATCAGCGATTACTAATTTGCCTTCTTCAGTATCAAATGTAATTTGATATAATTTTTTAAACTCTTTTAAATCTTTTTCGAAATCATTATCCATAAATTATTGGCTCATAGCTTCTTCAACCATTTCTTCTCCACCTAATTCTTCTACAGCTCCAGCAACCATTTCTTGTACTTGTGGATCTGCCATATTAGAAGCAGCTTCGCCTTGCGTTTTCTGTATTTCACTTTGTTGTTGTTGCATAGCCATTTGTTCTTGCATTTGCTGTTGTTCAGCTCGTTGTTGTCGTATATCGTCAACTTCATCTTGCCCACGCAAAATAGTTTTTGGGACACCTAATAAAGTAGCTCTTGCTCTCATAGCAACATCATGATCTATAAGATCCATAATAGATGGATCTGCTTGTGCTACACCAAAAACTAATTCATATAATCTATCTATAGCAGTTACTTCTTCCATGCGTTGAGAACGAGCTAATGGGCCAACATATTCAATATCTATTTCTGCTTCAGTTAATATTTCTGGTCTTTCTAACAAAGCATCATTTCTTAACATAATGCCAAATATTCTTTCAATTAATGGATTTAAAAATTCACTTTGAAAACGACCTAATGTTGGGCCAAGTAATCTTTGCATTAATTCATATCTTACCTGTACTTCAGTAGCTGTCATTTGTGGCCCTTCTTGAAGTTGTAATTGATCTGAATAATAGGCTTGTCGTATAGCAGTTCTTAATTGATTTTCTTTCATATCAGTTATTTGCCAATTAGAACCAATTTGCAATGGTTTAACAGCACCATCATTTCTAACAACAGAAATACCTCCAGGTGTCATTCTTACACGACCTATAACCCCATCATCTTGTACTAATAATGGAGGATCAATAGCTTTTGCCCAAGCCTTTAATCCAATTTCTACTGCTTTGTTTACCGTTTTAATATCGGGTAACGCATTATAACTTGGAGATCTGCCAAATATTTCTCCTGTTGCTTTACTCCATCTTGGAACTAAGTAAGGAAATTCATTATAACCACCCACTCTTACTTTCATTTTATCTTCCATACAAACATGACATGAATGAAATGGTAATTTTGTTGCTGATTTACCTGTTGCTCTTTCGTAATCTTCAGTTGGTTCTACAGCATGAATAAAATTAAATGTTTTATCTGGTTTTTCTTTTGCTGCTTCTAAAACTTTTTCACCAACATTATCTTCACCAAATTCTTGTACCGCTTGTCTTGCAGTTAATTTATATTTTCGATATAAAGTATCAACTTTTCCATTAATGTTTTCGGCAATAAAATATTCTTTAATATGTAGTGCGTTAAAATGAACTCCTTCTTCATTAAATCCTTTTCTACTTTCTTCTACAAATAATGCACCTGTACCAATAGATACAAGATCTAAATATAATTCATGTACTTCTGTATTAAAATTACTTTCATTAAAAACATCATACATACGACTTGCAGTATCTTCTAACCATACTTGTATATCTCTTTCTTGGTTTAAATCTTGATCTCTTAATTTTAAACTAAACCAAGGGAGAGAAGGAGATGTTAATGTACCTTGTAAACTTGCTGCTAATAAAGTACATGCTGTTACTGCGGTTGAATCAAATAATACTTCGGTGCGTTTTTCACCTTTAGATCTTTGAAATGATACTTCAGCTTTTCTAGGCATTACATAATCTAATATTTCTTGCCAATGATTTTCCCAAGTTTGTCGCTGGGATTCCATTTTGCTACATCTTTTTTTTATGTAATCGTAAGCCATTAATATGTAGGATTACTCCCACCTAACATAGTTTTAGAAGTTGAAGCATCTTCTTCTAATCCTTTACCAGATGTTAAGATAGTGCCGTACATTCCTCTTTTTTTGCCAGAAATTAATCCTTCTTTTTCTTTTGCAAGTTTAGCTTCTGATTCAGCCAATTTAGTATCAGTTGCTACATCTGCTACTGGAGGCTGTTGCATTGGTGCTTTTCCGCCCATATTAATTACCTTTTATCCATTTACATTCTTGTTTAAGCATACCATAAACTGCGCCATCTACAAATTTACCATTTTTACAGTACCCTTGTCTAATAATACCTTCCTTGGTAAATCCTACTCCTTGTAACAATTTTTCATTTCTATGGTAATTATTTTCACATAATGCTGTCATTCTATTACATTTTGCGGTGATAAAACAATAATTAAACATAAATTTTATATATCGTCTTTGACATACTCTTGGATCGTCTAATGACAAATGTACAAAAATATTGTTACCATCATAGTCAGAAAACATTAACGCACCAAGAATATTGCTATCTTCAATAAACCCTACCAGTCTATCGCTGTCGTCTAGTTCTCTCCATATGTTTGATTTAGGTTGTAACCAAGTAAATAATTTTTGTTTCCAGGCTTCATCTGTAATAATATTAATAGCCAAAATTATTAGTTTGTTTTTTCTTAGTTGCTGCTCCACCTAAAACTGTTTTAGCTACATTAGCTTCATCTTCTACACCTTGCGCAGAAGTTAATATGGTTTGTTGTGTACTACCTCCAAAAGTAGCTTTTTTAGTTTCAGCGGCTACTGGAGTTTTGGTAATGTCTGCTACTGGCGCAGGTTTTGGAGTTGGCGCTATTGCTTTAGCTTTTGGCGCTATCGCTTTAATCCCTGGTAAACTCCTAATAATTCTTGTAATTCCACCCATTTAACACCTCACGCAAATACATTAAATTCTGAATCGCTGTTTAATTGTGTTGGTTCGTAATTTTTAACCCTAGCTTTTCGTAACGACATCACACAATATCTCATAGCCGAAATAACATCATCATGTTTAGGTACAATCTTGCCATCTTTTCTATGATACATACGCATTTCTTCCATTAGTTTACCTTGATTTTTAAATATCTTCAAACGCTTTGTTTGCATCCTAACTAACATTTCCATTACTCCTGCTTCTACTGAATTACCACCTGTACCTTCTTTCATCCCTTGTGAGGGAGGATTGCTAAAATGTTCTCTGGTCATGTTAACGCTTTCTTGACGATATTGTTCAGTTAAACTTTTACCCGAACCTTTATCAGCTTGTCTACCATCCATAGGCCACATGACAGGAATCCACCGCCCTCTAGCATTAATCGCTGACGCATGAATCGGTACGGTTTCTTGGCTCATAGAATACGAATCATACACATAAGCAATATCACTATCTCTATCCCACGCTACCCAAACACACGCAGTTGGATGATCCCACCCAAAATCTATGGCACAAATTCTTGGCCAATGACTGGGTAAATCTATCGGCTCACAAATAATTTCTTCTTCTGCTATCGGAAAAACTAAACCCGAACCTAATTGTGGAATACCTCGTTCTCGCATTTTTCTTTCGTGTGGAGGTAATGCCTGGAGTATTTGTTCTCTAATTTTTGATGTCATATGGGGTGCATCATCCCACCCTGCGGTAACCAATGCTTGGCCTTCTTTTAAGTTATTAACAAATTGTGCCACCGTTTCTGTCATTCCGCTTTCAGGCGTAAAGGTCATATACACGATACCCCCTTTGTCAGCCGTTCTGGTTAACGACTGCGAATAAATACCTTGGGGTGGTTCTTCATCTAGCCAGATCACATCTACCGCTTCCCCCATCCATTTTTCTTTACCCATTTCATAAGCCTTAAACCCAATTCGAGAATAACCTCCCGTAATATGTTTAACAATAAGTGAATTAAGTCCATTAGGCACACCAGGTTTTCTAACCGTTTCTTTTATGTCCGCTAACGGAATACTGCCAGTACCTTTAGCATGTGGATCGTCTGGTTGTCCTACCAATTCTTTTTGACAAACATCACGAGTCGTTTCATTCGACACTCCACCGACCCAAGCTCGAACTGGGCGGTCAAACTTACGCCCTTGCCACCAATCAGGATATTTGCCTGTAGCATGAAACGCTATTTCCATAGCACCGCAAAAAGATTTACCGACACGATTTCCCGCCATCAGTAATCTTTGGCTACTTGCATCATTATGAAATTTAAGTTGATACGGATATGGCTGATAAAATTTCATCTGGTTGGTCGCATTTCTGCGTTCTAATTCTTTGGCAATGTCGACCGCTTGTTCTAAACTGGTTTTCATAAGGTTAATTTAGCAAGAACCACTCCTGTATGCAACTTAGAGTGCTTGTTAACATAGGTTAATAACTAAATATTCCCCTTGGCTGTGTGGAATGATCCATATGTATACAATAAAAATGCAATTTTGGGGGGTCGCCCTCTTTTTTATTCTTTTTTATTTCTTTTTTTTCGCGTGTGTTGCGCGTGATATTCATTATATTTTAGGCTT
>TARA_R110001599_G_scaffold53898_2_pt1 | contig 20492 bp, 11 predicted proteins | sample TARA_R110001599 | Tara Oceans TARA_R110001599 (sample SAMEA4398360) | marine metagenome | biome: Polar Biome; feature: [MES] marine water layer (ENVO:01000295) within the mesopelagic zone...; material: water (ENVO:00002006), including particulate matter (ENVO:01000060) such as......
CACAGTTAGGTATGAGGTTAGTGAAGGTACAGCTATAGGTATAGAAGACGGAAAAGTAGTTAAATGGATTATAGAGTCGGCAGCTTTAAATGATGAAGAAATAGCTGAACTTACAAGGTTAATTAGTAAAATAGTGATAGAAACGGTTGGTTCCGAAAACGCTAAGAATGTTTTTGTTAAGACGTCAACAGGATTTTTTCAATCTGATGATGGTAGACCTATAGGTGCAACACCAGAAGCTGTAAGTATTATGAAGTCTAATTCGGGTCCACTACAAGTTAAAGCATCGGGTGGTATTTATAGTAAAGAAGACGCTGAACAAATGATAGATGCTGGAGCTACCAGACTAGGTACCTCAACAGCAAAAGACATTATAAAAGGTAATAAAGTAGAAAAAACAGATTATTAAATGAACACTAAAAGAATTATAAGAGAATTTTTAGAAGATAAAACTAGTCTTTACGATGAAATAGCGTCACTATCTCCAGAGAAAAGAGAAGAGGTACGAAATGCACTAACAAATATAGTTAACAGTAATGATGAAGAGGAAGAAGTAGAAGATTTAAATGAGATTTCGTATGGTGGAATACCAGAACTTAAAGCGGATGGTATATTTTCTAAAATGAGAAAATGGTTAAAAAGATATCTAACAGATAAAGCTTCTGATTTTCTAATCAATTCAAGTGTCGATGAAATGAAGGACACCATAAATTTGATAGACGTATTGGACCCTACAGATATGGTGGGAATATTCAAACCTAGAGCTATTTATTTGGGTGGGGGTATTGATTTTGCTAAAGATGCACTATCATGGAGAACACAAGTAGAGGAATTCTTTGGTCCTGGTCATGTAGTTAAAGGTGAAAGACTTTTAGAGTTGGTTACAGACGGGATAATGGATTTTAAGGGGTTAGATATCCCAGCCATACTTAATCCTCTTAGAGCAGAGACAGTTAGAGATGAGGACCCAGATTTCCAACAACTATTTAAGGGTTGGAAATCTAACGAATTAGATGGTGAATCATTTAAACTATTTAGAGAAAAAATAAGAGAAAAAATAGTAGTACAGGATTTATATATGTTAAAAGTTTGTGATACAAACTTAATAAATTTTGATGGAACAGCGGGAGCAGGTACGTTTGGGGAAGCTCAAATTAGTGCATTAAAGAATTCACAAGTCATTGTATGGTTAACTAATGGGATGAAAATATCTAATATTTCACCATGGATGATGCCTTCAATTACTAAAATCTTAGTTGGTGATGAGGTGTGGCCGTTCTTAGAAAAGTTTAAATAAAAAATTAATGATTAAAAACATAAGTAATAGATTTATTCTAAAGGAACTTGCAAATCTAAATAAGCTGGTATTGTTAGATTTGGATGATACAGTGGTGGAAGCTAGTGAGGTTTATATTTATCGTCAGTTTCCTGGTGAAGAAGAGATAGCTTTAACACCAGCAGAGTACCGTAATGAAGAAGTAACGGACGACACAAAAGAATATTACGACTATAGAGATTTTACAGACCCAAAAACCAGTATAGACTCAATTAGGAAAGGTACACCCATAGTACCAAATCTTAACGTTATGGACGAATTTATAAATAGGGGGTATAAGATTGGTATATTAACGGCCAGAGGTCACGAGGATGGAATCTACGAGACATTAAGAGAGTGGTTAATGTATAGGGATAAAGAAGGGAGACTAGTCCCAATAGGGGACAGACTAGACAGAAATCTTGTTTATGCTATAAACGACCCAAAAACATCATCTAAATTAACAGCAATAGCAGACTTTGATAAGAAAGCAGAGGTAATAGATGGCTTACTTGACCAATATGATGAAATTATCTTTTTAGATGATGATATAAAAAACTTAAAAGCAGTAAAGAGATTAAAAAGCAGATTAGAAGCTAATAAAGCTAATAAGCTATTTGTTATGAAAGCTAAGATTTAAAAGCGGCTATATATTATATAACTAAAACTATTAAAGCAAGTAAATACAAAAAACGAGAAATTTTCAAATTTGTTTATATTTATTATTAAATAAGAACTAAAAAAAAGAATAAAAAACTATGGCTGATTTATTAATGAAAATGCCCATACCTTACGAACCTAAGAAAAAGAATAGGTTTATATTAAGATTTCCTTCGTCGTTAGGAATTAATGAATGGTATGTGGAAAGCACATCTAGACCTAACATTACTATAGGTGCAGTGGAAATTCCTTTTTTAAACACTTCTACTTTTGTAGCTGGTAGGTTTAATTGGAACACTATTAATGTAACATTTAGAGACCCTATTGGTCCTTCAGCGGCACAAGCATTAATGGAATGGACTAGATTACATGCAGAGTCAGTTACGGGAAGAATGGGATACGCTGCAGGTTATAAAAAAGACATAGATTTAGAAATGTTAGACCCTACAGGTGTTGTGGTAGAAAAATGGATATTACAAGGAACTTTCTTAACGGATGTTAACTTTAACGATTTATCTTATGGTGATGAGGGGATTGCAAATATTGCAGCGACTTTAAGACCTGATAGATGTATTTTAGTTTACTAAACTGAAAATTATTACATATGCAATATTAAATCCATATCTAAAGATGTGGATTTTTTACGTGCTACCATTTTCTTTTCCAATGTAGATGTTATCTTTATATGGATAACTAATACAATTACCTTAAAAATTTAATATAAACCGGTACTTATGCTAGTAATAAATCTTTACATATACTAAAATATAAAGAATCTTTGTATAAAATATAAAATAAAATGAACCCAACAAACGTAGAAGCACAAGCAGAACTCCAAGGTAACATTCCCTATGACGTTATTGAATTACCATCAAAAGGAATGTTTTATAGAAATAAAAAGTCTAGTGTTAAAGTTTCATATTTAACAGCATCAGATGAAAATATAATAATGTCTCAGAATTTAGTACAATCTGGTGATATGGTAGACGCACTATTACGAAGAAAAATATTAGAACCAGATTTTAAAATTGATGAGTTATTAGAGTGTGATAAAGAAGCGGTACTCCTATTCCTAAGAAATACCGCTTACGGTTCAGAATATGAAATTACCCTAGTTGATTCAAAAAATTCAACAAACTTTACACATAAATTAGACCTATCCTCAGTTGCTACTAAAGATTTTACTTTAACACCAGACAGTAATAATAATTTTGATTACATATTACCAATATCACAAAAAAAGATAAAGTTTAAATTTCTAACAGCTAGAGATGAAGCCGACCTACAAGAACTTTCCAAACATTACAGTGGGGTTCAGATTGTACCTACAGTAACTAAAAGACTAGAAAAACATATAGTAGAAATTGAGGGAGAAAAAGATTTAGGGGTTATAGCTACACGTATACAAATAATGCCTATAAAAGACTCTCAAGCTTTTAGAGCATACATTACAGAAAATAAACCAGGTTTAGATTTACAAAGAACCGTAACAGCGCCGTCAGGCAACCAAGTGAGCACAAGCATTTCATTTGGGATGGCCTTTTTTCGCCCTTTCTTCGGAGTATAGGCTTTCACTACTTGAGGAAATTTATTATTTAGTAAAGCACGCACACTTCTCCTATCAAGATTGTTTAATCATGCCAGTCTATGAACGTAGATTTTTTATAGATAAAATGATTACGGAAGCTAAAGAAAAACAAGAGAGTATGGAAAATGCTAAAAATAAAAGAAATATTTAGTTAGATATTTATAATTAAACTAAAGTATGTTTAAGTTATTAATACAATTATATATTGAGAAGTTATTGTCCGGTGGACAACCATACTTCGCATCTCACCCAGAACTAGGTGTCCCAATAGGAATATTTAATAGAAAAGACGAACCAAATCACCAATCCAGAGTAAATTCCATTTTAAAGTACGGTAAAGAAGGTAATCCCCTCTCCAATAAACTTGCTAAGTTTTTTGGTATTGATATGCCTTTACCTTCCTACGTCGATAAGAAAGAAAAACCCAACCCTGAAGATTACTCAGAAAAAGAACTTAAAAATATACAGGCTGTAAATAAAGGCCTTAAGGAAAAGTATGCACTATCCCAAAAAGAAAAGAGACTATACGAAGAAATGTATGGTACGACTAAAAATATAAACAAGGAAATTGCTACAGGTGTTGAGTTACAGACTGCAGCCAATCTATTATTGGGTAAGAGTCAATCATTCTATAGTGATATAAAAAGTCTTATTTTTGACCAACAAACAGGTGCCGAAAAACTAAATACTTTATTACGATTAGCAAATAGTGCATTAGAAAAAGAAGGTTCGATTAGGAAAACCGTGGTTAAGAGTATGGGGATGCAAGGTCAAATGCAGTCCACTTACCAGAAAAATATTGCTGATGCCACTATTATGGCAGCAGAATATGGTGTAGAGTTTGAGTCTACATTAAGAGCTGTATCTACCCTAAGTGAGGTTATAGGAAGAAATTTATCTATAGATAACGAAACTATGACTAGACTTGCTGTTTTTGCTGAAGCTACAGAATTAGGGGCGGATGCTACAGCGAGATTAGTAGCAGGGTTTGACAAAATGGGGGTCGGTGTTGACGCAGCCTTAACCAAGGGAATGGAGATGAGGGATGTAGCAACAAGTATGGGACTTAACGTTGGTAAATTTATGAAAAGTGTAGCTGAGAATATGTCTATGGTTAACGCTTACAATTTTTCAGATGGAGTACAAGGGTTTACACGAATGGCAGCACAAGCACAAAGACTAGGTCTTAGTATGCAATCTGTTAAAGGTCTAATGGAAAAAGTTTTAGACCCTGAAGGTGCTATAGACTTAGCTGCAAATTTACAAGTTATTGGTGGTGCTGTTGGTGATTTAGCAGACCCATTTAAGTTAATGTATATGGCTAGTTCTGATTTAGAAGGTCTACAAGACGCTATGATAAAAGCTGGTGAGTCTGCAATAACCTTTAACGAAGAAACTGGTGAACTGGGGATTTCTCCTACAGAAATGAGGAGAATGAGAGCAATGGCAGACCAATTAGGTATTGGATATGAAGAATATGTTAATTCAGTTAAAATGGCAAAACAAGAGACATTAGCTATGTCTCAGATGAATTTAGCGGCATTTGCAGGTTCAAAGGACGCAGAAGAGTTAAAAACATTTGCTGCAAGTATGGCATCATTCGAAGACGGAAAATACCAAATACAATTAGAACCAGGGTCTGAGTGGACAGCCTTAGAAGACTTAACCTCTGGCCAAATGGACCTTTTAAGAACTTCAATGAAAGCAGATGAAGAAGCCCTTAAAGGGATGGACGCTGCTTCAGAAAAAGAAATAATGTTTAGGTCTATGACAGCATTGGAGGCAATTCAAGCAAAAGCGATGCAAGGTCAACTAGGGTTTGAAATGGAATTAGCTGCAGATGGTGGAGAATTAGCTAAAAGCACAATAGAATTATTACGTTCACCAATTTTTGATGCACTGACAGACGGAATGAAAGCGGCCGCTATTACAGTTAGAGAAGTTTTAAAGGATGTCGTAGCACCTGAAGGTGGAAATCAACAGTTAGTAAGCCAATCACTTGCACAAGTAGGTACAGATTTAGAACTACAATTCCAATCCATGTTTGGAGCTCAATGGCAAACCTACATGACAGCAGGTATTAGTTTTTTTAATGGTAGTGGTGTAGAACCTACCGGAGATTACCTAACACAAGGAGTTACAGACATATCTAATACGTCGGGAAGAGTTAGGACTAAATCTACAGATATAATTGCAGCTTTTGACAGTACAAAGATGAATAGTGCATTACCTTCAGGTTCTATTAAAGGTACAGCTATAGAGGACTACACAAAACAATGGGATAGTGGGGGTGGAGGAACATCGACGGGAGGAAAAACGGTTGTTGACTTTAGGGTGTCAGGTAACGCGAACCTACTCGCACCAAATATGAACATCAACATTAAAGACTTGTTAGACCCACAACAAATTATGATGTGGTTAAAAGGCAGGTTAAAAGAAACAAACCTGGACGGGAAACCTGATTATACCCAAATGCAGAAAGGTGGTGGATATATGGAGTAATAATGAGAAATAAAAATACTTATACTAAAACATAAATAATGGCAAGCGAATTAAGTTTTTCAGCAACAGAACATATAAGGACTCAAATCCTAACCAAAAATCTTGAAAGCATACCATATGGTGGTGTAACGGCAGAGTTGACACCAACAGGAACACTACTAACCTCCGAAGGGGGTGTAGAAAAACCAGGTTCTGTTGTCGTAAGTCAAATGAGAGACATGGCAGTTATAGACCAACTACCTAGTGAGTTAATGAACGAATTCTTTATTACTCAGATATTCCTAGCAAACAAATATGGACCTGTAGGTGGTTATGATGACATGACCGAAATAAATACCATTACTTTAGATACAACCAATCTTGGTATTTATACCACTAGTTTTATGGCACCAGAAGGTGGTGGGGTTACTAGTCATAATAGTATTGGTCAATTATACTCACCAGGGCAAATATTATTAGGTGTTACATCAGAAGGGCTACTAACTAATAAAGACTTAATAGACGATAGTCTATTACAACAAGTAGGAGCAATACAACTTAAAAAAGAATTCCAAGCTAGGATAGGTCAGGAACTAGAACAACAAACAATAGGTAGAATTAATTTGTTAGAGGGGTTTAAAGACCCGTATACAGCAATAGACATACTTAGAGGTGGTACAACAATAATAGAGAGAGACTGGCATGTGACAGTACCTAAATCACTTGTCGGTAAAGGGTTGGATTTTATTTCTCGTTTGACAGGTGTCGGATTACCATTTTCTTATATTCCAGGAGATTATTTCGAGCTAGAACCACCAAGAGGATTGTCTATGGGGGGGAAAATAATATCAGACATTACTGGAATATTAGGTAGTTTGATAGGAATCCCCAGAAGAAGACAGTCACCATCACAAAGATTTTTAGAATATACCGGGGGAGGACAAAAATCTCAATTATTTAAACATATTAGATATAACACTTATGGCCCACAATACGGAGAAGGTGCACAAGCACAGACGGCGGTTGGTGCGGTATTTGGAGAAATTATAGATTTTGTTGGTGGTGGAATATTGGGTGTTGGCAATTACCCACCAAACCCACCACAATATGTGGGAAGTAACAGAAACAATGTTGTTGATATGACAAGTCCGCCAGACAACACCTACGCTGGTGAGAACTATGTTCCAGTTTATGGCCCAGATGAAGTTGCAAAAGATTTTGATAGTAACGATTATAGATTCGGATTAAATGGAAAGGCATTTATAAATAAAAGTACTATTGTTGGGGGATTCACATGGTATGGTAGTAAAGCTGGAATTGTTCCAGGTACAACGCAAGGCCCAGGAGGTAGTACTGACGGTACCAGAGTTTACACTGACAAAGAAATACCACCACAATACAACGACACCAAATCTACAAACTACGACTATGTAGATAACAGTATAATGGACGTCACCCAACAAATAATTGAGTCGGTACCTAATGTTGGAGGTAAAAGATTAAAACATGTCGGACACGCGATAAATCAAGCTAGTAAAGTTTTTAATGATGGATATAAAGAATTAACCAAAGGGTCTAGAGTTAGAAGATATGAAAATACAGACCCAACAGACGGTAGGGGTGTGGAGGTAGGTAAAGAGTATTGTAGATTGTGGACTAAAGACATACCATACTGGACATACGGAAGACTACAAAAGACCCAGATGAATCACAGAAAAGAAACTTATTCAGTCTTAGATAGTCCATTTAATTTAAATATTGCCCCCTGGAGAACAAATGAAGGTGGTAGTGGGTCTAGTAATATAGTTAACGGAAAAGCTAAAAAATATATGTTTTCTATTGAAAATTTAGCTTGGAGAACTAGTAGGGAAAAAGGTTTCACTTATGACGATTTAGCCGCGTGTGAGAAAGGAGCTAATGGAGGAAGAGTAATGTGGTTCCCACCTTATGATTTAGCAGTAGATGAGGCAAGTACAACAAATTGGACAACGAATAGTTTTTTAGGAAGACCTGAACCAATATTCACATATAACAATACTGACCGTACAGGTACATTAAGATTTAAGATAATTGTCGACCATCCTAGTATATTAAACGTGTTGGTAAGAAGAGAACTAAATAAACTTTCAGACGAGGAAGTAAATGGAATTATAAACGCTTTCCACTCTGGATGTAAAACATACGACATATTTGATTTAGCTAGAAAATGGAATTTAGGTGTTGACAAAATACAAGAGATTGAGTCAATAATAAACACATTAGATGTAGACCAAGAAACAATATCTGAAATTAGTCAAGGAACCAACACAACGGTTCCTGAAGTGGTTGAAGACTCGTACGATTCTGGACCGTTAATTGCCTTCGCTTCACCATCACTAACTTTTTATTTCGAAAATGACTATCCGGACCCAAATACAAGATTAGTAAAATCTACATCACCATACAACGCTTTAGCAGATGTATATTACTCAGATACAAATCAAGCTACTTATCAACAACAACAACCTAACGACACATTAAAACAAGGGTTAGTTTCATTTTTTAATGAAGCAACATCACAATGTTGTGAAGAAGCTGACCGGTTTCATCAATTTATGGTGGAAGTACATAACGCTCTAAAAGATGGGAAAAATAGGGTTATCTTAACTTTTGTGGGGGGAGCAAGTAATATAGCTCCTAGTGGTTATAATGTTACACTATCACAAAGACGACTAGACTCTGTTAGACAAATGGTTCAAAATTATTCTTTAGCTGGAGAACAACCATTTATAACTTATTTAGCAAATGGATTTTTAATATTCCCAGAAGGTGACGCGTTAGGTGAAAGTACCTGTGTTTCGACTGTTTCAGATAGTACCTCAGATAGAGCGGCGTCAGTTTATAATGCTGGAGCCGCTAATTGTAGGTTCGTAGCTTTAGTAGGTATAGACGTTGAAGCAATTCCTGGTGATGACATCCCTGAGACGTACACCACACCACCAACAACTACAGGATTTAGATATGACAGACCAAATGCAGAACCACCAATAGTAAAAAAGAAAACTGAAAAACAAATGAACACAAGAAGAGAAATCGCAAATAAAGTTCTTAGAGAGATGGTTACAGAATGCGATTACTTTGACATGATAAAAAAAGAAGACCCATTTATTTATGATAGTCTTAAAGATAAATTTAAGTATTTTCATCCAGCGTTTCACTCAATGACACCAGAAGGGTTAAATAGTAGACTAACATTTTTAAATCAATGTATGAGACCGGGTTCTACTATACCCGTAAAGAAATCTACAGGGGAGTTAGATAACTCTTCAGACGCACAAAACACGGCATTTGGGGCACCACCAGTATGTGTTTTGAGAATTGGTGACTTTTACCATACAAAAATTATAATACAAAATCTCGCTATTAGTTACGATGAGAATCTATTAGATTTAAATCCTGAAGGCATCGGAGTACAACCAATGATAGCCTCTATAAGTCTTACTTTTAATTATATTGGTGGACAAGGACTTAAAGGCCCGGTAGAAAGATTACAAAATGCGTTATCTTTTAATTTTTATGGTAATACTGAAGTATACGACCCTAGGGCTGTTTATACTGTTACTGATGACGACCCAGATGAACAAAAATGGTTACAAGAAAATCAAGACCTAATAAATCAAGTTGGGGCAAATTTAGATGAAGAGGCAGCAAAAACAGACGATTTAGATACATCAGCGAATGACGGACAAACTATTGGTGATAGAACAGCTGTACAAACAACAGCTTCTGGTGAAACTGGGTTTATAACATATAAAACAATTTTTAACGATTATACAAATCAAAGTGCTACATACATTGAAGGTAGTTTAACCGAATTACAATTATTACTTACTAATAGAAATTACGGATTACTACAATTGGTGATGTCTGAAAGACAATGGACAGAAGGTGATTACACATACCCTACCACAACAGCAGCATTTAATACTGTTTCAGGAAAATTATTAGGACAACCAATATATGTGTCAGATAAACTTAATGTGTTATTTGATTGGTGTGAAAATGAGATAGATAACGACAATACCTACATACAGAAAAAACACGATGAACTAGCATTTCCGACTAACGCAAGAAAAAGAAAATTAAGAAGATTTCTAAAACAAAAATTAGAAGAGTCACGTGATGCAATAACTAATGAGTTAGAAGAAATTGCAACAAATTTAGGTGAAAAATTAGTAGAATTAAGTCCTTTTATTGGAAGACTTAATACTGTAGCTTTTTCATGTGATGGATACGTAGAAAGTGCTAAACCAGTCCCATTTTCACTTAGTGGAATAACCGACATACACGCTTCATCTGCACAACAAACACCACCACCGACAGACACTCTACAAGAATTAGGTAATGACTATCTTTATATGATTAACACTATGAATTATTATGTGGACGCTTTAAATGGTGACGTCTCCATATCCTGTTCACAAAATGAACTACCGTGTGAGAACACCTCAAGTAGTTTAGATTCTGCCGAATCAGGAAGTTTAACAAAATTAGGAAAATATAGTTCACCAACATCTTTTGAAGTTGCACCAAATGGAACATTAGACCCTACCACAATGGCGGTAGAATACTTAATATTTTCTCAAGAGATAATCGATAAAAATGTAATAGATATGGATGCCACCGAAAACTTCTACTATTACCAAGACGTCTTTAATTTAAATAATACCACCGGTACTTTATGGGCAGAAATATACGAAAAATTAAATATGGAGATGGACGAAATATGGTGGGTTAACGCAAGAAAAGATTTGAGTATTGCTTTTGTAAAAAATGAAGATTATTATCTTAAAAATCTACAAGCAATAACTAAACAGATTAAAGAAAGATTTGTTTCTGAAGAAGGGACAATAACCGAAGGATTAACCACAGCCGGAGATAACATAACCACCCAATTCGTATCAAAAGACAAAGAAAGAAAAGTTTACTATGAAAAAGTAGTTGGTCCTTTTGCGTCCATTTGTGATAATAGTTTATTAACCTTAAGTCATAAAACTAACAACCCATTAGACAATTTTAATTGGAAATTTAATAGAGAATAAACATGTCAAAATACTATAACAGATATAAACAATTTACAATTAATGGAGAAAGTGTAACAATACCATATTTAGGATTACCGTCTAAACCTAGTGATAAAAAAATAGTGTATAAAGTAGGTAAGTCTAGGTTAGATAAGATTAGCCAACTTTATTACGATTCTCCATATTTTGGTTGGTTAATAATGGAGGCTAATCCTGGCCTTGGCAGTATAGAATGGGACATTCCCGATGGTAGACTATTGACTGTTCCGTTTCCTTTAATATCTTCGTTGCAAGATTATAAACAAAGGGCAGACAATTATTTCTTCTATTATGGCAAATGAGATAACTAACACAGAAAATATTTTAGTAGAGTTTGCTGCACAAAACATAGTGTTAGTGGACCCTAATAAAATAATAGTTGATGACGAACCACAAAACCGACTAGTAAAACACGAGAATCTTACCATGTACGTTAACTTACAAGCTAGGGTAGTTCCTAGAAGTAAGGTAATTAGCGGTGCGGGTGTTGAGACTGAAGCTCTTGTTGACATTTTTGAAGGGGACATTAATTTCATGAAACCCGGAGGTAAAGATTATTTAACCACGGATTGGACAGATACAATGACCGGTGGTGGGAACGAAGAAGGAACCTTCAACCAAAAAGTAAGGACATCACAGACAGACCCATTAACTGGAAAAGATGACATAAGAGAGACTATAACTAACAAAAGAGACTCTGAATCTTTTGGTATAGAAAATATACAAATAACTTTAAATTCCGCTTACATACCCACAGTTACCATTAATTTTGTAGATGTAAGAGGAAAGACGTTATTCGAACAAGGACAAAACTCACCATACGCGGCATTCTTCCAATTACCATATCCAATGTTTCTACTAACAGTAAAAGGGTTTTATGGTAAAGCAGTACGGTATCAGTTAATGATGCACAAATTTAACGCGGCCTTTGACCCATCATCGGGTAATTACAACGTTACTTGTAATTTTATAGGCCGAGTTTCTGCATTATTAGCAGACATTACCGTGCAAGAAATAATGAATGCACCGTATATGTATCCACGACAATATGAAAGTAATAGTGAAGATGGAGGGGTATCAAAAATTACAACAACACGAGGAGCACAAGTACAACACGAAGTGTTCAACATCTATAGACGAAAAGGATTAGTAGATGAAGACTTCAAAGATATGAGTGTTAGAGAATTAGTAATAAAAATAAGTACTTTAGAAACAGCAATAGAGAGAGCATTACAAAACTACAATCTGGACGCTTTAGACGATATAGATTCATACTCTAAAATGTTAAATCAATATACAACAAAGATACTAGGTGCAGCGGGGTGGAGAAATAAATTTATGGACACATCACAAAATTCAATATACGTAGATAGGGGAGGAACGGATTATATATTTTATACGTGGAAAAAAGCAGTAGCAGAAAATGAAGATAAAAAACAAGAAGCTATCGACTCTCTTAAAAAATACATAAAAGAGGGAAACCAAGGACTGTTATCCAATCCAACATTCGGAGGAGACAAAGAAGAGTTTATCCCGATAGATATTAAATACGAGTACTTTATAGCAGAAAAGGTTGAAGGGATGCCAACCACGACAAATGAATGGTTTATATTTAAAGGCCCTAGAAATGCATTTGAGGAAAAAATAGGAGCTGCACAAACCAAGTTTAATCAAAAGAAAATAAAAATAGAAAAAAATCTTTCAGACGTTATAAATAGAGTTGTTAGTGGTAATGAAGGTTTAGGATTTAGACCAACAATAAGAAATTTATTCGCGGTATTACTAGCAGGGACAGACACCTTTCTTAGATTAATGAATGAAACACATTTGAAGGCCATGTCATTAAGAGATAACGACTATAGAGTTAACTCTGTAAAAGGTTCTGGAGCTCCTGACAAACAACTACAACAAGACGAATTTGTTTATCCTTGGCCATCTTATTATCTTAGAGAGGATAACACACACGGAGGACAAACTTTCGTTTCTACATATCCTGGAGCTACATCAGTAATTGCACAAACAAAAGCTTACATACCAGATGTTTGGCCTGAAGTGGAATTTGTGGAGGAATACCTACGCTCCATGACAATTAGAGAAAGATTTCCACAAATTAGTGGTGAAAATTCAGCAATTGGTGAAGAGTGGTCCCCGGTAACCGCAGCAGACTTTAAAGAAAATTCACTTTACGCTGACACTAGTTACATCCCTTTCTATTATGAATTATGGGATAGGTCAACACTACATACCTTCTATTCCGGAATATACACTAGATTCATGGACAATACCAGTTTTCCAACACTACAAGCTATGTCAACAATTGAGTGCGTAGACATGAAAACTAAAACAGCAGGAGCTTTTGATTTACAAGAACAATTAAAAAACCAAACTTTAGGGTATAATACTTTTTCCACTGATGGGTATGACGACAATAACCAAAGTTTTTTACAAAGTCTTGCACCACTAACTAAATGGCAATTACTACTTAGAGATGAGATAAATACACCATATATTAGAACTATGATTAACGACGCAAGAGTCTCATTTTATCCTTTTGTAGATTTAATAAGTACTAATTATGGAAATGAAGACACAGCAACTGATAAAGCAATTAGCAGACTAAAAGAATATTTAAATTACCCTAAGAAGGATACAGATAATTTAATATTAGATACATTTCCTTTTAGGGATTTTAATTCTAGTGATGGAATAAATGGAAACTCTATACCATGGGTAAAAAGAAACCTAGCTGGAGGAATGGCAATAGGGTCATTCCAAGAACTATACAATATATCTAATAGTTTAACAGTTTCTGATAATCTTAGAACGTTTACATCCCAGATAAAAACAGAAGGTGAGTTAGCAAGTTTTGGAGCGGCACCATTCTATTCAGACCCAAAAATACTTCTAACCAATTTTATCACAACTTACGATAATATGTTAGTTAGTAGGTATGAAACTATTATAAACACTAAACCATCATGGGTTGGATTTTACGAAAACTCATCACAACCACAATCTACAATATTAAATAACAACAAATTATTTTTAACTGAAAGCACAATATCTTACGATGGGGAGAAAAGTAATTTAACTCCAGACAATAAACAAATTGTGTCTATGTTAAACACACCTTATTTTGTTAATGCTTTTAGAGAAGGTGTGTTAAATGAATTTAACAATGTTTCTAATCCATATATTAATGCCGCTTATTTATTTTTAAATTCATTACCACTTGCGTCTTTACGAGACAAAACATTATTAGACGTTGAGAATGGAAGTAATGTCTACGGAGATTATATATTTGCCACTCTAAACCAAGTATCAGCAATACACCCACTACCATATGCTTGGATTTTAAAATACGGTAGTATTTGGAACAGATATAAAACTTATGTACAAACAGGTGTTGATACGTTACTTAACATTTGGGTTGATTATGACGCAGGACAAGGATTTAACCCTAATAGTAATAGTGTAAATCATTTATATAACCTTAATATTGGGGATGATAACACTAGTATTACATTAGGTGCTGAACAACCAGTAGGTGGTGGGTTTACAAAAATAAATCTAGGATTTTATCCGGAATTAATTAACTTAACACATTATTTTTTAACTGGAGAGTTACTATATAATAACACTACAATTACGGGTATCCCAGTTACAAATTCAGAAATAAACCAATATGTCTTAGGTGGGGCATTAAACATACAAAAGAATACCGACATCACCTTAACCCCACCACAACAACCAGGAGGTCAAGATTTGAGTGTTGAATTCTGGAATGTATTTTACGATACTAGTGCAGATATTGCACTATCTGGATATACAGAACCGAATTATATAATTTACCCATCTAGTGGGGGGATGAGAAGAACACAGTTGAAATTTGAATTAGAGGGAGATTATTTAAATAAAAAAAGTACACATAATGGAAATACAAGATTTTTATGGCCTATGTCACAGTATGGATATTTTGAACACGACAGTAACTCAAAACCACAACCATGGCAATATATTGATAAAGTAGACCCAAATAATATAACACAGAGTCCATTTACTATAGTAAATGATGGGAGTTACAATAGCATTGAGGAATTGTTTGACATCTTTTCACCAGATATTTTAGATAAATTTGAAAATTACTTTCTAAATTTCTGTCAAGATGAAAATAAGTTTGATGATTCATTAGACGGGTTAGAGTATTTTAATAGTGACGACAGTACGTCTAGTTTAAATTCGTCTAACCTTACAACAACAAACGGAATGACATTTCAGTCCGTTATAAGAGAATTACTAGTGGTACCACAACATTCCGTTACACCGGCTAACAATAATAGTGATTTCGGAGTCAATATGGCTAAAGCTCAAAATAGTAAGATTACATCAACCCTAAGAACTTTTTTAAATAAAAAACTTTCTTTTAAGTTTTACAATCAAAACGATATTAATTTAAAAGTACTTCGTACTATAAGTGGAGAAAAAGAGTATTATAATTTCGGAGCATATCAAAATAACTTACCACCAAACATAACTATCGCAACCTCACAAGCATCTTATCCAGCAGAGTGGGAATCTTTAAAGTTGCATGTTGGATTCTTTGACGACCCAGAGTTACCAACCCTACACTACAACAATCTAGGTTCTGAAATAACGGATTTCTTTATTTCTTTAGATGTAGATTTCACCCAAACAAATATTAGGTTACTTAGAAAAGTAATTAGAATGTATGTGACGGAAAGAATAAAACAAAAACCAATATCGTCTACTCGAGTATCTAGTGCGGCGGTACTTACAAATACCGTATCACCATACCCAGAACCTACAGGATTTGTGTCTCAATTTAAAGAAAAAATAAGACAATTAACTAGTGGGTTAGACGAATCCCAAGCTGTACATTTAAATGAGATATTCGTACAAAGTAAAACAATATTTGATAAAGTACCAGTTAGAGCAGAAATAGACGATGTAGACCCAGTATATAAAACCGAGGAACAAAAATTAGAAATATACCAAACTTTTAAAACTTTAAATGATAAATGGGTGTCAGGTGAAGAGTTTGGTAATAAAACCCTATTTGAAGATTTTTTATTCTTTGATAGAGCAAATAGAGATATAGGAGACCAGGCAATTATGGATGTAGAACCATTTAAATTGTTAGGAATGGATTCGAACGCAAATACAACATTATTAGGTTTTATTGGTACAATATTAAGAGATAATAATTTTTATTTCTTACCCTTACCTAGTTATATTAATTTTTATGGTGTTGCTAATATAAATGGTGAAGAAGTGTCAAAATATAGCACTAGTGATGAAGCTAATGCATTATTTGGTACTCATATGGAAGTAGATTATATAGATTCCTCACCTAAATTCTTATGTATGTATGTTGGAGAACCATCACAACACGTGAGTGTAGAATCTGACATATATCGATACGATACCGATTCTTTTTTATTAGGAAGAACATCAGACAATCCCTTATTCTCTAATTGTTCAGACCCACAAAAATGTAATAAGGTCGTAGCTTTTAATGTAGATTTTGGTGTAGAAAACCAAGGGATATTCAAAGGAGTAACCTTAGACCAGAATGAATTTAGAAATACAGCAGAATCATTTAGGTTGACACAACAATTGGCAGACTCCAGCAACGATAAAACCATTTCAACACAAGGATTAAATTTATTTAACATATATAGAAGTAGGTCATACACCGCAAAAATTACTTCAATGGGTAATGCATGTATACAACCTACAATGTATTTTAATTTACGATATGTACCTATGTTTTCAGGACCGTATCTAATTACTGATGTGGAACACAACATTTCCGCCAATAATATGGAAACAACTTTTACTGGTATTAGGTCACCATTCTTTGATTTACCAAATATTACAGATATTGTTTCAAAAATTAATAAATCATTTATTGAAAGAGTAAAAGGAAAGGTGGTAACCAATGTCCAAGTTGGAGGATTTGGACCAGAAGGAATAGAAAAAGATACGGGACCCAACCCACCAGCTTTAATAATGTCAGGTAAGATAACTATGATAATCCTACACTCAACAGGAAATGTAGAATTAGGTAATAATCCAGTAGAAACTTTAAATGTCACACATAAAGATTTAGGTTTTGCTGGTATAGGATTTCATTATTTAGTGAATAGAGATAGTTCCGGTACAATTTTAACAGCTAGACCAGACAGATACCAAGGGGCACACACCTTAGATGCAAATAATAACACATTAAGTATAGCACTTATTTCTAATTGCACTAGTGATAGACCATATGGTTCCACCTCTGGAGAACTATCAACATCCGCACAAAATTCATCTTTAGAAAGATTCATTATTTTTAAATTATTTACGTTAGGGATATTCCGAGTAGCGTTAAGCACTGGTGGAATAAGGTTAGCAATAGTAGGACCCCAAGGACCTATCGAATGGCCCCAATATGTTGACAATGCACTTCAGGGGGTAGCTGGTGCAACATATAAACAAATTATAAAAGGACATAATGATTTTGCCAATAAAAAGTGCCCCTGTTTTAAAGTACAGAACGCATTAGACGGAAAACTTAAAGATAAATTAAATGGCTATTTAAAAGTGGTATATCCAGACCTTCATAAGTTTGCTTCTGATAGTGTAGGGGTTACCTTTAATTTTGCTCAAGATGACGGTATAGAATACCTACAACCTAATCTATTAGGTGATATGATAGCTAAAAAATTAAATTTAGTTATAAAACCAACATTATTGAACGACGATTTCACAGGAACAGCACCATCTTACAATTCTGGTTCGTAATTTTACATTATTGAGTATATTTATAGTTAAATAACATTATTATGAAAAACACAGAAAATAATTTAGAAGATACATTAGATGGTTATCTAGGAAATACCAAACCATCACCAAAGAAAGTAGAAAGTACTAATGGTGGGGAAGAGGAAGAAGTTTGTGATATGAAAACAGGAGAATGCTATACCTTAAGAAGTAAAGATGGTTTAGTGGAGAAGGTAAATAAAAGAATGGTCACAGAAGATGGCCGTACATTACTAATGGGATAATGGAAAGAGACGACATTTTACAAGAAGAATTAAAAAGATTTAATCAAATAGGGAGTTATGTTAATTCTTTATCAGAACAGATGTTAGGCGGAATCGGTAGTGGTAGTGGATTTGTTAAAAACCAACCATCAAGATTCGGTGAACAAGATGACCCGGAATTAGAGGACGATGCACCCATTGAAGTTGCAGATGAGGAATTAGAAGGTGATGATGATTTAGGATTGGGTGATGATGATTTAGGATTGGGAGATGATGATTTAGGGTTAGAAGATGATGATTTAGGGTTAGAAGATGATGATTTAGGTGACGAAGTAGGGTCTGACGCTACTGAGGTAGATGTTACTGATATTGTTACAATCGCAAAAGGAGCTGAGGAGAAAGCCGGAGAAGCAAAGGATACACTAGACCAACAAACAGACAAAATAGGTGACTTAATGACTAAATTAGGCGATTTAGAATCTAAATTAACCGTAATAGATACAATAACTAAATCAATTGATGAGTTAGGTGAAAAAATAGAACAGTCCGCACCCCCAACCCAAGAAGAAAGATTAGAAATGATTTCACTAGAAAGTGGACCATACACACAGAAACCATTAGACTATTGGGAACAAAAAACTGGAGAAAGTGGTAAGAAAAAAGGAAAAGCAGAATATGTGTTAACTCAAGATGAAGTAGATGACTACGATACAACAGACATAAAAAATAGTTTTGACGCCCCAACTGAAGAACAAGAAGAATACGCTGAGGAAGAAATTAAAGTACTGGGTAACCAACCTAATAAATAAAAAGTATTAAATAATAAATAAAAAAAGCGACATTCGCTTTTTTTTATGCTATATTTTTATGTATATTTAGAAGGAAATAACATGTAAGGTACTTTACTTAATTGAATATATATAGTACTATTACATGTATAAAATTAATTATTAATCAAAAAATAAAATAAGTATGAGTAGTTTAGATGCAATATTGAATCAGTATGAAAAAAATTCAAAACCTGATTCAGAAAAAAAGAAATTCGTTAGTAACGAAGACAGGTTAAAGAAGTATTTCGCAGCTTTTTTACCAAAAGGACAATCTGATGGTGAAGCAAACATTAGAATTTTACCTAGTACAGATGGGACATCACCATTTACAGAAGTGTGGTTTCATGAAATGCAAGTACAAGGAAAATGGATGAAAATTTATGACCCAGGTAAGAATTCTGATGGTAGTCCTTCAGGAGATAGAAGTCCTTTAAGTGAAGTTGAGGAGGCTTTAAAACTAACCGGTAATCAACAAGATAGAGATTTATCAAGACAATATCGTTCTAGAAAATTCTACATCGTTAAAGTTATCGATAGAAATAATGAAGAGGACGGGGTAAAATTCTGGAGATTCAAACATAACTTCAGAGGAGATGGTATTATGGATAAATTAATTCCATTATTCCAGAAAAGAGGTGATGTGACTAATGTCACTGAAGGTAGAGACCTTAGTCTTATCCTAAAAGCGGTACCAACACCAAATGGTAATGGAACATACACATCAGTTAGTATGATTATGGCAGATGACCCAGGAATGTTAAGTGTTGACGAATCCAAATTAAAGGAGTGGACAGGAAATGAGGAAGTTTGGAAAGACGTGTACGCACAAAAGCCTATAGAATATTTAGATGCTATATCCAAAGGAGAAGTTCCAGAATGGGATAACAATCTTAAGAAATATGTTTATAGTAATAGTGAAACAGCAAGTATCGAAATGGATGCGGTTATCTCTAAACCAGTAGACCCACAAGCAAACACACCACAGGACGAAGATTTACCATTTTAATATAGTATTATGTCGATAAAAAAGAAAAGTTTTAAGGATTTAAAAGAGAAATTTTCTAAGAAAGCATCATTTAAACAAGATAGGTTTTTTGATTTAGGTGAGGCTTTCCTAGACGCCTCTGGCATTCCAGGACCAGCTATGGGACATATTAATATGTTTTTAGGTCATTCAGATACAGGTAAAACTACAGCTTTAGTAAAAACAGCTGTAGACGCACAAAGAAAAGGTATTTTACCGGTATTCATGATTACTGAACAAAAATGGGATTTTGACCACGCTAAATTGATGGGATTAGATTGTGAAGGTACTGTAGATACAAAAACAGGTGAAGTAGAATGGGACGGATTTTTTCTCTTCAATAACGACTTCCAATATATAGAACAAATTACAGACTACATTAATGAGTTATTGGACGCACAAGAAAAAGGTGAGATAGAATATGATTTGTTATTTATGTG
>TARA_R110001599_G_scaffold129074_2_pt1 | contig 20455 bp, 44 predicted proteins | sample TARA_R110001599 | Tara Oceans TARA_R110001599 (sample SAMEA4398360) | marine metagenome | biome: Polar Biome; feature: [MES] marine water layer (ENVO:01000295) within the mesopelagic zone...; material: water (ENVO:00002006), including particulate matter (ENVO:01000060) such...
TGGGTTTAATTTGCTATTGTTTTTGGCGGTTTTTAAAACATTCATTATCATTTGCAGTTGCTTTACATCATTTTGTTCGCTAACGGCTTCCAATAATTGGTAAATGTCTAATTCTGTAATAAACTTTGTTAAACTAAAACCAAGCTCAATTAATTCTCTTTTGTGAATCGTGGTGCCGTTATGATGGGCTAGGGTTACGGGGCAAATTACTATTTCACCACTTTCTGTAAACACCCACATCACTACTACATCATCTTCATCATCATCTAATTTAATAGACATTTTTTGTGAAAAGGCCAATTGATGTCCCATTTTTATCATGCCGCTTTTAAGGCTATTTATTTGGGCCTCCGGAACGCTTTTCGCAGCCATCATTAACATTTCTTTCATCATTTTTGTATCAATTTTATGGTGTATATAGGGGTCTTATTTTCTGTTATACCGGGAGTCATTTCTAGTTCCGCAATCATTGATTTACACGCTCTAATCATCCGAACTCGCAACGCATTTGTTGGCTCTAGCTTATGATTTTTGCAAATGTGAGCAAATAATTTAGTAGAAGATGCTAGTTTTAAATCGTTCATGGATGATGCTATTAATGAACGTATGTAAGGACTGTATGATTTACTTTCCATTGGTACAAAAATAGCTAAAGGAAAACGAATTAATTATATAATATCATACGATAATTTTAGTGTTTGTGCCATGTTTGTGCCACTTAAAAAACCACCTGGCACACCTTTTTAAAGCTAAAAACTTACTTATTACCATGTTACCACATAATTCTTATGATAAATTATATTTATAATATAAATACCTATTCAAGAATGTTACACGAACAAATTATCCATGTGGTTCAATCCATTCCTCCAGGTTATCAAAAGCACCGCTATGTCTGTACACTACTGCGTAACATCTTACCGGGTTGGGGTTATTGCCTAATCGGTACCTTTTTTGCTCAAATCCTTCATTCTTTAGCATTGACCCTAATTTCTTATCACTTAAATTAGTTATCGTAGAAAACTCGAAAAGTTTTTCAAGTATCATAGTTGTAGTCATCATTTCTCTTTCTGCTAAAGAGTGCTGATTTTCATTCCAGGGTATAAAGTATGCCGTTAACAAATTTTGAACTTGTAATTCAACCATAAAATGTTTCTTGTAATTTGACAAACTATTTTCTTCCTCCCTGGTAACCCAATATTCAAACTTATTTCTATATAGTTCTAATGCTTCTCCCCACACCTTGTCCATATCTACCTTTTTAAATTCCTCCCAATCTATTGATGCTAATTCAAATGGCATAAATCTTCTTGCTCCGGTCAAATCAGTAATAAACTCCTTGTCGTTTACAGTTGCAATAAATGATGCTCTGTGTGGCATTACTTCCTCCAGCTTCCCGTATGACTTCCGAACCTTAATATCAGGCCTGGTAATTGCGTTTTTTATTTCGTTATAATCTCTAAGATTTACTCGTTTTAGCATATCATCTAAATGCAAAATAAAATATTGTGCAATTGCCACTACGCTATCTTTATTTCTTGGGTCAAAATTTCCATCCGTTTTTATATATTCTTTCATGTGCAATGGTAAAAGTTCCTCTATTAAGAAACCCTTTTTTAAACCTTGCTCTCCTACCAACACTATACACAAATGATTATAGCAATTATCATCATTAAGTGCATTAGCAACACTACCAACTAGCCACTTTGTCCAATAAGTGCTAATGTATTTTTTTTCTTTAGGCCCGTACCAGTCTGCCACCTCAAAAACATCTGTAAACTTTCTAATTTCCCCGCTTGACACATTATTAACTTCCAATTGCAATAAATAGTCCTTAATCGGGTCCGTTTCTCGCAAATAATCACTTTCCAAATTTTTCAATAAGCTATTTGGATTTATCTCCAGGGTTTTTATTATCGGCTCACCTTGTTTACTATAACCGGCAACATACGTAACGTCCCTTAACTCTCTCGCCAAACTATTCACTGTTCTATCGGTCATCCGTAACCACCTACCACTATTTTTGCGCTCCAAGCACCCCTTAACTATGTTGTACCTCATTTCGTATTTTTGCAAATATTGCTCTATTCGCATACCTTTTGTTAAATATTCGTCATCTGCTGGCATTGACCTTACTATGTCCATACTCATGTTTTCTGTGTTTTTTTAGTTAAATCTATTTCTCGCAATACCATTGCATTTTCTTGGAACGGACAACCATATTTAATTGACCACACTAAGGCATCTATGTCATTAAATCCAAATGTTTTCCAACCTGATATTTGGCCGGTCAGAATTATTAAATCAACGCTCATGTGCTCATAATTTAGGTCATCAAAACTGCCACTTATTGCATATTCTAACAACACCTGGAGCATACGTTCATATTGCGTATAAGATTGCATCATAATTTGCAAATCTTCATCTATTTGCCGCCTAGACTGTTCCGATTTACTATACTTTTTTGCTCTTTCATATCTATGAACTAACCTACCAAATGCGCTTTCTAATTCAGACATATTTTTTGCTTTATCAAAGTTGCCGTTGCATCTACTTTTACACCTAACTCATTTTGAATGTAAACCAAACAAACCTTTGCCTTTTCCAAATCATCCCCGGCCCATAATTGGTTCCCTATTTGGTCCTCTAAGTCCCAAGCTATAACCTGGAGCAAATCAGCATCAAATTGATTTATTAAGCCTTTAAATGCAGTGCTTAAATTATTATTGAATCCATTTCGCATAATCTCTATGTGTTAATTTGTTTTTTGACACCGAATAAACTTGCACAAGTATTCCTATACGAGTTTTTACCCCGACCTTAATTTCACTCTCATCTTCCAGGAATCGCGCTAAATCAAGAGCTTTTTCAAACGGAATGTTGTGTGGATATGCACAATATTTACCAAGCCTCATTTTGGACCATCCTAATTTACTTCCGATTGGGTACTTCCAATCGTAAGCGGTCATGTGTGACATTAAATATCTTTCTAACCTTACCATTTTTGGCACTCTTTTAATATCTTCTTTCATGTTTTCTGTGTTAATGTTAAACTCTTGCTTCGCAATAACGAAGCAAGAGTTATAATTTACTTCAACTTTCTTTTGGCTTTTGGAATCCCTTTTACCTTAGACTTTGGCTTAATATCTTTAAGATATTCGTCCCACAACACATCAGCAAAGTGTTTCCCAAACACTTCTCTTTCACCAGGATTTAGTTTAGGGTCATATCCGTAATTTCTAGGATTTTTCATAGATGGTCTTACATAGTTCTGATAATAATATTCCATCAGCTTTGGAGCTTTTGACTTATCATAAGTTCCATTAAACCTTTTTTTCTGCAAATTCGGTAAATAGACATCAATTAATGCCCTATAACTATTTGCATCATTTTCTGCAAATAAGATAACCTCTTGCACTTTTACTGTGTCTTGCTTTTCCATTGTTTTGTTTTTAAAGTATAACGTTCTTATGATTGGATTGGGTGATAATTACACTACTCTCAAAATCCCAACCCGTTTTATTTAACCACTCTTTAATAACTTTAATTGTTTCGTCCTCAAAATCGAATGTAATTGACTCCCAAGCCTTAGAAATATGCTTCGGTAAAGAGTTTAAAGCGTTTTTAAAAGTTTCCTCGGGCGTTGAGCCTAAGTGAGTTTCATCGATTGAATAAACCCATCTCCCTTTTTTCCAACACGTTTCAAAATTGATTTTAGACTTTTCCATTGTTGTGTTTTTTAATTAATAGAATTAGTTTCTACAATAGTACAGAAAACAATTCTAATAATACAAATCTAAACCTCCAAAGTTATACTAGCTAGTGGTAACAAGGCAAGGTAAACGCTCTGTAACTGTTGGTATCACTACAAAAAAGGTGTGCCACGTTATGTGGCACAAATCAGCAATTAAGGTAAATAATAGTAATAAACATAATTGATAACCAGCTCAATCATAGTCTTATCATTTTTCATCATACGAATATCATAAACATATCATACTGAAGTACTTGCAATAATTTTTAGAATTTTTTATCGCACAATCAAAAAACTTTTTTTATTTCATTTGTGCAAAGGGTATAAAAACCATGTTTACAAAAAAAGCTCCGAATGGAGCTTTAGTTTGTTTCAATAGATACGGCACTTTTATAGGCTATTTCCTTCCAATGTATTTAAAAAGGCACTTTAATCTATATATCATTTAATAATGACCGGCTTTTGATGCACTATCATTTTATAACTGCCAAAATTATTGCTAATAATAAAAGATACCATCCAGGCCCAACTTTTATAATTTTCCAAGAGTAACTGCCAAAGTCATCCATGTGATTAAGCTCCATTACTAACGAAAATGGATTGTTTTTTGAATATGCAATTGCTTTCGATTTATTACTAATCATTCTGCTATTCAAATTTCCGTTGATTGGATAAGCTACTTTGTATTTCTCCACCATCTTATTTTTAATTATGATTTTGCAACAACAAAAATAATCGCAGCTAAAATTATTACTGCACAACCCGCTATTTTTTTCATTTCTGCATGGTACAAATCCGGTCTGCCAAAATTTTTCATAAAGTCTGCACAATTATTCCAATACAAATTAAACGGGCCGGGAGTAGTTTTTTCAAATTGATTTAGTATCTCGTCACTGGACTTTTCAACCATGTTGCTATTTGTTAGCTCAAATGATTTTTTGTTTGCCATAAATTCGTGAAAGGGTATTACACGCTTTTTCCTGGAGCCAAAATCGCCAATTATACCTCTATTTGCATCAATCACTATTCCGTAATGATTAAACATTGGAAAACCTAAAACTTGCCTAGCAATAATTTCACCATTTCTCATATTTTTTTTCTAAATACCTAGTGATAAAAAAACCAATAATTGTAGCTATTAAAATAGCTACAATTTGTATAATTAACGTATTTCTCATTTTTCTATAATTCTTTTAATTACGCTTTTTGGGTTAGTGTAAATTTTGCACCAACCATATTGCAATTTAATTCTTGCTGCAATACTGCTGCACCACTGAAAGTAGTATCAATGCAAATAATACAAATTGACACTACATCCTGGTTATTTCCGTCCAACTACTTTGTGGAACAGACTTTAATTTTGAATTAGCAGCATCGGGTAAGTATTGGCGTAACGTATCGTTCATTCTTCTTCTCTTACCAGTTCTATAATCATTTGAATAAGATGGAGCACCAACATATATTTTGCCGTTTTTTGCTACATGAACTTTAAACATTGACATGGTTTGACCAAAAAACTTCATAGATTTTCTGTCAAAAAAATATGGAGCATCGTTTTCTGTGTTCCTCTTTATCTCACTGATAGTTGGTTTTTTAACCTTCTTTTTTTGCATAAGTTATTTATTAGTTAGTATATAAATTGCGATAATTACAATAATTAGTATAATGGCTTTTTTAGTAATTTTTATTTTAGATAAGGTAATTAAGGATTGAGAACGGCTATTTTCTAATAAATTATTTGCTGGTTTGCTATCCTTTACAATAAAGTACTCCCTTGCCTTGTCACTGTATAAAATTGGATATGTAGTTAGGTAACCAGGATAACTAATTTTCGCAATTGTTCCCCCTCGTTTTTCTAAAGCAAAAAACCCATTTGTATCAGTTATTGTTCCTCCTACCATGTCACCATGGTACATATCTTCCAAAACTACACTTGCACCTACTAATGCTTCTTTAGTTTCCTTGTCTTTTATATAACCTTGCACATCGGTCATTTTCTAATAATAATTGCAGTGATTAAAAATGCCCCTAAATAACTTAGAAAAAGCACCATTGCAATTTTAAAAAGTTCCGAATTTGGCACTATTGCATCTACTTTTATGCTGCTTTCACCTTTTGCGATTGCGTTAAAATTTTCAATTGCTTCATTCATTGCTCATCTTTTTCTTAAAACATATACTTTTTTACCATTTCGAACTACCGGCTTATACCTTGGATTGCCTTTACGTTTAGCACCTAACCCTCGCTCCCAGCCTTGTTTGCTCCTGGATTTATTTTCTGAAAATTGTCCTTTTTTGTTTCTTTTTAATGTCATCTTAATATTGCTTGTAGTGTAATTGTCAAATTTAATGTTGTGTTTGCAATTTGTGTTAAATACATGGCATTTTGATGGTTCATTAACACCCCGGAATCAACCCCAAAATCTAATGTTCTTATAGTTGTTTGGTTATACGTAGCCCTGGTACTACTTGCTAAACTTCCCTTTATGTCTTTTTTTGCTGCTGAACCATCAACATCAACTGCATAATAAATAAATGAACTTGCAAATTGAGCCGCGTTAGTTGATTCCAAATTAAACTCTCTAATAATTGCTCCTTTTCTAAAAAATGATGCAAGTTGAATTGCAGTATAATTGCCAATATCCCAAGATGTAGCAGTGCCTTTAGATAAACCAAAAATTGAATCTATTACTAAATCCGGGTCCCCAATTTGTAAAAGTTGCGACACACCAGCAGTATCATTGCTTACGCTTATTGGCATAATATCTCCAAGTTCAAAGCTAGAAACATCAGTAAATGTTACTCCGGCAACAACACTGTCAATCGTTGGGTTAACAATTACTTTAGAACCCAACCCTGGAGCAAATATTAATTCGTCAATTATCATCCAATAAACCTTTTCCACCAAGTATCAATACTCTGCTTTAAATCGGCATTTGCTTTTGCCCCTGGTTTAGCATCGACACCTAGCATATCAAACTTTCCTTTGTTGTTTTTCCATCGAATCAAGTTTTCCGGAGTAGGACTTAAAACTTTACTGCTGGTCTTATTTTCATCTCTTTTTTTCGCACTTGGTTTTCGGTCCTCATGGAATTGCAAGGCTCTTTGCAATATTTTCTTTTTTGATTGCTTTTTGTAATTACTAACAATTGTAGTTTCATCTCCGATAAGGTCAATACGTTTCGCCTTTGGTCCTGGAGCTGCTTTTTTGTTTGGCTTTTTCAGCAACTTATCTAAATATCTTTTTGCTGCACTTAATGATTTAAAATCTTTTTTGTTTCCATAGTCAGATTTCAACAACCCCTTCTTAGTTTCAATAAATGGCATGGCTGAATATATACCATCTTGTTCAATTATTTCACTATTTTTATAGCTCGTAAACACCCTTGAACGCCTCGGACTTGCAACTGCTACTTCTGCTAGTGCAGCTTTTTTCTTTGGTCCTGGAGCCGCTTTTTTCTTTGGTCCTGGAGCTACTTTCTTTTTAACTGGTTTGTCTTGTGTCATGTAAGCATCATCATCACCTCTATTAGTTTCCATATTTAATTGTGTTTCGGCTTCAAATTGTGTAAGATTCTTTCCGTAAACATCCCCCTCGCCCCCAATTACAAACCAGTTTGATTTTCGCTTAGTCTTTTTTGGTCCTGGAGCTGCTTTCTTTAAATCTATTGCTGCCTGATGCTTCATTTTTAACGCAACAATTGCAGTTTTTTCTTTTAGCTTTTTTTCAGCTTTTTTCACAGTCTTTGGTCCTAAACCTGAAAGCAGCATTGTAACTATATAGTCATCATTACCAAATTCATCACCTTGCATTATTTCATTTTTTGCAATACTGAAATAACTATAAGTTTTTCGCGTTGTAATTTCATATTCTTGATTTCCGTTTTGTATTTTTTTTGTTGTAAGAGCATCCGGAGAATAGCCCAACATGAGTGGCATTAAAAGCGCATAAGTATCTAACCGCTTAGATAAGGTCCTGGAGCCGTCATGGTTTCTAACAAAAAGTATTGGGTTGTATGTTGAACGGGTATTTTTTGTTACTACAACCTCCCAAAGACCACCAAGCTCTAAGCAGCTTTTAGCTACACCCATTAATAATTTAGCATTTAAACCAATATTTTCGCCTGGCTTAACTTGTACTACAATGGCATTATTAAAAGAGTTAAGAAATTTGCTTTCAATCATCAATTTACAATAATTGTAAATTTTCACCATGTCAACAAAAACGCTATTACTAATATCATCGGGTACGACTGCTGCTGCATTTGGAAACCTACCTATATCAGCAGTCTGCCCACTAATTTTTTCAATTTCAGTTCCATCATCTAATATTGCGCCACCATATTGTATTCCATTACTCCACATACCAATTTGTGTTTTTGGAATGTTTCCGGCAATGTGAATTAGTTGGTGAGCATCAGTAGCAAACATACCCGTTTTTGTTACGCTGATATAACTCATAACCGGCCTTAACTCATCTTTGCCAATAAATGGCTTAAGAATTTTTTGTAGGTTAACATTATATGGAGAAGCCACCCACTTAACCGGCTTTACTTTCTTCCACTTATAGTTAGTATATAAATCAATTTCTCTTAAAGTGTAAGACCCTTCAATATACTTTAACCATGTTTTTGACACCTTTCCATCAGCATAATTATCAAATTCAGATTGTTTATAAACATCACTAATTTGATTTTGAATTACTTTTCCAAACTCACCAGGGTTAGTACCTAAAAAGACACCTCTAAAAGTGTCTTTCATTATTTCTGTTACGTAATAAAAGTTGTTTTTACTTCCTTCAAACGTGCCTCTAACAATTGTTGCTACTTTCATTTTACTTTGCATTTATTTTCGCGTACATCTAATCGCATATTAGCAAGCTCATTTGTGTTGCGCTCAATTATTTCCGCAAAACGATTTACGTGCTCTTGGTTCGCGTTTGACCACAACTCCCTTTCTTCTTTGTGGTCTTGGGTAATTCGGTTTAAATAAAACAAAAGGGTACCAAGAAAAATCCCAATAACCCCTAGCTCCGTTAATGCACTTAGTAAAATATCCACGCTTTATGCTTTTCGGTATTCCGGAAAAATTGTTTTTAGGTCATAATCGTATGTTATCATACATACGCTATACTCGTCACTTTCATTTTTATGAATCATATACACCTCCATGTAATCTACATAATTCCTGGTGCCAAGCTCGTAATTTTCGTCTTGAACTATTATTGCTGAATCTTCATTTCCGTTAATAACTAACCGGCCAAAAGGACTTCTAATTACAAAACTTTTTTCGTCCCAATCATTATTGCTAGTTGGTTCTATTTTTTGCGAAATAAACCTATTTTTTGACCACAAATAATAAATAATCGCAACTGCAATTATTACAAAAATAGTAACCCAATTTTTATTTTTCATTAGCTATTTATTATACTTCGTATCTGTCGGGATTGCCCTCAACTTCGTAAGGAATTTCAGCGTTATCTAAAATAGTAGTAACTGCATTGTCAGGCGTTGATATGCCTAAATTAATAGCCAATCCAACTTCATCATAATCTGCGTATGGTTTAGTAAGGTCTGGTGGAGTATGACTTCCGCCACCTTGATAAGTTACATTTTGAACTCTCCCTTGATTCCAAGCCTCTATCAACTCAACCGCTTGGTTGAAATCCTCTATCGTATTTAATTTAATTAATTCCATATCTCGTCCTTCCAATCGTTGTTAGCTGCAATCTCTGTTGCCGTTAATAGCCTATCCCAAATAGCTACGTAGCCGCTAAAAAAGGCTGAATTTCTTGCCGTTGAAGTACTTATGATATTAAATTGATTGTTATTTGTTGTGTCTGTTACGCCTGGTGTTGTTCCGCTTGTTGAACTTATCGAAATCAAAACACCATCTCTGTAAAGTTTGAATTTATTTGATGCTACCGCTTGCGTTAAATCTACCAACACTGTTAGTTTTAAAGGTAGTCCCAAATAATCCCCTAATTGAGCGACATTATAAGTTATACTCCAATTAGAACCAGTATTAGGTTTTATAGTGAACGCCAGATTGTTCCCAAGCCCTACAAATAATGGATATATACTGCTATTCACATTTCCCCACATTGGAGCGTACAACGCTGGGTTATTCAAATGGTACGTCATAATACATATATCGTAAGAGTATTGTTGCATCGGGGTGTTTGGTATTGTCAGCGTTCTAAAATGGTCGGAACCACGCAAAAACACATCTTTAAAGCCAAACGCACCATCATTGCTTAATAGAATTTGCCTATCACTTGTTGCAGCCGCAGACGCATCATGCCCGTTCCCCGATTGGTCCGCCCATACATCTAACAGACCATCAACTAATGTTTGTCCTTCATCACTTCTGTAAAGTGCCAAAGAATCGCTGAATGATGGCGGGTTATCTAATGTTGGCGCACCACCGCCACCACCCCGACCACCAGTAACTAAAGAAGATAAAAAAGAGCCTTCACCTAATGTGCTTATATATCCCATTATCCCCCGACATTATATAGTTGATAGTGTATTGTTGGTTGGTTCACATCTGATGATGCAAGTCTAAGTGTACGAATTTGGTACGGGTACACATTCAAAACATCACCATCATAAATCGGTACACCATTGCTTACCGATGGATTGCTTGTATTAATTGTATAATAGGCTATTGGTGTAGCTCCACCGGCTTGCGATACGTGCTTTAAAAACCTTGCAACCGCAAAATTTGCCGTATTACCAGTATATACTTTTGTTTCCGACCCGGTGGCCGCCATTGGAGAAACACCTTCCTCAATAAACGTACCCTCTCTGTAATAACCTATGTTTGGCATTATGCTAAGTTTTGAAGTTCGTAAAAGTTTGGGAATTGATTGCCATACCCCCAAACAACATTTTGTGATTTTGCATCATCCACATCTAAATGTATAAATGACTGCCCCCAACCTATTCTAGTTATGCCAACCGATATTGCTGCTTGTGCAATTTCGTATCTCATATCATCAGTAATTGCACTTATATCTGCCGCTAAACCTTTAATGTGAGAAGAATTAGAAACCCCCCCGACTTTTTCATTGTATTCCGGCCCCCGATAACCGCTTGTGATTACTAATGGAAAACCAACAATTTCTCTCACTTTGTCCAGCTTTTTAATAAAGTCTGTATTCATATACTTTGCTCCGCTACCAGGCAAACCGGGTTGGTCAAACTCGCTATATGTAAAATAAATAAATGGTGACTTAGACCTTTCCATTATGTAACGAATTATACGATAAACCAAAAATATAGCAGCAGCAATTAGCGCAATGTATATATAAGGCTTCACTTTATTTTGTAAATTACTAACCCAACAAAAACAATAATTACTGAAATAAGTAGATAGTTTACTCTTTCAACATTCTTTTGTTCCGGAATGTAAATTTCAGTTCTTTTTAACGCTTGTGGTGTACTACCATCCGGGCCTTGCACACCGCCACTACGACTTGTGTTGCATGGATAACTGCCCGACACTGCGTAATGAGTATAAACACCATCCACGTAACCATATTCCATTTTTTGTTTACGGCACCCTTTAGCCGTTGTGTATTGTACCCAATGAGCCATTTTTTACATTTTTTTTACGATAACTCCACCAACAACAACAATGGTAAGTGCTACTAATACGTAGCACATTACCATTTTGCCGTAACTGCCATTATCTTCGTTGCAATTACACATTTTTCATGTTTTAAAGCCTTTCGGCTGGTTACAAAAATGATACTGATTTTTCTGCTGGAATGTCCATTGTACCACCACCGGCATAAGATGACATTGGAAATTTGCTTATTTCTTCTGTTGGAAATTCCTCACCTGGTTTTGCGTTACCAATTTCAGCAGCTACACTAACACCTAGCATTTCACCGCCTTTTTTGTAAAACAACCAATATGCGACAACCGCGATTACGGCCCACATTACCCAATTTTGCTTATCCATTTTCTGATGGTTTTTTTGTTAGTACTCTAGTTTTTGCGAACCCGTTATACTCAAACGAAGCTCTTACGTGAAGTGCAATTACTATAAGTAACACCACGACCAGCATTTGTGAACCAAATATTTTGCTCATTTTTTTGAATTTTATTTTGCTTGCTGCATTGATTTATTTGCAAAGTACATTGCCGCCCCTACTGCAACTATTAAGGCAATTGTCATGTTTCGTCTGTTCATTATTCCGGATTTTCAGTTTTTGGACCAATTGCTGCTGCTACGCTTGCACCTAGCACCATGTAAATTAGCAACCCGAAGATTGCGTATAAAATAATTTTATCCCAATTCATTTTCACTTGTTTTTAATTATTAATTATTGATTGTATTTAGCTTTTATTCTTTTCAAATTTTCTGCTGATATGTATTTTCCAAAATCTTCAACAATATATTCTACATCATCGGTTTCGTAATCATCATACTCTAGCATATTTTCAATGTGCTCCTCCAAATCACCCTCTTGACCCGACCAGCTAGTAGTGATAAATAGGTATAGCCCATTATCACCTAACAAAACTGTGTTATAATCTTCATCCGAAGCAAAAACGAAACCCGAATTTGGGTTAAATCCAATTTCTATTGGCCCCCTATTTTCAAAATAATCTTTTGCCGGGTCACTAGGGTCATATCGGTTGTCAGCAATTGCAATTAGCAATTCACCAGCCATGTTTAATTCTCTTGATGCCGTAAATCCTCCAGGTACTTTAAATACTTCCATTTTTTATTTGTTAAGCAAATCGAATGGTTATGTTTTTACCATCCAAAATATCGTTAATATCATTAATTTCTGTTCCGGTTAGATTAAACGACAACCATTCGCTTAAAGTTCCGGCATAAGATGGCGCAATGCCTAATGGACTTGCTTTACGAACACCAAAGGACTTCATAAGCTGCAAAACATCATCATTGTTATTCATTTGTTCAAACACAAAATTAACTTGCGCCTCGTCATCCCAATACATTTCTAATGCAACCTCAATTGCGTTAGCAAAAGTTGTATAGTTAATTAGTGGATAAGACAAATTTTCCTCGTCAGGGTCGGCCAATGTATCTTCCCGTTCTGTATTATCAGCACCACTAAAAAAACCGCTAATGTTTTTGCCAACTTTACTAACTAGATAAGCTACTATTATTAATAAAATAACATAACCAAATAACGGATTGGAAAGGGTCATCATTCCGCTGCTCGAAAACTTGTTCATGCTCGTGGGTTAACAATTAATTTAGAACCTAACCCTGCTTGTCCAAATATTAATCTGTATGTTCCCGGCTCTTGTGGTCCGTTTCCTGGATGATTTTTGTCAACAACAATCCAATATGATTTTTGGTCATAGCTTGTTTCCGGTCCAAAAGTTTGCAACACCTCAACCTCACCATTTATTTGCTGATAAGCTGCGTTACTGTTATCCTGGATAATTTCTATTAAATCACCGGCCTTTACGGAAGGTTTTTTTGAAACTCTAATGGCCAAGTTGGTACTAGAAACATTACCAGCATAATCAGCTCTACCATAATCGTAATAAGGAATTTTGCGTTTTCGGTAAAAATAATATGCCGCAACACCAGCAGCAAGCAACATTCCTACTATTAAAACTACTCTTTTGTTCATTTTAAAAAATATATGATTGTTATTAATGCAATTACTCCAGCCACAATTAACAAGACTGGCACATCTGTTGTTTCCCTGGTGCCTCTACCACTATCGACAAATACTATTTCTTCTTCTTCTTCTATAACTGGTTCGTTATACATTTGAGCATAAGCATAATCAAATGTCTTATTGTATTCTTCCTCATTACTACCACCAGTTCTTGACCAGGCCCAGGTACCCTCACCCGCACCAATCTCTAATGGAGCAAAACCAAAATTTCCCTTTTCGTATTGGTTTTTTTTTATTACAAAATCAAATATGATATTGGCAATTTTATTATACCTCCTTACATATTTACCATCTGCACCAGGACCAACTACTTGTGTTCTCCAAATTCCATTTCCACGACTCCATTGTGGATAAATATTAGACTGTTCCCATTTAGCCATTTAACTTATATGCAATTGCGACTATTAACATAATAATTGTTGCTATCATTATTAGCCTGATAATTGTTTTAAAACGATAATCAACTAAGTAAATGTCCGGCAAATTTTCTTGGAATATATTACCACCACAAGTTGGAACCCTACCAGCACCAGGTATAACCATTTGACCAGCCCTAAACTCATCCGGACAAGACGAGTTATCAGGGTTTTCGGCATACAAATAATATCCTCCAGCTAAATACGGACTATCCATATCTACGTCCTGGCCTAAGATATTCCATCCTAAATTCATAGTAAATAATAGCTAATAAGTAATGTGACTATAAATACCAACAAAATGTAATCAACAGTAAAAGTGCTTCTTTTATCAAGCGTAACTCCGGGACATTGCCTTACAATATTATTTGTTAGCGTATCAGGCACCAGGCCGGCCACTAATGGACCAACAATAGGTATGCTATTTCCGACCATGCCGCGAAACGTATCACCAATCGCATTTGCATCTGCATCTCGTGAAATGTATAATTCACTATCAAAACATTTGTCTGTATATACGTTTGCCATTTTATTTGAACGCTAAATACAATGAGTAACCAAACAAAGTAACACTAGCAATTGCAATTACTAATTGTTGACTATCTACACTTGTGCTCTCTATTACTGCATCATCATAATTAATGTTTAAATCAGTTATAGATTTATTTGCCGCAATTTGTCCAAAGATGGCTCCAGCCATGTTAGAAACACCACCAACCGCTTGTTGATAACTGCCCCCTGATTGCATCCCAAATTCAGCCGACATTTATTTTTTGATAAAATAATACATTAGCGCAATTACGACTAAAATCATTAACATTTTAGTAAAATTTACGGCACTACCACTACTTTCGCTTTGGCTGAAAACAGACTTTAGTTTTTTTGGAGTTGAATTATTTAATCGTAACCAATAATCAACGCAATTTTCTCTAGCTGCTATTGCCGATGGGCTATTCGGTGTAAAAAAATGATTCCAGTCTGCCATGTTTATGCAACCGGCAGGCCCGCGACCCATTCTTTGTCCGTTTACTCTTGCCATTTATTTTTTTCTTACGAGAACGACAACCAATACTACAACCATTAAAACGGCTGCAATTATCAAAATCATATTAGTGTTGTCTTTTGGAATTGCTGGTGGTGGGTTATTATTATTATTGTTTCCGGCTCCCGGTAAATTTTGTCCTGGTGCCACTGCACCCCAAACAGTGCCAAACACTCCAGCAGCAGTATTTAAAATGTCCCCAAGCTGGTTCCAATTTATGCCGCCATTTTGTCCATCTTGTTCGTTTTCCCATTCTTCTAATGTTGGTGGTCCAACCTCTCCAACTTCTAATCTTTGTGCTCTTGGCGCAATGTTCCTTGCAAATTGCGCTTGAACTTCTTTAGATTGTTGCGCTAAATTTAATGGTACGTTAATACTATACATTACCTGGTCAATTCCACCACCATCTAAGGCATTACAAAGCACATAGTACAGTGTTTCCCTATCAACATCACTTGTAAGTAAACCAGCAGAAATAGCATTATTTACAACCCCGACATGGTAATTGTCAACAACCCAATTTATATAGGTTTTTTTTGTTTCAAAAATATTTTCCATTGTATTTTATTAAAAAATGATAGTGCCGCAACCCGCTTTCACCAGGATTGCGGCACACACAGAAAACATAAAGAAATTATTTCTCTATTGCCTGGAATGTTAAAGAAAGAGTAACAGTTGTTGATGCAGCAATCGTATAAAATAATGCGTTATCGTGGTCCAACAAAAGGAAGCCTCCTAATTTTCCAAAATCTAGTGTTCGGATAGTTGTGTTTTGGTCCGTAGCTCTTTTACTTGCAGTAAGAGCACCTTTAATGTTCTTTCTCGCAGCAGATGAATCAACATCAGCAGTGTAGTAAAAGAAGTTTTGAGCAAATTGTGCAGCAGCAGACACCTCAACATTCAACGAGCGCAAAAGTGCTCCTTTTCTAAAAAATGATGCAAGTTGAGCTGGTGTATAATCAGCGACAGTGTATGTTGCAGATGGAGTAAGGCCCCAAGATGCTGCAACAGTTTGGTCAGGGTCACCAATTTTAATAAGGTCACCAGCAGTGCCGCTTGTGTGTGATATTACAACCGGCATGATAGCACCTAAATTAGTGGCACTAACTTCTGTACGGGTAACACCCGCAATAACAGTTTCTACTTCCGGGTTAATAGACAGTGTGCTGCCTAGTCCTGGAGCGTATTTTTGTGCCGCAGCACTGCTTCTTAAATCTTGATATGAGTTTTTCATGTACTTTTTAATTCTAGTTTGAAGTGCAAACTTGACTTTAAGTACATCAGGAATCAATACCTTGCGTATATCGGTATGTTACATTATGTAGGGTATTGTATATTAAAAACATTATCACTAAAGGTACTCCAGGGCAATGTTTTTATTTTAATGTTTTCATGTGGACTAACCATTGGAAATATCACCTGGTCCCTGGTTAAATTATGTCCGGAAACATGAAACCTCATTTCTTTATACACTTTGTCAAAAGTGCTAATAACCTTTTCGGTTGGTCTAAACACTAATATTCCATTCGCGGATATTTTTCTAGGCTCTATCAAATATTCTTTCTTGTAACATTTTTCCCATTTTTGATTTTCTTCGGGCCACCGATTGTTCTGTTTACATAAATTAATCTCATCCATCAACGACTTTGACGTAGGGTGTAAAATTGACATCATTTCATATTCACCGGTAAATTCTTTATCTATCCAGGTACTTAAATTTTTTGTAACATCAATATTACAGTCTGCATAAACTATTACATCATAATGCCGGTACATACTAGCTAGATTCCATTTTAGCCATTTTGCATCATGCTTGTTTTGCTGATTAGTGTTTTTGTTATCTCCAGCTTGCAAGCAAAAAAAGCCATCCAAATTCCAAGGATATTCGTCAGACCACCAATCTACTTGGTTCGTATGAATATGCCTTATCCATGAGCTATCAATATCATACTTAGCACCTGGCAACCCACCTAGATTTATAGTTACGAATAGTTTTTTCATGTCAATTGAAATTCATTTATTGACTGCACATAAATAACAAAATAATAAGAATCGTTGTATTTATCTTCCAGTCTGTAATCAGTGAAATTGCCGATTATTAGTTCGGGTTTTTCTTGATTGGCAAAAACTGGCATAAAATCTTTATCATATCCCGTAGGCATTATTTCAGACCTCCAGCCCGAAGTGCTCATAATTGTCCAATTTCTATCACTTTGCACAATAATAGATTCAACCACATATTTGTCTGCTTCGGCATACGATGCAAAAACCTTGCAAGACGATTCCGGAGTATCGACACCTTTAAATAATACATTATATACTAGCATATCTTACTGCGTTTTGATATATATTGAAAAATTTTTCCTCTCCAATTTCAAAATTATGCACGACAAACTGTACCTCTTGTCCGGCAAATGAAGCAATGCAAACTCCGTTATCTAAACTTAAATAAATATAGCCGGATTGTTCATTATAACCTGATAATTCGATAGTAGCCAAAAAACAATCTTTTGAATATGTTGTAAGGCACTTGGCTAAACTTCGTAACTCGGTCACCGATAAATCAGTAATATTTTGTTTCGTTGATAATTTCATGTTACAAATGTGATATATGTTTGTTCATTCTTGCTTAACAAACATACATTGTAACTGTGCAGCCTATCTGCACACCATTATTTTGTTGCAGAATATACTATAAAGGCACTTTCTATTAACACAATAATTGATAAGCCGGATATAATCAATTTGTCTTTTTGAATTTGCCACCACTGCTTGCGCTTTTCTTTCTTGCTTAATACTTTTTCCAGGGTGATAATTGTGTCAGTCTTAATTTGCTGCTGCTCTAAATTATGCACAGACTGGTTTAAATAATTTATCTGTGTGTTTTGATTGTCAATTATATTATCTGCTAAAACGAGCTGCTGATAATAAACCTCTCGCTGCTTAAACCCAATAAGAACCAAGGTAAACTGCGTATCTGTTATACAGATTAGCTCATGGTTATCAATTATTAGTTTTTTTGGTAATGTCCTGGAGCTGCTGGATAAAGTTGGTGGCTTTTGCGCTATCACTAAGGCTGGTAACGTAATTAACCAGGTCACTATTAATAATAGTAATCTCATTTTTTCTTTTAATTAAGCTATCATATTTGTTGACAATTAAAGCCAAGTGATAATTAATGTCCTTTCTCTCTTTTTTTAAATTGTTTATTTCTACCTCCAGGGCAATTATAGTTTTTCTTTCCTGGGCTATAATACCCGTTTTTTGTTCATAAAACATATAGCCGGTAACAACATTCGTTACTAACAAAATTGCTGCTAAAATTCCAATTACTAATTTACTTTTTGAACTCACTATGCCGGAACTTTATTGGAATTTCTTTTACAATTGACAACCATTTTTTCTTTCTTACTTTAAAATTGCTCCAGGTTAAATCACTTTCTTTTACGTTCATGCACTTTTGTTTGCCAAATTGAATTAGTCCGCAACCCCAATCCTGGTCAATTACACACATTTGCAAATCGGCTCTAGTGTTTCTTAAATCCATCCAGCCCTTCCAAACATTTCCGGTCCATTGTTCGCTTACTCTTGGAACTTTTTGATGGTTCTCTTTTACTGGCAAGCAATCATGGCAAACTATTGTACCACCAGGATTTAAAATTAGTAAGCTATTATTTACATCTTGCAAAAATTGCTTGCGCTCATGGTCTGCATCTATAAAAATTAAATCAAATGTTTCCGAAGTTTGCCGAAAAAACTGATTGGTGGTGCCGATAAAAATACGAGCGTTTAAATAATTAAAATGGCCTTTAATTGGCTCTATATCTACACCTCTTTTTTCCCAAAGGTTAGCGACTTGTATGTTGCTAAAATTATTACCGGTATCAACACCAAGCTCTAAGTAAGAATTATACTTTTTGCTTTTCATTAACTCGTTTATAATTATTGTTCGGGCCATTGGTTTAATTTTTCTTTTTCGCAACCATAAAAAGTTTTATCACCTATTTTGTAAGAGTATAAATTTCCTTTTTCTTTCCACCCTACAAAATCTACATTATTATTTGTAACAATTGCTAACACATAAATATCACTGTTAATTTCATTTGGATTTACGATTAAATTGCCGGTTTTTCTCCTAGTACTTTTAATATCATAACAAGTTGTCCCGCTTTTGAAATCGGATGAGCCTTTTTCTATATGTCCAATAAGATTATAATGTAAATTCCATTTTTTGCTCCACGCATATTCACTTAGGACCCCAATGTAATTTATGTCCCATATATCATCACTGTAAGTATGTTTATTTCTAAGGTTTAAACATCTAATTGCACATAAATTTTTGAGCATCCAACACTCTTTTTCGCTAATTTCCATTGTGATTATACACTAAATGAAGCAAATTATCTAAACGCAATTGTTGACATGATGACCATGAATTTTTAACATTTGGCAATGACTGTGTTTCAAGTTCAAATAAAAGGTTGTTTAAATCGTTAAAATGTTTTTTTGTAGTTATTACTCCAGCACTTTCTTTGTTATGATAAGGGCCATAATTACTTGCTATCACTTTAAACTTGTATGCTGCTCCCTCATCCAATTTTAACTCACTACGAAACTTATTAAAATAGTTAGCATATAATGGACATAGCATTACATCTATATTTTCGTAGTTAACATGGTAATTAATTGGTTTTGTCCATTCGTAATGCTTATACCTTAATTTGTTTTCATCAATGTTTAAAAATTGTTGCACATTGCTTTTTCGAGAAGAATCCGCGCCTAATAAATGCAATTCATATTTATTTTTGTCTAAGTCAAAAAGACCGGAAGCTAACAACGGCAAATTCATTTCATGTGTATTGTTTACGCAAATACCAAGTCTTGTTACATGAGCTGCGTTTTTTTTGTATTCACCAGGCTTTATTGAATTTGGTATAATTTTTACTTTATTATTAACCTTTCCAATTTTTTTTAAAAGCTCTTTGTTTGTTGTCCAAACTTGACTTGCCAACCTTAAAGTGTCAATTATACATTGACTGGTTTCGTGTGTTCTCCAATGATTAATATTCGGATGATTTTCGGGTAAATTCCAATAATCGTCTAAATCAACTATCAATCTTGTTGATTTTGGCATATTGTGCCAATAAGCAAGAGCTTGTTCATGCAAATTAGGATTGTACGTTAATGTTCTCGAAACCACAACCACATCGTATTTTAAAAGTTCTGTGTACTGTTGCGACAAAAAGTCTGCACAAAATTCAATTTCTAACCCACATTCGCTTAAATCTTTAAATGGTTGGTACAACCTATGAAAGATAGTGCCATTCATTACAGAAAGAGCATTAGTACATACTAAAACTTTCATGGTGTAGTAAAAAAAGTGGTTTTGCAGTCAGGGCAATAATGTTCAATCATTAGCGGAGTAAAACCACGCAATATTGTATTTTTTTTATTACACATTTTGCATTGGCCGCTTTTTATTTGTATGTCCGTTTCTTTAAATTTTACATAAATTGTTAAAACTGCTATTGCTAAAAAAAAACCAATTGCTAAAGAAACCACTGT
>TARA_R110001599_G_scaffold4375_3_pt1 | contig 20407 bp, 7 predicted proteins | sample TARA_R110001599 | Tara Oceans TARA_R110001599 (sample SAMEA4398360) | marine metagenome | biome: Polar Biome; feature: [MES] marine water layer (ENVO:01000295) within the mesopelagic zone...; material: water (ENVO:00002006), including particulate matter (ENVO:01000060) such as......
AGTTTCGTCAAAGTCAAATATGCTTATGCCTTTAGCCTCAGTGTCAGAGTTTATTAGTCTAGCTTTATTGTGAGCGTCATTAATTGTTGTTTGGTTTTTAGCTCTACCTTTTGAAAGCTGCGCTCTAACATTAGCTGTCGTAGCCATCTGCTTAGCGTCTTGCTTTATGAAAAGATTTAATTTAGCTTTTTTAAACGCAGCAGCATTTAGCTGAGGCTCTACTCTTAATATAAGTTTTCCACTTTTTGATCTAGACATTCTTATAGTTAAAGGTATAACGGCGTCGTTAATTCCTTTAGTCTTTAAGTTTAAAACGTCTGTGTCGCCTAAGTGGAAAAGCCCAGCAGAGCCCATGTTTATATATTGAGACGGTATTGATTTGTTTAAATAAGCAAAAGAAACCCACTCACCGCTAACTATTTTAAAAGTTTTAGAAAGCTTTGCTGCTAACCCAGCGTTTTTTATAACCTCCCATTGGGCTTTGGTTACGGTAGTTTTGCTGCTAAACTCTTTTAAACCAAGTAATTTAGCCATATCTTTTAGTATAGGCTTAGCTTTGTCGTATAGTTCTTTTACAGCGTCAGGATTAAAAACTTCTTGCGGAGTTTTCAAAGCAGAGTCGTTTAACAAGTCCCATTGATAAGAATTAGATACTCCTCTAGCAGAGTCTCCTTTAACTTCAAAGCCTATCTTAACACCGCCAGGAAACTCTAACCACATATCTGGTAAACCTCCCTCTCTAGGTTTTTTCATTAAAGCTTTTATATCTTTATTTCCTTTAGTTACTTCAATTAAATTATTGATAACTAATATCTCTAGTATTTTGTGTGCAGGCTTACTTTTGTTACCTCTTTTTTTTCTTAACTTAGCGTATTCTTCTGCCACGTTGGGTAGCTTAAATACTTTAGTGTAGTTTTCTTGTCTTCTCTTTAAATACTCTCGTATAGCGTGACCTACTATAAGATCTTTGTCTTTAGTTATTCCTTGCACAAACGTTTTGACGTTAGCGCTTTGCATGCCGTCTACCCTAAACATTTTTACTAGCTCTAAAGCCTGTGTTTCTTGTGTAGAAGAAAGAGAGAACTGAGTATTGACACCTCTATTAACCTTTATGGCCAAGTCTTGAAGTTGAACTTCAATATCTATGTTAGGAGAAAATATCATAGCATCTTGAAGAACCGCTGGCTCTTGAACTGTTTCCATCACAGCATCAAGAGCTAATGTAGAAATCATCATACGAGATAAACCATCTTTTCTAGTACCTCTAGTTGATCTACCTATTTCGTAGTTTAATACCTCGGCCATTGTCTGACCATCGGAAGTTCTACCTAAAAAGAAGGCTTCAACCTCTGCTTTCGTTGGCTTACGTTTCTCGTATAGATCAGGACCAGTGTTTCTACCAACGTCAGGTTTTATTTTACCCTTGTTTATAGCATTGTCAACCTCTGTTGGACTTATGTTTTTCTTTACTATAAAACTAAATATTCTTTTACCTTCAGGAAACTTTTGACCAACAAGTCTTTCCATCGCTACAAGATCTTGTATTGTAGAATATTCTAGTATAACGTCAATGTTATCATAAACAAAGTCAATAAAGCTTTTGCCACTACCCATAGCTTGCTGCACAATGTTTTTCATTTTCTTTTTAACATTGTTCTCAAACTTAAGCATAAAGTCTTTTTCAGATATTTCAGTCTTTTGAGACTTAACTACATCTCTTACGCCTTGTCTTATGTCTTCTTCTTGCTGCTCGGCAATAAACTTTTTACCGTCTTTTCTTTTTAGTTTTTGTCTATATTCAGACTTTACAACACCACGCTCTTCTGTTGGCTCAGCAAATATACTTTGATCTTGATTTTCAAAATCTTCAATCATAGCGTCTTGTTCATCTGCTATAAAGTCAGCGGCTTTCATTTTACCATCTCCACTTGTCTCTTTGTCAAGAGAGCTTGCTCCAACCTCTTTCTTTTTTGAGGCGTCACCAACCCTCCACACTATACGCTTGTTAACGAATCCTGATAAACCAAATTTACCTTCTTCAGTTACTTCTTTTCTAGGATCGAAGCCTATAATAGCTGGAATTAACAATTCTCTTACGCGCTCAACGAATCTATCTAAAGGTACGTTATTAACGTTAGCGTCTTCAGCGTTAACATCTATACCAGTTCTTATTAGCTCATTTTTAATTAATACATCTATATTTTGATCAGCTATTAGGTACATGTAAGCTTTACCAGCTCCTTTATCGTCGTACTCTTGCTTAGTCATTTTAGAGCCGTCTTCATTTAACGCAAAGCCGTCAACTTTCTCTTGTATTACAGAAGACTTTTGAGCAGTAGCTCTAGCACCTTCTTTTCCTTTAATAGGGCCTACGTCAACACCTTCTTTAGCAGCTCTTGCTATTATTTTACCGGCAGCCTTGCTTCCAGCTACAGCTTTACCAAAAGTTTTAACAAAGTCAAACACTTGCTTACCGTCTTTAAACTGTAGTTTTTTAGCATAGCTGTCAGGCAATAGGCTTTGTATTTGTTCTGATATAATGTTACCAAGCTTAACAAAGAAACCTTCGTTTTCAGCTTTGTATATTTCGTTAACCATTGAGTCAGAAAGCAGGTTTAAAACCTCTTGCGCTTGTAAGTCTTCTGTTAAATTAATTTTACCGTTCTTGTCTACAGCGCCGTAAGCTTTTAACCTAGACTTGATTTGATTAAGAAAATCAACTTCGCCAGACTCAAGTAAATGATTAATAAGCTTTTGCCCAGTTTGTATACCAGCGCCTCTTACTTCAGTCATACCGGTTGCAACGTCAGACTTTTTAAAGAACGTTTTACGTAAAGCAGCATGTAAAAACTCGTGCGCAGCTACATTAACATACCCGCCTTCATCAGTAATATCTGCCTCATTACTTAACACCATAGTTAACTTGCCTGTGGTGTTGTCTTCGAGAAGCATACCGTAAGTACCGGCGTTAACAGCTTCAGATATTTTTATTTTTTTACCTTTTTCGTCTTGCGTTAAACCTTTAGCGGCATCTTCAAGTACTTCTTGACGGTCAGCTATTATCTCTTGAACTTTTTTAATAGCTTTTGTATCACCTTTTTCTTGATAACCTTTAAGCTCTGCCTCTAAAACCTGTATGTCGTAATTAGCGTTTTCAACTAAGTTGTTAGTGTATTTCTCTACAATTTCATCTATACTTCCTTCAAAAGTATCGATGTCCATATCTTTGTAGGCTTTTATTTTTTTAACCTTACCGGTCATCTCGTCTTTAAGTATGTCTAACCTAGCTCTTGTTACTTTTTGAGCACCTTCAGACTTACCTATTTCTACAGCGCCTTCGTACTTACCTATAATAGCTTCTATTTCAGCTTCTACTGTGGCGAGTTGTTCTGCGGCGTTAGGTACTTTCTCTATACCTTTTTTTTCTGCTTTTTTATTTAGATCTACTCTTTTCTGCTCAAGATCAACTAAAGCTTCTCTATCAGCTTGATCTGTTATCTTAGAATCTATTTGAGAGTCTGCTATTGCCTTGCCTTGAGTTTGATCAACAAAAGCTTTTAAAGACTTATCGCCTTCTATTTCTATTTTAGCTTTAGCTTTGTCTTCGTTTGATATGTTTTCGTTATTTAAAAAGCTTTCTATATCTTTTCTACTTGCAGTACCACCGTTTAACGTGTAAGATCTTTTAGCTAGTATGTCAGCAACGTTTGCAACACCTTTAGCTTCAGCTATACCTTCTAAGAATATTTCACTAGCATCAAGCTCTTGCCCGGCGGCCTTTTGACCTAATGCTTCACCACCGGCGCCTGCTGTCATCTCTAGCGCAGCGACTTGTTTTGCTAGTCTACCTTTCTGCGTTGCAGTTAAAGCTTTTTGAACTTTTTTACCACCCTTACCAATAGTAGTAGCTCCTTTAACAGCAACAGCGCCTATACCTCTTGATAGACCGGCTGTCACACCTTCAATAGCGCCTATAGTTAAACCTCTAGCTACAGCTTTGTCTTTTAAATCTTGAAACTTATCAGTGTCTTCTAGTATAGCTCTAACGTTTTCTTTTGTCATCTCTACACCTTCACCAATCTCTTCTTGTAATAGCTGAGCTAAAGTATTACCAGTTTCCATCGCGCCTGTTAAGCCACCAAAGAAACCACCAACAGCACCAGATACTGCACCACCAGCCGTAGTTAAAGCGCCAAGAGGTCCAAGTGAAAAACCTGTAGAACCTATAGCGGCCCCAGCAACAGCACCAGCTCCTGAAGATAAAGCGGCCATACCAAGAACTTCTTCAGAGTCTTCAGCGGAAGAAATCATTTGAGATATAGAACTTACGATTACAGAAGGAGCTATAGTAGGGTTTGCAGCAAAAGCTTTTACAGCGCCCCACATACCACCACCATTTTCTTCGTACATCTTCTGGTAGTTAAGCATTTCATCTGTAACACCAGCTTCTTGCATACGCTTATTAGCGGCTAAAAAGGCTTGTAGATCTTCGGAAGATAAGTTTCTACCTTTTTTATATACTTCTAAAGCTTCATCTACGCTTTGCCCTGCGGCCCAACCTTGTTTACCAGACCTATATAAATCACCTACAAAGTCTGTTACAGTATTTTTACCGAAAGCATTTTCTATCCAAGTGTTTTTTTCTTGACTAACTTCACCGCCAATCATTATATCGTTTCCATCTTTGTCAACGCCAGGTTTTGCTTTAGGTAGACTGTACATGCTTGAAAACTTTTCAAAGCCCCCGTCAAACAAACCTTTTTCTTTAACAGCGGAAAAAACATTTTGCTTGTATTTGTCGTTTTCGTAGAACTGAGAAAACTTATCAAACGATATGTTTAAAAGATTGCTTTCTATTAAAGCTTTGTATAAGTGTTGTATGTTATTCATAAATTACGACTGTATGTAATTGTCCAATGCAAACTTCATTCTTTCGCTTGGCGTAACGTCTATCCAATCAACATCACCATCGTACCAGGGTGGCGTTTCAACGCTTTTTGCATTGCTGTATATATTTAGCACTTCTAAAAACTTATCTTTGTCTACAGAAGAGCCAACCATATACCTTGAGCCTTGCCTAGCTTTTGCTCTGTTTTGATATTTACCACCAATACTAAAATCAAAGTCTTTAAAATAAGGATTATCTAAATCAAACTTAACCTCATCGTTTCTAAACATGTTTGCTTCGTTTAAAACTTTTGACATGTCTAAAGCTGGAAAAGCTTTATTTAATCCGTCTATAAATTTAGATTCATTTTTAGTACTCCAAGCTTCATTAAAAGTCGTTAAGTCTTCGTCTGTGTCTTGAAAAGTTGTATCGCTATCTTGGGTAGTTTCCCCATCGTTGCCCCCTGATTCTTCTTCACCTGGAAAATTGTTTAACGTAGTCGTAGGCTTAGGCTTGCCTTTTTCAGACTTTTCAACTTTTTTAAGTTCATTAATATACCACTTTCTAAAATGATCAGCTACTCTTCTTTCTTTACCATCAGCACCTGTTATTTTATGAGTAACACCATTTTTCTGTATAGCTTGCCTAATATCTATCATTGTATTTGGATCTGTTACTCCTAAATCGTTGTAAAACGACTCAAACCAATTTGAAGTGTTAAACATATCGCCACCGTTACTCCAGCCTACTAAGTTGCCTTCGTCGTCTTCTTCGCTGTTTTCATTATCAAATATTAACGACTTAACACCAGCGTCACCAATATCTGTAAACATTGTGCTAACGTTAAAGTTTAAGTTTTGATTGTAGTTAGGGCTATCAGCTGGCATATTAGAGACAGCTGACAACATACCGTTGTGTTGTACGTTAGCTTCTCCAAAAGTCATTTCAGGTGCTAAAGCCTGAATTGACTCTACAGATGTTTTTTTGTCTGGATCATCTTCAGCAACGTCAGGATTAGGATCTACCCAATAAAGTTTACCATCTATAGTTTGAAAATTGTCCGATATACCTTGCTGAATATCAGAATACATGTTCTTAACACCGCCGTAGTTACCTTTAGACATTTCTTTAATGTCAAAGTCTTTATGGTTCATGGTGTTTTTTATTTCCATGAGCTTTGCGTTTTGATCACGCAGGCCCAAAGAGTTTTTATTTATCTCTGCTATTTCAGCTGTTAAATCAGCGTACTTAGGGTTTCTAGGCGACATGTACGCTAACTGCCTGTTTAGCTCTTTAAATCTAGCGTTGTTTTCAGTCATAGTACTAGTAACTAAGTCTCCAACACCGCTGTGTAGTTTTGAGTCATCTATATCAGGATTAGCTAGCTTATGTGCTAACATACCAGCTGTAACCCTGTCTTCAGCGTCTTCTACCATTTTAAGAAGAGGCTTATAGCCGCTTTCAAACCTTTTTTGATCTGCTAAAGGTTGTAGTCTTTGTTGCGCTCCAAGCTTAGCTAGTTTGTCAAACAAACCAGTAGCCGGCATGTTATCAACGTTTTTTTGCAAATCGCCAAGAAAGTCTTGACCCATTAACTCGTTACCTAATTCGTCTTTTTCTTCTGCCATGTTTTATTTTTTTACGAGGGGTCAAAAACACCGTCCGCGTACATTGAACCAAAAGCCGCTCCTAGCTCACCAAACTCGTTGCCAGTGTTTTGAGCTACGTTTGTTGATGAAGATAAGTTGCTAGCGCTTAAGCCGTACATATTTGTTATTCTGTTTATGTTTTGTTGTTCAACATACTGTTGGCCTTTGCGATCTAGCATGTCTACTTGAAAAGCGCCGCTAGCCATAAGTTGATCTAATCTACTTTGTTCGCCAGCGCTCAATCCTTGAAGCCTTGAAGCTTCACCTCTTTGCAGCTGATCTAGCCTACCAGCTTCTTGAGCAGTAAGACCTTGTAGTCTAGCTCTTTCACCCATTTGTAATTGTTGTATTCTACCTCTATCACCTCTTTGTAGTTGATCTATTCTAGCGGCTTCTTGAGCTGTCATGCCTTGTAGTCTTGCTGTTTCACCAGCTCTTAATTGATCAAGTCTAGAAGCTTCGCCTAATTGCATTTGTTGTATTCTACCAGCCTCTCCACGAGACGCCATTTGGTTTTGTCTTTCTTGCTGGGCAATATCTAAAGAAGCTTGCCTTGCTTGTTGGTTGCCAGCCGCAGCTAAACTTTGCGCTAAACCAGCCACGCCGCTAGAACCAGCCGCCCCACCTAAACTGCTTAACAGGTTAGCTTGTTGTTGCTGCGATTGCTCTCTAGCAAAGTCTGCGGCTCTAGTGTCAACTCTTAGGTCCTCCATAGTATTCTGCATGTCAGAGAATCTATTCTGTAAACCAGCGTATTGATTTGTTAATCCGGCAAACTGATTTTCCATGCCGCCATATTGACTTTGTAAGCCAGCGTATTGGTTGGTAAGACCTGAAAATTGATTAGTCATACCCTCATACTGATTAGTAAGACCTGACATTTGATTAGTAAGGCCAGCGTATGGATTAGTTAATCCTTCGTATGGGTTTTGAAACTCAATAGCATTGTATTGAGCCTGCATTTCATTAAACCTTTGTTGATCTGCTTGCTGCTGTCTTTTAGCTTGCTTTCTAGCTTTGCGTTTTCCAAAGAAGTCTAGCACAGCGCCGCCTATCGCCACGTAAGCTTGTGGAGGAAGAGCCTTAAGGGGACTTGCATTGCCTTCAGTTTTTTTAAAAGGCGAACGTGAACCGTATATTGCCATAATATTATATTTTATCTATTTATAGTTACATTAACGAGCTACTATTTACTGCTTGGAGAAATCTCCGATGCTATCGAAAACAGCTCTACTAGCTCGTTTGAGTTGTTTTCTAGCTTTACCTTTGCGTAATAACCTTTTATGCCAGACTTGTTGACGGTTTTGTTTTTAGCAAACATAATTAAGTCACCAGTTTGAGGCGCGTTGTCTATAATCATGTTTTTAATATATAAGTTGTTATTTTCAACCTTACTTATCTCTCCAATTTTAACTGGAGAGTTTTGAGCGTACGAAACGTTATTGGTAGAAGTATAAGTCTGTTGAGTAACTTTGTAAGCTATATCTCCAGACTGTAAAGAGGCGTTTAAGCTACCTTCAGCGTTAACTGTTAATTTGTGAAATGTATCTGGCATATTACGAAGTTGTTCCTGGGGTTATTATAAAGTCTAAATCTAAGTATATTGTTCTGTTAGCGCTTGGCTGTGAGTTTACAGTTATGCCACCAGAAAGAATTATTGAGTCGGCTAACAATTTAGGCGGGGCAACATCAAAGGTTAGCACCTCGCCGCCTTTAAAGGTTTGAGCAAGCGTTACTACCATTTCTCCAGCGGAGGCTGAGGCTACGTTGTTACCACTAGCGGTTCTGTTGTTTGAGACAGTATTGGCGCTAGAATTGTTAACGCCGTTACCGGTGTAGGTGGTAATGTCCCCGCCTGGAATACCATAAGTTCCATTTAGCGTTACGACCGTGCTGCCACTAACAGCACCTCTCACGGTTGAGGTTACCCTAACTAAATCTGTAAGCCTTAAATCCGGTATTATAGAGCAGCCTAACGCACTATTTATTAAAGATATTCCTGACGCCCTAAATGTTAAAGTTACTCCGTCTGAAATAGTCTGAGCGCTAGATATAGTTATAGTGTTAGTCGTGGTGTCTACTGACCGTATAACAGGAGTGCCAGACAAACCAGTTCCACTATAAACTGACGTACCTACTGTAATATCGCTTACTGAATCAAGTTTAATTTCAGTAGAAGAAGAAACTGCGCCATCTACGGTTTGTGTATTTGAAAAATACCAAGCTCTATCTGACACTAGTGCGTTTGTGTCACGCTCGTCTTGATTAAGAATAAGGCCAAAGCCATTAGCGTCTGTGTCAGCGTTCTCTATATTCCAGCTAATACTTTTAGAAGCAGAGCTTGTTGGACTACCAACAACGGTTACGTTACTAGGAAACGTTTTATAAGAACTAGAATTAGCTGTTGAAGCTAAGGCTAGCGTTAAAGTTGTATTACCTAGTTGAGTTATTCTTTTATTTATTGCTTTGCCAAACTTCATCTCTGTTCCGTCTGTAGGATCGGCAACTAAAAGCACGTCATATAAAGAGCCGGCGGCATCTGGAAACTCTATTTCACCATCAAAGCTACCGCCTAATAATTCACCTTTAATCATTTTCTGAGGAGAATGTCCTGCAGAAAAAGCTTTGTCAGTAAAGTCATAATAAGATCCAGAAGAATTATTTACTATAAATATAAACTTAGCGCCTTCATCACCTTTTATAGTAAAGCCTCTTACGGCGCCTTCTTTAGGTATATCGCCAGTGTTTAGTTGTATTGATTTTATTAACTTCATAGTCTACTCTTCTTCAATGTTTTCTGGCACTAACTCTACAGGATTTACCGACAAAATTCCTATACCTTGAAACGTAAAATCAGATGTTTTAGGCTCGCCTTTTCCTTTTATATAATTAAACCATTTATCTTCTTTTTCTATAAACTCTTTTATAGAGCCGCTTTCCATGTTTGTATCTATACTTGATAATTTCCATCCAAGCTTAGTAAATTGATTGTGCAAGTTTGAGTCTGTAACACCTAAAATCGTGTCACTATTAGGAACGTGAGCTTGCGATCCTTCGTAGTTTATTGTTTTAAAGTTTTTAATAAGCTCAGGCGCATCGTTTAAAAGCGTTGTTATTGTTGAAGAAACTGATTGCAGGTTATAAAAAGTGTTTGGTGTAGCTTCTTGATGGTAGTGCTGATAAGCTTCTCCGTTTTTAAAAGTAAAATACTTTTTAGACACGCTAGTTCCACTTTCAGGAACAAACGACTTAAAGCTAGTCCAACCTTTTACCTCTTCGCTATAAGATATAGTTTGCTTTGCTACCTCAGGAAAAGCAATTTGAGTCATTGTAATGTTGTCTATAGACATGGTTGTCAAAGAGTCTTCGCTAGAAGATGTTATCATTAAAGAACCTATTATATGCTGATCAGAGTCGAAAGGGTCAACGCTTTGTATTTCTACTGTTTCTGAAATGTTAAGCGTGTTTCCGTCTACCGTAAACGCAAACCCTGCTGTTGGACTAGCGTAATAAGCAACTTCAATAGAACCAGAGGTAAAAGAAGTTACGTTAAAGCTAACGTCGTATTTTTGACCAACCAATATTTCTTGTTCTATAGCTTGAGAAACTCTTAATCCTTTTAACGCCTCATCCCATTTAATTTGTTCTTCTGCAAATAAAAGATTATTAAGGTTGTTTGCACTAAGAGTGTTTATTTCACTACCCTCATAATCTATTTCGCTAAACACCCACGAACCTACAACGCCTCCACTTACTATAGAGGTTTCGTCTATTATAGATAAATAATCTATCTTACCAACAAACCAATTTGGCACGACGTTACCAGTAGAGCCATCTTGATTTATAGGTCTAGCGTATATGCCGGGTATATCTGGAGGCTGAGTGCTCATTGAAATACTAGCGCTAGAACCTTCTGGTTGCACTATGCTTGATATGCCTGATCCATCAAGATTAAAAAACACAGAATAGTCGCCAGCTGTATCTACCATAGCTCTAATAACTCTAGTTTGACCGTCTTGCAACTCAGGGGTTTCCATTCTTATATATAACTTTCCTTCTACAGTTCCTGTGTCTGGGTTTGGTTGTATTCCAAACTTTAAAACATAACCGGCTGAAGTAGCGCTAGTAAGCTCGTCGCCTGACCAATCATAATCTATTCTATTGGCGGCTCCATTGCCGTTGTATGTTTCTGGTATATTCCAAACCCAACCGCCGTTTTCATAGTAAGAAATAGGCTCACTTAAAGCGTTTATTAGATTGTTTGTTGTTTGAGCACTCCACTCTTCAGAAAATCCACCTAAATTACCAGTTTGAGAGATGTTAATCACCGTAACGTCAGTAATTTCTACTAGCCCTGCTTGGCAGTTATATAAGCTAAGTCTAACCTTGTCTAAGCCTTCATAAGCTTGACTACTAGCTTGAAACACCGCTCTAAGCACAGGTCTTTGTTCCCCATACTCTGTAGCCGTTGTTGGCATACACACTACACCGCCAGCTATACTTACTACATTTCCACTACTGTTTGTATTTCCTGTTGCGCCCGGGTATCTATACATTTGGCCAAAATAGCCATCTGGATAATTTGCGTCACCAGGAGTTGTTTGGTACGCGTCGCCACCACCGACTGCTGAAGGTATACAACCATATATTATAGGAACAGTGTCTCCGTTTAATCTTAAAAAGTTGCTTGCATCAGGCGTGCTAATAGTAACAGAGTCTGGATCGTAGCCAAGATCAACCATGTACCAATCACCATCTATTAGCTCTGCTTCTACGCTAAACCCTGCTGGGCTTATACTTGTGGCTAGCGTGCCTATCGAGCCATCTACAACGTGGTGCGTTGTTCCAGCAATATTGTAAGAAGATAAGTCTGCTCCATTGTGGTTATTATAAGCCTCGCCCGCGCCATGTTGTTGGTATGTTGTCACGCCATTATCGGTACCTGTGTAATATTGATAATCGTTTGTAACACCTTCTTGAGTAATCGACACTGTTTGCCATGTTCCAGGGTTTTCTTGCCCGTACTGTTGCAGCGCGGCGTAGTTAAGTTGAGTTACGCCAGAAGACGTGTAGCCTAACGGCAGGGCATGTACTACCTCAGCCCACGCTGGTATTGCAGAGCTAGGAACTGCTTCCGTAGACTCAGTTCCGTATACAGCAGTTTGACTAGTCTGCTCGTCCTCACCAGTGTCAAAGTCGCCTAAGTTTTCTGCAGTTACACCCTGAGCAGCCGCTAAGGTCCCGTATTGAACACCACTTGCAGAAGTGTCGTATATCTGCGCGTCTACGTCATTATATGCAAACTCTGCTTCTGCCGCGACCTGCTGATCGTATTCTGCTGCGCCTGGAGTACCGTTTCTAAATACTTTTTGAACTCTTAGGCTAGTAAACAATATATCATATTCTTCGCCAGCCTGGGTGTCCATCTCAACTTTTACGTTTAGTTGATCAATAACTTTTGTTAAAGGTAAATTGTAATCACTCCAATAAGAACTTAACAATGGGTTTTTAGGGCCACTAGCAACTTTATAATAAAGCTTTATTGTTCTTGTTTCAGCGGCGCTCCAAGCGGAATTGCCAACAGTTCCATTGTGAGTATAACTAGGTTCGCTTTGAAAGCCAAGGCTTCCAGGCGTAGGTGTTGTTTGAAGTCCAACAAAATCTCCTTGAGCAGTAACATTGACATCAGAAGTTGTAACATCATTATAGACGTATGTTTCATCTTCATCGTTAGCCGCAGCGTCAGTGTAGTTTTTAATTGGCGTTGTGCCATCGTAAAGCTGCACTTTTATAGAGTAGGTCATACCGCCGCCGCCAGCTCCATATAAACTTTCACCAAAAGCATCCATTGTTCTAACCTTGTATTTTATCTCTACAGAAAACTCTTCTCTATTAAGAACGCTTAAGTTGTGAAACCCTGGGTTAGCATTTGATATAGCGGAATTTATATAGTTAGTTGGAAAAGCGCCTAGTGAAGAACTCCATGGAAACCAAAACGCATGCTTTCTAGCGCCGTAATACGTGTCATACGCGTTAACGCCAGTACCAGAGTAATACAATAACCCATTAGGATGGTTTCCTGTTGAGTTTTCTCTAAATGTAAGAAGACCTTGGTGGCTTGCGATTTGGTTGTACGCTGCGCCCATGTTACCGTCAATAGTACCTGATATTGATACACTACCACCAGTAAAATCAGTATTGTACGTTGAAGTAGAATTATCCGCGTAAGCAGTGGAACTTTGAACATGGTCACCACTGCCCGCTGGATAGTCAGTTCCGTTAAAAGTTCGTCTAAATGTAGCGTGGTGTCCTGCTTGACCCATGGTGCCCATGCCGGTAGAACCAAAAGGAGAGTCGTTTTGTTGACTTATGTACATCCAGTATGGGTTTGTGCCGAAAGTTGGATTTGATGCTTCAGTAGTAGTAGTTACCGTAGCGCCTACGTTTGTTTGATACTGCTCGCCGCCATTGCTTGAATTACCCGGAACCATTATAGCTCCGTAGTTTGGAAGAAACACATCTGAATAAACTGGATTATACGAAACCACTGTGCTAAAGTTATCCCAAGCCTGGTTTATAGCTCCAACTGGTATTTCTGGCCAGTTTATTATTGTAACTTCAGAATCTATTGATGAGTTAACGACAGGAAGATTTTCATCACCTTCCGTTGCGCTATCATATATGTTAGCTATGTCAACAGCTGTATACTCAATACCAGATTCAAGATTAGGATTATCTATTATTTCTGTAACATAAGAAGACACGCTTAGCTCTTCACCTTCTGAGATATAAGAGTTTTGTATTAAGTTGTTGTATATGTAGTCGTTAAGCGTTAAGTTGTATTGTCTTTTATACTCGTCATAAGTACCTAACAACGTTCCAGACTTAGGAAGATTATCTCTGAAGTAATCGTGCATGCCAGCGTCGGATATAGGCGTTAACCCGTCCATAGATAATCGTAGCACGGCGCCTCTTTGCTTATCAGTAAAATATGCTCTATACGACTCAAACGCAAACGACTCAGGATTTTTAGATATACCGTAGTCACCAACAAAAGGTGTGGCTTGACCTAAAACGTTTGTAGTTGCTACAATGTTAGTGTTACCATCAGCATTAAACAAAGCGTCTTTGTTTGCTAGTATTTTAACAACTCTATCTTCGCAAAAAGCTATAAGATCAGCTCTTCTTGAAAAAAGTTTTTGTATACTTCCGTAAGTAGGATTTAAGTCTTTTGTTATTTTTTCTGCTTGTATAAACTGATTTAGGTTGTTTAATCCGCTACTAGCATTGTAAAGACCTGAATAAATTAAACCGTGCTTTCTGTTTTCTTCAGAGTAAGGCTCTTCTAACGTGGTAGAAGCCTTAGCGCCATTACCTATGAACGTAGCGTTAAAATCATCTCTTAGTCTATTAGATTCAATACCGTCTCCAAACGTAAAGCAGTTATACCAGCTTAACCCAGTTTCTAAAGAAGCGTCTATTATAGGGTTTACTATAAAAATAGCTCTTTGATTAGCGTCACTTTCAAGCTCGTAATGTGGCCCAAGTCTACAGGCTGTAAAACTACCGTCTGGTCTATAAAATCTAATTCTAGTATTAACGTAATCTATTTGTACGTCTTCGTTGTTTTTTATGTTAAAACCTAGACCGTTAGAACTAGCTGTAGCGTTTTCGCTTTCAGTATTAAAATAAAGCCCTACTCCTTCAGCATGCTCCCAGCTTTTTATATATATATTGTCAGTTATAGTATCTTTACCTCTAGTAGCGCTAGGTAAATCAATAAACTCAATTCTTGACCCAACAGGAGCAAACTGACTAACGTTGTCTATTGTTAATTCTGTTGGGATTGCGCCACCAGTTTCGTAGAATATGTTTAAGTCTAAAGAATCTTTAGGCTCTGTTTCGAACACAGCAGAAACATCTTTAACAGCTCCAGACAAAGCTTGAGCTTTATCGTCTATAAACTGCATTTTCATAGACGTATCTATATCGATAGCCATAGTAGAAGATGTGCCGCCTATAATAGGGCTGTTAGTTTGTTGCTGCGGGGCTTTATCTAGCTTTAATACAAATACAGTTCTTCTGTTACTAGCTTTACCAAAGTCCTCTAACTTAGTAAGTAAAGCGGCATCCTCGCCATCCATGTTGTTTTCTAGCTTAGCTGTAGCCCACTCAACAGCGCACTCTTCAACACTTTTTTGATCTTCATGTCTATGTATTCCACCTTCGTCAGCATTAGCAAAAACAAATTTAGATCTAAAAGGAGTATGATTATATACGTGTTTTATAGAAATGTCTAGTATAGTGTATATAACATCGTTACTGTCTTTCTCAAACTTAAACTTCTTGCCAATAGCTAAGTTTTTAACAAAGTCTTCAATGTTTTTGTCTGTTTGAGTAGAGCTTGACCGTGTCCACTTTGTAGGTGAAAACGTTGGGTCCCACTGTCTTTCGTGTAGTTCTTTATACTCTAAGTCATAACCTATACCTACCCCCGGCGATGGTGATTCGCCTAAAGGTTCATCGTCAACGTAATTTCCTTCTAACTCAACAAACTTTACAGTGTCCCCGTCGTCATTGTCTCCCAGCGAAGTTCCTTGCTCGTTAGTAAAAGCGCCTCCGCCCCATATACCTTGTAGTATTTTACCTAAGCCATTAGCACCAGTAACCTCTATGTCATCTAAGCTAATCCCAGAAGAGTCAAATAAATTTTTTCCAGGTGCTAAAAAAGAAACATGCATGTAGTGACCACCGGCTTCCTCGCCGTAGGTTTCGTTTGTTTCTTGACTAAATATATTGTTTTTCCATCTATAAAAACCGTTTACTTGGTCATTAGTAGTAGTTAGTACGCCAGGTACAAACGATCTAACTTTACTTTGCCACCCGCTATAGCTTGATGTGTCGGCTAAAGACCAAGTTGTATATTGATTTAAGTCCCAAGGATATTCTTCACCTTCAGAGTTCCATTCTACTTTACCGTAGGTTAATTCATTTGCAACAACGCCTTGACCTGCTTCTTTAGCATAGCTGCTAGAAGATAAGTTAGCGGCAGACATGTGCATATTATCTATAAAAAAAGCTTTTGAGTAGTCTGTAAGCAGAGCATCCCACTCAGAAGCTTTGTTTGATATACCGCTTATTTCATCTTCGTCTTTAGGCTGGCTGTCGGGGGCTTGTCCAAAACTAGGCATGTTATCTAATCCTTGATCTTCATAAGTTCCAGTTCTATCTGCCCACCAAAACATATCTTTAGAAGCGGAAACAAACTCACTTATAGACTTGTTTGACTTTATTGCAGTTATATTGTTTTTTATAACTTCGTCAGACAGTATTTTAGCAAAAAACTTACCAGAAAACTCTTCAGCGTCTCGTTTTTCTTTTCTATAAACTGTAAATACTAAATCAGCGTTAAGTTTAGCTGCTGTATTGGCTGCTAGCGCGGCGTCGTCAGCGTGTATTTTTTGATTCAACTTCATTTTATAATGAGTGCTGTCTATTTGTACCGCTACTGATCTATATCTTCTTGAGTGCACTTCAAATCCACTAGAATCTACTGTTTTCCAAGAAATATATAGGTCTTGATGATCAGTTGCGTTGTCTACGCCACTGTTTGTGCTAGCGTTATTACCGCTACCTCTTAAAGTTGGAAAACCAAATGTTGTAATCCAAGAGCTTTTATCTATTTCTACAACGTCTACTTCTTTATCAATTCTTCTATCAGCGTTTTGAAATAAAGAACCTTCTTCATCGCTATTAGCTAGGTTTGTAGATGCTGTTAAGTTTGAAACCTCGCCAATCGGTAAATACACGTAAGCTACAGAGTCGGGTGCTTCTGGCTTTACATCTATAACCTTATATCTATTAGCGTCTTCTACGTGATTATCTGTAGAGCTTGAAACTTTCTTTAGCGTTAAATAATCTTCTGTTGTTATTTTATTTATTTCAGAAGAAGGAAACGAAAGCCAAACATGCTCTTCTTTATTATCAAAATCTGTGCTTATACTTGGAATATACAATTTATCCATTAATAAATTATAATACTCTCCAGATGTTTCTTTTATATAAAACTTAAAGTATTTAGCCCAGTCTGGCGTTGGCGTTTTAATACTACTAGTTAGAACCATTGGGCTTAAAAAGTTAGGCCTATCACTATTAGCGCCTACCCAAGGAATATTAATAGATGCGTTTGTAGAAGAAAACACTGGTGTTTCTCTACCGTATTTATCACCATAGACAACGCCAAGTTGATAATCTCTTAAAGACTTTACGGACTCAAGCCCTCCACTTAAAGCGTTGTTATTTTTTAAGCTTTTCTTTTCGTAGCTAGACTTTAGTTTAACGCTAGAGCTCGGCATGTCGTAGCCTTGAGTATAGTTTGCGTAAACCAATCTATTGCCAGTCATTTCTTGAGCAGCAGCTTTTCTAGGTACATTATCCCAAGATCTAAGCATTTGGTTTTCAGGTAAAGCAGCGTATATGTTTTCTGTTGTAACTAAATATCTACCTTTGTTGTTTTCCTGCGCTCCATAAAGATTGTCAACTCCTTGAGTAGATCCATCGGCTTTAAACTCATCGTCAGAAGGCTTTATGTTTGCTATAGAGTAAACTACGTTTGAGCCTTCGCTTTTATATAGCAAGTCCACTTGAACTACATCAGCTGGAATATCAGCTGGTATAAAATCCATAAGCTCAACAGACTTTATAGTGTTGACCATTGACTTATTGTAAACTTCTTTATTAGAGTAAAAATCAGAGGCGCTTGTGCCGTCTTGATGCTTGGCGCTAAATACTACGTTTGTAAAAGGTCCGAAAGCAGAATATTCGCCATCTCTATATTTATACCTAAAACAAAACCTAGGCATTACTCTTTCAAATATACCTTTTTCAGATTTGTTTTTGTTATGATTTATTTTTACAAAAGGAGAAGATAAAGGTCTTTTCTTTATTACAGTTATAAAGTCTTCAGTAAGCAAAGTGTCTGTGACTTCATTTTGAGGTGTAACGTAGGTAGTATGCTTATTTAAGCCTGTAGTTTGATTTTGATCTGTTCCTAGCTTGCAAAGTCTAACGTTTATTTTTTTAGGCTCTCCTATACCGTCAGTCCAATACAGAAAGTCATCAATAATGTTTATTCCAGTAACATGTGTATTTGGAAAGTTTAAAGCTGAATTACTGTTTCTTTTGTTAGGGTCAACAAAAACAAGGGTAGACTTTTGCAGTTGGTCGTCCCACTCTAATATCATGTCCACAGTAGTAGATGTAACAAACCAATAAATTCTATTGTTTTGCTCGTCAGCTATAGAGCCTATACACTTAAACTCAGCGTTAGGAAGACCTGCTACTCTATAGTTACCTAGTATATTTTGTACTGTACCAACATTAGATCCTTCTGAAGTAGAAACCTCAACGTTCATAGCGTCTATATATTCTCCTTTAGGCACTAATCTTTCGTCAAGGTCTTTATTCATTTTACCTTTAAGAAATGTGTTTTTTATTTCTGCCATCTACTAGTGTTTTATTTGCTTAGACTTACCTCTAAGTATTTGAGTAATCTCCTCTAACTTAATGCTTGATAGTCTTAGCTTTGCTTGTCTAGTTGCAGCAAACTTCTCTCTTTTAGCACGCTGAACTATATACTCAGGTATGTTTATCCTGCTTGATAACACCGAGTGGGTTATCCATTTGTATATTGCATCTTCGGCAAACTTGTGTACTTTCATTTCGCCGTCGGTACCAAGGCTATCACTTATATAATCTAATATCACAGTTTTTCCAGCAATGTTAGAGCTAAAGTTTATTTTGCCCATTCTGTTGTCTATATAGTAAGATCCGTTTATTTGAGCTCTTGTTGGTTCAAGGCCATATCTTTCACCTTGCTGAGGCCAATACGTATCGTCTTCGTAATCTTCAGTTTGATTTTCGTGAGGCGTGTTAGATTTGTAGTTTTTAAAAGTTGAAGAAATACCAGGATCTACTTCCGTTAAAGAAGGCTTAACGCTAAGGTTTGATATTGCTATATCATCTACAGTTGCTGTATCAAACAATAAACTACTATTGTAAGCTGTAACATCAACATCTGTATGATCGATAATACTTAAAGCAACCAAATACACTGAGCCAGAAGCGTTTGTCAAGTCTACAAGCTCTCCTTCGTAATTTTTAAGACCGCTTTCACCCTGCGTCCACTCTATATAGCCTAAATCAAAATAGTTTGGATTAGCGTTTGGGGTGGGAGCGTGGTACTGTACGCCTTGCCAAACATAGTTTTGCATAGAGATTTCGTCGGAAGGTGGTTGAGTAGAAAGCCCAACTCTAACTGTACTGCCAGGCTTAGTAAAAGTTCCAGCAGTACCGTAGTTTGTGCCAGCGGCGGCAGCTTCAGCTTCTGTGATAGTAATACTTGAAGTAGCGTTAGTGGTTGCTGTAGCTCCAAAAGATATAGCGCCAAGATCTGTGGCGTCTACTTCCTGGTATATATACGTACAATAACCAAAAGAAGGATTACCATTAGAAGGTCCTTTTGAAGCGTGCGCTTGAAATTTCACAACTGGATTTTCTACAGAAGTGTCTACAGAAATGCTAGTTGTAACTCCACCAACAGAGGCGGCTCTCGCTACTTGTGGACTTTTCGTCCAGCCTTCCAGGCCGCTTGTAAAGCTTGCATTTTGAAAAAGATCTGATTGACTTGGAAACTCATAAGTACCATCTGAGTTTTGTTTTATTTCAAATGGATTTGAAGTGTCTTTTGTAGGATATAAAGGATGTTTAATACCAGAAGAATCAACCCAACTAAGTTTTGTGTAGTTGACATAGTCTTTTGGTAGTACCATGGTCAAGCTTGGTGGCACTTCTATTTGTTGAGCTTTTACAGATTTAAAAGTATCAAAAGAAAGTTCAGCTAGAGCTCTATACGCGTGAAACTGCACGTCTGTTCTACTAACGTTAGTTATTAGTTTTTCATCGCCAACATAGACAATCATAAACTGTTCTATAATATCATCTAGAGAACAAAACTGATAATCACCGTGCTCTGAGCCTTCGTAATAGCTTAAGTCTGTTTTACCGTATAAATATCCCATTTTTTATTGTTTTTGTTGAGCGGTTGTGTTAGCATCTGCTTGTCCTGCTACTTGAGTTAGCGCAAGCTCTTTTATAGATACTCCTGCGTACTGTAGTATTTTTAAAATTAAAGTTCTTTCTTCAGCTTTATCTAGCTCGAAGTGTTGAGTAGAATTGTTAGGCGCCCATATTGCTTTTTCATTAACAACCAAATACGTCCAGTTGGGATCTTTAGGTTTTCTAAAATAAGAATAAAAAACAGTATGATCTGAAGCATAACTTTCCTCGAGGTTTGCTACTAGGTAAAATAAGTCGCGAACCACGTAGTAGTTTGGCCTTCTTACGTTTGGTCTTGTTAAGTAGCCACCGCTAGTAATATTTAAGCTATCAGCCCTAGTAACTTTCTCTATATTATATCTGTCTTGACCAACGATAAGCATTGCCGTCGAACACTTGTAGTGATTACTAGGTAGCGAGTAGGCTGCGCCGTCTGCAGTTAAATTAGCAGTTGTTATAAATTTAGACAGATAGTCTTCTAAAATTTGCTTTAAGTTAGGAGAAAAGCTAGAGCTAGTCGTTTGAACACCTCTTTTAATTTGATCAAGATCGTAAAAGTATTGCTCAAATATTTCCATCTGAGCCTGTCTGGCGAATAGGTTAAACTCTTGAGGCGTAATGTAACCTCTTTGTTCTTTGTTAGCTAATGCTAACACTGTCTGGTAGACAGTATCTACGTTTGCAAATTGTTCCGCCATTATGTTTTATTTTTATAGTTAAGCAACCACCCCGAAGAGTGGCTGCTCTACTATAG
>TARA_R110001599_G_scaffold67997_1_pt1 | contig 20388 bp, 16 predicted proteins | sample TARA_R110001599 | Tara Oceans TARA_R110001599 (sample SAMEA4398360) | marine metagenome | biome: Polar Biome; feature: [MES] marine water layer (ENVO:01000295) within the mesopelagic zone...; material: water (ENVO:00002006), including particulate matter (ENVO:01000060) such as......
TGAGCTGCCTCACCATGGAGCCTAAAAGTACTCAGCGAGCCTTAAGTGGCCAGCCATTGAGCAGTTGGCAGAGCACAGTCACTCGGCATTTTCAGCGCGCAGCGACTACCTACGCCAATGTCTCTGAGCTTCAGCAGGCATCCATGAACGACCTGCTGGCTGAGTGCCGCGCGCAAGGATTAGTTTTGGAGCTAGGCGCTGGACAGTGCCATCTCGCCTCAGCCATTGCTGCTCGCCTAGAAGTGTCATCATTAGTAGCGTTAGACATCAGCGAGGCCATGCTGCGCACTGCGCCGCCGCAAGCCAAGGTATCGCGCGTGGTGGCTTCAGCATTAGCCATCCCGTTGATAGATCACAGCGTTGACGCCATCGTCAGTCATTTTGCGCTGCATTGGTGTTTAGCTCCGGCTGCCGTGGCTGCCGAGATGCATCGTATAATTCGTCGCGATGGCAGTGTGCAATTAGCGATTCCGCTGGCGGGCAGTCTTGCCCCGTTGCATGGCGAGCAGGGCGATGGTGCATTATTGCTACCACTTAACGAATGGCAGCAGGCCTTTGCCTCTCGAGCAGATTCAGCCTCGCCTATACCAAGCTCAGCTTGGGCCTGCGAGCACGACGCAGTAAAAACCTATACACGCCACTTTCATACAGCCTCAGAATGGCTCAGCTATTTGCGCGCTATGGGCGTCACCGCCAAGCCAAAAAGCCAGCAGTCGCAAAGTCCGCAATCGGGGCTGGCGGGAAAGCAGGGCTATCAATATTTAATCAAGCGTCTTGAGCAAGCAGCTGAACCAGCCGGTATACCGTTCACCTTTAAGGTTTGGCACGCACAATTTCGAGCGCTCTAATCGGCCTACTTTGGCTTGCTGCATGTTGAAAACCGAAAGTAATCAGGAGTAAGGCATGGCGGCATTTTTCATCACTGGCACAGACACCGACATCGGTAAAACTTATGTCGCGGTCGCGATGCTTAATGCCGCAAATCAGGCTGGCTTTAGCACGCTCGGCCTCAAGCCCGTGGCCGCCGGTTGTGAAGCCACGGTCGATGGCCTACGCAATAGCGATGCCCTAGCCTTGCAGGCAGCGAGCAGCATCAAGCTCAGCTATGAAGAGGTCAATCCGATTGCATTGCCGGTAGCCTGCGCACCGCACTTGGCCGCTGCTGAGGCTGGTCGGCGCTTAAGCATCAGTCAGCTTTCGGGCTTTTGCCGTGGCAGCCTAAGTCATCGTGCCGATCTTGCTTTAATAGAAGGTGCTGGCGGTTGGCGCGTGCCTATTAATGACCGCGAGATGCTCAGTGCCTTGCCGAGGGCCTTAGGCGTGCCAGTAATTTTGGTCGTCGGCATGCGCTTAGGTGCGCTCAACGCCGCATTTTTATCTGCCGAGGCGATTTTGAAGGATGGCCTGCGCTTGGTTGGATGGGTCGCCAATGTTATTGAGCCCGATATGCTCAAGCTCGATGACAATATCGAAACCCTCAAGCGCTGGCTGCCTGCGCCATGTTTAGGCGTTTTACCTTGGGCGCCAGAGAGCGATGCCAAAACGGCCGCTAGCCATCTAGACTTGACATCTCTAAGCCTTAAAGCACGACCGAGCAGTCAGTAATAGACGAAATGACCAGCCTTTGTCCTAGCGAAAGTAGGACAATGAAGTGAATACACTGAGTTTGTCGTTAATACAGTGAATTACAGAAAGCGTGAATGGTCGGTCACATATCGCACTGTGTGATTGACGGAATCTTCACTACACTGTGTAGACCTCAGGCCAGAGCTGCTTGTGTTTTAAGCGTATTTTTTGCTCTATAGCCTGTTAAATAAAACCCTATGCTGTGCTTCTTGCACCGCACACACAAAGGAATAACTCATGGCTTTTCAATACAAAGCGCCACAACGCGACATGCAGTTTGTGATGCACGATGTGCTGGGCTTAGAAAGCCTCTACGCCAGCCTGCCAAAATTTAGCGAAACCAACCGCGAGCTAATCGATAGCATCGTGGAAGCCGGCGCCCAGTTCTGCGAAGGCGAGTTAGCGCCAATCAATCGCTCCGGCGACGAAGAAGGCTGTCATTTCGACAATGGCGTGGTGACCACACCTAAAGGCTTTAAAGAAGCTTATGCCAAATACGTTGAGCTTGGCTTCGGCTCGTTGTCAGCCGAAGAGGGTCATGGTGGCCAAGGCTTGCCACCGACCATCGGTATCGCTATGAGCGAAATGATGGGCACGGCAAACTGGTCATTTGGTATGTACCCGGGCTTATCGCACGGTGCTATCAACACAGTCGAAGCACACGGCACGCCGGAGCAAAAAGAAACTTATTTGACTAAGCTAGTATCAGGCGAGTGGACTGGCACCATGTGCTTGACCGAATCGCACGCCGGCTCTGACTTAGGTCTGATTCGCACCAAAGCTGAACCTAATGCCGATGGCAGCTATAATGTTACTGGCACGAAGATTTTCATCTCTGCCGGCGAGCATGATCTTGCAGAAAACATTATTCACATTACGCTCGCCCGCCTGCCCGATGCACCAAAAGGCACTAAAGGTATTTCGCTGTTCATCGTGCCTAAGTTCATGCCCGATGGCACTCGCAATACTGTGGCTTGTGGCTCAATCGAACACAAAATGGGTATCAAGGCCTCCGCTACTTGCGTGATGAACTTTGATGGCGCTAAAGGCTTCCTAATTGGCCCACCCAATCGTGGCTTGAACTGCATGTTCACTTTCATGAACGTTGCCCGCATCGGTACCGCCGTGCAAGGCTTGGCTGCTGCCGAAGGTTCATTCCAAGGTGCTTTGGAATATGCTCGCGACCGTACCGCCATGCGTGCGTTAACTGGCCCAGCTGCTCCAGAGCAAGAAGCCGATCCAATTATCGTGCATCCTGCAGTGCGCCAAATGTTGCTGACGCAAAAAGCCTTTGCTGAAGGTGGTCGTTTGCTTTGCTACTGGCTATCGACTCAGACCGACTTACTCAACGGCTCAGATGACGCAGACGCGAAAAAACAAGCCGATGACTTGATGTCATTCCTAACACCAATCGCAAAAGCATTCTTAACTGAAACGGGTTACGAAGCGGCTAACCACGGTGTTCAAGTTTACGGTGGCCATGGTTTCGTGCGCGAATGGGGTATGGAGCAAATCGTTCGCGATACGCGTATTGCTTTGCTCTATGAAGGCACTACACAAATCCAAGCGCTCGACCTGCTTGGCCGTAAAGTGTTGCAGTCACAAGGCGCTATGCTGCGTAACTTCACCAAAATCGTGCACAAGTTCTGCGAAGCCAACAAAGACAACGCTGAGATGGCACAGTTCATTGAGCCGCTAGTTGCTGTGAACAAAGAGTGGGGCGATCTGACCATGAAGATCGGCATGAAAGCCATGCAAAACCCGAACGAAGCCGGTGCTGCTGCGGTCGACTACATGATGTTCTCGGGCTATGCCACCTTGGCTTACTTGTGGGCATGGATGGCGCAAGTCGCACAGTCAAAACTGGCTGCAGGCGACGGCGATGCCGCGTTCTATCAAGCGAAAATCAAAACCGCACAGTTCTACTTCCAAAAACTGTTGCCACGCACCAAGTCACATGCCGCCATTATCGAAACTGGTGGTGATGTACTAATGCAAATGGACTCGGAAGCGTTCGCGTTCTAAAGTTGCACACATGCTGTAAGTGAACGAGGGCCCGCAGATGCGGGCTTTCGTCTTTATATTGCTGCCTCCTTGGGCGGCGTCGATATGATTGAAGGAAGGCCACCATGCCCGTATTTAAAGCTCCGCTGCGTGATATGCGATTTATCCTCGATGATGTTTTTCAAGCCACCGACCTCTGGGCGCGCTTACCGGCCCTCGCTGATGTCGTTGATCGCGACACTGTCGATGCCATTCTCGAAGAGGCAGGTAAATTTAACGAACAGGTGGTGTTTCCACTGAACCGTAGCGGCGATGAAGAGGGTGCTGTATTTAGCAATGGCAAAGTGACGACGCCGGCCGGCTTCAAAGAAGCCTTCACGCAATACGGCGATGGCGGCTGGATTGGTCTTGGCGCTGACCCACGTTGGGGTGGTCAGGGCATGCCAAAAATGGTCACAGTGATGACTGAAGAGATTATTTTCGGCGCTAACCCATCGTTTGCGCTGTATCCATTACTGGGTATTGGCGCAGCATTGGCGATGTCGCAACACGCCAGCGATGAGCTTAATGAGCGTTATTTGCCAAAGATTTACACCGGCGAATGGGCAGGCACCATGTGCCTCACCGAACCACATGCGGGCACTGACTTAGGTATCATTAAAACCAAAGCGGTACCGCAGGCTGATGGCTCATACGACATCACTGGCACAAAGATTTTCATCACCGGCGGCGAGCATGACCTGAGCAGCAATATCATCCATTTGGTATTGGCTAAACTGCCTGATGCACCCGCTGGCTCAAAAGGTATTTCGCTATTCGTGGTGCCGAAATTTTTGGTCAATGAGGACGGCAGTGTTGGTGCTCGCAATCCCGTGTCGGCAGGCAGCATCGAACACAAAATGGGCATCAAAGCCTCGGCTACTTGCGTGATGAACTTCGACGCTGCCAAAGGCTGGCTGGTCGGTGAGCTGAACCAAGGCTTGGCCGCGATGTTTGTGATGATGAACTACGAGCGCTTATCGATGGGCCTGCAAGGCATTGGTGCCTCTGAAGTGGCCTATCAAAACGCCGCTGCTTACGCTAAAGATCGCCTGCAAGGCCGCTCGGCTAAAGGTGCAACTCAGCCCGAAAAGCCAGCCGATAGCATTTTGGTGCATCCCGATGTGCGCCGTATGCTGCTTAAAGTGCGTGCGCATAATGAGGCTGGCCGTTGCTTTGCCATGTATGTCTCGAAGTATCTCGATCTCGCCAAATACAGCGATGATACTGAAGAGCGTGCGCAGGCCGCTGATCGCGTTGCCCTAATGACGCCGGTGGCAAAAGCCTTCCTCACCGACAAAGCATTTGAAGCTTGTGTCGATGCTCAGCAAGTCTTTGGCGGCCACGGTTATGTGCGCGAATGGGGCATGGAGCAGCTGGTTCGCGACACTCGTATTGCGCAAATTTATGAAGGTACCAATGGCGTTCAGGCCATGGATTTGGTCGGTCGTAAATTAGTGAAAAACCGTGGTGCGTTTGTCCATGGCTATCTGACCGAAGTACGTGAACTTATTGCCCAAGTGCAGGGCGACACAGGCTTGAGCGCTATGGCGCAAGCGACTGCCGATGCCGCCGATGCAATTGCTCAGGCAACGGATGATCTGATTGCCGCTAGTGCGCAAAACGCAGATGAAGTTAATGCTGCGGCCGTAGACTTCCTGCACGCCTTTGGCCTGCTTTGCTATGCGCATATGTGGCTGACGATGCTGCAGGCATCGCAAGGTAAGACCGATGACTTCTACGCCGATAAACGCCGTGTTGGTGCATTTTTCTATAGCCGAATGTTACCGGAGCTAGAGATGCGCTTGGCCCTAGTGCGAGGCGGAGCCGCACCACTAATGGCATTGAGTGCTGAGAGCTTCTGAGTAATGGCTACTTTTTAGTCACTATTCAGTAACTTAACTACTGTAATTGCCACTGGAAACTGAGCTCTCGGTGTGACAGCCTGACATTAGGCAGTCCACTGGGAGGGACAGTCGTGAAAACTCTACAACAATGGCTAATTGGCTTCTTGCTGCTGCTCTCTGCGCAGTCGCCGGCCTATGCCGCAGACTTCGCGCCAAGCATTGAGTCTGAGCCCTGTATTGCGCGTGATAGCGCTGGTGACTTGCTAGGCTGGGCAGACTATCCGCATTGCCTTGTTGAGCTGCGAGCGCAGTCGAGCGTGCGCTGGTTCGATGATTGGCTAGGTCATGCCGATATGGATGACAGCGCATCAATAGCCTTGCGCGCCATTTCTGAATTCACCGTCGATGATAAGGGTGATTTAACCGCTGCTCTGCGCTTGCGTGCGCAAGTTGCATTGCCACGATTAAGCAAACGCCTATCGCTAGTGTTTGAAGATGAGAGCAAAGAAACCAGCTCTCTACGCAGCATTCCTAGTGTCAATGAGTCAGTTCTAGCGCTGCGCTGGCTAGTCTTGAACTTAGAGCGCATGCGTATTGAGACCGATGCGGGTGTGCGTTCAGGCCCTGATCTTTTTGTGCGCGGTCGCTTTGCAACTTCCTATGCCATTACGCCAGATGATCAGGTGCGCTTTGCACAAAGCCTGCGCTACGGCGCTAAGGAAAAAGTGCGCGCCATCAATAGCATTGACTACAGCCATGCCATGCAAGACAACAGCGTTTTTTCACTCTATCACCAGTTAGATTTCCAACAAGAAAATGACGTTGATGGCGCATTTTGGTCGCGAGGTGCTGTCCTTAGCCGAGGGCTTAGCACGGAAAGCAGTGCGGCCTTTGGTGTCGGGCAAGAGGGTGTGAGCGAGAGCTGGCAAGAGCGTTCGCGCTATGCATGGGTGCGCTATCGCCAGCAGTTTTTACGCGACTGGCTGTTTTACGAAGTTGAGCCACGGCTAACGCAGACGCGTGATCGAGATTGGGATACGCTACCGTCATTGACCCTGCGACTTGAGGTGCATTTCGGCCACCAGCGCCGTGATAAGCCAGAGCGGGTAGCTTTTTTTCCTAGCTTAGATGATCGTTAATGACTGCAACAGATTCTCTGCCCGCCAAGCAACCGGCTTGGCTTGGCGGCTTCGATGAGCATGTACGCTGGGGCTTAAACTCCACCACTGACACCGCTTATTGGCTACAGCAATACACTGCGATTCACCCCTTGCGCCGACAAGCACAATTACGCGTGGCCTTGGCATTGTTTTCTCGCGATGGCCAGCCGCGTGTGCATTGCCTGCACGATGAACGCCGCCTAGTTGGTGCTAACCTATTGCGCTGGCGTGAGCGTGGCGATTGGGCCACGACCGAGCATAGCTGGCCATCAGGCAGCTTTTTAAGCGAGCGTGATGGTCTGCAACGAGCCCGCTTTTTCGGCACTGATGGCCAAGCGCTAACCACTAGCAGCAGTGTCTTGCAGGTGCCGAAGCGCAGCATTTTGCGCAGCCCATTGGGCGCGCTTAAAGCCCAAGCTCACACCCGAGATGGCCATTGGCAAATTACGCCACCGAGCAAAACCGGCGCATCGCCTTTAATCCTCGATGGCCGTGCTGAAGGTGGTCAATGGCAGTGCCATAGCCGCCTTGCCGCCATGGGCAGCGCGCAACTGCAATGCGTCAATTTCGATGGCCAGACCAAAGCTAGCGTAGTTGCCATGGGGCAATGGCTGGCGCCAGCGCTAGGACGGCGTGCGCCATTAACCATTGCGCAAGCGCAAGTCAGTGTTGGTGGTCGAGACTATTGTTTCGATCGCTGGATGCCGAATGCCACGACGGATGCACCAGAGTTTGCTGATTATCGCTGGATGGCAACGCTAGTTAACGACGATTTCCGTCTGCATATTCACGCCGATGGCGGCAATCCGCGCATTACGCCGTGGCTAGCATTAGAGGATGAGAGAAATCGCTGGTTGGCGCGCACCTTGCGTGTCACGCCATTTGCCAGCTTACGCCTGCGCATCTACCCGAGGGGCAGTGAGCAGGCGTATATCGATTTACGTAGCGAGCAATGCTTGCTGCAAACCGTGCTGCCTTAAGGCCTGTGCGTTAGATACGCAGCGAGGCTTCGGCGACGGTTACCGCTGTCATGTTGACGATGCGGCGCACTGTCGATGTTGGCGTCAAGATGTGTACCGGACGGCGAGCGCCGAGCAAGATTGGACCAATCGTTACGCCATTGCCGCTGGATGTTTTCAGCAAGTTAAAGGCGATATTGGCGGCATCTAAGTTAGGCATGATGAGCAGATTCGCAGGGCCTTTCAAACGCGAGTTTGGCAGAACCTTGTTGCGAATATGTTCATTTAGCGCAGCATCACCATGCATCTCACCATCAACCTCTAAGTCCGGCGCGCGTTCTCTTAGTAGGGCAAAAGCCTCACGCATTTTACGTGCGCTTGGATTGTCATCAGTGCCGAAATTGGAGTGTGATAACAGCGCTACTTTTGGTGTCAGACCAAAGTTTCGCACGACTTCAGCGGCCTTAAGCGTGATGTCAACGAGCTGCTCAGCGGTAGGGTCTGGATTGACATAGGTATCAGTAATAAACAGCGTCATGTCTTGCAGCATGAGCACATTGAGCGCTGCATAGTTTTGCGCGTCATCAGACAAGCCGACAATTCGGCTGACATAACGTAAGTGAAGATCATAGTTCGCGAAAGTGCCGCAAATCATGCCATCGACATCGCCGAAATGGACGAGTAGCGAACCAATCAACGTGGTACGGCGACGTACTTCGCGCATGGCTAATTCTTGGCCAATGCCGCGGCGTTCCATCAATGATAGATAGTGTTTCCAGAACTCTTCGTAGCGCGCGATATTGTCTTGGTCAACGATTTCAACATCGTGGCCAGGGCGAATACGTAAGCCTAGCGCCTTGATTTGGTCATTGATGTCGCTGGTGCGGCCAATCAGTACGGGGAAGGCGATGCCTTCATCAACAGCGATTTGCGCAGCACGTAGCACGCGAGGATCTTCACCTTCGCAGTAAGCAATACGCTTGGGCGATGCTTTCGCAGCAGCAAACACGGGCTTCATCAAGAATGCTGAGTTATAGACAAACTCAGACAGGCGTTGACGATAAGCCGCGAAGTCGGTGATGGGTCGAGTGGCAACACCGGAGTCCATCGCCGCCTGTGCAACTGCGGGAGCGATAGCCATGATTAGGCGCGGATCTAGCGGGCCTGGAATCAGGTATTCGCGGCCAAAGCTACTGGGCGAACCACTGTAGGCGGCAGAGTCAGACGATTCCACATGCGCCATTTTAGAGATGGCATGGACGCAGGCGATTTTCATCTCTTCGTTGACTGTGGTCGCGCCAGAGTCGAGTGCGCCACGGAAAATATACGGGAAGCAGAGAGCGTTATTGACCTGATTTGGGTAGTCCGAGCGTCCAGTTGCGATGATGGCATCTGGGCGCACAGCTTTCGCAAGCTCTGGCAAAATTTCTGGAGTTGGGTTGGCCAAGGCGAAAATGATCGGGTCCGCCGCCATTTCTTTGACCATGTCTTGCGTAACGATGCCTGCAGTTGAAAGACCCAAGAACATGTCTGCGCCGGGGAATACATCGGCCAAGGTGCGGGCATCAGTATCTTGAGCATAAGCTTGTTTGCTAGCGTCTAGGTTGCTACGACCGCTATGAACGACGCCTTTAGAGTCGATCACGAAAATATTGCTGCGGGTTGCGCCCAACGACACCAGCAAATTCAGGCAGGAGATTGCGGCAGCGCCGGCACCTGAACAGATGATTTTGATGTCTTCGATTTTTTTCTTCGATAGCAGTAGGGCGTTCAATAAGCCCGCGCCAACGATGATCGATGTACCGTGCTGGTCATCGTGAAATACAGGGATTTTGCAGCGTTCGCGCAGCTTTTTCTCGATATAGAAACACTCAGGTGCTTTGATATCTTCGAGATTGATGCCACCGAATGTGGGTTCTAATGACGCGATGATGTCGACGAGTTTGTCGGGGTCGCGCTCATTGATCTCGATATCGAAAACGTCGATGCCGGCGAATTTTTTAAAGAGAACACCCTTGCCTTCCATGACTGGTTTTGAGGCTAAAGGACCAATATCGCCAAGACCGAGCACCGCAGTGCCGTTAGTGATGACGGCGACGAGGTTGCCACGAGCCGTGTAGCGCGAAACAGTGGATGGGTCACGCTGGATTTCTTCGCAAGGTGCCGCGACACCGGGCGAGTAAGCCAAGGCCAAGTCGCGCTGGTTGACCAGCTGCTTGCTTGGCGTGACGTTGATTTTGCCGGGCTGGGGAAACTCGTGATAGTCCAGAGCCGCCTTACGCAGTGCCTCATCCATAATGATTCTCGCTCATACCAGTGCCTATTTGAGCGCGAGATTATAGCACCGCTGCAGTACCTTAGTGTGGCGCGAGTCCTGCTTTTGCGTTAGGAGCGTGACTCTGTAGTTTCGCGAGCCACTGCGCGGTAGCCAATATCGAGGCGATGGGTTTCGCCGGGCCATTGGATTTTGGCAATTTCAGCATAGGCGGCTTGCTGTGCAGCATGCACACTTTCGCCTAGGCCGGTGGCGCAAAGCACACGGCCGCCGCTAGTGACAACTTGGCCATCGACTAGCTTAGTGCCGGCATGAAATACCTTGGCGCCGTCGGCTTCATGGCCTAAGCCTTCAATCGTGTCGCCGGTGCGAATATCGCCAGGATAGCCTTCGGCGGCCATGACGACGCCGAGTGCAGCGCGTTCATCCCAGCTAGCGGTGGTGTTGGCTAGATTGCCATCAATGCCGGCTTCAATGAGCTCAAGTAGCGAGCTTTGCAGGCGCATCATGATCGGTTGAGTTTCAGGGTCGCCGAAGCGGCAGTTGAACTCGATCACTTTCGGTGCGCCATCGGCGTCGATCATCAGGCCGGCGTAAAGGAAGCCGGTGTAATCATTGTCTTCTGCTTTCATGCCAGCAACGGTTGGTTCGATGACTTCGCGCATTACGCGAGCATGAACTTCGCTGGTGACCACTGGTGCCGGTGAGTAAGCGCCCATGCCGCCAGTGTTGGGGCCGGTGTCGCCATCGCCAATACGTTTATGGTCTTGGCTAGTGGCCATGGCGAGTGCGTTATCGCCATCGACCATGACAATAAATGAGGCTTCTTCGCCGTCGAGAAACTCTTCGACGACTACGCGCGAACCAGCATCGCCGAATTTATTGCCCGAAAGCATGTCGACGATGGCATCTTCGGCCTCTGCCAGTGTCATCGCGACAATGACGCCTTTGCCAGCGGCTAGGCCATCGGCTTTGATGACAATGGGCGCGCCTTTGTCACGAACATAGGCTAGTGCGGCATCGGTTTCGGTGAAGACACCGTAGTAAGCAGTAGGGATGTTGTGGCGAGCTAAGAAATCTTTGGCGAACGCTTTTGAGCCTTCGAGCTGAGCGGCGAGTTGGGTTGGACCCCAGATGCGCAATTCAGCGGCGCGGAAGGCATCGACCACACCATTGACTAAAGGCGCTTCTGGGCCAACCACGGTGACATCAATGCCTTGTGTTTGAGCAAAGCTCACCAACACGGCGTTATTTAGGATATCTAGTGCGACGTTTTCACACTTAGGTTCGCGTGCGGTGCCGGCATTACCGGGTGCAACAAAAACGGTGCTTACGCGCGGGTCTTGAGCCAATTTCCAAGCCAGTGCGTGCTCACGACCACCGGAACCTAAGAGTAAAATTTTCATCGTCTATCTCAGCTAATTAGTGGCGGAAGTGGCGCATGCCGGTGAAGACCATGGCGATGCCAGCTTCGTCGGCGGCAGCAATGGTTTCAGCGTCACGCATGGAGCCACCAGGCTGGATAATCGCAGAGATGCCTACTTTGGCGGCGTTATCGATGCCGTCGCGGAAGGGGAAGAATGCGTCCGATGCCATCACTGCGCCAGGCACAGGCAGGCCGGCATGCTCGGCTTTAATGGCGGCGATGCGTGCAGAGTTAACGCGGCTCATTTGGCCGGCGCCAATGCCGATGGTTTGGCGATTCTTCGCGTAAACAATGGCGTTGGATTTAACGTATTTGGCTACTTTCCAAGCGAAAATCAGGTCATGAATTTCAGCTTCCGTTGGTGCGCGTTTAGTGACGATTTTCAGGTCGTCGCTGCCAATCATGCCCATGTCTTGATCTTGTACGAGCAGGCCACCATTGACGCGTTTGAAGTCCCACTGACTAGCGCGAGCATCAATCGCTGGCAGTTCGCCGCAGGCCATCACGCGGATATTTTGCTTGGTGGCGGTAATCGCCAAAGCTTCTGGCGTGACGCTTGGCGCGATGATCACCTCGACGAATTGGCGCGAGACAATGGCTTGCGCAGTGGCGGCATCGAGCTCGCGGTTGAAGGCAATGATGCCGCCAAAAGCTGATTCGGTGTCGGTAGCGTAGGCCAGCTCGTAAGCCGCCAAAATGCCATCGAGCGAGACCGATACACCACAGGGGTTGGCGTGCTTGACGATGACGCAAGCCGGCTTGGCAAAGCCTTTCACGCACTCGAGCGCAGCATCGGTGTCGGCAATATTGTTGTATGACAGCTCTTTACCTTGCAGCTGCACGGCGCTGGCAACGCTAGCCTCACGGCCAGTCGACTCAACATAAAATGCCGCACGCTGATGCGGGTTTTCCCCATAGCGCAGTTCTTGAGACTTAATGAACTGGCTATTGAAAGTGCGTGGGAAGGTATCGCGTGAGCTTAGATCAGCCGGTTTTTCACCGACCAAGGCACCTAGGTAGTTGGCAATCATGCCGTCATAGCCAGCGGTGTGCTCGAAGGCTTTTACGGCTAGATCGAATCGTGTGGCGTGCGACAAACCACCTTCGGCTTGGACTTCAGCCAAGACACGGTCGTAGTCGCTGCTATTAACAACGATGCCAACATGAGCATGGTTTTTTGCGGCTGAGCGCACCATGGTTGGCCCGCCGATATCGATATTCTCAATAGCATCGGGCAGTGTGCAGCTCGGCTTAGCAACGGTGGCGGCGAAGGGATAGAGGTTAACCACCACCAAGTCGATGCCGCCAATATCATGCTCAGCCATGACGGCATCATCTTGGCCGCGGCGACCTAAAATGCCGCCGTGAATTTTCGGGTGCAGCGTTTTCACGCGGCCATCCATCATTTCTGGGAAGCCGGTGTAGTCCGACACTTCAGTGACGGCAATGCCTTCGCTGCGCAGTAGCTGATAAGTGCCGCCAGTCGACAGCAAGGCCACGCCGGCGTCTGCAAGACCGCGAGCGAATGGCACTAAGCCGGATTTATCGGAAACACTTAATAAGGCACGCTGCACACGATGGGTCATGACTTCACTCACAAAAAAAGAGGGGCTATGAAAAGATGCTGACTAAGAAGCGACTTAGTTCATCAGGCCGTGTTGCTTGAGTTTTTTACGCAGCGTGCCGCGGTTTAAGCCAAGAATTTCTGAGGCGCGAGTCTGGTTGCCACGGGTGTATTCGAGCACAACTTCTAAAAGCGGCGTTTCAACTTCAGCTAAAACCATTTCATAAACATCGCTGGCGCGTTCGCCATCGAGGTGGGCGAAATAGTTGCGCATGGCCAGCTCAACGTGGTCGCGCAAGGTTTGGTTTGGGCGGGTGCTGGTGCTGGTTAACGGCTTTTTAATGACAGACATGTCCATGCAAAACTCTCACAAGTGGTAATAAAGAACACGCTATGCCGCACAACCAGAGTCTGGCTGTAGCGTACTCAGGTGCGAAAAAAAGTCACTGACCAAGCGTCGCTGCTGGTCGGCATCCGTTAAGGCATTAAAAGGACGGCTCAGGGCGCGTCCGTTAGGTATGTGCTCGGCGTACCAAGACACATGTTTGCGTGCAAAGCGCACGCCGAGATCCGGCCCATAAAACTCATGCAGGCTATCCACATGCTGCAACACAATAGCTTCCCGCTCCGTCCATGAAATGGGCGGTAGTTGCTGGCCTGTGCTGAGGTAGTGCTGGATCTCGCGAAATAACCATGGGCGCCCATGAGCGCCACGGCCGATCATTATACCATCGCAGCCAGTGTGCTCAAAGACGAAGCGAGCCTTTTCTGGCGTGCAGATGTCGCCATTGGCCAAAATAGGTAGGCCTACGGAGGCTTTTATTTCGGCAATGGTGTCGTACTCGGCATCGCCAAGATATTTGTCTTCGCGTGTGCGGCCATGCACAGATAGCAGTCTAATGCCTGCATCTTCAGCAATGCGCGCGATGTTGACGCCGTTGCGCGCTGAGCGTGCCCAGCCAGTACGAATCTTTAACGTCACCGGTACATCCACTGCGGCAACCACGGCTTGCAAGATTTCGGCGACTAAGGCTTCGTCTTGCATCAATGCCGATCCAGCCAAGCGATTGCAAACCTTCTTCGCTGGGCAGCCCATATTGATGTCAATAATTTGCGCGCCATTGATAACATTAAGGCGTGCGGCCTCGGCCATCATGGCGGGGTCATAGCCAACTATTTGCACGGTGATGGGGCCAGGCTCGCCGGCGTGGTCTAGGCGAAAGCGCGACTTTTGCGAATCCCATAAGCGCGATTCTGAGGTGACCATTTCCGACACTACATGGCCTGCGCCAAGCTCACGGCAGAGCTGGCGAAACGGTCGATCGGTAACACCGGCCATTGGCGCCAAAGCTAGCGGCACATCGAGGCGATATGGCCCGATGTGTAGCGGCTTAAAAAAAGTGTTTAGGGCTTCGCTCATGGCTGCGCTTTAAGCTCGGCTTGCTCAAAGATCGGGTAGCGGCCATCGCTGCCGGGCTCAAGCACCACGGAAACACGAATGCGCACAGGCTGATCGGAAGCAATGAGTGCTTTCGGAGCAAATTGGGCGGATAAGCCGGCAGGTAAATAGTCGGCAGCGCTGATGGTGCGGCGGCCAACCAGGCTATTTTGCCAGTCACGCAAGCTTACTTGTAGGGCTGGCCATGGCTGTAGGATGCGTGCGCGATTAGTCAGCACGGCATCGAGATGCCAAACGGTGGAGCTGCTTGGCTCACTACTTAAGCTCAGGCCGGTGACTTCCCAAGCATTGTCTAGGATGGGTCGGTTCAGCGTATAGCCTATGCGATCTAGTGCCGGCGTTAGCACGCTACGCACCAGAGGCTGCTGCAGCCAAAACTGCTGACTGAGCCAGAGGCTTTGTGCGATGACTAATATTGTTGCGATAAAGGCCAAAATAAACCAAGGCCATTGCCGAGTTGATTTTGCTAATGGTTCGGCGTCGAGCTCCACTGGGATATCAACGCGATACAGATCAGCAATGGGATTGCTGCGCATAATCGGCTTAATGTCGGCGGCGATAGGCTCGTTCACGGCTTGCTCAGGAGCGGCCTCGGGAGTTGTCTCAGGGCTACTCTCGGGTGCATCCAAAGGCTTGTCGTTATTGCTGTCGCTGGGCGTAGTCATGGCGTCATCATCTCGGCAAAGCAGGGTGTTGGCGTTTAGCTGTGTTTACGACCAGATAGTCGGCACCAGTCTTCATCGCGCGTGGCGAGGCCGTCCATGGTAAACCATTGCTCATAAATCGTACGCAGCTCATCGACCTGAGACAAGATGATGCCGGATAGCGCAATCTCGCCTGCTGGCTTGCAATAGCCGGCCAGTAGCGGAGCCAGCTGACCTAAGGGGCCGGCTAAAATATTCGCCACCACGACATCTGCGCCTTCGCCATTATTGAAGTCGGCGGGCATGTCATCGGGCATAAAAACGCGTAGGCGATCAGCAACACCGTTGCGCTCAGCGTTGTCTTTGGTGGCGGTTAATGCTTGTGGGTCAAGGTCTACGCACCAGGCTTCGCGAGCGCCAAGCAGCAGAGCGGCAACGGCTAAAATGCCAGAGCCGCAGCCGTAATCGACGACGACTTTATCTTGCAGGTCTAGGCTGTCTAGCCACTCCATACAAAGTGCTGTGGTTTGGTGCGTGCCGGTGCCAAACGCTAGGCCCGGATCGAGTAATAAGTTGATGGCGTCGGGGCGTGGTGGTGGCGTCCAGCTAGGCACTACCCATAGGCGCTCGCCAAAACACATGGGGTGATAGTTATCCATCCACGCGCGTTCCCAATCTTTGTCTTCTAATACTTCAATGCGATGCGGCGGTAGCGCGTGGCCGAGCTGGCGCTCAAGAAACTCCACGACGGCGTCCATTTCTGAGTCGACAACAAACAGGCCGGTGATTTGCGTTGCATCCCATAATGGCTGCGCGCCAGGTGGTGGCTCAAGCAGTGGTTGGTCGCCGGCGTCTTGCATGAGTACGGCGCTGGCGCCGGCAAGTTCTAGGAGCTCATCGTAGTGTTCTACTTCAGCTTTACGGGTGCTGATGGTGAGTTGCAGCCAAGACATGACGAGCTCCAAAAAAACAGGACGCGCAGTGTAGTCGGGAAGCTGGCGATTTTATAGTCAAAAAGGCCTAAATCGGCCTTTTTGCTATGTAACATTGTTGGAGAATTGCTGTGGCTGCTTAAGCTTTAGCTCAAACCCAGCTTGTTTTCGAGGTGATGAATGTCGACGCCACCGGCAAGAAAGTCGGGATCTTGCAAGATAATGTCGCGATGTAGCGTGATATTGCTGCGAATGCCGTCGATCACGATTTCATCGAGCGCGTTATGCAGGCGTCTCAAGGCTATTTCGCGCGTTGGGCCGTATGCAATGAGCTTGCCGATTAGAGAGTCGTAGTGTGGTGGCACGGTGTAGCCCGAGTACAGGTGCGAATCCATGCGAATGCCGGGGCCGCCGGGTGCGTGGTAGTAATTCACTTTGCCGGGGCAGGGCATAAAGGTTTTCGGGTCTTCGGCGTTGATGCGACTTTCTACGGCGTGGCCATGTAAAGAGATTTGGTCTTGCGTGACCGATAAGCCTAAGCCAGCGGCAACGCGTAACTGCTCTTTGATGATATCGACACCAGTAACCATTTCGGTAACGGGGTGTTCGACCTGCACGCGCGTGTTCATTTCGATGAAGTAGAAGCGTTCGTTTTCATAGAGAAACTCGAAAGTGCCGGCGCCGCGATATTTCATCTGTTCGCAGGCACGCACGCAGGCGGCATAAACTTCTTCGCGTAATTTCATGGGGATGTGCGGTGCAGGAGCTTCTTCGACAACTTTTTGATGGCGACGCTGCAGTGAGCAATCGCGGTCATAAAGATGAATTGCTTTACCTTCGCCATCGCCAATAATTTGAATTTCAACATGGCGCGGATGGACGAGGAATTTCTCCATATACACCGTGTCATCACCAAAAGCGGCGCCGGCCTCTGAGCGTGTGATAGCCAACGAGCTAGCGACTTCACTCATATTATGCACGACGCGCATGCCGCGACCACCGCCGCCAGAAGCTGCTTTGATGATCACTGGCAGGCCAATTTTGGCGGCCATTTCTTCGGCATTTTCTTCTGTCACGGCGCCGTCTGAGCCAGGTACGGTAGGTACGCCAGCGGCTTTCATGGCAACAATCGCGGAAACTTTATTGCCCATCATACGGATGGTTTCAGCACGCGGGCCGATGAAAATGAAGCCTGACTTCTCTACGCGCTCGGCGAAGTCCGCGTTTTCGGCCAAAAAGCCATAGCCGGGATGAATCGCTTGCGCGTCGGTGACTTCAGCAGCTGAAATCAGTGCAGGAATGTTTAAGTAAGAGGCCTTGCTCGCAGCAGGGCCAATACACACGGCTTGATCGGCTAAGCGCACATGTAATAAATCACGATCGGCCTTGGAATATACGGCGACAGTTTTGATGCCTAATTCTTTGCAGGCACGCAAAATACGCAGGGCAATTTCGCCTCGGTTGGCGATGACCACCTTGTCCAACATAGGGTGATCTCCGCTTAAACGATGGTGAAGAGAGGTTGATCGAACTCAACCGGCTGACCATCTTCGATCAAAATGCTTTCCACCACGCCAGCTTTGTCGGCTTGGATTTGGTTCATCATTTTCATCGCCTCAATGATGCAGAGCACATCGCCAACTTGCACCGTGGCGCCGACTTCAACAAAGCGCGGCGATGTTGGTGACGGTGAGCGGTAGAAGCTGCCAACCATTGGTGAGCGTTGCACAAAGCCTTGCGTTGATGGCTCGCTAGCTGCCGGTGCCGTGCCTTTCGATGCTTCGGCGTCTGCTGCTGGAGCAGCGGCAATTGGCGCTGCCATTGCTGCCATTGCGGGCGGTAAGCTATAGCTGACAGCGCTAGGTGCACGATTACGTGCAATACGTACGGACTCTTCGCCCTCGGTAATCTCTAGCTCATCGATGCCTGATTCTTCAACTAGTTCGATCAACTTTTTAATCTTACGAATGTCCATGTAAAAGCTCCTAAAATATGTGCTTAGCCTAAGGCTGAGTAAGTTTAATTAATGCGGTGTGGCGGGGCGCAGGTGGCGCAACGCATAGCTCAGGGCAAGCTCGTAGCCGAGTGGCCCTAAACCGCAGATCACGCCGATGGCGCGATCTGATAAATACGAGTGGTGGCGAAAGCTTTCGCGGCTGTGCACATTGGATAAATGCACTTCTATAAACGGGATGTTGACCGCTAATAATGCATCGCGAAGCGCCACTGATGTGTGCGTGAAGGCGGCGGGATTAATAATAATAAACTGCGTGCCATCAAGACCTGCCTGTTGCACGCGATCAATCAACGCGCCTTCGTGATTGCTTTGGAAGCAATCTAGCGTGACGTCGGCATGAGCTGCTTGCTGGCTTAGGCGAGAGTTAATCGCATCAAGCGTGTCGGCGCCATAAATGCCCGGCTCGCGCTTGCCGAGTAAGTTTAGATTGGGGCCATGCAGCACTAAAATTGCTGACATATTGCGATGTCCTTGTCGTAGGCAGCAGGTTTGTGCCAGTAAAAGCTAGGCCTAAGTCGAAACTGTGAGCCTGTAAATTCGTCTATCGTCGGCGAATGTCGCAGAAACGATGTTCGATAAGATTCCGCACAATACCCAATGCAGTTCTATCCGGCAATAAAATTACGATGAAATCTGTGGCGTGGGCAGCTATTGTGACTGGTTGGTCACGACTGTCAAGTCGACGATGGTCGGCAATCAAAGAAAAATTCGTGACTCACTGGACACCCGTCGTCGATGGTCTTACTCTCGGCTTCGAATAAGAAGAGGTGGGCACGTTGCAACGGCCAGTCACCCAGCCAGTGCAATGGATAAGTCCATCAGTGTTTCGAGTAGAACCACATACGAGGGTCCGTTGCATGCGGAAATTTGTCTTTTTGCGCACTATTTGCGCTGCACTGTTACTGTTCTTTACACCATGGCTTATGGCATCCACCAGCTGGGATATGACCCCAGGCGTGACGGATATCAGCCAGCAGGTTCACGGCCTACATCGAACAATTTTCTATATTTGCGCTGCCATAGGCCTGTTCGTTTTTGGCCTCATGTTTTGGTCTATTCTGCATCACCGTAAATCCAAAGGCGCTGTGGCCGCCAACTTTCACGAAAGCACCACGGTTGAAATAATCTGGACCATTGTGCCCTTTATTATTTTGATTGCGATGGCGGTGCCAGCAACGAAAGTACTGGTGGCGATGTACGACACCAGTGAGTCCACATTGACTGTTCGAGTGACTGGCTCTCAATGGAAGTGGAACTACGAGTACCTAACCTACGACGATGATAAAGACGTAAACGTTAGCTTTTTCTCCGTCCTCTCCACGCCTCGTGAACAGTATGAGCGCCAAGGTAAGGGCTGGTTAAACAACACTCCGGATTTTAAAAATCATCCAAACTACCTGATTGAGGTTGATAAGCCTCTAGTGATCCCAACTGGGCAAAAGATCCGCTTTTTAATTACGGCTGACGATGTTATTCACGCTTGGTGGGTGCCAGATTTTGCTATCAAGCGCGATGCTGTGCCGGGATTTATTAATGAAGTGTGGGCAGATGTTCCTGTGGGCAAAGAAGGGATTTACCGCGGTCGCTGTGCTGAGCTGTGCGGCAAAGACCACGCTTTTATGCCCATTGTTGTAGAGGCGAAATCCAAGGCTGATTTCAATGCATGGCTAGCTGAGGCGAAAGTGGCCTCGGTTGAAGAGGCCAAGGCCGCCGCAGCGTCTGTAGATTATCAATTCCCTTCATTAGATGCGGCTGTGAAAGAGGGTGAGGCTGTTTATCTTGCGCGGTGTGCTGCTTGCCACCAAGCAAATGGCACAGGCTTGCCGCCGATGTTCCCTGCGTTGAAGGGCAGCAAAATGGCTACCGAAAAAGCGCACCTTGAAGACCATATTAATATTATTTTGCACGGCAAAAATGCCATGCCGGCATGGAGCGGCTTACTCACGGCTCGTGAGCTAGCTGCCGTTACAACGTATGAGCGCAACGCTTGGGGTAATGACACCGGCGACCTAATCCAGCCCTTGGAGTTTGCGAAATGAGTACGAATCAAGCATCCATGACGCACGCCGCCGATGCGCATCACCCTCAGCTGAAGCCGTTCTTGCTGCGTATGTTTACGACGACTAACCACAAAGATATCGGCACCATGTATTTGGTGTTCGCGCTCTTAATGCTGCTCTGCGGCGGCTTGGCAGCGATGGTGATTCGTGCCGAGCTGATGTATCCCGGCATGCAGCTGGTGCAGCCTGACTTCTTTAATCAGATGACTACTGTGCACGGCTTGCTAATGGTATTTGGTGCCATCATGCCGGCGTTTACCGGCTTCGCAAACTGGATGGTGCCGATGATGATTGGTGCGCCCGATATGGCGCTACCACGACTCAATAACTTCTCATTCTGGCTGCTGCCGTTTGCGTTCGCTATCCTTATCGGCTC
>TARA_R110001599_G_scaffold69414_12_pt1 | contig 20388 bp, 15 predicted proteins | sample TARA_R110001599 | Tara Oceans TARA_R110001599 (sample SAMEA4398360) | marine metagenome | biome: Polar Biome; feature: [MES] marine water layer (ENVO:01000295) within the mesopelagic zone...; material: water (ENVO:00002006), including particulate matter (ENVO:01000060) such...
ACTGCCAACGCCAAAAGCATAGGGAATGTTGTATACCGAGCGCAGCCAGCCGATGCGCACATGGGCCGGAGCCGGGTGGCTTTCAATGCGCAGGTTGGGCACCGCAAACGGCACGCTGGCAAAGGTTTGTGACAACCCTCCTTCGCTGTTCATTTGCACCGAGGGGTCAAACGTGGCGCCGATCGGGGGTGCAGCTTCACGCGCCAGCCACGCAGTCACCTGACCCTGCGCATCGAGGGCACCCTGAAAATGCTGGGCGCTGCAGGCATGGAAATAGTCGTGGCGAATGTCGTCCTCGCGGCTCCACACCACCTGCACCGGACGTCCGGCGCGACTCGACAGCCGCGCCGCCTCCACGGCAAAGTCCGGCTTGGACTTGCGCCCGAAGCCACCGCCAAGCAGGGTGACATGCACCACAACCGCATCCACGTCCAGCCCAAGGGCCTCGGCAACCGCCTTCCGGGTTGCCTGCGGGGTCTGGGTGCAGGCCCAGATCTCACAGCTCCCCGCGGCAACACGGGCCGTTGCGACCGGCGGCTCCATCGAGGCGTGGGCGAGGTAGGGGGTGCGGTAGGTGGCCCGAACCATCTGCTCGGCGCGCTCCAGTGCTGCGCTGACATCGCCGCGCTCGCGCCGCACCTCACCCGGGCCACTCTCCACCAGGGCTGCAAGACCATCCAGATACTGCGTCGCACTGTGTTCACTGTGCGCGCTGGCTGACCAGCGCAGCTTTAACGCGTCGCGTCCGCGCAGGGCACTCCAGTTATTTTCGGCCAGCACCGCCACACCTTCGATCGGGTTGAACCCGGGTGCGCCGTCCGCTGCTTCCAGCGTCACCACATCAACCACACCGGCCATCGCGAGCGCTGCGTCGCTTTCCAGTGACTCGATTTTTCCCTGCAGCCAGGGGCTGCGTTCAATACTGGCATACAGCATATCGGGGAGCTGCACATCAATGCCATAAACCGCCTCGCCTGCGAGCATGGCGTCGAGGTCGACAATCGGCAGGCTCTGCCCCACGTAACGGAAATCTGCCTCGGCTTTCATGCGCAGGGTCGCCGTGTCCGGCATGGGCAGCTTTGCGGCGCGTGCCGCAAGCTCGCCAAAACCGAGTGTTTGGCCACCGGGGCCATGCACCACATGCTCGCGCGCCCTGCACTGCGCCGCCGGCACGCCCCAGGTATCGGCTGCAGCCGTCTCCAACAGCGTGCGCGCTGCCGCGCCCATCTGCCGCATGACCAGATAAAAATCGCGCACCGAACGGGAGCCGTCCGTGTTCTGGCTGCCGTACGCCGGATTGGCCTGTGCCTGTATGACCTTTACACGCTGCCAGTCCGCCTCCATTTCATCCGCAACGATCTGCGGCAGGCCGGTGCGAATACCCGTGCCCATTTCCGAGCGATGCGCGACGATCTCCACGATGCCATCCGCGCGTACGCTGACAAAAATATTCAGCGCCGACCCGGTGGCCTCATCCAGAACACCCGCGAGCGCCCCGGGGCCCGGCACGCGAGCACCAAGCACCAGTCCACCAGCGGTGAGGCCTGTGAGCTGCAGAAAACGGCGACGGGAGACTTTTCGCAGTGTGTTCATGCTTCGTCCTCTGCCTGCTCTACCGCCGCATTGGTATATTGGGCACTCTTTATAGCAGCGTGAATGCGCGGATAAGTACCGCAGCGACACAGATTGCCCGACATGGTGCTGCGAATTTCGTCGTCTGATGCGCCGGGGTTCGCTGCCAGCAGCGCACTGGCGGCCATTATCTGCCCTGGCTGGCAGTACCCGCACTGGGGCACGTTGTGCTCGCGCCAAGCCTGCTGCAGAGGGTGCTGGCCATCGGCGGATAGCCCCTCGATAGTCGTGATTGCGGCGCCGCTGGCGTCGGCGACGGTCACTTGGCAGCTGCGCCGGGCCTGGCCGTCAAGGTGCACCGTGCAGGCACCGCACAGTCCCTTTCCACAGCCGTACTTGGTGCCGCGCAGCTGCAGCAGGTCACGCAGTGCCCAGAGCAGGGGCATGTCAGGCTCGCAATCCACTTCCCGCTGCGTTCCATTCACCGTGAGCTTCATCAGCAACCTCCTGAGGGGGATAGAAAACGCTACTCTATACCCTTCAGCTTGCAGGGCAAGTTGAGACCTGCCGGCGCGGCACGGGGTCTTGCCAAGCACACTGCGTCTGCTACCCTCCAGCCCAACCAAAACACCTTAGCGAGCGTACAACCGACCATGAAACCAGCAACTATCGCCCTCCACGCCGGCTACGATGGCGACCCAGCCACCAATGCGGCAACTGCCCCCATTTACCAGACCACCTCCTACACCTTTAACGACACCCAGCACGGTGCCGACCTGTTCGACCTCAAGGTGCCCGGCAACATCTACAGCCGCATCATGAACCCCACCAATGCTGTGCTGGAAGCGCGGATGGCCGCGCTGGAGGGCGGCATTGGTGCGCTCGCCGTGGCATCCGGCATGGCTGCCATTCGCTACGCTATCGAGGCCATTGCCGAAGTCGGCAGCAACATTGTCAGCACATCACAGCTCTACGGCGGCACCTACAACCTGTTCGCCCATACATTTCCCCGTCAGGGCATTGAGACACGCTTTGCCCAGGCCGACGATTTCGACAAGGTTGCCGCGCTCATTGACGACAACACCAAGGCCCTGTTCTGCGAGTCAATCGGCAATCCGGCCGGCAACGTGGTCGACATCGCGCGCTGGGCGGAGATTGCGCACGCGGCTGGCGTACCACTGATCGTCGACAATACCGTTGCCACACCCACGCTTTGCCGGCCCTTCGAACACGGTGCGGATATCGTGGTGCACTCGCTGACCAAATACATCGGCGGCCACGGCACCACGATCGGCGGTGCCATCGTGGACTCAGGCAAATTTGACTGGGCAGCGCAGCCGCGGCGTTTCGCCATCATGAACACGCCCGACCCTTCGTATCACGGCGTGGTCTACACCGAGGCCATGGGGCCTGCCGCCTTTATCGGCCGCTGCCGTGTGGTGCCATTGCGCAATACGGGGGCCGCGCTGTCTCCACACAGCGCATTCCTGCTGATGCAAGGACTGGAAACACTGGAGCTGCGCATGCAGCGCCATTGCCACAACGCCAAGAAGGTTGCCAAGTACCTGCACAAGCACCCGCAGGTTGAGTGGGTCAACTATGCCGGGCTGAAAGACAGCCCCCATCGCGCCACCTGCAAGAAAATCTGTGGCGGCAAGGCATCCGGCATTCTCAGCTTCGGTATCAAGGGAGGCAGTGAAGCCGGCGCCCGCTTCATCGACGCGTTGCAGCTGATTCTGCGTCTGGTCAATATCGGCGACGCCAAGTCCCTCGCCTGTCACCCGGCCAGTACCACACACCGCCAGCTTAACCCGGAAGAACTCGCCTCCGCCGGTGTCAGCGAGGACATGGTGCGTATCTCCGTGGGTATCGAGCATGTCGACGACATCATCGCCGACATCGAACAGGCGCTGGAGGCGAGCCAGAGCTGAGCTGAAGCTGCGCGGCCGTCACCGTTTCCGATACGGAATATCGCAGTAGGTGATCGGCTGCGCCGGCGTCGCGCCGGCGTTACGCAAATAGAGCGACAGGGAATTCATCGACAGGTCGATGTTGCTGGTGGGCCCAAGAAAAACATGTTCGATGGCAAGTTCTGCTGCGGCATTGCGCAGGCAGAATGGATACCAGGGAATGAGCATGGAGGTGCCTTCCCTGAACTGCACCGGCGCGGAGGCGGGATCGGAAATCGTGGGGGACACGATCCGCCATTCCTGCTCTTCCTCAAAAGCCGGGTGCTTGAGAACAGCCGAAATACGCAGGAGGTCACCTTCGATACTCTGGAACAACGCCATCCAGCGTTCGTTTTCTGACTCTGCCCTGTCGTCGCTTGGCGTTTGCCCTGCGAGCGTTTCAAGCGTATCGATAATCTCATTGATCATTTTCGCCTGAAGTGCCGGCTCGTAGACGCACTGGCCCACCTCAAAGCCCTGGCGCAGCGCACAGTCCAGAATATGCGCTGGATCGAAGCCAAGGCTGACACCCTTGCCGTGCACACTGTAACCACGCCACTGACTCAACAGATTGCCGTTGCCCCGAAACGATGCGCAGAACAGCATTGGGCCACTCACCACACGGTGCGTCAGCCAGTCGAGGAAGGTGGTCAACAGTGCCGGGTTATCCACCCCTGAGAGAATACGCCGGGTTACGTGGTCACTGAGCAAATCCAGTGTATGACGCAATTCCGTGGAATCGTTCATGTAGCGTATATCGCTACAGCGCAGTTCCGCCGCACCCACAATGCCCAACAACCCACTGAGCGTGGTGTAGTGGTACAGCGTTTCCTGCGGCGCATCCGCAAACAGGCGCTGCGATATCAGGTCGAACACGCGGCACGGCTCCCGGTTTGCACTGTCATTGCCACACTACGCGCCTGCTATGACAGTCAAGGGTTACAGCAGCGCTTCAAAGTGGTCGGTAAGTACGCAATCCCGGCGTCGCGCATCGTACTCACGCAGCGGCTCCACATCCTCCGCGCGAATCACCTGCTTGGCTACAGCCTCCTGCAGCGCTTCATCCAGCGTGTCCGCCTCCAGCTCGCCTTTGCTCCACGCTTTCTGCAGGGCCACAAAGGGCTTCTCCACCGCCAACAGCATCTGGTAGGTACTTTCCACTCTACCCACCGCGTCCTCCGGATCGATACTGAGGTAGACCCGCTCGGACAACGTGCCGCGTACCGGGTTCGGGGCCATGATGAGGTCGCCGAGGTCGCGCACCATGGCGTCATTCGGTGCTGGATAGATACGCCCCAGCGGCAGGCAAAGCGCACGCAACGCCAGTCCCAGCGCACGCGGCTGGAAGTTCGCACAATACGCAATCAATGCTTCCTGGGCGAGATGCAGCGAGCGTTGTAGCGCATACGCCGCGTGCGCATCCGCCTCCTTGCTGCGTGGCTGCGTGGCATGAAACTTCAACAGACTGCTGGCAATCAGCAACTGGCTGTGCAGGTCGCCGAGGCGGGCCGAGAGCAATTCGCGCCGTTTCAGGTCACCGCCCAGCACACCCAGTGCCACATCGGCGCAGATCGCCAACGCGGCGCTGAGATGGTTGATACGCTGGTACCAACGCTTGCTGAAATCATCGGCCCCTGAGGGGACTCCACTGAAATGCGCGCCGCTGAGGCCCAGCATGAGGAGCCGTGCAAAATTGCTACCCGCATGCCCAAGATGACTCATGAGCAACGGTTCAAACGCGCGCAGCCCCTCGTGCTCCTCCTTCGCCTCAAGCGTCTGCATCTCGTCGAACAGATACGGGTGGCAGCGCATGGCTCCCTGACCAAAAATCATCAGTGACCGGGTAAGAATATTGGCACCTTCAACCGTGATCGCCACTGGCAGCGCGTGATAGCCCGCCGCAAGGAAGTTGCGGGGGCCCAGCTGTATACCGCGACCGCCCACCACATCCATGCCGTGATTGACCAACGTGCGCATGAGCTCGGTTGCGTGGTACTTGGCCATCGCGGTCATCACCGAGGGCGTGCCGTCTTCCAGGGAGCGAGTGATCAGTTCACGCAGCGCCTCCAACGTGTAAGCACCCGAGGCAATCTCGGCGGTGGCTTCCTGTACACCCTCAAACTTGCCAACTTCCATGTTGAACTGCCGGCGGATGCGCGCGTATGCACCTACCATCAGGTAGCACATCGCACCGCTTGCCGTGGACAGCGCCGGCAGGGAGACACCGCGACCGGCGCCCAGGCATTCGATGAGCATCCGCCAGCCCTTGCCTGCCATCGCGGGGCCGCCGATGATCCAGTCGACGGGGATGAACACGTCGTGCCCCTGGATGGGCCCGTTCATGAAGGGTGCGCCCGGGTTGTGCCGGCGGCCTATTTCCACACCCGGATGCGTCGCCGGCAACAGGGCGCAGGTGATGCCGTAAACGGTTTTTTCCGGATCTCCCAGCAGGCCTTCCGGGTCCTCCAGTTTGAACGCCAGTCCGACTACGGTGGCCACCGGTGCAAGCGTAATCCAGCGCTTGTGGAAATTGAGGCGAAGGCCAATAACCTCCTCGCCCTCAAAATCCCCCTTGCAGACCACGCCGAGGTCGGGAATTGCTCCGGCATCAGAGCCGACTTCAGGGCCCGTGAGACCAAAACAGGGTAACTCGCTGCCATCGGCGAGCCCGGGTAACCAGCGCTGCTTCTGCGCCTCGGTACCGTATTTGACCAACAACTCACCCGGACCCAGTGAATTGGGCACCATCGCCGTGACCGCCGCGGTTATCGAGCGGCTGGCGAGTTTGCCCATGATTCGGCTCTGCGCATAGGGGCTGAAATCACGACCGCCAAACTCCTCGGGGATAATAAGCCCAAAGAAGCCCTTCTCGCGCAGATAGCTCCATACCTCCGGCGAGAGATCCTGACGCTGGTGCACGTCCCACTCGGTGATCATGCTGCACAGGGTGTCGACTTCATTGTCCAGAAACGCCTGTTCACGCTCACTCAGCGCCGGAGGGTGCGTCGCGGCGAAGACCTGCCAATCCGGCTGGCCACTGAATAACGACTTGTCCCAGCCCGTGGTGCCGGCCTCCAGTGCCTCGCGTTCGGTACTGCTCATCGGCGGCATGGCCTTGCGCAGCAACTTGTAGACGGGAGCAACCAGATACTCTCTACGCCAGGACTCAACGTTGAGCACCAGAAGCACCGCAAGGGTGGGCAGGAATATGAACCACATACCGCCCTCCCCCAGAGACAGGAGCAACGTGCCCAGGCCGACCAGCACCGAGCCCGTGGCGAGGGACGGCCGCAGCAGCAACACGGTCAGAACAAGCAGGATGAAGAGAACGATCGACAGCAACATGGCGGAACACCTCGTGCAAGCGCACCGGGCCGGTGCGTAAAGAACAACCCACAACCTACCATAAAGCATTCAGGCGACTGCGCACAATCACGGGCAGAGCGCAGCGCAAACACCCGGTCGACGGGCAAACTGGCCAGCCCCCGGTGATAAACGCTATACTCAGGGCCTCGCTGGACCACCTCCAATAATAGCGCCGGCCTTTCCACACTCGGCTGGCGACACAATGTATACAGTCTGGACGACGGCCAACTCATGAGTTCTGAAAATTTCGGAGGCAACAACATGGCTTTTGAACTTCCCGCACTGCCCTACGCACGTGACGCACTGGCGCCGCACATTTCCGCGGAGACCATCGACTACCACTACGGCAAGCATCACAACACCTATGTCGAAAAACTCAACGGCATGGTTCCCGGCACCGAGTTTGAAGGCAAGTCACTCGAAGAGGTGATCAAGACCAGCTCCGGCGGCGTGTTCAACAATGCCGCGCAAATCTGGAACCACAGCTTTTACTGGGAATGCCTGAGCCCAAATGGTGGCGGTGACGCCAGCGGCGCGGTCGCCAAAGCAATCGATGCCGCCTTTGGTTCCTTTGCCGACTTCAAGAAAGCCTTTACCGATGCCGCTGTCGGCAACTTCGGGTCCGGCTGGACGTGGCTGGTAAAGAACAGCGATGGCAGCGTTGCCATTGTGAACACCAGCAATGCGGAAACACCGCTCACCGACAGCAGTGTCACACCGTTGCTCACCGTGGACGTGTGGGAACATGCGTATTACATCGACTACCGTAACGCACGCCCCAAGTACATGGATGCTTTCTGGGCGCTGGTCAACTGGGAGTTCGTGAACAAGAACTTCGCCTGACCCTGCGGCCGCCGGTGTTCTCGCCGGCGGCCCTTCACCCCAGCGGCAATACCGTAGTTGCCTTGATTTCTTCCATCACGAAGCTCGCCGACACGTCGAACAGATCCGCCTCGATCAGGCGTTGGTACAGCCGGTCGTAACCGGGCATGTCTGCGACGACAGCCTTCAACAAGTAATCGAGCTGCCCACCCAGACGATACACCTCCAATATTCCTTCAACATCCTGCACGATCCGGTTAAACCGCTGCGCCCAGTCTGCATTGTGCTGGTTGGTGCGGAGGGTGATAAACACCGTGAGGCCCAACCCCACACTGGCCGGATCAAGCAGCGTGACCCGCTGGCGGATGACGCCGGCTTCCTCCAGTTTCTGTAACCGGCGCCAACACGCCGACTTGGAAAGCGCCACCCGCTCCGCCAGATCGCCCACCGACAACGCCGCATCCGCCTGCACCAGGCGCAGAAGCTGCCTGTCCTGATTATCGAGCACCAACATGTTGCCATCTCCCCGAAGCGGAACGTTTATCCCACTATATAACAATTATTCGGAACAACGTGCCTAATATCACTGATTTATACGCACAAATTCGGACAATGTGCCACGACGTCACAGGTAAACTGGACCCTTGAATGAGGCTCGTTACCCCATCGCGCAGGAGCAACCGCATGTCCCTTCTCATCGCCCGCATACGGGATGCCGTCATTGGACGGCAGCAGCGCATAACCACTCCTTTCGGAGAGAAACCACTGGTCTATGCGGACTACACCGCCTCAGGACGCAGCCTGGATTTCATTGAGGACTTTATCCGCGAGCAGGTCCTGCCGTTCTATGCCAATACGCACACGGAAACCGCCTACACCGGTGCGCGCACTACCGCGCTGCGCGAATCCGCGCGCAGCACAATTCGCGCAGCGGTCAACGGTGGGGTGAACGACAAAGTCATCTTCTGCGGCTCGGGTGCCACAGCCGCAATCAACAAGATCATCGACATCATGAACCTGCGCCTGCCGGCCGATCTCGACCAGCGCTATCAACTCGCGAGTGCCATTCCCGAAACGGAGCGCCCGGTGGTATTCATCGGCCCCTATGAGCACCATTCCAACGAGCTCCCCTGGCGCGAAAGCCTGTGCACGGTCGAGGTGATTCCACTCGATGCACAGGGAGCCATTGATCAGCAGGCTCTCGCGGCTGCACTGGAAAAACACGAGGAACGCAGGCACAAGATCGGCAGTTTTTCGGCGGCTTCGAATGTGACAGGCGTCAAAAGTGATGTCAGCGGCATTACGCGCCTGCTCAAGCAACACGGCGCCCTGGCGTTCTGGGACTACGCTGCCGCCGGCCCCTATGTTGCCATCAACATGAACGGCGCCGACCCGCTGGATGCGATATTTCTATCGCCACACAAATTCGTGGGCGGACCGGGCACACCCGGCGTATTGGTGGCCAAGGGTGCACTGTTCCAGAACCGCGTACCGGCACTGGTGGGAGGCGGGACAGTGAGCTGGGTAAATTCCACAGCTCATGTCTACGCGACCGATGTTGAGCGCCGGGAGGAAGGGGGAACACCCGCCATTGTCGAATCCATTCGCGCGGGGCTGGTGTTTTCGCTTCAGCAAGCAGTGGGTACCAGCAACATTGCCGCACTGGAAGGAGAACTCGCGGACGCCGCACTACAGCGCTTCAGCACGTGTTCGAACCTGGAGGTGCTGGGACACCCCACAGCGGCCCGCCTGCCCATTTTTTCACTGCGTTTTCGCCACGGCGAGCGCGACCTGCACCATGGCTTTGTGGTCGCACTGCTCAACGACCTGTTTGGTATTCAGGTCCGTGGCGGCTGCTCCTGCGCGGGGCCCTACGCCCACAGCCTGTTGGGTATCGACAGTGACACAAGCGACCACTTTGAGCAGGCCATCATTGCGGGCGACAGTCTCATGCGACCGGGCTGGGTGCGGGTGAACTTCAACTACTTTATTGGCGCAGAGGAATTCGACTACCTGCTACGCGCCATCGAACTCGTCGCCGAGCATGGGTGGCGCATGCTGCCCAGCTACGCATGGGATGCTGCACACGGTGTGTGGCGACATCGCCGAGGGCACAAGACGCCGATGCCGTCATTTGCCACACCTGGCTGGCTGGAGCAGGCTGACACCCCAGAGGAGCGCCCCACTGCGCTGCCCCTGGGCCCACAACTGTTACAGGCTGAAAGCATGTTGCAGCAGGAACCCGGAAACACACAGGCTTGCCCACTACAACTGACCCCGCAAAACGAAGCCTTGCGCTGGTTCGTGTTGCCACAGGAAGTGACCAGCGGACCAGCAGGCGTACCTGCTTGACGATAGTGAACTCGCCCCCTGCTCGCTCGGCGGCGCTCTCTGGGGCGGGGCGTGAAGCCCCGGCATCTGCTACACTCGATTCATCTTTTTCGCAGCAGGTTCCCGTATGCCGCAGGACGTGACACTGTGCATTACCCCAAGGGAGCGTTTCAGCTGCGCTGTTGCCTCCCTGGAGGACATCATACGCAATACCCGCCCGGGCTACGCATTGGTGTACGTCGACGCAAACTCGCCCGCATCCATCGCGCGCGAGCTCAAACAACTCTGCGCTGAACACGGTTTCACCTACGTCCGGCATGATCATTACCTGGCGCCCAACCAGGCCCGCAATATGGCGCTGGAACACTGCGCCACACGCTACGCCGTATTCGCCGACAACGACCTGTTCGTGACGCAGGGATGGCTGGAAGGGCTGCTCGACTGTGCTCGCAGCACCGGCGCATGGGCAGTAAGCCCGGTTATCCTTGAAGGGGGGACCACGCCACAGGTGATTCATATGGCCGGCGGTGAGCTGAGGGAACATCGCGCCGACGGCTACAATGAGGTACATCAGTCGCACCGCTACATGCTGCATGCCCTGCGCACCGTACGCAGCGAACTGGTGCGAGAAGCCGTGGGCATGTTTGAGTTTCATTGCGTGTTGTTAGACAGGCAAGCCTTCGCGGAAACCCGTTTCCTTGACGAAGCATTCCTCTCTCACCACGAGCATCTGGACCTGGCGCGTGAAATCCGACTCGCCGGTGGACAGGTGTTCTTTGAACCGACTTCCGTGGTGCGTTACGACAATGCCTCACCGTTCCAGCCCTGCGATCGCGAATTCTTTGAGCTGCGCTGGTGCCTCGAGTGGACCGAGAGTTCACTGGAACATGCTCGTCGCAAGTGGCACCTGGCCCCGGGCGATGCCGGGCTGGAACGCGCTGCGCGCTGGACGGAAAAACACCGTCGTCTTTTTGAGAGCACGCAAAAGTCCTGGTCTGTGCGAGTGCTTCCCATCGTGATGCGGCGCGCCGTGCGCCGATGGGTGCAGAACGTCAAGTCAAAGCCAGCCAGCGCCAGTCCCTGACCTCATATGCTGGCCTTCGATTTCGCACAAACCAATCTGCAGCTACGGAGACAGCTCGTCGCACTCGACTACAGTGAGCGGGATGTAGCCCGCGTCGATACTGCCTACCAGCTCGGCGTGGCCCTGTTTTCGGCGCAATACCGAGCCAGTGGCAAGCCTTTCATTGCGCATCTGGTGGGTACCGCCAGCATTCTCGCCTCGCACCATGCAGCTGCAGATACACTGATCGCAGGGCTCTTGCACGCCACGTTTATGACAGGCGACTTCGGCTTTCACCCCGGCCGGCGCCGCAGCCGCCGACAGCGAGCCTGGTTACGCCAGCACATTGGTGCACCGGCAGAACAACTGGTTGCCACCTACGATGCGCTCCCCTGGAACGCTGCCGCCATTGCCACCTACAGGCAGACCTACCCTACGCTTGATGCTGTAACACGCGAGGCACTGCGCATTCGCCTGGCGAATACCTATGAAGATTTTATGGACGATGCCCTGTGCCTGCGGCGCTCAGGCAAAGCACAGCTCTATCGGGATCCAGGCGTCCGGGACAGCATTCTGGCATTGACCGATCTCGCTGACTGGCCAACGCTGAACCATTTGCTCCGGGGTGCGTTTCAGGATCTGGAGAACACATGGGCAACAATGTTGCCCGCTGAAAACAGGAAGGGCACCTCTGCACTGCGCCTGCCCGCCTCTGCCCGCCGTCGACTAATGCCAGCCGCAGAGGGCTGGCTGGCTCGGCGAATCAGACGCCTGCTGGCGAAAAGGTCATCCGCCCCGACTGCACAGGGCTGAATGCGCGTCCATCACACGCGCTCCCGATTCGGTGCAGGAAACGTCGGAGCAACCGGTGCCGAAGGCCCCTTGGCGAATTTGTGGAAAATTTACAATGTCATTGAGTTAAAGCTGTCAGAAAACGTTGCACTACAGGGTCGCTGAAACGAGCTGTTGGCGTGCAAGTGCCAGTGCCCAGTATCCGCGGAAGCACAGGTGTACGCTATGCCAATAAGAATGAAAAGCGCGCTGCTGCCACTCCTGGTGATCGCTGTCGCGATCGCCGGCTATGCCGGGCTGCACGCAGCCGCCCCCGAACCGGAGCAGGACACCACACCAGCCCGTCCCATCAGTGTATTCACCGCCACGGTACGCGCGGAAGAAACACGGTTAACGGTGCACACACAGGGTGAAGTACGCGCGGCAACAGAGCTGGACCTGGTCGCCCAGGTGGGCGGGCGCATCGTCGCGGTTGCACAGGAGTTTACCGAGGGCGGCCGCATCGCGGCAGGCGAAACCCTGCTCGAGATTGAAGACACCGATTACCGACTGGCGCTGAGCGAAGCCCGCGCTGTCGTCGCCGAGGCCGATGTCAGGGTGCAGCAGGCGCTGGCTGACGCCGACGTTGCGCGACAACAGTTGCGCAACGAACCCGGCGCCTCCCCGCTGGCTCGCAAACAACCCCAGCTCGCCGAGGCACATGCCCTCCTGGAAGCCGCCAACGCGCGCCTGGAGCAGGCCGAACTGAATCTTGAGCGCACCCGCGTGCACCTGCCCTTCGACGGGCGCCTGCTCAGCACCCAGGTCAATGTCGGACAATATGTGACACCCGGCTCACCGCTGGGACGGGCGTTCGCCACCAGTCGCGTGGAGGTCCGGCTGCCCCTGAGTGATGATCAGCTAGCCGCACTCGACCTGCCGATTGGCTTCACCGCGGAAGCGGGGCAGGAACCCCCGGTCACGTTCAAGGCTACCGTGGCGGGTAAGCAGCACCAGTGGCAGGGACGCCTGCTGCGCCTGGATGCCGCCCTGGACCCCGGATCACGCATGCTCTACGCCATGGCAGAAGTGCAGGATCCTTACGCGAGCGGCGCCTCGGCAGAGGGCATGCCCCTGGCAGCGGGGCTTTTCGTCGAAGCGACGATACCCGGGCGCGAGCTGGAAGCAGCCCTGCTGATACCACCCGCCGCGCTGCGCCCGGGCAACAAAGTTCATGTACTTGATGACGATGGCCGCTTGGCGACACGGGATGTGGAAGTGCTGTCGCGCAGCGCCACCCGCGTCGTGGTAGGACGCGGCCTGCGTGCCGGCGAGCAGGTGATTGTTTCTGCTATACGCAACCCGGTGCAGGGCATGGCACTGGCGGCGATCGCCGAGCCGGAGAACGGATAAGTGCGCAATTTCATTGGCTGGTGGGTACACAACCCGGTTGCGGCCAATCTGCTTATGCTGGGCATTCTGCTCGCCGGGGTACTGGGCTTCGTCAGCATGGAACGCGAGGCCTTTCCGCGCTTCGAAGTGCACCAGGTCGAAATTGAAGTCAACTGGCCCGGCGCCGCCCCACAGGAAGTCGAGGAGCAGATTGTATTGCGCATCGAGGAGTCCCTCGACGACCTCGATAACGTCAAGCGCGTATCGTCTACTGCCTCGGAAGGCCTTGCGCGGCTGGAGGTCAGCACCTGGCCCGATGTCGACCTCGACCAGTTCCTGAACGATGTGAAAAACCGGGTCGACGCGGTAACCGCGCTGCCCCGGGATATTGAGCCGCCGCGGGTAAAACGCAGCGACTTTCGCGAGGAGATGATTCGCATTGCAGTGCACGGCGAGGTCAGTGAGCGCGAATTGACTCGTCTGGCCGAGGATCTGCGCGACGAGGTCGCGGCGTTGCCGTGGATCTCACTGGTCGAGCTGTTTGGCACACGCCGCGAAGAGGTGACCATCGAACTGTCGCAGGTCGCCATGTTGCGCTACGGCGTCAGCTTCGACGAGGTTGCCAACGCCATTCGCGGCAGCTCCATCAACCTGTCATCCGGCCAGGTTCGCACCGCAACCGGGGATGTGAGGCTGCGCGCTCGCAATCTGGCCGACAGCAGCGAAGACTTCAGCCAAATTGTACTGCGCCAGAACGCGGCAGGCGCGACGGTGACTATCGGCGATGTAGCCACGGTGATCGACGGCTATGAGGAAAACGAGATTCTCGCCACGCTCAATGGTGAACCGGCGGTTCTCATCCAGATGCTCGCGACCGACAATATGCAGGTGGTCAAGGCCAGCGAGGCCGTAAAAGCGTGGATGCAGCGCACGCGTCCCAACCTTCCGGCAGGCATCAGCCTCACGCTCTGGTTTGATACCGCCGACATTTATGAGAGCCGCATGGAGCTGATCGGCAGCTCGGCCTGGCTGGGTCTGCTGCTGGTATTCCTGGTGCTGATCATGTCACTGCGGCCCAAGGTCGCCCTGTGGGTTACCGCCGGTATTGCCGTCGCCTTCGTGGGCACCTTTGCCGTGTTGCCCGCCAACGATGTCTCGCTCAACGTGATGTCCACTTTCGCGTTTCTGCTGGTGTTGGGCATTGTGGTGGATGATGCCATCGTTGTCGGCGAGAGCATTCACCAGCACGCGCACACCGGCGGCGGAACAGAAGCGGCGATTGACGGTGCGCAGGCTGTGGCGCGCCCGGTGATATTTGCCGTGCTCACCACCATGATTGCCTTCGCGCCGTGGTTTTTCGTGGACATCGAAGGCGGCAACATGACGCGCCAGTTCTCCATTGTGATTACCGCAGCCCTCACCATTTCGCTGATTGAGGCATTCTGCATATTGCCCTCACATCTGCGCCACCTGGAGCACCGCGAGCATATCGGCACCTGGAGAAAGCGGCAGCGACGGTTCGAGGAAAGCATTGTTGCGTTTGCGAACACGCGCTACCGTCGCCTGCTGACGCTCGCCACAGAAAACCGTTATCTCACCGCCAGCCTGTTCACTGCCGCTTTCATCATCAGCCTGGGGGTATTCACGGCGGGCTGGGTGAAATTTACCTTCTTTCCGGAGGTGCAGAATGAACAGGTGCACATCAATGTGGTGATGCCCAGCGGGGCACCCTACTCGCGCTCGCTGGCGGTCCTGGCGCGGCTGCAGGAGGCAGAAAAGCAGCTGATTGCAGAAGTCGAATCACGCGCAGCCGCCGAGGGTGGCAGCGGCAAACTGGTGCAGGGCTGGTACACCCGTTCGCGCCGCGACAGCGTCATCGCCATCGTCAGCCTGTCACCCCCGGAAGAACGCGCGCTGTCTGCCCGCGAAACCGCCGAGCGCTTCCGCGAACTGGTTGGGGATATTCCGGATGCGGAAGAAATCGAAGTCAGCTACACACTCAACGACCAGGGCGCGGCAATCACCTGGGTACTGCGTCACCGGGACCTCGATGTGCTGCGTGCAGCCAGCAGCGATCTGCAAGCCCAGCTGCGCAGTTATCAGGGGAGTTACTACGTGCGCGACAGCCTGCGCGCCGGCAGCGAAGAGATTCACCTGAGCCTGCGTCCGGGCGCGGAAAAACTGGGGGTGAGCCTTGCCGATGTATCCCGGCAGGTGCGCCAAGCCTACTACGGCGAAGAAATCCAGCGCCTGCCGCGGGAACACGGGGATGTGCGCGTCATGCTGCGCTACCCCTCGGAACTGCGCGAACAACTCGCCAGCCTCGACAGCTTCCGGGTGAGAACCGGCGACGGTCGCGAAGTGCCATTGTTGACCGTCGCCGCGGTAGAAGTGAACAACGCCGTGGACCGGATACAGCGCCAGGATGGCGAGCGCATGGTGCGCATTTCTGCGGAAGCAGCGCCAGAGCTGGTGAGTGACATGAACAAGGACCTCACGGATAATTTTCTGCCCGTGCTGCAGGAGCGCTATCCGCAGCTGGTGGTCCTGCGCGGCGGTGAACAGGAAACCGAGCAGGCCTTTTTCGACGAAATTATCGCCCTCTACGCGGTTGCCCTGTTCGCCATGTATGCACTGATCGCCGTAGCTTTCCGCTCCTATGCACTACCGTTACTGATCATGACCGCCATCCCTTTCGGCTTCATGGGGGCGATTTACGGCCACCTTCTGTTCGCCACACCCATGGCCCTGTTCTCCTATTTCGGCATCGGTGCCGCTGCGGGTGTGGTGGTCAACGACAACCTGGTACTGGTGGACTATATCGGCCGTTTGCGCGAACGGGGCCACACAGCACTGGATGCCGTGTTGGAAGCGGGGGTGGCGCGCTTCCGGCCAATTCTGCTGACCACAGCCACCACCTTCGTCGGGCTGCTGCCGATCATGGCTGAACGCTCGACGGACGCACAGTTTCTCAAGCCCGCGGTATTGTCGCTCGCCTTCGGCGTGCTGTTCGCCCTGCTGGTCACGCTGCTGATGGTACCCGCGCTGTACCTCATCGGGGAGGACAGCAAACGCCTCGCCCGCCGCCTGTGGCCGTGGGGAGCGCCGGCTCCCGCACGCCCCGCTGAGTACAAACGGTAAAAATCACGCCTTCGTACATTGCTTTGTCACACACTGGCGCTATGCTGCGCTCCGCTGGCTGGCTGGCACAAAGATTGCTCCACCTACATTGCCAGTGCCGGAGAAGCGGTTGCAACAGGCACTTCACCCCGGGCATGCACGGCAACGGTGCGCAAGCGCACTGTAACAGGGCTTCGAATGACAGGGAGAGCGATGCAATGGAAACTGACTTGACCACCGCAGAAGGAAAATTCCGGCGCACCGTCGGGGATGTTGTCGTTGCCGAGATGCTCTTCATTCAGGCGACGGTGGAGAGCGCCTCCGTCATCGGCACCGGGCTACAGCAACTGGGCCACCACCTTATGGCCGCGCCCAGCGACCCGCAGCAACCGATCGGGTCCATTGCCAGCCTGCTGCAGGCCACGGCCGATCGCGCGCTGGAACCCTATAGCACACGGCTCGGCTATTTCCGCCAACTGCGGACGCTTTGAGTCGAGCTCACTCGCTCTTGGCAGCCTGCATTCTGGCAAGCTGCTCTGGCGTTGCCTCCCGCTGATACTGCGCCTTCCATTCGTCGTAGGGCATACCGTAAACGCGCTCTCGGGCCTGATCCCGGCTGAGCGACACCCCCTCCCCGGCCGCCGCCTCGGCATACCAGGTGGCCAGGCAGTTGCGACAGAAGCCCGCGAGGTTCATCAGGTCGATATTCTGCACATCCTTGCGTGCATCGAGGTGTGACAATAAACGGCGAAATGCGGCCGCCTCTATGGCCTGTTGTTGTGACATGAACAGTTCCCTCCTCTATCTTTAATCGCCCATGGGGGCGACACTGCTCAAAATAAGCTGCACCAGGCGTGTTTGCCGGGTGACACCGGTTTTGGAAAAAATGGCGCTCAGGTGCGACTTTCCTGTGTTGCGAGAAATGTGCTGCTGCCTGCAGGCTTCGTCCAGTGTGGCGCCGCCGGCGAGTAACAGACTCAGGGTAGCCTCGGCCCGCGTCAAGCCGAACAGCGTCATGAGCACATCGACCGGTGCCTCCCGCTGGTATTCCGGGTCCGAAACAAAAATCGCCACCGAGGGGTTGCGGCTGCCATCCGGCGCTGCCACGAGAGGCAGTGGTCGCATCAGGATGCCCGGTCCGGCACTGTTACCACTGTCGAGACGCAGGGCCTTCACCAGGCCGGGCTCTCCCCGGAGATGCGCCTGCATAACATCGTCCAGGCACTCCCGAAAAGCCTGCTGATCCGCGCGGTGTACCAGACGCAACTGCCCCTCGTGCTCGGTCAGCCAGCGCCCCTCCGCCAGTAGTCGCTGACCGGCCTGGTTGCTGTGGCGAATGCGCGCGCGCTGATCGAGGATAAACGCGGCCAGCGCCATGCGGTCCACCGCCGCCGCAAACAGGGCGCGCTCACTCTCCACACGGGCAATGCGGGCGTGCAGGCGTATGGTCTGCTGGATATGTGGCAGCAGGCAACGGCACAGCTCGCGCTCACGCGCGGCAAAATTATCCCGCCCCGCTACGCGGGCAAACCGCAAGCGCGCGGTATTGCCCAGCTCATCACCGAGGTCTGCGCCCATAATGTGCCGGATGCCCGTGGGCTCCACATACTGACGGAAGTAGGCCGATTCGTAATAGTCCCCAGGCGGCACCAGGGCATCCACGGTGAACACCTCACCGGGGGGCAGGTTAACAAACGGATCCAGGGCAAAAAAACTTTCGTTGTAGGCGTTGACCGCATCAGGCGAAAGCACCACCGAATTGATCACCAGCCCGGAATCCCCCTCCCGCGGGGCGCGCAGAATCAACGTGACATAGTCCGCAGCCAGCGCCTCACCCAGCAGGCGCAGAAACTCCTGCCAGGGCGGATCGGCCACCGGCCCGCGCGATAGCGCCAGCAGCAGTTCGTTCATCGGTGCCGAAATCAAATAGTCGCGCATGCTAGGTACCGGCTGAGTATGGACAGATTGTCACGCCTGCAGCGGAGGTGGTCAAACTCCCTGCCAAAGCCTCACGCGGCGCGCAGCCGGGCGATCGCCCGCGCCGCCTGTGCGTCTTCGGCAGGGTCAGCGGGCATCGGGAACGTGATACTGTCAGCCAGCCCCGAATAGCGGTTGCGCAAGGTGTTTGCAATGTCTTCATAGGGGCCGCGGGGCACGAAGACCTCAAGCATCTCATCAGTCACAACGGACGAGAGATCGTGCCAGCGACCCTCTCGGGTCAGGGCCTGCAACTGGGCACCGCGCTCCTGCCAGCCAAACAAGTCCAGGCTGGGCCAGTACGCCGGCGTGGAGTAGAGAAAACCCAACAGACGCCGCTGTTGCTCCCACTGTGCAGCAACCGCCCCCTCATCCACGCCTGTGGCCACCAGCGGACCAAGAATGAGTCGCAGAGACTGCGCGTCGCGTCCGGCGCGGTCAAGGCCTTCCTGCAGACGCGGCAGGCACACCTCGCGAATATACTCGGGCGGCGTGTTGGTGGGGTGCGTGATCATACCGTCGGCGACTCTGCCCACCATACGCGTCATGGCGGGGCCGACGGCGCCACAAAACACCGGAATATACGGGTGCTCAATCGGCCCCGGGTTGAAGAATGGCTGCAGACGTGTGAAGCGGTAGTGCTCACCCTCGAAGCACAGGCGCGACCCATGCTGGAAGCTGTTGAAAATTGCCTTCAACGACTGCACATACTCACGCAGTTGCGGCACCGGCGACACCCAGCGCGCTGAGTACCGCTCTTCGATGTTCTGCTTGATCTGCGTGCCGAGGCCGAGTTCGAAGCGCCCGCCGGACAGGCGCTGCAAATCCCAGGAAGCCACGGCGACTGTCATCGGGCTGCGCGGGAAAGCAACCAGCACCGAGGTTCCCACACGTAACCGGCGCGTTGCCTGCAACGCCAGCGCCGCCAGCAACAAGCCATCATGGATCGCATCGGGCACCTGCAGGCCGTCAAAGCCCATCGCCTCCGCCCGGGCCGCATGTGCACCAATGTCCCAGGGACCCATGGATTCCGGCGTCGTTGCATAAACCTTGAACATGTATTGCCTCCCACGTTTGCAGCGGCCAACCGAAAAATACTACCCCGACACCAACGCCGCGGCGAGATCAGTCATACGACGGCGTGCTGGTCGAATCCACGGTGGCGCTGAAGTGGCGTGACAAAGGCGATATCCGTGACCCAGAGGTACACCGCAAGCTGGTCGCCGACGGGGACTTTAAACAGGACGCGCCATCAAGCCTCTCGGGGCAAGCGTATGAACGGCAGCAGCACCAACCCCAGCAGCAGCGCGCCAATGAAGCCGACAAACGCCGCACCGTAGCTGCCGCTGGTGTCATAGATCAGCCCCGCCAACGGTGGGCCAATCAACGTAAGTGGCATGATCACCGGATTCATGAGCCCCATGACCCGACCGTAGTTGGCCGCACCGAACAGCACCGCCAGCAGTGACCCCCAGACCGGCAGCATGCCGCCGGCAGCGAGACCAAGGCTCGCACTGCCAATGACCAGGCCGGCATAGGTTTCACTCACCAGATAACAGGACACACCCGACAGCACTAACACCATAGACGCCGCCAATGCGGCACGCAGGTCAAGGCGATCCGCGATAGCGCCAAAACTGAGCTTGCCGACAATGCCCGCCAGAGCGATAACCGAGACGAGAAATGCGGCGCGCTCAGCCGGGGCACCAACGCCCAGTGCAAAGGGGACGAGGTTTGCCAACAGTGCCGAATACACGCCAAACAGCAGCCCCATCGCCATCGCCACCAGCCAGAAATTCCGGTCGCGCAGCAACGCAGAAGTCGACAGCGGCGGCGGCACAAACGCCGGCCCCGAAGGTGGTGCATCGCCATCCGGATGCAAGCCGCGGTCTGCCGGACGGTTGGACACCAGCCACACCGCGGGCAGTGTGACCAGCAGCGTACCCACGCCGAGAATGCGCAGCGCATTGCGCCACTCATAACTGTCAATCAGCCACTGCACCAGCGGCGGGAACACAAAACCCC
>TARA_R110001599_G_scaffold353744_2_pt1 | contig 20386 bp, 18 predicted proteins | sample TARA_R110001599 | Tara Oceans TARA_R110001599 (sample SAMEA4398360) | marine metagenome | biome: Polar Biome; feature: [MES] marine water layer (ENVO:01000295) within the mesopelagic zone...; material: water (ENVO:00002006), including particulate matter (ENVO:01000060) such...
CAGGTGAGCGATAGGCTGATCGGATGCTGATGCGCCCAAACCGGTCCTGCAGCGGCTCCAGAAAGGTCTCGCAGAGCTGGCTTGCCGTGTGGATCGCAAGATCAGGATCGTCAGGCATGTTGGGAAGGCCATAAAAATTGGCAATCTCGGAATAGAGCATGTCGCGCATGAAAAAGGATTTTGACAGGCGAACACGACCCAGATCTTCCAGCGCTTTGATGGTGGCCGGTTTTTTCATCAATCAGCTTTCCTGGTTCAAATGGGGATGGTTCAAAAGGGGATGGTGCAAAACACCTGTCAAACTATCAGCGTGATGTGAAGCATTTCAAGTGCATTCGGGTAGTGCCCGTGTCACGCAGCTCTCTGCCTTGAAGGCTTTTCAAGGGGCTACTCCTATTCCGCCCGATGATGCCGCTGTGATACCTTTGTATAGAACAGACGACTTGATGGGAGTCATCGGCAGGCGGCACTGCCAACCCGCATGGGCAGCCGCCACGTATCATTCAGGGAGATCGCGACAGATGAAGACCTACAGGATCGCAGCCATTCCGGCAGACGGCATTGGTCCGGAGGTGATCGCAGCCGGGTTGCAGGTTCTGCAGGCTGTCGCCCAGCGCGATGGCGGCTTTGCTCTGGATGTCCAGACCTTTGACTGGGGTTCACAGTTTTACAAGAAGCATGGGGAAATGATGCCGGCCAATGGTCTCGAGCAGCTCAAACCCTTTGATGCGATCTTTTTCGGCGCGGTCGGCGCTCCGGACGTGCCCGATCACATCACGCTGTGGGGCCTTCGCCTGCCGATCTGCCAGGGCCTTGACCAATATGCCAATGTCCGCCCGACCAAAATCATGCCCGGCATCAAGACGCCTTTGGCCAATGTCGGTCCCGGCGACCTCGACTGGGTGATCATTCGCGAGAACTCGGAAGGCGAATATTCCGGCATCGGCGGGCGGGCCCATCGCGGTCACCCGCAGGAGGTGGCAACGGAAGTATCGATTTTCACGCGGGTCGGTGTTGAGCGGATCATGCGTTATGCCTTCAGGATGGCGCAATCGCGCCCGCGCAAATTTCTGACCGTGGTGACAAAATCCAACGCGCAGCGGCATGGCATGGTTCTGTGGGACGAGATCGCCGCCGAAGTCGCAGAGGATTTCCCTGATGTGACATGGGACAAGATGCTGGTCGATGCGATGACGGTCCGCATGACACTGAACCCACAAAGCCTTGATACGATCGTTGCCACAAACCTGCATGCGGACATCCTGTCCGATCTCGCAGGCGCTTTGGCCGGGTCCCTTGGCGTGGCGCCCACCGCCAATATCAACCCCGATGGACTTTATCCCTCGATGTTCGAGCCGATCCATGGATCGGCTTTTGATATTACCGGCAAGGGCATCGCAAATCCGGTCGCGGCTTTCTGGACGGCGGCCCAAATGCTCGTGCATCTGGGCGAAGCGGTTGCCGCAGCACGTTTGATGCGTGCGGTGGAGAGCATTTGCGCCAAAGGCATCACAACGCCGGATGTTGGCGGGACAGCAAAGACCAAAGAGGTGACAGAGGCGGTGATCGGCGCGATCCGCAGCTCCAATATCTAGCGGTCACCTGCCCCATGCGGGCAATGCGCTCACACTCTGACAATTTTCAATCTGGTCTTGAGATCGGTCGGGCAGAAGGCATGCAGAAAGCAGGTCTGCTCGCAGATGTCGAGCATCTCCTGCGCTGTCTCGTCTGATTCGGGCGCGTCGAGATGGACATGGTTTCGATTGGGTCTGCTTCGCCGGCCTTGCCGGTTCCAGCGCTTGCACAACCGAGGCTGAAATGCGTGTCCTGCACGATACGATAGTCCGGCAGGTCAAATTTCAGCATGGACACAAACCGTCCATACCGGGTCATGGAGCAAAAGGCGATGCCTGATGCGACGCCCGTGACAATGATTGTTTTACCCTGCTGCAGGATTTTCTTCGTCGGTCCAAACCACCTGATTCCGATACTGCCGCAATGAACAGAAGATGGAAGCGTCACTGTGTGAGATCTGCGTCGACCTTTCGCAAGGGTGAATCCTGCCATCGTTTCGAATATTGATCTTTTGTAATCTTGAAACGCAATATGGTCGGTTTGTCTTTGCTCGCCCGTTGCGTGGCAGGATTATTTCCGGCCAATTGCCAACCGGACCAATGCAGATAAGTCACCATGGGCCGGTTGTCCGACCGCACGGAAGCAACGGCAGACTGCAGGTCCTGATCATAAAACAGGGTGTCAAAGACCTTAAGCCAGATCAACGGCATTTCCATCAGCTTGGAGCCATGCCGCGCACCCTTGGCGATCAGCATGTTGATCAGAACATGATGTTTGTTATCAGAAAGAACGGCGGTGAACAGGCCCATATGGCTGGAGGTATGTCGCTCAAACAACCCAAGGATGGCTCTATCCGAGTGGTTGAAATTCTCGACATATCTCGCCAATTGCGCCTGATCGAAGACCTGCGGTCTGGTGTTGAGGGCTTGCGCTACATCGGGATCAGAGAGCCACTGACCAAACGCGCTGGTAATGTCAGCCTTGCGCATCGGTCTCAGTTCAAAGCTGTGTGTTTTAGCCGCAAAACTATCTAGAAATCCCATATTGGGGTTCCTTCATGCGGTGTGTATTGCAAGCAACCAACAGCAAATCCTGATTTGCCAGAGGCAATTGTCCAATCGTCTCTCAATTAAGCGGAAATTTCAGCCCGACGCGGAGCTCTTGTCGGTCATGATCAAACCGCGTGGTCAAGCCGTTTTGCGTCACCGTTTGTGATGCAAAGTCCGTGTACAAATAATCGAAACTGACGCGAAAATTCAACTCTGTCTGGAGTTCAGCGCCTGCACCAACAGAATATCCCGTGTAAATTTCACTCAGTGAATTCAGCGTCGCACTACCGGCAAATGGCTGGCTTTCGAGCTGATCATCAAAGTAAGAGACCGCGATGCCGCCAATTCCGTAAACCCATAGATCGGGCACAGGCAGGACACCCGCTTTGGCGCGCAAACCAGCCGACCACGTGCTGTCACTGGTCACCGTGCCGCTGTTTTTGCCATTGAAAAACAGGTCGTCATTCAGATTGCCAAATGAAATGTCGCTTTCCAGGCCCACAACCATTGGGCCGTGCTCCCAATTGTATCCGGCGAGAACACCGCCTCCCCAGCCCTTTTCGCTGGAACTGAAGGATGCAGATTCATCCGGGCAGATACCGGAAACGGCAATACACGACCCATCAAGATCCTGACTGAGGATATGATTGAGATGAAAGCCCCAAAATGCGCCTCCAAAACCCGGTTCCGCCACGTCTTGAGCGTCAGCAACAGTGAGTGAAAGGGTCAACGCGCTGCAGCACACCAAACCCACACGCATGGCGTGACGTTTTGTTGGATGCAAGGCACGCGCCAGAAAACCACTATTCATAACCGAATCCCATTGGCTTTAAAAACCAAAACCATACAGAGCTTTTGCCCCGATTCAAGGAACCAGAACGTGTAAAGTTGAATAGTCAGCATTTATTCCAAGCGGGTGTCTTTCCCACTGGATGACGCAAAGGTCTGCTCAAAATCACTGCCGCTTACGCATCAGGTTGATAAACGCTCCTACACGGCTTTTTGCAACGTCTCCTTTGCCAAAGCAGCGCGATAGGCCTCGGACAGATGATAGATATGGTCCTCGACAAGGGCTGCTGCTTCTTCGACCTGCCCGCGTCTGCACGCTTCGATCAATTCCAGATGTTCGTCCATGGATCGATCCAGTGCATCGTTCATGCTCACAAAAAGATGCGTCCGCAATGCCATCAATGGGCTGATCGTGCGGCGGTAGGTTGCAGCAATGGAGCGATTGCCGCCGCATGTGATGATCGTGTTGTGAAATTCAATATCACCCTTGGTGAACCCTGGCCGATCTACATCTGCAACAGCCTTTTCCATGGCCGCAACGGCCAAGCCCAGGCCTTGCAAAAGCGGGTCCCGGCTTGATGAAATTGCCTTGCGCAACGAGGCTGTCTCAAGGATACACCGGTGTTCGCACAGGTCATCCACCACCTTGAGATCAGGCGTGAAGACAAAGCTCCCGCGTTTGGGGGATACTTTGACCAGCCCTTCCGATTGCAGTGTCGCCAGCGCATCCCTGACGGGTGAGCGACTGACGCCAAGCATGTCGGCAAGACGTTGCTCCGACAGCTTGCACCCCAGAGGCAACTCGCCCCAGATAATGGCGTCGCGGAGGCGATCTGCCGTTTCCTCGGTCAGTGAAATGGCTGGTTCGATTTTCTTGAGAGTCCTGTCCATGCCCAATGGATAACATCGGACCTGAGACTTGACAATTCATTCTTACATGTAACATGTTAGTTTAACAGATCGGGTCGCGCGCTGGCGCCTTCGATCTGCATGGAGGTGATTTTGAGCCAGGCGGAGCTGATCAAAAAAAGTGTCGCAGATGATACGCGGGACCACTTGCGTGCCATTGTCGGCCTCGCCCATGTGTTGCATGAAACCTCCGATACGGCGGGTTATCTGACTGACTGGACCGGACAATTCTCATCGAAAGCACTGGCGGTCGTGCGGCCGGCTTCAACCAGCCAGCTCTCTCAAATCGTGCAATATTGCAATGCCAATGGTATCGCTGTGGTTCCGCAGGGCGGTGGCACGGGCCTGTGTGGCGGCGGCGTGCCGATTGACGGCAGGCCTTCAGTCGTCCTGTCGCTGACACGGATGAATGCTCTGAGAAATTTCGACCTGGCGGGGCGCACGATTGTTGTCGAAGCGGGCATGGTTCTGGAAACCCTGCACCTGAAAGCCCTGGAACACGGTCTGATTTTTCCATTGATGTTTGGCTCCAAAGGCACATGCACTGTCGGCGGCAACCTCTCGACAAATGCCGGCGGGTCAAATGTTGTGCGCTACGGCAATACACGCGAACTCTGCCTGGGTATCGAGGCTGTCATGCCGGACGGTTCTGTCATCAATGCCCTGACCGGCCTGCGCAAGGACAATACGGGCTACGACATCAAGGACCTGCTGATCGGAGCGGAAGGTACACTTGGCGTCATAACCGCAGCCGTGTTCAAACTGTTTCAGCAGCCGACCAATCGGGTAACCGCATTTTTGTCCGTCGCCTCGCTTTCGGCAGCGACCGAAGTTCTCAATCGCCTGCAGGACCATACCGGCAGCGCCGTTGAAGCATTTGAATATATGCCGCAACACGCCATTGACGTCATTTGCTGCCAATTTCCTGACATAAGACGGCCCCTGGCTGAGCATACGGAATGCGGCATTCTGGTCGAGGTCGCATCAAGCCGGGCCATTGACGCAAGAGAATTGCCTGATGGCGGCTCCCAGCTAAGCGATGAAGTCATGACGCTTCTGGGCGACCTGATGGAATCAGGACTGGTCCTGGACGCCATGATTGCCCAGTCGGAAAAACAACGCGCAGACCTTTGGCACATGCGCGAATCCATTCTGGAAGCGATCACCGCGAATGGACCGGCCTATCATCTGGATATTTCCCTGCCTTTGTCCAGGGTGGCCGATTTTGTCGGTGAAATGGATCAGACCTCGGCAAAATTGGGGTTTCAACCCATAACGGTGGGTCACCTGGGCGATGGAAATCTTCATTATGCCCTGACACCCGCCCCAGACCGTGAGTGGAGCACTCTGCCTCTGGAGGCGGCAAAGAAAGCGGCATTCGACCTGCTAGGCAGGCTGAACGGATCATTCAGCGCGGAGCACGGGATCGGACAAAGCAAACTGGCCGTGATGACGACGCTCAAGGAGCCTTCTCAACTGGCTGTCATGCGCGCCATCAAAACGGCCCTGGACCCGAACAACATCATGAACCCTGGAAAACTGGTTCCTGACGTCTGAAAAAGTTACACTGCGCCAGAGGGCGCGTCTTAGGAGGAGATTTAGGTTGTTTCAACATCTTTCAAGAATAGCCTGCGTGGCAGCCACCTTGGGCTTTGCCACCACCGGGATGACTACAATGGCCTCGGCCGAATTGTTCGAAGGTTGCCCGTCGAAACCGATCATGGGCAAATTCATCGAATTTGGCAGAAGCGGAAAAATGCCGCCGGATCTTGGCAAATGGCTCAACACGCCATCCGCCCAGAAAGTGGAGCCCTGGAAGCCTTTCGACAATGTCGACTATGTCGGCATTTGCTGGGTTTCCTCCTGGCTGATCCACACCGATGACGGCAGCGTGTTGATCGATACGGTCTACGGACCTTTCACCAAACAATTGGTCGACAACATCAAGAGCACCGGCACGGATCTGTCAGACATCAAATATGTCCTGATGACCCATGGTCATTTCGACCACGTCGGTGGGGCTGCGGAACTTCAAAAATTGCTGCCCAATGCCACCTTCGCCATGACACAGGCGGGCTGGGATGAGGCGGCAGAAGCCTCAGCGGCCGCACAGGGTGGTCGCCCCTGGACCATGATCGAACCGCAAAAGGTTCTGGAAGATGGTGATGTGATCGAAATGGGGGGTATGAAAATCGAAGTGATTGCAACCCCCGGCCATTCCTGGGGAACAGCGTCCTACCTCTTTGACGTCAAGGACGGCAACGACACCTATCGCGCCATTACCATCGGCGGTCTTGGCCTCAACGCCATTGAAGGCCCGCCCCAGGTGGAAGCCTATATTGACAGTGTTGATCGCGTGCGTGCTCTTGTTGAAGACAAGGGAGAAAATGTGCAGGTACATCTGACCACCCACGGATTTTCCAACAATCTGGAAGAAGACCGGCTGAAACTTGCCGAGCGCAAGCCCGGCGAGCCGAATGTCTTCGTCAATCCCGATGGTCTGCTTCAACAGGTTGCCAGCCTCAGGGACAGGGCTGTCAAAAGACTGGAAATCGAAAAAAACAAATAAACAAAGCATTACCTGTGCTCCACAGCAAGTCTTGCTGTGGAGTACCCACTGCAACTGCCCAAAGAAAATCTGACAATAACTTCTGGAGGAAACACAATGCCTATCAAATCAAAATTGCTGGCGCTTGCTGCCACTGCCATGATCGCCATGGTCTCACCATCTCTTGCCGCAGACTGGAAGCCCGATGGCCCGCTGAAGATCCAGATCGGATTTGGCGCAGGTGGATCGACTGACACAATGGGCCGGGTCCTTGCCAATGAGATGGAAAAACAAACCGGTTGGACCATTGTTGTCGAAAACAAGCCCGGCGCTGGCGGTGTTGCCATGTTTACCGGCGTTTCGCAGATGCCGGCAGATGGCAAGACAATTGGCATGGGCGTAAGCATTCCCGTGCTGGTTCAACTCGTGCAACGCGGTGACCAATTGCCGTTCGACCTCGACAGCTTTGATTATCTGGGCACCATCGCCAAGGCGGAATTGTCTCTGGCAGCCAGCAAGGACGCGCCCTTTGACGACCTTGAGGGCATGATTGCCTACGCCAAGGAAAAATCGACCATGCCGGTAGCAATCATGGCGCCACCACAGAAGCTGATGATGAATCAGACCATGAAGACGACGGGCGCCAAATTTGATCTGGTCACGGCCGATGGCGGCGCGGAAGTCATGAAGCTGATTCTCGGCGGACAGGTGCTGGCAGGCTTTGGTTCGGGTGAGCAACTGCCCTATCTGGAATCAGGCGACATGAAAATTATCGCCAGCGCAAACCAGGCGCGCGTCAGCTACGCACCGGACGCAAAGACCTTTATCGAGTCTGGCGTCGACGCCTATGTCGATCCGGTCTTCTTCCTGGCAGTCGCCAAGGGAACAGACCCGGCAGCGGTCGAAGCAATTGCTGCGGCCATTGATGCTGCCGTTCAAACGCCCGAAGTTGCAAAAATCGTCAAGAACGCGACCAACGGATCCCCTGAGAACATGGGCCGCGAGGGTACGCGCAAGATGATGTTTGACGGCCTCGGCAACGCCAAAATACTTTTCGCTCAATAAGCAACCAAGGCGCCTCGGGAGATTTTCCCGGGGCGCATTTTCAGGAGAGATAGCATGCGGTTTTCTGCCGACCGGGTATCGGGAACACTTTTTCTGGTGTTCGGCCTTGCTTTGTATTTTCTGATTATTCCCGGCTATGTCGAAATTGCGACTGATGGCAATATCTCGCCAAGCACGATGCCAAATATTCTCGCTGTGATTCTTGCGCTGCTCGGAGGCCTGTTGGTTTTCAAGCCTACACTCCATAGCACGCAAACCATGCGCAGCTTCGCGATCACGGCCGCCTATGTGGCAATCCTTGTCGTTGGCATCTACGCGATGTCCCTGTTTGGCTTTGTCTATGTCGGCCCGGTCATGGCGCTGGCAATCATGCTGATGATCGGCGAACGGCGTCCCTTGTGGCTCGTCTCAGGTGTTGTCGCCATGCCGGCGCTCATCTGGTTTTTTGTTGTTTATGTCCTTGGCAGGGCCTTGCCGTGACGGAGCATTCCATTGGTTGACCTTTCGATCATTCTTGCCGGTTTTTCCGACGCATTTTCCCTGACCAACCTGATGTTCGTCCTTTTGGGGGTCGTCCTTGGGCAATTCGTCGGGGCAGTGCCGGGGATCGGACCCATCATGGCCATGGCAATCGCCATTCCCTTTACCTTCACACTCAGCCCGATTGTCGCCATTTCCTTTCTGGTCGGCGTCAACAAGGGCGGACTTGTCGGCGGCGCCGTTCCGGCCATCCTGATGAATACGCCCGGCACGCCAGATGCTGCTGCGACCGCTCTGGACGGCTATCCGCTGGCCAAGCAGGGCAAGCCGCTGAAAGCCACCAAAATGGCGCTGTTTTCCTCCATCACCGGAGATACATTCAGCGATATTGTGCTGATCACCGTATCCGCTCCACTGGCCGTGCTGGCGCTGAAGATGGGGCCGATCGAGATCGCCGCTCTAATGATTTTCACCTTTTCAGTGCTTGCTGGACTGATGGGCAATTCACTGATCAAGGGCCTTATTGCTGCGGTCCTCGGCCTGCTGGTTGCCTGTATCGGCAGCGACCCGGAAAATTTCACGCCACGTCTGATCTTCGGCTACTGGGACCTGTTTGACGGCTTGCCGCTGCCATCGGTTGCCATCGGCATGCTCGCCATCTCGGAAATCCTGCACCGCATGTCGGAATCCTTTGGACGGGTCCGGCCGGCAATTGAATTTGTCGATTCCGATGACCCCGATCATGATCGGGTGACCTGGGTAGAGTATTGGGGATGTCGCTTTACCATGTTGCGCGGCGCGGTGATCGGCACGATCCTTGGCGCGCTGCCCGGTATCGGATCGACCGCAGCGGCCTTCATGTCCTACGCCTTTGCCAAGGCCAGTTCAAAGGATCCGTCCAGTTTCGGCAAGGGCAACCTTCATGGCATTGCAGCTTCCGAATCGGCCAACTCGGCTGTCATGGGCGCCAATCTCATTCCGCTGCTGACGCTGGGCATTCCCGGCAGTGTCGGCGCTGCACTGATCGTCAGCGCCTTCATGATCCATGGCATGCAACCCGGGCCCCTGCTGTTCGAAAACCAGGGCCGGCTGGTCTATGGGCTTTTCGGCGCCATGCTGATGGCCAATTTCCTCAATTTGTGGGTCGGTCAGATTGGCCTGCGCCTCTGGGTCAAGGTCGTCTCAGCACCGGAATCGATCATATTTTCCTCAGCGCTTCTGCTGTGTTTCGTCGGCGTTGCCATGGCGACCAGCGGCCTGTTCGGCGTGTCCATCATGCTGATTTTTGCGGTGCTGGGCTATTTGATGTCGAGCTTCGGCTACTCGCTGGTCATTTTCATCATCGCCTTCTTCCTGGGACCACGGTTTGAAAAATCCATCGCCCAGTCACTGGCCTTGACCAATGGAGACCTGACGCAAGCCTATCAGTCACCAGTGGCTGTTGCCCTGCTGATTTTGTCGGTCGTATCCTTCTTCTGGTTTCTCAAGCGCAACGCCGCCATGGAAAAGAAACAAGGTTCATGACTTTTAAAATTCAATTCAGGCAAAGAAATACGCGAACATAAACGGATCCCCGACCATGACTGATAGCCTGCCCAAGACTCATAGTCTGCCCAAGAATCATCGCCTGCCCAAGACTCATAGCCTGCCCAAGTCTGGCCATATGACAACCGGTGAAGCCATCGTGCGTTCACTGCGCCACCATGGTGTGGATACGATTTTCGGCATTCCCGGCGCCCATATGTATGACTTCAATGATGCCATTGCCCGCGAAGACGACGTCCGGTTCATCACCACCCGCCACGAGCAGGGCGCCGGATACATGGCCTATGGCTATGCAAAGTCCACCGGCAAGACGGGCGTGTTTACGGTGGTCCCCGGCCCCGGCATGTTGAACGCCAGCGCCGCCCTTTGCACGGCCTATGGCGCCAACACGCCGGTCATGATGATCACCGGCAACATCATGAGCCATCTCATCGGTCAGGGTCGCGGGCAATTGCACGAGTTGCCCGACCAGCTTGGCACCATGCGCGGTTTCACCGGATGGGCAGACCGCATCAATCACGCCAGCGAAGCCCCGAAAATGGTCGCTGAGGGTTTTCGACAGATGACCAACAAGCGCATCCGCCCCACGGCGATTGAAGCGCCCTGGGATGTATTTGGGCAAAGCGCACTGGTGGAACTGGAAGAGGTCAACAGAACGGCTGAACCCGCGCCGAAACCCGATCCGGGCAAGTTGATCGCAGCGGCAAAGATGATTGCCCAGGCGCGGCATCCGATGATCCTGGTCGGCGCAGGCGCCAATGAAGCGAGCGCCGAGGTTCAGGCGCTGGCAGAAATGCTGCAGGCGCCGGTGACGGCCCATCGGTCCGGCAAGGGGATCCTCAGCAACAAACATCCGCTCAGCCTGCTGTCTCCCGAAGCCCACGGCTATTTTGCAAAATGTGACTGCCTGATCGGCATCGGCTCGCGGCTGGAGCTGACGCATATGCGCTGGCAGTGGCAGCCCACCGGCATGAAGACCATCCGCATCGATATCGACCCGACGGAATTTGTCCGCCTCAAACCCGATGTCGGCATTGTGGCTGAAGCAGCCGAGGGCGTCAGCGCGCTGACAAAGCAGCTTGAAGCACGGATTTTCCCGCGTGGTCCACGCGCTGCTGAACTGGAAGAATACAGGGCCCTGGCGCGCACCAAGATGGAGCGTATCCAGCCACAGCATGACTATCTGAAGGCCATTCGCGAAGCATTGCCCGATGACGGATTTTTTGTAGAGGAAATCAGCCAGATCGGTTTCAGCGCCCGCATCATGTTTCCGGTCTATGCGCCACGGCAATATGTAACCTGCGGCTATCAGGACAATCTGGGATTTGGTTTCCATACGGCCCTGGGGGTCAAGGTCGGCAATCCTGACAAGCCGGTTGTGGCTGTCTGTGGTGATGGCGGATTCATGTTCGGGGTGCAGGAACTGGCGACCGCCGTTCAATACGGCATCAATCTGGTCACGGTGATTTTTAACAACAACGCCTATGGCAATGTCAGGCGCGACCAGAACTGGAACTATCACGAGCGTCGCCTCGGCGCGGATCTCGTCAATCCCGATTTTGTCGAACTGGCGAAGGCCTTCGGCGCAAAGGGTGTGCGGGTCAGCAACCCGGAAGATTTGAAACAGGCCATCACGCAGGATTTCGAGGAAGACGGTCCCGTCATCATCGAGGTGCCAATCGAAACCGGGTCTGAACGGTCACAATGGAGCCTGATCCATCCGGCACCACCGGTCATGGGATCAACCAGACCAGCATGGATGCAGGCAATGGGCGGAGAACTGATGCAAAAAGGGGAAATGATGATGGGTGAATTTGTATTGACCATCAATGGTGAAGGCGTCGGTAAAAAGGAGACTTTCGACGTTATCAATCCGGCAACAGGCAAGCTGCTGGCCAAATGTCCCCAGGCATCCGTTGCGGATCTCGACAAGGCTGTGGCCGCCGCGAAGGAGGCCTTGCCTGCCTGGTCGGCATTGGCCGATGAAAGCCGCATTGAGGTTATTCGCAAACTCGGCGACCTGTTGGAGGTCCACCGTGAGGAGCTCAGCAAGCTGATCACCCGCGAACAGGGCAAGACCCAGTCAGGCCTTGGGGCAAACTTTGAACTTGATGGCTGCATTGGCTGGACCCGCAGCACTGCGGCTCTCAAGCTGGACGTTGAAACCCTGATCAACAACGATGCCGAGCTGGTCGAAATACACCGCCGGCCGGTTGGTGTCGTCGCATCCATCACGCCGTGGAACTGGCCGTTGATGATCGCCGTATGGCACATCATGCCGGCACTGCGGGCCGGGTGTACGGTGGTCATGAAGCCGTCGCCCTACACGCCTTTGTCAACGCTGAAAATGGTCGAACTTTTCAACCAGATATTGCCTGCAGGCGTGTTGAACGTTGTCACTGGCGACGCGGAAGTGGGCGATGCCATGTCCACCCATCGCGACATCGCCAAGATCGTCTTTACCGGTTCCGTACCGACGGGTCGCAAGATCATGTCCAGCGCCGGCCCCACATTGAAACGCCTCACCCTTGAGCTTGGCGGCAACGATGCCGGCATTGTTCTGCCGGGTACCGATATGGAAGGCAAGATCGAAGGATTGTTCTGGAGTACCTTCATCAATTCCGGCCAGACCTGCTCCTGCCTGAAACGGCTCTATGTCCATGAGGATGACTATGAACGCACCGTGCAGCTGTTTGCCGATTATCTGGCCGATGTGAAAATGGGCGATGGCATGAATGAAGCCAATATCCTTGGCCCCCTGTCCAATGAAATGCAGTTCAACAAGGTCAAGGATCTGGTCGCTGATGCCAAGGCCAAAGGGGCGCGCATGGTGGTCGGCGGCAATGCCATGCCGGGCGACGGTTATTTCCACGAACTGACCCTCATTGCCGATGCCACCCACGATATGCGCGTCGTCACCGAGGAACAATTTGGGCCCGTGCTTCCGGTGATCAAATACAAGACGATTGAAGAGGCGCTGCAACTTGCCAACAGCCTCGAAGTGGGACTGGGCGCTTCGGCATGGGGTGATGATCTGGAAGAGGCCAAACGGGTCGCCTTGCAAATGGATGCCGGCACCATGTGGGTCAACCGCCACGCCGTGCTCAATCCCGGCGTGCCCATGGGCGGCGTCAAGCAATCAGGCTTTGGCGTCGAGTTCGGTCCGGAAGGCTTGAGAGAATACACCAGGGTTCAGGTCTTGAGCGCTCAGAAATAGAGCGCCCATCCCTGCTCCCAGGTAATGGTACAGGTGCTGGTGCAGGTCAGGCTTATGTATCGATCAGTGCCACCGGTCGGCACCATCCAGCAGAGCCTTTGGCGACCTTCACCGGCAGTGCGATGACTTCAAAACCGGTGGCTGGCAGCAGGTGCAGATTTGCCAGCTTTTCCATGTGGCAATAGACACTGTCCGCCCCGGCCTTGTGGCCCTCCCAGAAAACCGACCAGTCGCCGGTTTCGCGGGCCTTGGCGGCCTGTCCCATCAAGGGCGGGTCCCAGCTCCAGGCATCGGTCCCGCAAACGCGCACGCCGCGCTCCGTCAGATAGAGAGTGGCTTCACGTCCCATGCCGCAGCCCGTCGCCAGATAGTCATCCTCGCCGTAGCGCGCACCGGCAGCCGTGTTGACCAGTACAATGTCGCCCGGCTGCAGATCGTGGCCAATGCGCTTGAGTTCTTCCGCAACCTCGGCGGAGGTAATTGTATGGCCATTTGGACGGTCGCGGAAATCCAGTTTGACGCCCGGACCAAAACACCATTCCAGCGGCACTTCATCGATCGTAATCGCCCGCTCTCCACCATTCATGGTCGGGTGATAGTGCCAGGGCGCATCCATATGGGTGCCATTGTGTGTCGTTATATTGCATCGCTCAGCCGCCGCGCCGGCATCATCACGCAAAGCGCCTTCGGGCACGCCGAACATCTGCTGAAACTCCCGAGCTCCATCACCATGGTGCATATAGTTGATTTCAGGCCCAAGGCCGGGTGGATCGGATTTGATCGCATCCGTCAGGGTCACTGACAGATCAATTATTTTGCGTGCCATGGACTCACCTTTATTTTTGCGGACAAACGCGACTGCCTGTTCTTTTGCCAGGATCGATCAGGCTTCCCGAACCCATCCTGTTTCCAGTCTAGCACTAACCTCTCATAGTGCGGACAGGTCCACACATCAACGGGCACAGGCACAGGATCCAGCGCGATTTCGACCATCGATCCTATGACAGATTGGTCAATTTCCCATGTTGCGCATGAAAAATCTTTACCCGTCGCGATGGTCGTGTAGAACAGGTGCAAGCGGACAATATGAGGTTTGGTCGCAGCCATATCGCCGACTTGTTCGCACAGATTCTCCGGGGCAGACTTCGCTGAAAAGGAGGTCCTGTGTGATGCGGTACTTGAACAGGAATATCCCATGAAGCTTCCAGACATTCGCCGAATCGTCACTGCGCATGATGAAAACGGCAAGGCAATCATCGCCGAGAATGGTCCCCTGCCGAATGTCAATCGACCACCCACCCAGCCGGGCCTGGCGTTCCACGAAATATGGAACACGTCGCAAACACCCATGCCGCTGGGGTTTACCGAAGAGGAGCCAACGGATCGGCATCTCGACACGGCACCGCCCCGCAACGGAACCATTGTCCGTATCGTTGATATTCCGCCCGAGGGTGAGAACGGACTGAATTTTGACAAGGAACAGACCAGGAAACTGTTGGATTCGGTCGGGCTGGGTGAAAATGCAAAACACGCCGCTCCCGGTCGCCACCCCCTGATGCACCGGACTGAAAGCGTCGATTACGGCTTTGTCATTTCCGGCGAAATTTATCTGGTATTGGATGATGAAGAGGTGTTTCTGCGCCCCGGGGACGTGGTTGTGCAACGCGGGACCATTCACGCCTGGGCCAACCGGTCCCGTGAGATTTGCCGCATGGCCTTTATCCTGACAGATGCACGCTTCGATGCGGATCTGGCCAGCGCGCAAGCCGCGTTTGATGCCAGTCTGAAGGCCCAGGACTCGTGACGCGGCAGACACCCTGGCGTGCTTTCCGTTTTTGGCAAAATGATATAATTCAGGCGCGCGTTCGACAAAAAATTCCTACAGGAGACAGACCATGAAATTTGCAACCATGTATGACGGCAGCCCCGACGGGCAGCTGCATGTCGTCAGCCGCGACCTGACGCGCATCGAGCCGGCAAACGGCGTGGCAACATTGCAATCCCTGTTGGAAAACTGGACTGGCCTGGCACCGGCGCTCGAAGCGCAATATGCAGCGCTCAACAAGGTCAAAGGCATGCCCTTTGACCAGGGGGCCGCACTGGCCCCATTGCCGCGCGCCTGGCAATGGCTCGACGGCTCCGCTTTCGAAAGCCATGGCGATCTGATGCAGAAAGTCTTCAGGATGGACCCCAGCCCCAAGGGCCGGCCATTGATGTATCAGGGCATGTCCGATCACTTCCTGCCGGCAACCGCAGACGTGCCACTTCCCTCGGAAGAAGACGGTATCGATTTTGAGGGCGAATTTGGTGTCATCTGCGACGCCGTGCCGATGGGCACCGGGGCCAGGTCCGCCGGCAACCACATCCGTCTTGTCGTACAGATCAACGATTGGTCACTGCGCACCCTCGCCCCCATCGAGATGAAAACCGGCTTTGGCTGGGTGCATGCCAAACCGGCCTGTTCGATGGCGCCTGTTGCAGTCACACCGGATGAACTGGGCGACGCCTGGCGGGATGCGCGGGTCGATCTGCCCTTGCTGGTGCACTGGAATGGCAAAAAATTCGGCGCAGCCGAGGGCTATCCCATGTCCTATGGTTTTGACGAACTCGTCGCCCATGCAGCCCGCACCCGGCACCTGGTGGCGGGCACGGTGATCGGATCAGGCACCGTTTCCAATGACAATTACCGCGAGATCGGCTCCTCCTGTATCGCCGAACGTCGTGGTATCGAAATCCTCGATCAGGGTGCGCCACAGACGTCCTATATGTCCTTTGGAGACCATGTGCGGATGGAATGCCTGACCCGTGATGGCGACCCGGTCTTCGGCGCAATCGACCAACGCGTGATTGTATCACAAAAACCCTAGAGCGGCCGGACCCGGGTCACATAATCTTCGAAAAAGTCGGAGAATGTCTTGACCCGCATCGGCAATTTTTCATAGGGCGGATAATAGAGGTTCAGCCACAGGGGCGGCGGCTCCCAGCCGGGCAGAACCATCTCCAGCCGTTGGTCGGCAAGCGCCGGTTCGACAATGAAATGCGGCAGCAGCGCCACGCCTTCAGCGTTTTCGGCCAGTCGTGCGATCAACTCTCCATTGTTGCCGGCAACGGTTTTCCCGGCTCTGACCTTGTGCGTTCGACCGGCGTTGGAAAGCTCCCAGGTCTCGCTGAGAGCGCCAGCGTCATAGGCAAGGCAGGCATGCGCGTGCAGGTCTTCGGGCTTATGAATACTGCCAAAGGCCGCCAGATAGCCCGGAGAGGCCACCAGGACACGATTGACGCGGCAGATCTTGCGCCAGATCGTCGATTTTTCCCTGGGGGCCTGTGATATCCTGATGGCCAGATCAACATGATCGGAGACAATGTCGATCAGCCGGTCCGTCAGACTGATGGAAATGCTGGTATCGGGATATTCCTGCCGAAACCCCGACGCGACATCGGGCAGGATCTGCAGCGCCAGCGACATCGGCGCATTGATCCGCAAAAGGCCGGCCGCCTCCCCCTGCTGCTCGCGCACCTCCTCTGCCGCCATCTCGAAATCGGCGAGCAAGGGACCGACCCGCGCCGCATAGATCGCCCCGGCCGAGGTCAGCGACACATGGCGGGTGGTGCGCAACAGCAATTGGACGCCAAGGCTTTCCTCCAGCGCACTGACCGCCCGTGTCACCGAGGGCGGCGTCATGGACAGCTGGCGCGCGGCGGCGACAAAACTATGCAGTTGCGCAACGGTCAGAAAGGCCCTTATCTGGCTTAAATCGTTCATGCTCGATTATTACGTAATCTGCAATAATATTGTCAATATTATTACCATTCAATTCGGCAGCGATTTGCACCATCTTGTGGTCACGCCAATCGCACAACCTTGCAACAGAAGGTACAGCCAGAATGATCACACACATCAAGGGCCTCCATCACGTCACATCCATGGCCGCCCATGCCCAGCAAAACAGCGACTTTTTCACCAAAAATCTTGGCCTGCGCCGGGTGAAGAAAACCGTCAACTTCGATGATCCGCAGGTCTACCACCTTTATTACGGCGACGAATTCGGCACACCGGGATCGGTCATGACCTATTTCCCCTTCCCGCATATCGCACCGGGACGCCCGGGAACCGGCGAAGTGGGCGACACTTATTTTGCTGTTCCGAAGGGCGCAATGAAATTCTGGAAAGACCGGCTGGTCGCGCAGGACGTCAGTGGCCTCGAGGAAAGTGAGGTCTTTGGTGAAAAACGGCTGCGCTTCAATGGTCCCGACCGCGACAGTTTCTCCCTGATCGAAGTCGACAATGACAGCCGAAACGGCTGGCAGAACGGCGACTTTGCGGCCTCAGAGGCAATCCAGGGCTTTCGTGGCGCCAGCCTGAGGCTGCAGGACAGCGCAGCCACCAGCGAACTGCTGCGCTTCATGGGCTATCAGCAGGTCGATAGCCAGGGCAACCATAGCCGCTTTGCCATAAGCGGCGGCAATGGCGCCGATGTGATCGACATCGAAACCCTGCAGCAGGCCGACAGTGCGCGGCCGGGCGCCGGTTCCGTGCATCACATCGCCTTTGCGGTGGAAGACCGGGCAGCACAGCTTGAGGTCCGCAAAGCGCTGCTGGACACCGGCTATCAGGTCACGCCGGTGATCGACCGCGACTATTTCTGGGCGATCTATTTCCGCACACCCGGTGGTGTGCTGTTCGAGGTCGCCACCAATGAACCCGGTTTTGACCGCGACGAGGACATCGCCCACCTGGGTGAGAGCCTGAAATTGCCGAGCCGCTACGAGCCGCATCGCGCGCAAATTCAGCAGCAGCTCGAACCGATCACGGATTAATTTTGCGGCGGGTTTTGCCCCGCCCCTGGAGTTTTGAATCATGCCGACACCCCACTATCACGCCCGGACAAAAGCCCCCGCTGCCGATGCCCCCCTGGTCTTCACCTTCCACGGCACGGGTGGTGACGAGCACCAGTTCAGCGCATTGGTCGAAAACAGTCTGCCCGATGCGGGCATCGTATCGCCACGCGGCGATGTTTCGGAAAACGGCGCCCTGCGCTTCTTTCGCCGCACCGGCGAGGGCGTCTATGATATGGCCGATCTGGCCAGGCGGACGCAGCAGATGGCGGACTTTATCGCTGATCACCAGAAGGACAATCCCGGTCATGCAATCTATGGGCTTGGCTATTCAAACGGCGCCAATATTCTGGCCTCCGTCGCCTTTGCCCATCCCGGCCTGTTCGACAGGATTGCCCTGCTCCATCCGCTGATCCCCTGGGTGCCTGAGGACAATCCACAGCTTGCGGGAAAACAGGTGCTGATCACCGCTGGACGGCGTGATCCGATCTGCCCTCTGCCGCTGACCGAGCGCCTCATCAGCTATTTCAGCGCGCAGGGCAGCCAGGTGCAAACCAGCCTCCATGACGGCGGTCACGAAATCCGTCAGACTGAACTGTCCGCACTGCAGGCATTCCTGTCTGCTCCGCCACAGGAGGAACGACCATGATCCTGATCCATGAAGGGGGAAACCGCGGCCACACCGACATGGGCTGGCTGAAGAGTGATCACACGTTTTCCTTCGGCGGTTTTCAGGACCCGACGCGCATGGGCTACGCCGCATTGCGCGTCATCAACGAAGACCGCATCGCCCCCGGCTCCGGCTTCTCGCAACATGCCCACAAGGACATGGATATCCTGACCCTGGTGCTGTCGGGCGCACTTACCCATGAGGATACGCTGGGCAATGTCGCCACCATCGCCCCGGGCGAGGTGCAATTGATGTCGGCGGGCAGCGGCATTCGCCATTCGGAAATGAATGCCTCGCAGAGCAATGCCGCGCATTTCCTGCAGATCTGGCTGATACCCGACAGGCTTGGGGGCGCGCCGACCTACCAGCAGGCCCCTTTGCCGGCCCGGGACAGGGCAACCGACTGGACTCTGCTGGCAAGCGGCACGGACGAAAACGCTCCCCTGGCCTTGCTCTCCGACAGCCACGTGTCGATCACCTACCCGCGTGAAGGCATAGCGACGTCTGTTCCGCAAACCAGGGGCAGAGTATCCTTCGTGCAGATCGTCGAAGGCGTCGCCATGGTGGAGGGCGAACGGCTGGGCAGCGGCGACGGTTTGCAGATCGGCGATGAAGACATGCCGGACCTCACCTGGCTGACAGATGGACAGGCGATCCTGTTCGATATGCGCCGCTGAAAATGGGGCGCCTGCGACAGGCGCCCGGATCGCAATCACCAAGACAAACGGCAGGCAATCGAAAAGGAGAATGACATGAGCTGGAACCCGACGCTTGAGCCCCATTGCCCGGACGCGGCAAGCCTTGATGCCATTGAAACCATCATCATCCCGCGCGCCCGCGATCTGGGGGGCTTCGAAGTGCGCCGCGCCCTGCCAGCCCCGGCGCGCCAGATGGTCGGCCCCTTCATCTTTTTCGACCAGATGGGCCCCGCCGAATTCATCACCGGCGGCGGCATCGATGTGCGGCCTCATCCCCATATCGGACTGGCAACCGTCACCTATCTCTACCAGGGCGAATTTCAGCACCGCGACAGTCTGGGCACCAATCAGATGATCTATCCGGGCGAAGTCAACTGGATGATCGCCGGCAATGGCGTCACCCATTCCGAGCGGACCAGCCAGGCGACGCGCCAGGGCAAAAGCAGCCTTTACGGTATCCAGACCTGGGTGGCGCTGCCGGAAAAGAATGAGGAAATGGACGCCGGCTTCGAGCACCAGGGCAAGGACGCCCTGCCCCACCTTCAGGGTGAAGGCCTCGATGTACGCCTCATTCTCGGCAATGCCTGGGGCGAGAAGGCCCCCGTGCGCACCTTTTCCGAAATGTTCTATGCCGATGCCCTGCTTCAGCCCGGCGCCCGACTGCCGCTGCCACAGGATCACGAGGACCGCGGTCTCTATGTGGTGGAAGGCGAAGTCGAGATCGCCGGTGATCTTTTCGCGGCCGGGCGCATGATGGTGTTCAGACCGGGCGACAAAATCACGGTAAAGGCAACCGAAGGCGGCGCACGGCTGATGCTGCTTGGCGGGGAAACCCTCAACGGCCCACGCTACATCTCGTGGAACTTCGTTGCCTCATCGCCGGAAAAGATCAAGGCCGCCAAGGCTGCCTGGGCCGAAGGTGACTGGCAACACGGCCGCTTCAACCTGCCGCCGGGCGACACTGAGGAATTCATTCCGCTGCCGGACTGACGGTGGGGGGGGGGG
>TARA_R110001599_G_scaffold85889_1_pt1 | contig 20329 bp, 12 predicted proteins | sample TARA_R110001599 | Tara Oceans TARA_R110001599 (sample SAMEA4398360) | marine metagenome | biome: Polar Biome; feature: [MES] marine water layer (ENVO:01000295) within the mesopelagic zone...; material: water (ENVO:00002006), including particulate matter (ENVO:01000060) such as......
GTTAAAATAACGATCCTAACTACCCCGGCTCTAATGTCCTCTATCTTCAAGAATAGCTGACATTAGGATATATACTCTATGGCGCTATCGCCCCCATTGCGCCTTAGAAAATAATTTTAAGAAGTTCTACAGAAAGAATATTTCTAACCCAAAGTGAGATATAAAATATTTTTAAATTGAAATATTCTAATTGATTTTTATTTTGTTACATACGCTCAAATAAAGCAGCAATACCTTGACCACCACCAATACACATAGAAACTACGGCATATTTTCCTGATGTTCGTTGAAGCTCATATAAGGCTTTTACGGTAATAACAGAGCCTGTTGCACCGATAGGATGACCTAGTGAAATACCAGAGCCATTTGGGTTTACTTTGGCAGGATCAATAGCTAAATCCTTCACTACTGCTAAGGCTTGAGCGGCAAATGCTTCATTAATTTCCCAAACATCAATATCATCAACATATAAGTTAGCTTTTTCTAAGAGTGTTCTGATTGCTGGTACTGGGCCTATACCCATGTATTTTGGTTCAACACCAGCAAAAGCATAACCGACTAATTTAGCCATAGGTTTAAGGCCTTTAGCGTCAGCAACAGATTTGTCCATTATCACAATGGCTGCTGCTGCATCATTAATACCTGACGCGTTACCTGCGGTAACTGTGCCTTCTTTTCTAAATACAGGGCGTAATTTTGAAAAATCTTCTGGTTTAGCACCGAAACGTACATGCTCGTCTTGATCGAAAATAGTCACACCTTTACGGCTTTGCAGCTCTACTGGTAATATTTGTTCAACAAAGCGATTATCATGTATTGCCTGCTCTGCACGTTGGTGACTTCCAAGTGCTAAAGCGTCTTGCTCTTCACGCGTAACATTCCATTTTTCAGCAACATTTTCAGCAGTAATGCCCATATGAGTATCATCTACAGGACAGGTTAATGCACCCACCATAGGATCAAGCATATTGGTATCGCCCATACGAACACCAAAACGTGCTTTGGGTACCCAATAAGGTGTCCTACTCATTGATTCTGCGCCACCTGCAACAGCAATATCACAATCATCTAAAAGTATTAATTGTGCTGCTGATATAATAGATTGCAAACCAGAACCACATAATCGGTTAATAGTAACCGCTGGGGTCACTGCAGGTAAGCCGCCTTTAAGCGCCGCAGAGCGACTCATGTACATATCCTTTCTGTCTGAATGTGTAACGCTGCCAATAACGCAATGACCAACATCTTCGCTATCAATACCCGCACGCTGCACAGCTTCTTTAATAACTAACCCGGCTAAATCAGTGGGTGCGATATCTTTTAAACTACCGCCATATTCACCAATAGCTGTTCTCACAGCACTTACAACGACAACTTCTCTTTTAATCATGTTCAAGACCTCTCCATTATATTTGTTTGATTTCAGATACTACTTTTGCTGTAACTGACTCAAGGTGAGTCAGTTAGCAGTTTTGATGATCCTGTTGCGCTAATGATTATTCATCATTCTCTGAATTGGTCTGGTGTTATTAAGCCACTAACATTGTGGGGACACTCCGGTTAAATGCTCTCCGCCATCTAATTCTATGGTGGTCCCTGTGATGTAACTGCCCGCTGGCGACGCAAGAAAAGCCACTGCAGTGGCCACTTCCCGTGGCGTGCCCATACGTTTTATCGGCTGCTTATTGAGCTGAGCAATGAGGTTGTCGCTGTCGTAGTTTTCTAGACCTGCCGTTTCTATGGTACCGGGAGCGACATTGTTAACAATGATGCCATGGCTGGCCCATTCATAGGCAAGCGTTTTGCTCATATTGATGACGCCTGCTCGGGAGGCAGCAGCATGAACCATCCCAGGAATACCACTACTAAGGCCTAGTACAATATTAATTATTCTTCCTTCTATACCCGCTTTAATAAGGCTCTTGGCAAAAGTCACGCTCATATTCCAAGTACCGTTAAGATTTAAATCAACAACCGAACGAAAGCCATTGGCCGTAATATCCAACGCAGGCGAACTGAATTGGCCACCGGCATTGTTCACTAGAATGTTAGGAAGGCCATGGTTCTGCTCAATTTTCTGAAACAGGGATGCTACATCGTGTTCATCTCGAATATTAACCGGATAGGCTACGGCTTCAATGCTCTGAAAGTGTAATTTTTCGATAGCATTCTCCAGACGTTCCGTGGTACGGGCGGCGATGATCACCTTGGCTCCTAGAGACCCAAGCTCTTCTGCGATGGCAAAACCAATACCGCTACCACCTCCTGTGATTAGAGCCGTTTGGCCGCGGAATAGATCGGGGGAAAAAATAGGCATTAACATAATCATTACTCTTTATTTTATAAAAATAGGTTACCGACCTTTCCAGACCGGATCACGTTGCTCAGCAAAAGCGCGCGGACCTTCAAGCACATCCTCAGAATGGAGCATCCTTTGGTAAGCAGGCATGCTACCCGTTCGTAATGTATTATATGCCTGAGCGATAGACTGGTGTTCGGTGGCCTTGGTTATTTCGCATATGGCCTGAATGGCCAGCGGAGCTGACAGGCAAATTCTCTCGGCCAATTGTCGAGCGAAAATCAACAAGTCGGCAGTTGTGCATACCTTATTAACCAGCCCCCATCGAAGTGCTTCTGTGGAATCAAGCCTACGTCCGCTGTAGAGCATTTCCATTGCGATTGGTCGCGGCAAACGACGAGGCAGATGAAATATCCCTCCTGAATCAGGAACCATGCCAATATTAGCTTCAGGTAAGAAGAATTCAGCATGTTCGGCGGCGATAATAAAATCGCAGGCCAGTGCCAGCTCGAAGCCTCCGCCGACCGCTAATCCGTTAACGGCGGCAATGATAGGTTTTTTAAGTTCAAAAAACTCGGTCAGCCCGGCAAAACCACCGGGGCCATGGTCAGCATCAACCGCTTCACCATCCGCAGCGGCCTTAAGATCCCATCCAGCAGAGAAGAATCGGTCGCCAGCTCCGGTGATAATTGCGACCTTAAGCTCTGGGTTATCATTGAATTGGTTCAAAACTTGATAAAGCGCATGGCTGGTTGTCGTATCAATGGCGTTGGCTTTACCGCGATTGATTGTAATTTCTAAAATGGCGCCATGGTATTGCGTTTCAATTGGCTCTGTCATTATTTTATCACTCCACTGTCATGCTTGTTGTTAAGGCAGATGATGTTGGTTCAACCAGTATTGCGATCATCCAATATTTCCAAGTCTGACAATTTTTTGATGATAATAACTGAACAAGAACGACTGTTCTTAGTAGTATTTCGACTACTTTAACAACGAGTTTATTTTAATTAGACATTATAAGAATTGATTTTGAGAATTGAACAAGTCGAACTTGTACTAAAAACAGTCGGTACAGATCAATTTCAATAATAAAAAAGTTGCCATACTTTCATTTAATTTACAGCACTCCTTACCCAGAATATTTGGGCTTGGCGATATTAAGTTTAAATATCGCCTTTTTATTGAAATATCACTTTTTTATTGAGTGGTATATTTAAAATAAAATTAGAGTATCTTCATGACTATTTCAAAAAAATTAATTCTAGCCTTTATCGCTACTATCACACTGCCATTATTCGTAATTTCTATTTTAATGACCAATCAAACTAGAGAGTCGGCATATGACAATGCAGCAAAAACCAATACTCGTGAAGCAATTCAAATTAATAATACCATTCGACTATTATTTTCAGAAATAGAAAAAAACGTAACTTACTTGTCCCAACACTCTACTGTTATTACTGGAAGGACTGGCATAACAACATACCTTGACAATACTGACTCAGTTAAAATGGACGCTATGAGAAATGGCCCCATTGAAGCAAAAGTATTTAACTTATTTAGTGAGTTTGGTACCTCTCATCCTGATCTTGCATACATATACATGGCGAATACCCAAGGTGGTTATATTCAATGGCCAAGTAGTAAGATTAGCGCTAACTTTGATCCTCGCCATCGCCCTTGGTACCAAACAGGAAAGCATGCGAAGGAAAAAACGGCAAGAACCAACGCATACTCATTTCCACTCGATAACTCAGTTATTATATCTACGCTAACACCAATCCGCGATAATAATGGCCAGTTTGTTGGGGTCATTGGCATGGATATGAGCCTCGCAGGGCTGACAGATATAGTCGAAAAAATTAAATTCGGTGACTCAGGTTATATGATGTTGATCGAAGATACAGGCACTATCCTAGTAGACCCTAAAAACACAGAACACAATTTCAAACCGTTTGATAAAGTAGAAGACGGCTTATATCAATCACTTTCTCTGATAAAAAATGGTTGGGCAGAGGTTGAAATTAATAAGGAAAATTACTTAGCAAATGTTTTTACATCTCCAACACTAGGATGGAAACTTGTAGGGTTGCAAAAAACAAGTGAATTATTAGTAACGGCAAATAAAATGACTTTTAATATAATCTTAATTAGCATTACTTTAGTTGTATTATTTTCATTTGGTGCAGTATACCTGGCACGGTTGATTTCACTTCCAATCACTGAGGTAGCAGACAATCTAAAAGTAATATCTCAAGGTGGTGGTGATTTAACCCAAAGATTAAAAATTAGAACCAATGATGAAACTGGGGTATTAGCCAAGAGCTTTAACCAATTTTTGGCTACAGTTTCAACTTTAATTACAGATATTAATAGTACATCTATTTGTGTGAATGATTCAGCTGAGCAATTATTCTCTTTGTCAGATAGATTACACAAGTCAGTTAAATTACAGCAACAAGCCCTCGAACAGTCAGCTACTGCTATACATGAAATGGCTGCAACGGCTAATGAAGTTTCATCTAACTGCGCTAATGCCGCAGTGTTGGCTGATAACTCCAAAAAAAGTGCGCTAAATGGACAGGAAATTATTAAACAGTCGGTACTCAGTGTAACGCAACTAAGTGACACCATAAGTAATGCAGTGACAGGTATTCAAAATTTAGATGTAGAGAGTAAAAACATCACGTCGATTTTGGATGTTATTAGAGGGATTGCAGACCAAACCAATTTATTAGCATTAAATGCAGCTATTGAAGCGGCGAGAGCAGGTGAACAAGGACGTGGGTTTTCCGTTGTTGCCGATGAAGTGCGAGCGTTATCACAACGGACAGCTGAATCTACAGAAGAGATATCTGTGCAACTAGACAAGCTCTGTAAGATGACAGTAGACATGATTTGTGATATCAACTACCAAATTTCGACGGCTACAGAAGAGCAGCAACACGTAGCAGAGGATATCAACCGCAATATGATGAAGCTCAAGAATGTAGCAGATGAGGTTACTGAAGTTGTCACCGATGCAAGTGATAATGCAAAACATTTATCAGGTCTGTCATCCAGTCTAATAGCTTTAGTACAAAAATTTAAGGTCTAAATAATTCATATACACATTTCATCAAAATATTTAGCTTACTAATAGTTGACGTTGGAGTCACTGTTATACAGAAGTACGTCGATTTCGTATAAGTTGTCTTAGCTGTGGGGTGTTAAGATAGTGTTGCACCATGCAGTCGGTTTTCTTGAAGACTGTTTTGTTACTAACATATGCATAGCTTTGCATGAATTACTGACATATTCCCAATAAACATTAATTTAAATAGGAGTTATATATGCCTTGTTATGAGTTTGAGGGGCTGACGCCTGTCGTTCACCCAACTGCCTACGTTCACCCTACAGCGGTACTGATTGGTGATGTGATTGTCGGTCCTAAGGTCTATGTCGCGCCTCTAGCCTCATTGCGTGGGGACTACGGACGACTGATCCTAGAGGAAGGCAGCAACTTGCAAGATAGTTGCGTCATGCATGGTTATTGCGATATGGATACTGTGGTCGAGGCGGATGGTCATATTGGCCATGGTGCTATTCTGCACGGTTGCGTGGTAAAGCGTAATGCTCTAGTGGGCATGAACGCGGTGGTAATGGATGGTGCAATAATTGGCGAGGATAGTATCGTTGCTGCTGGTAGCTTTGTAAAAGCCGGTTTCAAGGGCCTCCCTCGACAGTTGTTGGTGGGGGCCCCCGCTCAGGCGATCCGTGCTATCAGTGATAAGGACCTGCACTGGAAGGAACTTAACACCCAAGAATACCAAGCCTTGGCCATGCGTTCGGCGGCGTCGATGAACGAGGTCCTTCCCCTGCTAGAGATGGAGCCTGATCGCCCTCGGCTCAAAGGAGTGACAGAGGTCCAGCCAAAAACCTGAGTTCATCTGTTCTCCAAATGCAGTTGTCCCAACAGGCTTATACCCTTAATCATTCAAAATTCTCGATTCAGAGTGCTTTAAAAAATTACGAGTATGTACTCTGATCAATATATGTTTAATGGATGTAAAAAAACCTAGGAAAGAATGATACGATCACTTTTTGGGGATACACCAAATTTGCTGCGATAAGCCCTAGAAAAGTGAGACGGTGAATTAAAACCGCAGGCAATACTTATTTCCATAATATTCATCACAGATTGCTGCAACAGCTGACGAGAGCATTCGAGTCGTAACTTAAGGTAATAACCACTTGGGGTATCATCAAGGTGCTGTTTAAATAATCGCTCTAATTGTCGAACAGAAACATGAGCATATAAAGCAAGCTCCCTCGAATTAAATGGATTTTCAAGATTATCACTCATCAACTGAACAATTTTCAGGAGTTTTGCATTATGGGTACCTAAGCGTAAAGATAACTTTTCTCGTTGTTGATCAGATTCGTCGCGAATTTGCTTATTAATACATTGTTCACTTACTCCTAAAGCCAACTCACGTCCGTGTACACGCTGAATAATATGAAGCATCATATCCAGTGCAGCGATACCACCTGCACATGAAATCCGATTACGGTCAATTTCAAATAACTTGTCTACTACAACTATATTGGGGAACTCTTCCTTAAAAGCAGGCACGGCTTCCCAGTGCATAGTCACTTGATAGCCATCAAGTAATCCAGCTCGAGCTAATATATGACAACCCGTATCCAGCGCACCTATTATTATACCTTTACGACTGAGTTGCTGAAACCAATTAAAAGCAGCCTTATGATCATAGTCTTCAGGATTAAAACTGGAACAGATAATTAGCTTCGAAATTAAACCCATATCATGCATCGACATATCAGTCAACAATGACATTCCATTACTGGCTTGCACTGAAGAACCATCTTCGGTTACCAACTTCCAGCTATACAATTGCTGTCCACTTAATCGATTCGCTATCCGCAAGGGCTCAATCGCTGATAACAATGAGATCATAGAGTATTGTGGGACCAAAAAGAAGGCAAAAGAAATAACAGAATTATTAGTCGCTAACATAGGTATAACTCCTCAGTAGATCAGAATTCAGGATAAAAAAATAACTATTATCCAATTATTCTCTTGGTATTTTAATCAAAAAATTAAGGGATGATTGGTAACGGGTATATACACTAATTTATATGTTTTACGATGTCGAGGATCTTTCTATGTGTTCATATATATATGGGCATTGCTATTTTGTTATGACATATTTTAAAATAAGCTGATAACCCTATTTCACAAAGATTAAACCTTAATTGAGTAATATTTTAGTTAAGCTACATTCTAATTGCGATAATGCCGAGCCAATACTGCACTCGGCATTCATGGTTTAACAGAAAGGTTTACGTTATTTCCCTAAAAATAAAAGCCGACATTAACGTTAAATTGATGATTGGTTTCAGTACTATCACCGGCTAAACTTCCACCGAGAAAGGGCTGGTTTTGTCCAGAAGCATAATCAAATAGTACATATAAACTACCTGCAGTTGCCATTACCCCCGAGACATTCATCACCGTATCCTCGTTTAAATCGCCTGATTTATTGGTCATTAAACTGTAATCGTTATAGAAGGTAAAATCTGAAATTGGGCCTATCTCAACAGGTACCGAATATGACAAGTTAAAGGTGTAAGTGTCAGCCTCTGCTGGAATAGTGTCGTAGAATGCATAAGCACCAACGGTGACAAAATCAGCACCATCATCAAGATCGTACTCATAATTAGTGTATTGAAACATAAACCCGAAATTACCGACATTACCCTTACTGTGAATGGCATAAGCAGTATGATCACCCGCATCACCATTTTCACTTTCAAGGCTACCCGCTAATATTGATGCCCCAACTTCAAAATTTTCAAAATGATAGGCATAACGAAGATTTAACGTACTATCTTCGGCAAGGCCTTGTCCTGGAGTACCATAAATGCCTTCTGAATTTAAATCTCTTGTGCCAACAACATCGTAAGAATAACGACCTGTTTTGTCATCGACATAACCATCAATACCACCAAGTTCATCATTTTTGAAATAAGCAATTCTAATATCATGCTTATCGTAATTGCCAATAAACTTTATACCAGCATCGTAATCGTCTTCTAGTCCAACGTAGAAGTTAGTGCTAAAAAAATAATTATTTGAATTGAAGCTAAGGTTACCAAACGGTACCCGTGTAATACCTACTTGCCCTTGCCAGTTGTCATCAAACTGATAGCCTACGTATGCATGATGAATGGTATCCATGTATTTATGCCAGCGATATTGTGCTGAGAAGATAATATCGTTAATTGTACCGTTAAGCTCTAGGCGAAAAACATCCAAGTCGATGTCACCATTACGCGCTTCATTATCTGCATCATAATCTTTAAGACTATAGTTAACACGTACTGCACCATTAACTGAAACTGATGACGCTTTAGCTTTATCAATTTCAGTTAATTTCTCTTTTATTTGTTTTAATTCTTGCTTAACCTCGATCAATTCAGCTGATTCAGCTGATTCAGAGGCATTTGCGACTGCAGGTACCGCAGTTGCTATTAACATTGCTATAGCTATTTTATAAAATTTCATACCTCTTCCCATTTTGTTTTAGTTGTTCTAGTGACGAATAACATGACGTTTTATTTGTGTTAACCAATATCGACATAAATAAGAATTGTCGATATTGGTTACACGGCATTAACTAAGTAAAACTCCTTACCCTAATCGATAATTGATGTTGAAATACTGTTGTCCATCATCAATTTCAAGTTGTGACTGTCCGCTGTATGACCGGATAGGCAATACAATAAACATTTAAAGTCAACGAGTAGTAAGCGCTAGCTGATGCTAATTCACATAATTAAATTTATGCCTTGCCCTGAGCAAGTGCTAATTCTTCGGGTGTATCAGTAGCTGGTTTTTCAGCCTGTACCTGACAATCTATTTCTAGTTCTTTAACTACCTTAGGCTCATCACCATCAAGATCAAGCGAATAAGTGCTAGCAGATAATGCTTTGCCATAATCCTCATTTAGCCATCTCATCAGTGACATTGCCAAAATAACTAGCACAGGTATCATCGGCAACGCCACCAGAATAGTAGATATTTGTACCGCCTTCAGACCTCCAACCGACAACAGTCCTACGCCAACAATAGCAATAATGAATGCCCACAACAGACGATTCCACCGCGCAGGTTCTTCGTAGCCAGATAGTTTCTTAGTACAAATAGACGCTAACATATATGCCGACGAATCGAGCGTTGTCGCCAGAAAAACAAAGCACAATATGGTAAAGACAGGTATTACAAGACCAGACAAAGGTAAGGTGTTTAGGATAGCAACCACAGTTGCAGGTGTGCCCTGAGTATTTAAAATTTCAACTACTGGCAAAATCCCTTCCAATTCAAGGTGAATGGCATAGCCTCCCCAAACTGCGAAAAAGCACCAACAACCAACACTGCCCCAGAGAACACCATTTATAATAATGTCTTTAATCGTACGACCTCGTGAAACACGTGCAACGAATAATCCCATCATAGGACAGTATGCTATCCACCAAGCCCAGTAAAAAATAGTCCATGCTTCAGGAAATCCGCCTTTAGTAATAGGATCAGTCCAAAAACTGATCTTAACGAAATTATCAAGCAACAAACCAAAGCTATTTGACCAAAGGTTAAGTAGAAATAGAGTCGGTCCAGCCAGTAATACAAAGACTAGTAATACAAACGCCAGCACAATATTTACGTTGCTTAAGACAAGAATACCTTTACCCAAGCCATTATAGACACTCCAGCTAAACAACACCGTCCATATCCCCAAGAGTGCAATATTTAATAAAAATGAATTATCAAAACCAAACATTTCACTAAACAGAGTCGAGACTAATGGTACTGACAAGCCCAGCGATGTCCCTACTCCACCGATAATACTGAAAATAACAACTACATCGATCGTCTTGCCTACAGGACCGTCAGCCAGATCACCTATAACGCCACGACAAGCCGTACTTAGGCGCAACGAAGGGATTTTACGGACATATAACGCATAGCCGATAGGTATAGCTGGCAATAAATATAACGCCCAAGGTATAACTCCCCAATGAAACATTGGATACATTGCCGCCCATTCAGCCGCCTCATCAGTACCTTTAGCAATGCCCATTGGTGGCGAGGATAGAAAGTAGAGCGGCTCAACAAATGCCCAATTGACTATCGAAATCCCAATCCCAGCACAAAATAACATCGCAATCCATGCTATCTTACTAAACTCAGGACGATCCTCTGGTGCGCCCAATTTAATATTGCCAAAGCGGCTAAATGCTAACCAGGCCATAAAAGCAAAGCTGCCGATCCCGGACAGTAGATAAAGCCAGCCAAAATTACTGGTTAACATCCCCAGTAACTTACTAACTATTTGTTTCCCAGCTTCAGGAAACAGTGCTAATGGCACACTTGTTGCCAAAATAACAACAATTGCCGGCCATAAAATGGCAGGGTCTATCGCAGGCTCACCTGTTTTAGATTTACTTGTATTCATTATGATAGTTCTCCAACTAAGTGGCTAATTTAGCTGCTTAGATTTATAGTTATATTTTTTATTTCTATCTGGTTTCTTATCTCGATTTAAAAAATTTTCGACCAAGTCATAACCAATTCCCCATAGATTTAATTGGTTATGACCATGGGCTAAGCTTTTAACCTAATAATATCTCCCGTCATTCTCACTAGTGCATCGGCTGCAATTACTCCTTCACCTACCGGAAGCACCATCAACGGATTTATATCCAACTCCAAGATTTGTCCATTATGTGTCTGGCCAAACTCAGCAACGGCTAATATAGTATTGATAACAGCTTCAATATCCCCCTCTGCTCGTCCACGATATCCTTGCAGTAATTTGATCCCCTTCAAACTATTAAGTGCTACGGCAATAGCATTGCGATCCGTTGGCAGCAATAGCGTGGCACTGTCATTGATCAAGTTAACCAAAATACCACCACTGCCAATAATCAACGCCAAACCAAATTGTTCATCATGCTTCAAACCGATGATTAATTCGGCAACACAACCCGAGACCATAGTTTCCACCAAGAATTGATCGCCAACACCGTCTATATTGGCCACATTATGCTGAATTTTTTGCACCGCCTCCTCTACAGCACTGGCACTATTAAGATTAAGTGCTACTGCGCCAGCTTCTGTTTTGTGGGCTAATTTTGCGCTAACTACCTTGGTTACTACCGGATAGCCAACCGCATCGGCGGCAGCGCCTACTTTATCAGGCGTTACCAATTGTCCACATGGAACAGAAACACCATAATTGCTCAAAGTTTGTTTACTTTCCCATTCATCTAACAAACGGGCAGAGGAACAAATCGGTTGACCACCACTTAATTCAAGGGCACTTAAATCTGTCATTTTTAACATTTCAGATCGTTGTTTGTAATACCAAATTGAACGAGCAAGTGCAGACACACCCTGTTTAAGACCCTGCAGCGGCGTTATACCATGGCTGATTAAGAGATCACGAGCTGCTTTAGGCAATGTTTCCGTCATATTACTTAGCACAATAGTCGTTTTATCAAGTCGTTGATGTGACTTAATAACTGCCTCAATAGCAACATCCCATGGGCTGCAATCCCCTGCATTCTCGGCAGGATAATCTAAAATGAGCACAGTGGCATCAGTATCACCATTCATCATGATACTGTAGCACTCATCCAATGCTCTCACATTGCCCCAAATAGAGGTATTGTAATCGAGCGGGTTGCCAATAGTGGCAAATCCAGATAACAATTCCTTGAGATCTATTGTCTGAGTCTGACTTAACTGTGGCAGTGACACATCATGTTGAGCCGCTGCATCGGCGAACAATGCAGAGTCGGCACCTGAACAAGTTAACACCCCGAGATTTTCGCCAGAAATGGGTCCAGAAACTGAAAGTAATTTTAATGTTTCCAACAAGGAGCCGATCGTATCAACTCTGATCACTCCAAGTCGATCAAACATCGCCTGATATAAATCATCAGAACCTGCGAGCGAACTGGTATGACTCATTGCCAGTTGACTACCTAACTCAGAAGTACCTGCTTTTAAGGCTACCAGTGGTATTCCTTTAGCTAAGGCCTTTAGCGCGGCGCGACTAAAACCAGCAACATCATTGAGTCCTTCGATATAAAAGCCTATGGCTGTTACACGGTCATCCTCAAGCAGTGCTTCAATGTAATCACCCATGCCCAGTATGGCCTGGTTACCCACACTAATGACATAGCTCAGAGGTAAAGATCGATCGTTCATCGTGGCATTTAGCGCAAAGTTACCGCTCTGACTCAACAAAGCTACTCCGCGATCAATCCGTTCACCGTTGTGACAATCAGGCCACAAGGCTACACCATCAAGATAGTTAAGAATTCCGTAACAATTAGGTCCTACTACGGCCATGTCTCCGGCTGCTTTAACTAATAAATCTTGTAACTCTTTACCTTCGTCACCTGCTTCCGAAAAACCAGCGGCGTAACATATACAACCACCAGCTCCACGTTGTGCCAATTGCTCAACAAAAGTAACGGTAAGTTTGACATTAACACCAATAAAAGCGGCGTCAGGAGCAGCGGGTAAATCTGCAATTGATGGATAACAGCGACAACCAGCAATTTCAGGATAACTGGGGTTAACTACCCAAATATCACCTTGAAAGCCAATATCACGACAACTATTGATTGCATGCTCCAACTGCTTTCCACCAATAAATACTACGTGTTTAGGTGCAAGAAGACGCTGTAAATTTTCAGCTTTGTACATAATAATATTCCTTATCCAACCTTACCAACCGGTGTAAACATCAAGGCCACGCTTCTTGATTTGTCCACCAACAATAACTCGTTGAATTTCAGATGTACCTTCCCAAATTCGATCAACTCGAGTATCACGCCATAAGCGTTCAACAGGCTGTTCGCGCATATAACCACGACCGCCAAGTATCTGAACAGCACGATCACAAACCTTGCCCACCATCTCTGAACAATGTAATTTTAGTGCTGACGCCAACGCATGATTACGCTTGCGATCACTACTTTGATCGATTTCCCAACTCAGGCGATACAACATGCTCTTCGCCGCCATAATTTCAATAGCCATATCTGCAAGCATAAACTCTATCGCTTGGAAATCTCTAACTGGTTGGCCAAAGGCAATACGCTCAGCCGCAAATTTATTCGCTTCTTCAGTGGCTCTAATGGCTCCACCAACACAACGAGCAGCGATTCCTAAACGCGCTTCAACAAACCAGTCTTTGGTCATATCGTAACCCTGACCAATCTCACCAAGGATCTTGTCTTCACCGACGATGACATTGTTGAAAATATATTCAGGGTGTTTGAAAGCAAAGTGATGAGTGTAAAGCGGGGTTCTTTTAAGCTCGACTCCAGGTAAATCCTTTTCAACAAAAAACACTGTTGGCTTAGCTGGATCACCATCTACGTGGGCGTGAACTAGAATATAGTCGGCGATATCGCCGATAGTAACAAACCACTTCTCGCCGCTAATTTTCCAGCCACCATCTACCTTGTCGGCACGAGTTACACACTGGGTGGGATCAGAGCCAGCATCGGCTTCAGTGATGGCATAAGCATCACGACGTTTGCCCTGACACGTAGGGATCAGATATTCTTCCTTCTGTGCCTGTGTAGCATATCGCATCGGATATGATGGATACCACAGAGCATCCCAAATTGCGCCAGTCGCCTTACCTAACTGCTCATTTAGAATCGTTTGTTCAAAAATAGTGAAGCCTTGACCGCCATCTTCTTTGCTGTGGTTCGGTGCATTAAAGCCCCACTCTAGCGTGGCATCGATGATTTTCTGATGAGTTTCTCGACTTATACCGTCGTTCTCTTCGCATTCTATTTCATGGGGGAAAAGCACCTGTTCAGTAAATTCTTTTGCTTTATTTTGTAGTTCCTGATGTTCTTTTGAAAGTCTGAAATCCATAAGGCTATCCTCGGTTTTATAATATTTTGATTGTGGGTTGTCAGTGTTTTTATTGCTGGCGATTAATTTTTATTCTGCTAGCGATTAACACTCCACTCATTTTAGACACACAATCTTTTGATAAAATTGACTACATTCGACCAATTAATGTACATAGGCGTCAGATCACTTACGCGAGAACCGCGGCGCACCTAAAACCAAAGAGCTTATAAATATGAATTTATATTTTGCTCTATGACAAATCGAAGAGAGAAAAGTGGTAATCAGTCCCTTATCCATCGAGGAGAATACGACAACATTCACTCTCCGAATAGGTGGCTATTAACCGTTAATAGAGGCTAATAATATCGGAATTATATGCGTGAGCAGAGTCATCGACTGCTGAAATGAAAGCTACTGGTGAAATGAATTTATTAGAATAAGTCGAGCTGATACTAAAAATAGTCGTTCTAGTTCAATTGTAATCATTACGAATTCGCCATACTTTAGCCCTAGTTTCCAACACAGTCTTACCCTAAATATTTGGGTTTTATTCGCTGATTTATATTTAAAATAAATTGAGTTAACAATAATTAACCCAATGAAAGTAAGCTATTTATATGCGAACAATGCGAATTAGCCCTGAGTTTAAACGATTATTTATACTGTGTGATTGAAATTAACTCGTGAAAAACTTGGTTGTTACTGTATCAAGTTAAACAATAATTCAGCCAAAGTCGGCCTATCAAGAAGTATGTCGATTGATGTTATCGACGAGGGAAAAATAATAATGATTTATAAATCAAATACCGTCTCTGTAAACTACATTAAAGAAGGTATTGTAGAGCTAAAATTTGACGCTAAAGAAGGTTCTGTCAATAAATTTGATCAACAAACACTACAGTCTTTTCAAGATGCCATTGAAACCCTTCAAGGTCTAGCAGATCTAAAAGGTGTGGTAATGACCAGCGGTAAGTCAGCATTTATTGTTGGCGCAGACATTACCGAGTTCATAACCCATTTTGATGCGCCAGCAGAGCAATTAAGTGACTGGTTAAAATCAGTGAACAATACTTTTAACTGTTTTGAAGATTTAAACTGCCCGACAATTGCAGCCGTTAATGGTTTTGCACTAGGCGGTGGTTTTGAAGCTACGCTATTAGCTGATTATCGTATTGCTGATACGACTGCCGTTATCGGTTTTCCCGAAACAAAACTAGGCATCATGCCTGGTTGGGGTGGAACTGTTCGTTTACCTCGCCTGATCGGCTGTGACAATGCACTAATATGGATAACAAGCGCAACCAATAACAAAGCAGACGAAGCACTAAAAGTTGGAGCTATTGACGCTGTTGTTGCCCCTGAGAAATTACGAGAATCAGCGATTGAAATACTGGAAGACGCGATCGCCGGTAAATTAGACTGGCAAGCACATCGCGCTAAGAAACAAGCGCCTATAGGTGTTTCTCAGATAGAAAGCATGATGTCATTTTCGAGTGCTAAAGACATGGTCGCGGCTAAAGCAGGTAAACATTACCCCGCTCCGATGACTGCGCTTACGTGCATAGAAGAAAGTGTTACATTAACGCGTGACAAAGCACTAGCAATTGAAACAAAAGGCTTTGTTAAACTTGCTAAAACTGACGTTGCCAGAGCTCTAGTTGGGATATTCTTAAATTACCAGAAAATCAAAGGCAACGCTAAAGTGGCTGCTAAGAAAGCCTCTAACATTGACCAAGCGGCAGTACTTGGCGCAGGCATCATGGGTGGTGGTATTGCTTATCAATCGGCAAGCAAAGACACGCCAATTGTGATGAAAGACATTAACCAAGCAGCATTAGATCTTGGCTTGAATGAAGCATCTGCCATCCTCTTCAAGCAACTTAAACGCAAGCGTATCGACGGCATTAAGATGGCTAAGGTATTAAATAACATTACTACCACTCTAACTTATGAGTCAGTTAACAATGTTGATATCGTGATTGAAGCTGTTGTTGAAAACCCTAAAGTTAAATCCACGGTATTAGCCGAAGTTGAGAGCCATGTCCGTGAAGATGCAATAATTACTTCTAACACCTCTACTATTTCAATCAATGAACTAGCTAAGAGCCTCAAGCGTCCTGAAAAATTCTGTGGGATGCACTTCTTTAACCCAGTACACCAGATGCCGCTAGTTGAAATCATTAGGGGTGAAAAAACCTCTGAAGAAACTATCGCTACCGTGGTAGCTTACGGCGCTAAGATGGGTAAATCTCCAATAGTTGTTAATGATTGTCCTGGTTTCTTTATTAACCGTGTTCTCTTTCCTTACCTCGGCGGTTTCGCTAAGTTAATCAGTGATGGAGCTGATTTCGTCAAGGTTGACATGGTGATGGAAAAAGAATTTGGTTGGCCAATGGGTCCTGCTTATCTACTCGATGTTATCGGTATGGATACGGCCCACCATGCACAAGCGGTGTTGGCTAAAGGCTTCCCTGATCGTATGGCGAAAGTTCAGAAAGACTCGATCGATGCGATGTTCGAAGTCGGCCGTTACGGTCAAAAGAATGACAAAGGTTTCTACAACTATTCAGTGGACAAACATGGTCGCGCTAAGAAAGGCGCCGCACCAGAAGCTTACGAGCTGCTTAAAACGGTCAGTGCTGAGAGCCAAGATTTTAGCCACGATGAAATGATCGCGCGCACCATGATCCCTATGGTTATCGAAACGGTTCGTTGTTTGGAAGAAAACATCATTGCAACACCAGAAGAAGCTGATATGGGCCTAGTATTTGGTCTTGGTTTCCCTCGATTTCGTGGTGGGGTTTTCCAATATATCGATACTATGGGGGTTGCTGCATTTGTTAAATTGGCAGATAGCTTCACTCATCTTGGTGAAATGTATAAAGTGACTGATGGTATGCGTCAAAAAGCGACTGCCGGCACAACCTACTACAACATGTAATTGAAACTTTAGATTACTATGAAAGAAGACGTCGTTATCTATTGTACTCATAGCCTATGGGCCGCTTTATAAATGGTGTATTGCGAAACATACGTGTAGAAGAGCTTGGTATATTTTCTATAAAATATCAGTAAAAATAGGCCTATAAGCCTATTGCGCTATTTTAAAATAGTATCCTTAATTGCTACTTATAATGACGAAGAGAGTTGCGTGTGATAATAACCCTTAGACCTTTTATCCTATTACTAACAAGTGGTTTTTTGCTAATGTTAGGCTATGGGTTAAGCAATATTTTACTGCCGGTACGTATGCAGAACGACGGGGTGAGTCTGGAGAATATGGGCTTAGTCTTGTCTATGTTGTCCGTGGGGTTTTTACTGGGTGCATACTATAGCCGTATATTATTACAACGTGTAGGCCATATAAGAACATTTGCCATGTGTGGTAGTTTAACATCAGTGGCTATTTTACTTTCAGGCCTCTATCCCGAACCTTTAATGCTTGGCGGTATGCGGATAGTTACTGGATTTTGTATTGTTTGCACTAATGCCACACTTGATAGTTGGTTAAGCCATAGCGCCACTGAGCAAAATAGAGCCCGTATACTTTCTATTAATCAGATGATGATAATGACGGCACTATTTTCTGGCCAATTTTTATTAAATGTCGCGCCGATTGATGATATTTCCCTATTTGTTATCTGCGGCGTTTTATTTAGCTTATCCATTACACCAATTGTTATTAGCAGACAAAAAGGCCCACAAATTGAAGACAGCCCATCGATGTCTTTAATAACGGTGTTCCAACTCTCTCCTTTGGGTGTGGTAAGTTGCTTTTATTGTGGGGTTCTGTATGCCGGCTTAATGAATATGCTGCCTATATTTGCCAGTAAAAACGGTATTACAGATTTAGATTTATCAATATTTATGGGATCAGCTATCTCAGGCGCAATCACTTTACAGTTTCCTATAGCCTATTTATCGGATAAATTTGATCGCCGAAAAGTCATGCTATTTATGGTAGCCACACTCATTTTATTGTGTTTATCGGTGCCATTACTTATGGCCGAAGATCTATTTAAATTAACCTTATTGGTTATTGCAGTAATCACTGGACTGGTTGCCTGTCTTTACCCCATGAGTATGTCTGAAACGTTTGATAAAGTATTAAAAAAGCAAATCTTACCGGCAATGAGTTCACTATTATTAATCTATGCATTGGGCAGTATTTTAGGTCCTTACCTTGCTTCTGTGGTGATGGACACCTTCGGTAGCAGCGCGCTCTTTAGTTTTATGAATGTAGTCTCATTAACTCTATTACTTTTTATTCTTCTTCGAATGAAATTACGACAATCTTTACCGCTTGAGGAGCAGGAGAGCTTTATCATGCAAACACCCAATGGCGTAGTGTCAGAGTTAGATCCCCGTACACACTATGCAGAGGCACAATTTGAATCAACTCCGGAAGTGGAAGTTGCGATCAGCTTAGCGAATAAAAACCCCTCGGCTGCGGTCAATATGGTTAAAGCCCTAGTGCTAAGAGATCCCAATAATGCGTCAAACTTAGCCGCGGCATTAAGTACCATAGAGGCGATAGACATTGGTAAATTATATGCCGCAATAGCGTCGGCAGCCCCACAAATGAGCATTCACATTGCTGGAGCATTAACCAATGCTTCTCCTGAACAAGCAGACCAACTTGTTGATTGGATCACCTCTGAGTATCCCGACCAATTTACTAACATTGTTGTCGCAATTGCTAATGCTATGCCTGATAACGGTATTGATTTAATGGAATTAGCCGCTGAAAACATGGTTGATGAATACCCTACTGAACTGCTAGAAATGACCGAAAAATATATGACAAACCTATCGGATTCTTTAGATGCAATGCGACCAGTCGATAGGGTCGCTGCGGCCTCAAAAAATACGGCAACAGAGCTTTATAATCGTCTAACGGATGTATCTCCTGAGCAATCGACAGAACTTGCCTTTACGGTGTCTGAATCACTACCTGAATCGTCAAATGATGTTGCCGAAGCCTATGTTCAGAACTTGATTAATAGTGAAAATGAAAGTGAGCAAGTTTTCTCACAAGGAGCATTAGAAAATATCGAATATTCTGCAAATAACTATGTTAATCATATGGTTGATAAAATTCCTGAACATGCAGTAGACGTTGCTAGTACATTCGTCGATTCTTTTCCTGAAGTTGCTTCCGATATGCTAGAAATATTACAAGACTCAGACGATATTAAAGACAGCGAATTAACTACTTCTATTGATGATAAGCCATTACAAAATATTGTAGAGCAGCAACTACAAGAAGCAGTAGAAACACAGTCTGATAATATTGAGATATGACATACAGCTATGAGGTATGAGGTATGAGGTATGAAAATATATATTATTTTTATGTAGCGTAAAATTTAACACTAGGAGTTTTAGATACTTTTATTGGGATATACAGATATTAAATTTTTGTGAACGTAATACCTGTATTAGAACAAAAACTAAATATTATGGTTAAAACACTATGGCGCTTTGTGCCCCATTGTGAGATAGAGCTATGAAAATAATGTCCGCTATATGATCAGAAAGCTGACCTTTGTTGCATCTAATTATTTATACCACCAAGAACAAATCAAGTATTAAAATAGAGTTTTTATTAATGTCAGCTCTACGCCCTGAGACCTTTAACAAGCTTTTTCTTTAAAAAGTAATGGCGAATTTCTGTCGCTCAACGCTTTTAAATACTTGGCTTCATTGTATGGCTCTTTAGTTTTCCAGCATCGAAATACGATCCGTATCCACTTAAATGCTAACGAACGCACAGCTGCCTGGTGGGTATTGCCTTTTTCCCTTTGTTGCTGATAATAAATTTCCGCCCAATAAGATTGCCTTATGCTTTTAGTAGCCCATTCTATAAATGATTGGCGAGTAAATTTAGAACACTGATATCGCCAATGAATCCAGCTCTTTTGACCACTACGCACTGTTACGGGTGCTATCCCTGCATACATTTGAATTTCCGATGCGCTATTGAATCGACTACGGTTTTCCCCAATAGCCACTAGTAACCTAGGAGCTAAACACGGGCCAGTACCCGGTAATGAGTTGTAAAGCTCTGCATC